>Ga0307512_10000330_pt1 | contig 68590 bp, 67 predicted proteins | sample 14_EM_MG_FD_200267 | JGI IMG/M metagenome (GOLD analysis project Ga0307512, IMG submission 200267) | Populus trichocarpa ectomycorrhiza microbial communities from riparian zone in the Pacific Northwest, United States - 14_EM | ecosystem: Host-associated > Plants > Roots > Unclassified | place... | reverse complement strand
TCCTCACACCCCCCCCCCACCTTTGGGCGCTCCTCCGCTGGGATAGCACTCCACAATCCCCATCTTTGCTCCTCTGCCTGGATTGGTGCACCTCAATTTAATTCGCCACTCCTCACCACCCTTTCGGTGCTCCTCTGCTAGTATGGGAGCTCCTCAGGCCCAGCGGAGTTTTTCAGCCGCGATATGGTGCTCTTCTATTTCATTCCGTCCTCCTCCAACACCTTCTGTGTACTCCTCTTTTCCACACCGCACTCCCCATCTGGCGCTCCTCTGTGCCTGGAGTTGTTCTCTTTTTTAGTCCACATATATCATATTGCCTTGCACACCCCTATTTAAATTCGCAGCTAGCTAACTTCTCATTACACCATTGCTATATATCACAAATCGAGCCAAACGACATAGCAAGTCAATTTCATCTAGTTCCCAGATACGAATTATCTGCCAATACAAGGAGCGCCTCCACCTTCTTTGCGCCATTGATGAATTGTATGTTCCTACTTTCATTGGCCGTTATGAAATGGGAGAAGTAGTAGATGACATTGACACCATGTTTGATTGATATCATTCGATCACTTAATCGCGTCATTGGTTTGGTGTACCTGGATTTATATTTAAACCACTGGCCTTTTTCTGTGGTTCTTTAATGTAGCGAGGCCACAAATACGATGTTGAAGAATATGATAGCTAGTATGATTCAGAAGTGATAATGGACAATAATCCATGCATCATATTGGCTGTTGGGGGAAATCGATTGCTAGTGAACATCCAGGGAGTCCCAGCTATCACCTGCAGTCCAAATGAATATGCAGAAGAACCAAGGCTTGTCTCAGAGATTAATTGTGATTCTCACATTGGTTCGGCGACACTGCCAGGTGCATCGAAAGTTCTCGGCAGCGCTCGTATATGCTCCCAACCGTATCACAATCACTCAGATGGTCCTTATGTACCGGTCATCGGAGACGCCAGTTACTCCGTGGGCCGGCCCGACTGCCCTCCTAAGGTCCGATACACTCCTGAAATTGATGCTTTTACGTTTACACTCCACATCCTCTCAGACACTCCTGTAGGCTCCCAGTGATTAAAATCCATTTTGTTGATGGATAGCAATGGTGATGATGGCAATGGTGATGATGGCAATGGTGATGATGGCAATGGTGATGATGGCGATGATGATTTTGTTGGTGATGGTGCTCATAGTACCAGAAGCACTTAGACAAGTAGGTTGGCTACATAATGTCGGGTATCAAAGCTTCCACAGACTTAGAGCCTTCTATTAGCCAAAGCTTCCACAATCCCAGGGTTTTCCATCGGCCACAAACTTCCTGTGGAAAACTCTACTCCTCCTGATGCAAGGCTCTCTCAAAAAGGCTCTCGAGCAGGCATTCCAAGAAGCTTTCAAGCAGGCTCTCAAGCGGACTCTCAAGCAGAGTCTCAAGTGGACTCTCAGCAATCGTGTACAGTACCAGTATAGCAGCGAAGACTGCAAACAGTGAAGACTGGTATAGGTCTATCTCCCACAGCCAGATGGATATAGTTCCAGAGGCCCTTCCGCACATAACCGTGAATCGACTATAGACAAATAAAGGCTGCGCGTCATGCAGCGGTCCATGGGAAGCTTGCTATGAGCTGCTCATGTGCGCACAGCCCAGCCCATAGTCGATTTGCACTTTTCCCAATGTTGTTGCCCAAGTTCCAAGGTGCTCCCCTGGTCATCACTAGACTTCCTATAATCGGGCTTATTTTTCGCCACCCCTGAGAGGTGCAGCTGATGGCCAATGCATCGGTCCCGTCAACTTGAGGATTTGACCACTCTGGGATTCCAGTCCAACCACTTCCAATCACTCCAAGAGGCACCTAGCAACAGAAATACATTTTGCTGATAGAGTATCACACATTACAATGTATAGAGTTGCCACAGAAATCTTTTGGCAAATAAACAACTCTGCATTTGTAGATATTTGCCTAGTTGAAGGTTCTAAGACTGTAAAAGCTTTGATGCGGACATTGTTATAGCCAATCTGCTTTGGTGAACAATTCTGGTACTATGAACACCATGACCAATACCTGTGCTATGGATTTTGCCATTGCAATTGTAATCATCTGCATCTGCTCTAAACTGAAGAATCATATATATCTTGATAATCTGGGGGCAGTAGATAGCATATTGTATAGCAAAATATGACATGGAGATCTCTTCTCCCCAAGATACAATTATCTATATTAGTTGCAGAATCTAAGACTACATTTATCAACCCCATTACCATCAGCGATCATGAGATCTTCAGATAATGGCAATACTGATGGTAACATACTGTATTGATATTGATCAACACTATAATTTCAGCTATCATATGCTGCTCTCTACCAATCACCTGCAACATACCATCCACTCCACAGCTTGTGTCACCATGTACATGCTGAGCCCAACTTGTTACTTGCCTCATTCCTTTTGTTGCTTGGCACGTTGAACTCAGCAAGTCACTGGATTGAGTATTCCGAAATATATATGGGAGTATATTGTCAAATGAAATTGATTATAGCTTGCCTCTTGAGAGTATACATCAATGGGTAGAGAAAAGTATGCTGGCAATGTGATGTTGAGTGCGATTTGGAGTGCGATTTGGAGTATATATCACAGCCTAATCAGGAGAGTACTTCAGACTGTACTTAAGAGTATGCCTCAGAGGATCTCGCATGCTTTCTTGGGAGTGTACTGTCATGTCAGCTGATCATATATCTTTGAGGGCAATTAGGATCATTCCTGAGAGCATGCTAGGGAGTATACTTGAAAGTCTACATGGAAGTATACTTGAGTGCACCGATTGGAGGTGTACTTGGAAGTATACTTGAATCTGTTTCTTGAAGCATGCAATGAGGTACAGTTGGAAGTATCATGTGGATAGCTTTCTTGGAAATATACACTTACACAGATTGGAATATTCAATTACAGGGATTCAAGAGAGGAATGTAAAGTGTACTTGGTAGCATATAATGAAGTGTAGTGGGCTACCTAATTTCATATTTTGTACATGCTGCTTAATATATATGATCAAGCACATAGAATCACATGTGGATTTCAGTAATCTACAAAATATGCAGGTTCATAACATTTTATGGTATTGCATGTCACATGTACTATACATTACTGTCCAAGAAATGGCTTCTTTATGAGCTGCACAATATGTATTGTTGTTTTTCCAAGTGGTTATTCCCAGGATATTATAAGAATTACCAAAGCGGAGTATTCCAAGCATGTATAGCCACACTATACTGCAAGAGCAAGACCAAGTAAGTACAGAAAGGCTAATGTTGGCGGTTCTCCCTTAGTAGTGGTAATGATACATAGTGAATTACACAGCAAATACATGAACACAGTTACCCACGACTTGTGCATAATACTTACTTTTGATCTTACTATATTCGTCAGTCAAGAGATCTGTAGCGGGATTATACTTGAGCTGAATGTCATTCGATTAGCACAATCCTGCACAGTCATGAGTGCATTCGAGGATAATAATGCAGTTATTTCACCATGACCGGGATGTTTAAATCAGAAACTTCGGCGGAATGCATAATTATCAACCACACCTGCTATATTTCATCTGGTGGGACAACACAAAGTTCAGTTCCAAATACACAGAAACATGTATGCAGCAGACATCACATAATATCCGAGTAAGCAGGTCCTTTGAGTCCATCTTCTCAGTAGTGGAAACACCTCACTGTATGTCCAGGTCCTTGAACAGTCAAGACCTCAGGATGCATACTGTCGGAGGACTTAATGGCATGGACAGATGTTGAGAGTTCCGGAGCTATTGGCGTTATTGAGTTGAGCTAGCGTGCAGTGAACTGCTACATGCACATTATACTCTTCTTTCACAGAGTATCAGTTGGTCACCAACTAAATCTCCAACACCATTTCTGATCAATAAAATTCAAGACAAAGCACTAATGGAAGTGCAATCAAGCACTATTGGGCTATGTGCTGATGGATGTTCCACCTACTGAACTAACAAAATCATGATGTCAAAGTTGAAGTTACTATCTGGCAATGTTGTGGGATCAGTATCTTCCAGAGGATGGCCATATATTTCTGAGAGAACCTCTGTACAGCCACTCATGTATGAAGACGAAAACATATCCGGATTCCTTTCTATGTCACTAAAGTAAATGCAGAAATCAGTCTTCTCCTTTGTAATATCATATTCAATATACTTGGTGTCAGAGTTGGAATGTCTGAAGGACTCTCATCCTTTGGACTGCACTATAAAGTGGTCACATTGTTCTGGCAATGAGAAGGACCAAGTTCTACCAGCATTCCGTAGTCAGATATTAGTAGTAAAGAACACCATACAGTATTAATAAGAAATCTATTCAAAATTGCCTCACACCCTTCAATTTTCAAATATTCTTATTACCTGCTGGATGATAACTGAACACCCAACATGCCAAATAAATAAATCTTATGCCAATTATTCAACTCTTAGTATGGAACACAGCATTCAGTTATAAGGTGTCAGCATTTGGAGACCTTTACTTTTATCATAAAAGACCCAACCAAGTTGGCCACACGCTACTAATTCCACACTTGGCTGGATTGTTGGGATTTGAATCAGATAATATTTGGTACGTCAAGGGTGGTTTGGTGTCTGATGAGAAATTTGAAAAGATCATTGGGGATGACAATGGTTGTTTTGATGATTACAATTATTAGCCTGTCTTTGTTTGAGTTGATAATGAGGTGAGTCGAGGGAAAGATGAGGAAAGAAAAGAAGACAGATTTGGATAGGTAGCTGTACTAGATAGAATAAAATTTTTATTATTTGTTGAGATCTAGTACCCCCATAACAGCTAACAGAATATAGCAGGCCAATTGAGTATAGCAAGGCAAAACATGTGTTATTAGGCCAAGCATAAGGTACAAAGTGTGTAAAGTCTGTTTTCAAATAGTACCTAAAATATATGTGACAAAACGTTGCCTGACATATATGTATCTATTTTACTCCGATATTATGCAGTATTATAATTGACTGGTGTTTACATAGAATTATAGTTTATTGGCCTGGCAATTAGACCTGGCTGTGATCATAACCAGCTTCTCAGAACACTATCTATGTGATAAATACTTCATATAATCTCATTGTTATCAAGTCATATCAATTTGATTGTATTTTTGCATTTAGTTAGTATTCTGTCAATTAGGTGGAGTCTGTTTACTCAGTCCATATTGTATCAATCAGTTGGTACTTTTTGATTATCAAATATTTGAATTATTTGTCAGTTCTTTGGTCATATTCTTATCTTCTACAGGTACCATGTACCTGTTAGAGGATAAAATCTTGTCATACCAGTATTTGTATTGATGTTGATGCTAACATTTCATGTTTATTTTCATATGTATTGTCAAACTATGTCTGTCATATTATCTAGATTATTCTACACTGTACAGTAAACAATTTCAGTATAGTCTTAGGATAATATTGTGCTTTTGATAATTTCCCTACCTCATATCACTGCTGGTCCTGTCACTCTGTTTGGTTACTCTTGCATTGCCACTGCAACTGCAGGACAATATTTGCTAAATAGTAAATAGGATTGTATAGTCCAATTGCTGTTTCTTCCTATTGGCAAAATATGTATGTATATGTATCGTACGTCCATATACCAAAAGATCCCATCGATTATCTTGAATCTATATCTCTTCACACACACTCTACAGGATGTACCCGACTGAATATATCCTATCTCTAATTGATTTTAACAATGAATACTGAAGTATTCCTGTTGAGCAGTAAGGTGCAAAGTATATACAGTCTAATTTCAGTGGGTGGTGAACAAATATATACAAAAGGAATTACGCAGCAGGTATAAATTCAATATACTACTTATATGAAACATGTGTTGCAAGGTCAAGCTACTATAGTCAGACTACGTGAATATTGCAAGTGCAATCAAGTATTGTCAGGCTGAGCAAGTATTGCAAGACTGAGAGTGTGTAGCAGACCAAGCTTGTATTGCAAGACCAAGAAAGTGAAGCTAGACTGAGTTAGTATAGCAAAAGAGAGCCAGTATAGCAAGACTGAGTAAGCAATATCTAAGGTACATTACCAAAAATCACCAAATCAACAATTTTCCACCCAAATCAATCCATGAGTTCAGTTCAATCACAAAGTATTCCACTGATGAAATATGCATCACTATGAGGACATGCACCTCCCAATAACTGATTTTTGATACCTTCTATAATGGATGTATTGCATTTATTTTTGTGAAAATGACTGTTGAAAATCGATTGTTTAATACAACAATGTAATTAATCTTTAAGATCCCACAATTTGAAGACAGGGAGGTAAGTGTACAAATAGAATACTGTATGCATCGACAACAACTCATTCATGTAATTGGGAGGGAAATAGATTACTTATACAGTGATACCTGGGGAAATAAGATATATACCAGCAGTTAATAAATGGGAATACTTCTTGGTGACTGGATACTGATGACCCCTATGTCTATATACATCTAATATACTGGTAATATTGAATTGATTTTATCAACATTGATATTTTCTACAACAAAATATCTTGTTCCAATTGACAATCTTGTTCTGACCCTGTTACTGTCAATTCTGGATATATTTTACTATTGAGATATGTAAATCAATTTTCCCTCAAGATTGTAAATACCTTGATCATTACATATGTATCAAGTTCTAAACTCTGAACATGACCATGTCATTGCAGGATATATACTGCATATTCTGATATATACTGATATTTTATTCATAGTCATATTGCCTTACTTATTTTCTTTTAGCTTAATATAGTAATTTCATTCTATACTTTTGATTTCTTTAGAGTCAGCTGGATAATCTATGCACCTAATCTTCCAGACTTGACAAAGAGTTGATATTCTAATCCCCAGTAGCTATTAGAGTCAATTCTTTAAATACACTACTATTATGTATAACATTTCATTTAATCCTCTAAACAACTTTATTAGTATACTTATAATGGACTAGTACATCATGGTAGAGTACCAGAATCTACTTGATCGGGCAAATCTACTCTATCTGTTTCTTATTCTGCTTGTGAAAATTATATATATTCCACTGAAACAGATTTTACCATAGTAATATAGAATATTCTATATAATTGTAATGTACACTCAAACGTCTAACATATACCAATGGATACAGATACTGCTCCAATTCTAAAATCTGAACCAAAAGCCTTCACTTTCCAACTCACATTTATCATTACTGAATTTCAAATATGGTTTCATAATATATTGAATTCCCATCTTTAAATACAAACAATCCTGTATGACTTTAATATTGACCATCAATTGTAAGTATTAACACATTGCGATATCAATTGAAGGAACTGCTAAGGGAATGAACTGTTTGACTTTAATTATTGCAATTGTTCAATTACAAATTGTTATCAACCCAGTTGTACCAGCCTACTCCAAAATCAGTTGATGGCAATATGTTTACTTCAAGACTGCAATCACAACTTTATTGGCCTGGTATTGTTTAATTTTAAGCTAAGAAATACTCTTTAAAATATCATACTGAGGATAAGATAGACTAAATATCTACTAAGTTAGTTGAATATAATTTTCATTACCCATTGAATTGAAATTGAAACTAGTTTATTGATTTCGGTTTAACTACATCTAGAGTACAACAAGTCTATTCCAAAAGACATCAAACAAGCTATATTTTAGAATTAGTTGAATGACTTTTGGCTTGCAGTTATATAAAATATAATATAGTTACAAGATAGTTACAGTTATCAGATATATTACATTAGCATTGGAGTATTCAATTCTGTTGATTTAATTGCTGTAATTTAAGTAGAATTAGGTAGAATAATTATTCAACAATTATACTGAAGACAAAATTCAAATTTATTTTTTTATCAAAACTACATGCTATTCAAATATCCACTCCATTGTTCTTTGATTCTACAGATTCATTCCAGCAATATTATGTTACAGTTAGGAACTTTACTATTAACTATACAAATGTGGTTGTGTATTAAAAGATTATTATATCTTTTCAGTTAAATTTGAATGAAAATTACCATCCATCCATATCCAATATTTCAATTGATGCTTCTTGTTTCTTTACATTAGCTAAATGTATTGTTGTCACTGGGAGCCTGTGGGAGCATTTGTGAGTTTCCAGACTAGAATCCAAGTGTGGTCAAATTTCAGACTTGACCAGACCAATGTAGCAGCCTGTAGGTGAATCCAGAAGAACTAACAACAATTACATTAGAGTATATAAGGTTAGTTGACAACCAGGGAAGCAGGGAGAAAGAAAGGCAACAAGCCAGTGAGCTCACCCTTTTACAGTAGAGCAGTCTGAGACAAATGTTCTCATCCTAGGGAACACTGGTGGTGCATTGGGAAATCATAGCTATCATTAAATGATTTTTAAAACTCATGGATTCATCTTGTGCTGTCATCTATATATCTATGTAAGTATCTATGTATTGGTATAGGCTATCTCTACATACAATATATCTGGACTGGCTGTTGGTCATGCTTGAGAGAAAAATTCCAGATGTGCCTGAACATTGCACTCAAGGAAACTGCAAGATGTACAGGAAGCCAGTGGTCGAGAGATGATCAAGAAATACTAGAAGCCATATATCAGCTGAACTCAGAGACATACTTCGATGCAATTATCAAGGAAACCTGAGGTTGAACATGTACACCATGATTGAGCGAGTTAGAGGATACACTGAGATTTCAGGATGAAGTTAGCTGAGAGATGCGGTTTGGAGACCAGGATGGTGTAAACTGTGAGATGCACTATGAGGCTGCAGTTGAGTGAGTTAAAAGCTGCACTTGGAGAGCATGAACATGTGAACATGGAGGCCAGGATTGGGCAAGTACAGTGATCCACTGAAATGCTATACTCATATGAGCTCAGAGGGTGTGATTGAGGGTATTTGGAAATACTCCTCGAGGTTGCAATCAAGGGAACTCAGAGATAACCTGCAGGCCATGAACAAGTGAGTTTGGGGATGCACTTAGAGCCTAACACTGAATGGACTGGGAGATACACTGTGGAGACAATTATTAGGATAACATAGAGATGTGTATGGAGGGTTTGATCAAGAAAGTTTGAATGAAGTCATATGGGCTGTAACTGTGAGAATTTGAAGCTGTGATTGGGCAAGTTTGAAGATACACTCAGAAGCCGAGATAGAGTTGACTTTGCTATCCACTGGTAGGCAATGATCAAGTGAAGTTAGAAGTGAACTTGGAGGTAGTTGATCAGGAGGTACATGATCCACAGAAAGATCATCTGGAGAGAGTTTCAACATGTGCCAAGACTCTATTCCATGGTTAGTCAATTTGCAACTTTGGGAATGTAATGACAAAACTTTATATTTAACCTCTCAGGGAGTGATGGATGTTGGTGATCAAACTGACAGGGGGTACGGCAGGTGCTCAATCTACTTTCAGGGGTCAACATGCAGTTGTGAGAATGAAAGCAGTCTGGCTGTAAGACTGTCCATCTTGGGTGGATGCTCCACTTGTTGTATACTGCACTTGGTGTTAATGCAAAATCATGACATTGAGATACTAAGAAGAATGACTTGACTTTGTTGTCTACAGTGATATTAGAGTTGTAGATGAGAATGAGAGAAGATTGGTATGAAAATAGGCACCCTATGTGGGGGAAATTAGGGGTGTGATCTGGCTGGTTGGATTTGGAATACCTTGTATTGGTGTTCATACCCTCTGGATTTGGAGTCAAACCTGCTATTTTAGGCATGCTAAATTGACTCAGACACCAAAATATCTTAAGCCCCAGTTTCTGATGATGAGTTCTCCCTTATCCTCTCATCACTCTATTTCTCATCCTGAACTTTACCATTACCTGAGAACACAAAATTAAGTAATTCCTCACTGTTCCTTCTTGGCATGATCATGAGTTTACACTGAGTACAGCATCAACTCAACATCAACTGTGTTTTGCGCCCAGGCAGTCTCTCCTGTATCATCACTCATCTCTCATCTCTCACCTCTTGGTAGAACTTATTGTAGTCTACTTTTTTCACATCCACCATGGCATGTTAAATAATAAATAGAGTTTAAACTCCAGTAGTGCCTCACACCTGAGTGTGCACCTACAGATCAGCCACCTCCAGATTAACTACCTTCAGATCAATCACCCCTAGATGAACCACCTTGCAGAATACAACTCATTTCACTTAATTGCAGTCTCCAGGTGCATTCCAGATTTGACACCATCTAGACACTGAAGTGTATCTCCAAACTCACTCAATCATAGACTCCAAATTTTGTCCATTGATCCTTATGCTAGGGCGAGTAACGGTGCCAGACTGTCGCTTCGGGTGCAGGTTCAGGTAAGAACTGAATCATTGCCACATTGGTGGTAAGGGTCTTCAACACACCGGAACTGTCTGTTCGGGTATGATTTGATAAACATCTCCCAACCTGTCTAAATTGAGCGGGCTGTCAGCAGGTTTTCCAGCAGGTCTGTCTGTAGATTCATATAATGCTTTTGCTCTTGCTGTTTAATAATAGTATTTGATCAAATCAGTCATTCAACATCCAATAACCACTGTTTGAATGCTTTCCAGGTTGCGATATCAATTATTTTGGAATCAATGTTTTTCCTTTTGTGAGCTGTATTTTGCACAACTAAGGCGGTCAATATATCTGTTATGTGATCAAATATCCGTGCGATGCCTTGATTACACAATATACAAGACCCAAAGATGCTGATGCTCAGTTGACGCTCATTGTCGTGATGGGGTAATGAAGACATCGTGCACGGTTCTGACTGACAAGGCTGCAACTACATTGTAAATGCATTATTCTTACAAAGCAACAATCAGATTACCAAAGATGCAAAACTGAAAATCATTGAGGCTCCGTTGGGGCTCATTTTCAGGATGGGGCTGGGAGCGTGCCGCAGTTGTTTTTGCCAGTAAAGGCGGCTAATACCTCATTTATAGATGTCTGCAACCAATCGCCACTTAGCTAACGCAAGATGCAAAGCCAAAAATTATTGACACTCCATTGACGATCATTTTCAGAATGGGGCAATGACTGTGTCACGGACTCTGTTACCTATTTGAAACGCTGCCATTACATTGATTATGCCTAAGCAGAACACGATCACTTTTTAACTACCTGAAATAACACACCCATAATTATTGATGCTCCTTTGACCCTCATTTTCATGATGGGGTAATGAAGATATAAACCATCGTTTTGCCTGAAAGGCCGCAAATACCTTGTATATCAATCATTACCACAAATCAACACCTAGATAACCCAAGATGCAAAGCCAAAAATTGTTGATGCTCAGTTGTCGCTCATTTTCAGAATGGGGCAGTGACCATGTGACTTACTGTTTTGCCTATAACAGCAGCCAATATATTGGTTATGCTTAACAGTGACCAATTCACTTCACAATTACCTTGCTTACAAGACCAAAAATTGTTGACACTCCTTTGACGTTCATTTTAATGGATGTCTAGGGAATATCTGCGGCCATCGGTAATTGTATGAATAGTTATTTACACCTCATCAGTTGCCTTTCAGCAAGATTGAATCTCAGCCCTTTGGCAAAGCCGAGCCGAGTAATCGTCTTGCATGGGTCGCTCTCATTCCACCCAATTGAGACCAGTTGTTGAATGATTCAATTCGCCCGCCATACTCCTATTTATGATCAAATATTTGTATGCGACTGCTGAATATGCTCCCATATTATTTCCCTAAGTGAAATTCTCGGTCGAGCAACATATAGAACCTGGTGCCATCATATTGACCCATTCTGTCGTACATTTTCTTGTTTCCTTTATTCCTCCTTGGTTCCATTGTGGTGACTGTCATCAACTCCCATTCCAGAGTGTTTCATTGACCTCCGTTTCGGCCGAATCAATCCGCAAACATTTGCTGCGGCACCCACATCCCGGTTCTCTTGGCTCTCCGGAGCCTCAATGCCATCACCACGCTGGATATGAGATTCATTGTCTGCCTCACACTCATCATTGGTCACATTGGGGTTATGCAAGTCACCATTCCAGCCAACACGATTTTCAGCTTCTGAAAGGCTTTAAGGTGCACTGTCCTCATCACCTTATGCCGCACGATGGTCGATTCTGTTGATTTGGCTGATATTTAATACTTGAGTTTGTCCTCCTGGGAGGTTCTTTGCAGACACATCTCGTGGCAACGTTGATCGTGCTGACAATTTAAATGCAGCGTCACCATTACATTCCAAGTTTGACCCGGATGCTTTGATGATCTCGTCAGTATCTGACATGTATTCTACAGATGTCAGTTGCTTGTTTTGGGCCCGACATTCCTTCTGTGTAGCATGTAGGTTTTGGCTGCCCTGCTACATCTCCAAAAACTCATGGACCTTGGCCATTCTGTGCAATGTTCTTTCCTCCGCCTCAATCTTCAATTCCAAGTCGTTTTCAGTCTGCGTGGTATCCAATGCAGTGTAATCGCCTGCCAATATGCTGTTATTGGCTCCAGCAAACTGCCTCACTACGACTTTTTCCAGAAGGGTCTCCCCAGTGGTGTTAGACTGCCTCCAGCTGATAATATCTTACCCACAGGAAGAACTGGCCTCCGCGCCGACACAATGTGGTATGATACAGACTATGTCATGTGCCACATTGGCGAGATCGGCATACTTTGACTGTTGTTCCTCCTCTTGATGCCACCAGCCAGTGATATCCAGAGACCAAAATCTACTGCCAATCTCCATGGGGTCGAAGTGGTAATCATTAATATTTGGATTAACTTACCCCCAGTTGTTGGGTGCTTCACGCGGTGAATTCAAATCGGGTTATGCTGCTGTCGATACGGGTGCTGCGCAATTCATTCATCTGTGTGTCGTTTCAGGCACTCTTTGAACCATTCAGTATTCTTCATCATCCCTGCACAAATCGTATGCATCAAAAGAAGATTGATCAAATCCAGAGGCCTTTCCAGAGAGAAAGAGATTGCAGCCCGGAACATTCTGGGGTTTGATGATGGACATTTGTCGATGTTTGGCACAGTATTAGTTCTCCCCATACTTCAAAAACGGCTCTTGGTGTTGGATTGTATAAAATCTCTCGTCCTCAGTATCAATATCCATTCCCTTGTCCCACATTGTATAAGATCGCATCTTCCAGAAACGATCGAGGATATGTGCCAAAAGGAGAAGCATAGTAGTTGTTTCAGTTACTTCAGCATACTATATTGTTAAAATTTGCCGCGCAAACTTCATAGCAAAGTGTAAGTCTTCCTTCCGATGGGTCTTCTTCTTAGCTTAAGCTCGCGTAACGCCATCCATATTGTCGAACATGTCATTGTAAACATCCATAATGTGATGCAGAGTAACCGTATGCCTTTTTGGCATCCACAGGGTCCACTCTCACAATAGCCTTAAAGTGTGCATGACGAACTTGACAATGGTCCATTCATCGTGTGTTGTGAAGAGAGGCCAGTAATCACTGAATTTTGGATTGTTGAGCGACTTGTGGGTGAATTCTGGTAATCGGTAGGCTCGCTCAAGCACCTCCAGTGTTTGATTTCACCGTGTTGTCACATCCATGATAGGTAGTATTTGGATTGGTCCTTTGGCTTTTTAACAGTCAAAGAACTCATTTGGACAACCAGGAGTCAGTGTAATAAATACACCAAGCATTCCCTGCTATATGAAGGTCAGTTTCAGGTCTTTCAAAATGTATTGAAATGAGTACTTTCTTAAGTATCTTACCGAAACGTGGTCTCATAGCCGACACCTGATTGATTCTAGCATTGCCCTCTTGTCACCGTCTTCGACTCTTACCAATGGCTTTGCATTCATTCTCTCCAAACTGCTGATTGCGCTGGTGGGCTTCCCAAGACTTGGTGGGGCCTTTTGAACTGAGCCTGCTCATGAACTCACCCAAAGCAAGCTGAATGACGTGCGTCAGGCATGGTGTGTGGTTCCTCCTTCCAGGGCACTCGATTCCGGAGGCCACATGGGTTGATTGTAGTTCCCGAGTCATTGAGTACTTTGAGCAACGATTGTCAGTCATAATTCCAAGTAAACGGCCGTCAGTATGCTCACAATGATCAAGAACTTCCGTCAAATGTATGGCTAGCCTTGCTCAAGTATGTTGACCCGTGATCTATTATCCTCAATTAGCGTTTGAAATAGGAATCGAGTAAGCTATCAACCTTATGAAAAGTGAGTTGTACTTCTTGCAACCCCCAGTTTGATCGATACAGTCAGCTATGACAGATGTTATGGCTAATGTGTTGGTTGATGTCCACCCATCCAAAGCAAAGCTAACTTTCTTTCTTGACCGCATATGCTTCTTAATTGCATTCACTGTCAGTGAGTATTCCTTTCGGCAAATGTTACTAAGTGTGTTGGCTGACGGCAGCACCACCTCGCTGCGTAATGCATTCGATGATCACTGTAGCTTGAGGATCGATATAGCTTTCCTAGGAATATGAGCTGAAACAAATCCTAACATCGGGGAAGCAATTCCAGGTGTCTTGTTGAAATTCGGACGTTACGAAGTGTTTTGCTGCCAGTTTGGAGCGTTGTCTCTGTCAATTGTTTGAATATTGGTAAAATCTAATTGTCAAATATGAATTTCCTCTGCGAACATAGTATTGTAATCCCTCGACTGCCTTGCCTCTATAGTATGGCCAAAGCTGTTTCATCAACAGTTGTCCTTGTCAATTGAGAAACTTCTGACTCCATGAATTCATTTAACTGTGCAATGTACACTATTGCCAGCAAGTGTTTCCCCGTTGAGCTGGTGCCATGTTCTGATGGATGGCGAAGAACTTGATGACACATGATTCATATGATGCCAGGGCTGCCGGTCTCTACAATTCTCGCAATGCAAATAGAATCACCACGAATGCGCGTGTCTAAAACCATTCCAATCCATATGGTTCTTCGAGCTCCCATTCAAAGAAGCCCACCCAGCATCAAATATGATTTGCAAATTATGCTTGCTCAAATCACGAATAAAGACATATCCAGTTTTGGATGCTATCATAACCTCGAGCAACAAGGTATTTGAACATTGGGACTCTGAAATGGTGGTAGGTGTTCAAAAGCTGGTTCATTCCAGTTGAAAGACTGTCAAATGTTACCTTATGGTAAAGTAGAATGCTGGTTCTTAAATATTGACTCTAGAGCTACTCTCAAGACAATAGTAAGGCCTGTGAGATATTGCATGCATAGTTGTGAAGTTGAATACAAGGATATGTTGAAAAGACTGACCGTTAGAAATTCAGTTTTGGTATGATGCAAAGCAGTTCATTGCAGTGAAGCTTCCAGAGCCCCACACGAACTGTTGCCGCACCGCTGACGCATATGTTTAAGCAGTAGCGGTATCGTTACTAGCAATGTTGCCCATAAAGGCTGCCAATACTTCGATTATGGATTGATTCCAATGCACCACCATTGGATTATGCAAGTTGCAGGACCAAAAATTGTTGACGCTGCGTTGACATTGATGTGTAGGACATGTTTGTGATGTTGTCGCGAGAATTTTTGCCCAGAAAGGCAGCCAATAGTTCGATAATGGGTCAATGTGGTTGCATAGCCCTTGGATTATCCATGATGAAAGGCTAGAAATCGTTGACACTCCGTTGATGCTCATTTTTTGGACGGAGTGAAGAGCATGTTGCGTGCCGTTTTAGCGATAATGCCAACGAACACAGTGAATTTCGAAGACTGTGACAATGCAGTCCTTTGATTGCGGAAAGGGTAAGACTTAAAATCGGCAGCGCTCGGTTGACGCTCGCATTCAAGAGATCCTGACCCTCATCATACTCTCGATAGTTGTATGCGACGAATTGTATAGTTGTAAATCACCGTGAATATAGCATATCTCTGTATAATCATGTACATCCAGAAACATTGTGGCCTTTCAATTTCGGGTCAACCACTATTCAAGTTACCTGAGTGATGGATGATGTGGTCTCATCACATTACCTCACTATCAGCCGGCAATGCATGGAAAGTAGATCTTTCCACTAGTTTCTGATTCATATTGCCCGACTTCCTCACCATTCCAATACCAGCTCCTTCCCCTCGATTTCCGGGACATACCATAAGTAATTTTCAATATTTCGGCCATGTGCACCAGGTCTGTGCAGAGATTTATGCAGTTGGATACATGGATGAATGCTGCATGACAGTTGTCATTCAGACAGATTCATATTTGGCACTTACCGCTCCTTCTATGACTCGGATGACATCACTCACTTCAATTTTGTTATTAAATTTCATTAATAATTTAGTTTTTGGTTACTATCTTGAAAGTAACAAGCAAAACAATATTGAGCTTATCATTCATCTTATAGCCTGATTTGGAATCTAATCCTTTCGCATGGTGCGAGCGACCCTTGCACATTCCTCAACATATTATTCCGTCTTACAATTTGGTCACTGAAATCCAGAATAAACTGACACAAAGCAAAATTGGTACACGAAATGCTTTTCAGTGAGATAGGATGTCAAAAGATTCAATTTATGTATCTATTCCTCGGGTAACGCAGAAGCAGTTACCATTTCTTTGTCCAAAGCCGATTGCTATGGGTTTATTAGCTTGGGAGGCGAGATGCAGGGGCATAATCTTGCGTGTTCAACAGGCTTGGCATTCAGAATACGTAATGAATCTGGCTCCGAGTCAGGCAGATGATACGCTGTGCCTCTGTAGGACTGCGGCTTCCCGGAACCCAGCATGATAGAACTACTTCCTAGGTGAGAAGTCCCTTCTGGCTGTTACGATATTCCATGCATGATGTCAAGAGTCTCTGTTAGCTCACCAAATGTTGTGTGTGGAGGTGTGGCTGCAACATCATCCGAATGCAGTTTAACAACTGCCGGAACGCTCAATTTGGTTGTGCAGTACTTCTGATGTCTGTAGCGGAAGTAGTTGGCTGTGTCCCGCAATCCCGGTTGTGTCAATTGGTCAAGCTTCATCTGCTTCTGCCGAAACCTCGCCATGCGCTGCTGTATCATTTTGGGGGATGTGCACATCACCCAGCCAGGTTCCCCATCTTCGCTCTGCTTGCCCAGCTCTGTATGTTCATCATCCTCATGTTTTGCATCCTCCTGATAGGCAGAACTTGCAATATTGCTCAGACTGTCTCCGATATCATTCAACATCTCCTGAATCGTTTTTTTGGGCTCCCTGGTTGTCAATCCCGTGTATTCAATTTTCCTCAGATATTCCTGCTCCTTCTTAATCGCTGTCTCTGCGTCTTCAACTTGCTTTCTTGCCACAGTGGGTTCTCAGTCAACATAATCCTTGATCCATATGTCTGTCTCTTCGTTGCTTGAAAAGTGCATTTCTTGTTGTGTCTCCACTGGAATCTTCATCTTGGATCGCAAGCTGCTCAATGCTCCGGGTGATCCGACTCTTTCTGCCCCCAAGCGACTCATGCCTTCACTCGTTTCATGACGTTGTCGTGTGGAACACTTTGTCGATGTGCTGTATTTGGCTGCTGAAATTGGCGAACTGTTCTTTTCAGAACATGGACCATTGTAGCTTGTGTTGACCTTGTTGTTGGGTGTGATGTTGGATGTTGCAATATCTGGACAATATCGGGGCAAGCTGCATCTTGTATGACAAGGTTGGTACGTTTGTTCAACTTGAACAATGCAGAATCAGTGTTTTGACTGTCGCTATGATGGGAATAGTTATGCATACCGTACAACCTGACTTTATTGTCAGCATCAGTGTCATGTAATATCCCCGGGATTTTTTTAGACAAACATCACCAGACTTCCTTTCCATCGAATCATTTCCTCTTTATCTCTGACAATCATGAGATTTTGGCTGTCGTACACCTGTATGCACAGCTGTACACAAACACATCATCCAACGCATCACTCGCTTGCACACAGCAACAACGCAGACACCAGTCAGTCCACCGCAATGCTGCGAATGCAGCCACTGACAATTTGACCCAGGATGCACATTTGAAATCGTCTGTAAGACTGGAAGCAGCAGGAAAAAGACCCAGCATGCATTTGTTTGTGAGTATATCCATATCGTCGGGAACAGCCGTCAACTAAGCGTCAAGCATACAGCGGGTATACGCAGAGAGCTACATCAGCAAAAAACATTTCCGTCTGGGAGGAATGGCTCCGTCAGAGTGGACGCGCTCCATCAGAGCAGTCAGAGAAAACCCGGTGGCGGATTATGCCACACCCTGCGTCAATACCACTCGTTGCGTTGCATATCACCCTCCGATTGCTGTTTTGTCGTTTCTTCCCGCTCTGTCGGTCTATACGAACTACACACTCCATCTTTCCCATCTTTTGATCTCACTCGCTCTTTCTACGATTTCGTGAATCTACGCAATTGGGTGGATCCTCACGGCCGGGTAGTATCATATCTTCTCACCCTCATCCTGCACTCCTCGAGCAAGGTTGACTCTTGATCATGGCATGGAGAGATAGAGAGGGATGACTTAACTTGGTGTTCTTAGGTGATGGTAGAGGAGATGGGACGGATCGTCATGAGAAACTGCGACTTAAGAGAATTTAGTGTGCTAGTCAATTGACCATCCCAGATACGGCAGGTATGAGTCCCGATCCAGCGTGTAATAACACTGATACGAGGTCATCCCAACCCAATAAGGCAAGTCGTACTCCTGATTTCTCATATCCGCTCGTATCCTCCACATCGTTCTCATCTTCATCCCACATCACTCTCTTTCTCATCCACATCTCAACCATCATCGCAGAACACAAAGTTAAGTCATCCCTCTCCATCTCTCCATGGCATGATCATGAGTTGACACCGAGTACAGCATACACCGAGTACAGCATACACTGAGTACAGCACTCAGAGATTGTTTGTCTTCCCTTCATTCTCATGATTACGAGTTGACCCGTGAATGTAGCTTCAGCTTCCGGCATGCCTCCATACACAATCAACCGCCATCAGCCAGCTCTCCATGAGAGCTCAAAGGTAAAGTCACCTTGTCATATTCCCGCGGTTGCAAGTTAACTAAGTGATGAAATACAGTGTCAGCACCTGGCGCGCCGTCCATCGACCGCCTCCAAGTACTCGTCCAATCTCGCTCGATCACGGCCTCCAAGTGTATATCCAAACTCGCTCGATTACGGCCTCCAAGTGCATCTCTCAACTCGCTTGATTACGGCCTCCAAGTACATTGTTAATGAGCGACCGCGGGTGTAAAGAGATACAGGCCTAACGGAGGTGGACGCTCACTCGATCATCATCTCCAGGCGCACCTCGAATTGCTGACAATCACTGCGTGCTGCCAGTCCAGATATACCGTGTGTAGATAGGTAGCATAGATACATAGATGAGAATACAAACTGAATGCATAAGTTTTGAAAATCGTTGAACGATAAGTAGTAGCTATGATTTCCAGGGGCACCAGCAGCATTCCCAAAGAAGCGGCGGCCGGAGAAAGGGAGAAACATCGCCAGGCGTTGTGTAAACGGCTTCAGCATAACTGCGAAGCGTGTAACACACGTGTCGTTCTGATGTGCATATACGTCACGACATAGTAAAGGAGGTATGTGTGCGACGCGACCCATCGCCTGGGCGACGGGTAGCACGTAATTCTCTGTCAGAGGGTATGAGGTTCCCTGAGAGCCGTCAGAGCCGTCCGGAACACCCGGGTGTTTCTGACGGAAACTAGGGTCGTTGAAGATGTACGTGACCAGTTTATCGCCGCCCGTAACAGGGAACCTCCGCGGTCGACCGAGGCCTTCCCCCGCACTGACCGGGAAACCAAACATCATCACGTTGTCTGCTCTGGGATTTTCGCGCATGAATTGCGTCATAAGCATCCCCAAGAGTGGCTGAAACACACTATATTCTCTGTAGAGGAGGCTGCGGAGACATGTATGGTTGAGGTTGTAGCTGAATGTCATTTTCAGACTCTGCAACTAATTCCCTGTAGGTTTTCAACATATCTGCTACTGTGGCAAGGCAAGGAGATCGGGTACAGCTGGAACAGTCCAACATGCTCCTGGCCTTGAATATGGCCAAAATGGCCAAGGCAGGGTTTTCGCGCACTGCAATAGAAGAAATGCAATCCCTGATCAAGACACCTCGCCCAGCAGTCTCAGAAGAGAGGAAGTGGGGTGTTCAGTTTCCTGGGCATAGAAATGTGAGGGCTGCGATTGAAAGACACCCAGCTATGGATCCTCAAAACCCCACGGACATATGCCTACCTTGCTGTAATGGCACCGCAAAGAATCAGCAGACACGCTGGCGGCGGAGACGAACGGTTGCACTTCCACCCGACCAACACACACAGCTGACACCAGAACAGCCACCACCACTGCCCACAAAGTCACCTGGGCCACCCGGTGGCAATGAGGGAGCACAAAGATTCCAAATCGACGATTTGGCACCCGGATATGTGTATTCATTCGCTCCTCTTCCCACCACCCAGTCTTTCAATCTTGATGCAAATGCCCAGGATAGCCAGCATGATACAAATTTTTATCCCAATATTCCGACTGATGAAGAAACATCCACTGGTCAGTACACTATCTGCTGTGTGGTAATCCAGCTAATATTCATTTTACAGACGGGAGCAGCTCATTGAGTGAACCTGCAAGTGAGGATGAGCATTGATCAAAAGGAATAGGATTTTTGATTGTATTATTATTCACAATTAGCAGACACTGGAAAGTGTATTTTAAAGGATATATTAATATGTATTATTAAAGAACAATGTAGTGATGAAAGAGAATGTAAAAGAAAATGATGGAAAGGCTGCCAAAACAATGTGAATGATATACTATGCCAAATCAACTGATTGCACATTGTGGTTACATGTGTGGCAATATTACCGTCAATGGAGCGTCAACAAGTTGATCTCTTGTAAGTCAGGTAATTGAGAATTGATATGGTTGGGCTTATACAAAATCGAAGTATTGGCTGCCTTTATTGGCCAAAATTATACCAACACGCTCCCAACCCCATCCTGAAAGTGAGTGTCAACAGAGTGTTAACGAATATTGGTCTTGCATCCAGGGTTATTTAATGGACGATATGTTGCATACAGTCATAAAGGAATCATCGGCCGCCTATACAGGCAAAAATTATAGCGACAGGCTCCCCACCGCATCTAGAAGATGAGTGTCAATGGAGCATCAATCGTTTTTGGTCTTGCATCCTGCGTCATCTGATGGATGATAGGTTGCATACAGTCATACAGGAATGATTGGCTGCCTTTATAGGCAAAAGCGATAGCAATACCCTCCCTTCTCCTTGATGAAAATGAGCGTCCATGGAGCGATAACGATTTGTGGTTTTGCATCTTCGGCAATAAGAGTGATACTTTATCACATAGATCCATTATCATGGAGTTGGCAGCCTATATATGCGGATAAGGAAGGGATATTCCCGCAACAGACTCCGGGACAGTAACAACTAATTTCATTTCCGAAGCTACCACACAGTGTTCATGAGCCTTGTAGCGGACAAAAACAGTCCAAACGATATATATAAATAAGAACAGCCACATCGCGGCCTGATTAACCTTGATGCAAGGCCAACAATCATTGACACTCCATTGACGGTCATTTTCAACATGGGGCAGGGAGGGTTTCGCATTCTCTTTTTACTATGAAGGTGGCCAATACTTCATTTATGGCTACCCGCGACATTTCACCCCTCAGATAACTCAGGATATATGACAAACAATTGTTGACACTCCGTTGACACTCGTTTTCCGGATGGGGTAGGGAGTGTGTCTCTGTTTGATTTGATCATTAAGGTGGCCAATACATCAAAAAACGACAGCAATGTACCAAAGTCAATACTTCGCGATTCACATTTGCATATCTGAATGCAACGATAGATAGTGAAACCCGAAATGCAGAACTAGTCATTGGAACTGACAGTTATAGCCATACCCAACAGAACTCGCGAATTGACGGGTACGTGTCAGGGTTTGGCCCACCAAGAGCCAGCAGGTTGGGTTTTTGGACAGGTCTGCAATCACACCTACCAGTGTTTGCGGTCCAAACCCTTACCACTGGCAGTGTACACGTACCCATTACTGACACTAGCCTACATGTGCATCTCCAACCTGGCAACATCATGGCCTCGTGTGTGGCTCGAAATTCACTTGACATCGGTCTCTGCAAGTATCTCCATAGTCATTCAAATACATCCTCCATGTTTGTACAGAAAAGACCTCGAAGTGCATCTCCAACCTAGCATGATTGCGGAGTCCAGTCAATCTCTCAGTTCACACATTCCCAGCTTCCATGTGCATCTCAAAACTCACAAGATGATTGCCTCCAACTTTGCATCAACATGAACTTCAAGTGTATCTTCTAACTCGTGCCATCGTGGCCTCCAAGTGCATCCCCGAACTCCTTTATCTGTGGTGTCTCGGTTCATATGATCATGGCGTCCAAGTGCATCTGCAAACTTGTGTGATCATGGTGTCCACGTGTCTCTCCAAAACATCCCCGTCACAGCCTCCAATGCATTACTGAGCTCACTCCACCTCAGCTTCCAAAGGTATCTGCATCTGCAAAATGTAGATACGTCTGGAACCCACATGCGAACGTCCCTGACACTCCGGTCGACCTCAAAAATGGTTCTAAGTAATTCCATTCTTCCAGACCCCCCTTGAGCTATGCAAAGTGCTCCCACACTCTGCAAGAGCATTCTCAGGTCATCCTCAAAGCACCTGCAGTTAGGAAGGTGCATTCAGGATGCTACGGGATTTGACAGATAGGAGAGTGGAATTTTGGAGCAGCTGTAACCTCCGCCCAGGTCTATGGGAGACATCCAGAGAACCTGAGACCGCTGCAAAGCTCTGTGCCAGACTTGGTGCTGTATTCACACCACTGTGGTTCATAGGGTTCCATAAGGAGAAGGGATTTCATCAATCATATTCCTTTCTGTGACAGTAACAAGATTTGCTACATCACAATATGGCATCAATTATTTCGGTCTCTCTATATATATACATAAAGTCAATCTGGCCGCAGCTGGTAGTCGACCATAAATGGGGGAGAACCTGGAGACCACCTTTGGGAGAACTTAGAGATGCACCACGTGGCGGCCATTGTGGTGAAACGACGGAGCAAGAAGACAGCAAGCCGACCTTCAACATTACACCACACCTCTCGCAACATCCCAATGGAATTCTTCGGCCAGAGAGGTTAATGCTCAAGGAGCATAGGAAGCAAGTGCGAAGATGTGATTCTACTCAGCCATGAGGATCCACCCAAGTGTGTGGATCAAACAAATCTCGGAACGAGCAAGTGAGACCAAACATTGGGAAGGGTATAGTGTGTATTGGAGTGGTATGCTTTGTGTGAGCAACGGGTCCGGAAAACCTACCTACAGTCTGGCTCGGGACTGCAAACACAGGTCGGTTCGGTTCCAGAGCGGTCCAACAACCGCACCTGCTGCCACTTGGCAGGCGAAACACGAACGCATACCCGTCAACCTGCGGGTTTTGCCGGGTTGGACTAGACCTGTCGGTTCCAATCTCTGGTTCTGCGTTTCGGGTTTCATTCTTTATCGTCAATATCAGATATTCTAATATCAATTGCAAAATTTGACATTAGTATATCACTGTTTGTTTTCGATGTATTGGCTGCCTTGATGATCAAAACCAACAGAGACATGCACCCTACACATCCTGAATATGAGAGTTCAAAGAGAGTCAACAATTGTTGGGACTATATTTTGGGTAATCTGGGGGGTGACAGGTTGTACACTGTCATAAACGAAGTCATGGCGGCCTTTGAAGTTAAAAGAAAAAGCGAAACGCACCCTACCCCATCGTGAAAATGAACCTCAAAGAAGCGTCAATGATTTTTGGTCTTGCATCTTCGGTACTATGAGTGGTACTTGATCACATGCATCCATAAACAAGGATATGGCAGCTATTATAAGCAAATATGTATGGGATATTCCTGCCACATCCTCCAGGACAGTAACAACTTATTTCCTTTACAGAGCTAGCACTAAGAGTTCTTGAGCCTTTTGAAATATAAAAACAGTCAAAACATTGTATATAGAAATTAACGGCCACATCGTGCTGTGATTGACTACGATGCAAGGTCAACAATCGTTGACGCTCCATTGACGCTCAATTTCAAGATTGGGCAGGGAGCATTTCATTTTCTCTTTTTCCTATAAATGTGGCCAATACTTTGTTTATGACTGTCTGCACACTGTTGCCCTACAGATTACCCAAGATATACAACAAACAATTGTTGACGCTCCATTGATGCTCATTGTCGAGATGGGGCAGGGAGCCTATTGTTTTCTCCTTTTCCTATAGGGGCGGCCAATACTTTGTTTATGACCATCTGCAACCTGTTGGCCTGAAGATTACCCAACATACACGACCAACAATCATTGACACTCCATTGACACACATTTTCAAGATGGGGCAGGGAGGGTATCACAGTCTGTTTGGCCTATGAAGGCGGCCAGGAATTCGTTTATGACTCTCTGCAACCTAGCGGCGGTGCGATTACCCATGATGCAGGACCAAAACTCATTGACGCTCTGTTGACACTCATTCTAATCTATTGTATTGTCAATCTCGGCTGCCATCGCTATTTATGTAAATATATTTTTGGACTTAATCGGTTCCTTTCTATCCGATTGAGACTCAACTCAGTGCTAAAGCCGAGCCCGGTGATATTTATGCACAGGCCTCACTGATTCTACCAAAATTGATATATCGCTCTGAATGTTATATTTCGCCAGCTATAGTTTTATTTATGAACAATTATCCTCATGCAACTGGTCACTATTCTCCCATGAGATTTCTATAACTGAAATTCTCGGTCAAGCAACATATAGAACCTGGTGAAAACATATTGACCCAATCTGTCCTACCTTTTCCTGTTTCCCTTATTCCTCCTTGTCTCCATTGCACTGACAGTTGTCAACCCCATTTCAGTATTTTTCATTGACCTCCATGTTGGCCGAATCAATCCAGCAACATTTAGTGCGGCACTCACAACCCAGTGCTCTTGGCTTTCCAGAGCGTTAATTCCAATGTCTGGCTCCATATCGGATTCATCATCTGCCTCGCAGCCCTCTTCACTTTCGTTTGGATTATCCAAGTCACCATTCCAGTTAAGCCAATTTTCATTGTTGGAAATGAGTTCAGGTGCACCATCCTGATCACTTTCGGCTGCATGGGGGTCTATTTGTTTCGTTCCATGGACATTTAATACTTGAGTTCGTCCTCCAGGGAACTCCTTTGCAGACACACCTGGTGGCAACAGTGATCTATCTGACAATTTAAATGCAGCTGCACCATCATGTTGAAAGTTTGACCAGGATGCTTTGATGATCTCTTTGGTATCTGAAATGTATCCTACCACTGTCATTTGGATGTTTCGAGGGCTGCATTCCATCAGTGTAGCACGTAGGTTTTGGCTGCCCTGCCACATCTCCGAACATCGAGGACCTTGGCCATTCTTTTCAAATTGTCATTCCTCCGCCCTGTTTATTCAATTCCAAGTCGTTTTCAGTTTCTGTGTGATCCAATGTAGCGCATCTGCCCACAAATATTCCCTTATTGGCTCGAGCAAACTGCCTTACTACGAAATTTTCTCCCAGCGTCTTGCCAGTAGATTTAGACTTTCTCCAGCCAATATTGTCTCGCCCAAGGGAAAAACTGGCCTCCACTCCGACACCATGTGGGATGATAGAGAATATGTCACACGCCACATTGGAGAGATCGGCAAACTTTCAGTGCGTGAACTCTTGCTGGCGCCACCAGTCGGTGATATCCGGTAACCAAACTGTACTGCTACTCTCCATTGGATTGGAGCGGTAATGATCAAGATTTGGATTAATTTACCCCCAGTTCTTTGGTGCTTCAGGCGGTGAATTCAGCTAGAGCCTTGCGGCTGTCAATATGCGTGCAGCGCGATCTATTCATCCGGGTGCTGTTCCAGCCACACTTATAGGTGTTATGTAATCTTGGTCATCGCTGGACAAATCATATGGATTGAAAGACGATTGACCAAGTCCAGAATGCTTTGGAGAGGGTGAGATATTGCCAGGCAGAAGATCTTCAGGTTTAATGACAGACATTTGTCCGTGTTTCACATAGTATTAGTTCTCTACATACTTCAGAATGGTCTTCTGATATTGGACACTATATAAAGTCTCATGCACGGGAGTGATATACATTGCCTTGTCCCACTTTGGAAATGATTGGAACTTCCGGAAAGGATCGAGGATCTGTGCTGAAATGAGAAGCAGACTGGTCGTTGGAGTGACTTCGGCAACGAATTGTGGCATCTTCTGGCGCACACCTGTTCCTGCGAAGTATAAGTTTTCCTTCAATTGTGTGTTCATCTTAGCCAAAGCTTGCATGAGGTCATCCATATGATAGAACATTTCATGGTTGACAGTGAAGACATCATGGACAGTAACCGTATGCCTTTTCAACATCCGCAGGGTCCAGTATAGGAATGGCCTCAAAACTTCCGTGACGTACTTGACGATTGTCCATTCATCCTGTGATGTGAAGAGTGGCCGGTAATTGCTGTATTTGGGATTCTTCAGCCGCTAGCGAACGAATTCTTGGAATGAGTAGGCTTGCTCCGGCAACTCCAGTGTGGAATTCCACCGTGTATCCACCTCAATGATAAGTAGTACTGCTATTTGTACTGTGGCCTTTTGACAGTCAGGGAACTCGTTTCAACGACCAGGTGTCAGCATAATCAACACAGTAAGCATTCTCTGCTATATGAAGGTTAGTTTCAGGTCTTTCAGAATGTCTTGGAATATGGACTTTGTCAATGATCTTCGCCAAACCCGGTCGCAGAGCAGACACGTTCTTGGTTCTAGCATTGTCTTCTTTCCGTAGTTTTTGACTCTGCCCAATATTTGTTCTTTCATTCTCTTCAATTTGCTGATAGCGCTCATAGGCTTCCCAAGACCTGGTGCAGCCTTTTACACTGAGATTGCTCATGGACGCACCCAACACATGCTGAATCACATGCGCCATGCATGGTATGTAGTTTCTCATTGCAGGCCACTTGATTCCTGAGGCCTCAAGGGTTGATTGTAGTTCCGGAGTCATCGAGTAATTTGAAGAAGCATTGTCTCTCGTAATTCCAAGGAAATGGCCGTTGGTAAGCTCGAAATGATTCATAACCTCCTTCAAATGTATGGCCAGCCTTGCTCCAGTATGTTGACCGTTGACCTATTATTCACAATTAGCATTTGAAATAGGAAAAGCACACGCTATCAACCTCATCGAATTCATGTTGTACTGCTCGCAATGCCCAGTTTGGTTCCATATAGTATTCTATGACTGATGTTATCACTAATTTGTTCTTCGATGTCCACCCATCCAAAGCTAAGCTAACTTGATTCCTTGACGGCAATTGCTGCTCGATTGCATTCACCGTCAGTGAGTATTCCCTCCAGCAATTGTTGCTAACAGTGCTGCCGATTGGACAGCACCAGCTGGCCACATGATGCGTTAAATGACAGTCGCAGCTGGAGGTTTAGGATAGCATTCCAAGAAATGTAAGCGGAAACAAATCCTCACATGAGGTAGCGATTCCAGGTATCTTGGTGAAATTCAACAGTTAGGTAGTTCTTTGCTGCCAGTTTAGAGCGTTATGTATGTCAATTGTGTAAACATATGTAATATCTAACTGTCGAATATCAATGTCTTTTGCAAGCTTACTATTGTAATTCCACGACTGCCCTGCCTCTTCAATATGGCCAAGACGGTTTCATCAACGGTTGAACTGGTCAATTCAGAAACCACCGACTCTGTTGATTTGTTTAACGTTGCAAGGCGTGCTTCTGCCAGCCAGTGTTTCCCACTGGAACTTGTCCCATGTTCTGAGGGATGGCAAAGAACTCGATGACTAACGATTCATATGATGCCAGGGCTGCCAGTCTGCTCGATTCCGCCGTGCATATAGAAACGCCACGAAGGAGCATGTCTAGTATTGCTCCATGCAAGAAGAGATTTCGAGCCAACATGCATTGATGGCCACCAACCATCGAATATGATTTGTAACAGAAGGTCGCTCAAATCGCAAATAATGACACGTTTATTTTTGCAGGATATCATCACCTCTAGCAATGAGGTTTTTACAGATTGGGAATCTGACATGGTTGTAGGAATTTGAAAGCGGTGTAATTCCAGTTGAGAGACTGTCAACAGTTACATTATTGTTGAGTAGAACGCTGGTGCTTAAATATTGACTCCTGAGCTACACGCGAGTCAAAAGTAAGACCTGTGAGACATTGCATGCATAGTTATGAAGTTGTATACAGGGTCATACTGACAAGACTGAGCGTTGAAAACTTGATTTATGAACGATGCAAGGCATTTTGTTGCTGTGAAGCTTACTGAGCCCCACTTAACCTGTTGCCGCTCCACTGACACTTATTATGAGGGGGCGGTAGCAGAACTGTTACTGGCATTATTGCTTACAAAGAAAGCGTATCTGTTGATTAAGGGTGTATGTCGGTGAACAGCCCATGGATTGTGCAAGGTGCTTGAGCAACAATCGTTGACGCTCCGTTGACGTTCCGTTGACGCTCAGGTTTTGGACCCAGTGGCAATGCTGTGGCATGCATTTCTGCCTAGAAAGGTGGCTGGTAGTTCGATTATGGCCAAATGTCACAGATCAGTCCTTGCCTTTTCCAACATGCAAGGCTAAAAATTGTTGATGCTCCTTTGACATTCATTTTGAGGAGATAATAGCAATGTTGTCCCAACCATTTGTGCCTAGAAAGGCGGCCAATATTAGGATTATGGAATAGTGTCACCGCACAGCCCTTGGATTGTCCAAGATGCAATGCCAAAAATTGTTCACGCTCCATTGATGCTCATTTTCATGACACTGTTGGGATGTTGCCCCAACCATTTGAGCCTAGAGAAGCGGCCGGTAGTCCAATTTTGGGTTATTGTTGCCCCTCCGCCTTTGAATTTTGTGAGATGCAAGGCCAAAGATTGTTGACGCTCTGTTGGCACTCATTGTTGGAACATACTAGCGATGTTGTCGCAAGCATTGTTGCCTAGAAAGGCGGCCGACAGTTCGATTATGAGTCAATCTTGCCGCAAAATCCTTGTTTGTTTACAACATGGTAAGCCCAAAATGGTTGACACTCAGTTGACATTCATTTTTAGAACATAGTAGCAATCTTGACACAGCATTTTTGCCTAGACAGGCAGCCGATCATTCGATTATAGGTCAATGTCGCCGCACAGCCCTTCGATGTTCCCTGATGGAAGGCCAGAAATCGTTGACGCTCTGTTGACACTCATGTTTAGGCTGGGGCAACAAGTGTGCCAATTGCCTTTTTAACTATAACAACAATCACAAGATTGACTTTTGCAGGAACTGACAATGCAGCCCTTTGATTGTCAAATCTGTAAGACTAAAAATCTTTCATGCTCCGTTGACACTCGTGTTTAGGATGGGGCAATGACAGAGGCATTTGCCTTGTAAGCAATAATGCCGACCAACACATATCGTTGGAAGAACGAGACAATGGAGCTCTTTGATTGTGGAATGTGTAAGACTAAAAATCATTGACGCTTTGTTGACACTCACAATGAAAACATTGAAACAGCCTTCGTAACGTCAATCATTTTATTTCCCAAATCGCATCTTCATTAGTGACATCCCATATTGCATTTATAGGTATTATCAATTGCATCCACGAGCTTTGTGGCCTCTCAATTTCTGATAAACCTCTATCCATGATAGCTGAGAGGGTAATGACGTGACCCTATCACATTCCTGTGCTTTCGGCCAGCAATTTACGGCATGTAGATGATTTCAGTAGTTTTTGGTTAATATCGCTCGACTTCCTCACCTTACCTCATCCAGCTACTTCTCCTTGATTCCATGACATACCATAAGCAATTTCAAATATCTCAACCACATGCACCAGGTCTGTGCTGAGAGTTATGCAGTTGGATGCGTGGATACATGCAGCATGACAGTTGTCATTCACACTGATTGGTAATGAGCACAGACCATTCCTTCTATGACTCAGATCACATGACTCAATTAAATTTTGTTAGTATATTTCGTCACTAATATATCTTTTGCTTTCTCACTTAACAGTAATAGGTAAACTGAAATAGAGCTTATTGCCCGTCTTAGAAAATGATTTGGGTTCTGGAACATTCACATGGTGTGTTCGACCCTTGCACCTGCACAGACAAACTATCATGTCTCACAATGTGGTCACTGAAATCAAGAATATGCTAACACATAGCAAGATTGGTACAACAATTGATTTTCACAGAGATATGATATCAAAAATACCAATCTGCCTATCTATTCCGCCGATGACACAGCAGCCATCTGGTAGGGGGATGCATTCCAGAAAGTTTATATACTTTATGCAAGGCGCTAGATACTATATTCTTCCTGAGCGTATCTCCTCTTGAAGTATAATGGTAATTGATAGAAATCAAATACGTGCAGGGGACAAATGGTTTGTATTGTTTCAATGCTTCCCGGAAAATGGTAACCAAATAGAATCGAAATGTAATGCAATATTGGCAATACATAAAATCTCTAACATCTTATAACTTCTGGGGTTTTCTTCCTTCCTAGTTTTTTTGAATATCCAATCTATTTAGTGGCTTAATCGTTTGCGGAGAACATCAGCCTTCTTCATATCAGTGTTAAGCTGGTTCTTTGTGTTCGATGAGGGGTTGACCCTTCCCTCTCCAAGTTCATCCTGGAGGATCTGCTTGATAGACTATCTAGTACAGGTATCTCGTAATTCTGTGATTCGGATTGTCAGGGAATATCGCTAGGAGTTGGAGAGATGTCTGTTTCAATACGTGGTCTCATCGATTCTCATATTTCGCTAATGTCTATGTCCCCTAAACGGAATTTCCATGTATCGATAATGTATGGTAAGGCTGAATCCAATTGCACTAACGCAGAAATCCACCAAAAAGACTGGGCGGCAAATAGATATCGGTGTTCCTCAAACGTAACTACTAACTTTGCTAAAGTCCAAAGTAATATGTCGCCTTCATTCTTAAAGGTAATACTCCTTGAAGATGCGGGGCTGCTGCTACAAAGCCAATAATAATTTGGTATAATAATAATAGGTATATGTATCATAAGAACACAATAATGTTTTAAGGTCTTCTTCGCTGGTAGGGTTTTCTGACTGTTTGCTGCTAGAGCTTATTCTTCTCATGGCAGGAGCAAGGTGGTCTCTTTATGGTTGGACCGTTCGTTCATGCTTGACAAAGGAATCTCGTCGATGACAAATATCATTGAATGATAGCTTATCGCGAAGAACATCTTAAGTGCCTCATTGATAGTGCCACACATTCCTTGGGTTATCATGTTCATGCATGAGTGGTTTTGAGGCATTACGTTCCCATATCGGGCCATCCTCATACTGGATAACAAACGCGCAGTCTGACAGATCATAACTGCAACTATGACATATTGCATCCCGTATTATTCAGTAGTTGCAACGTCTGCTGACACATAGCCTAGACTGTGCTATATCGCAATATATTTTAATAGCTCTTCACTATTGAATGCCTCGCCTTCATCTGGGTATCCGGCATTGCTTCCAGAGAATCAATCGGCAACCAACCAATACTCGGCCAACGTAGATTATGACACGCATACCTCGTAATATTAAGCTGGTATGACGTTGCTATGCATACTAACTCAAACCGATGAGCAGGGTCGCTTCAGGCCTCTTATCGTCAGCCAATGCCAATGATCCCTCAGATACTTCATGCTCAGGTCTCAACCTTCCGTCGACCGGGGGTTGCCAGGAGTTGTTCTTACCACTCAGCCCCTGAGCACCCAGATCCCACTTTCTCGCATATATTGCATCAATGTCTGCTGCACACCTAATTCTGCATAAGCGCAACTTAACTGTGTGTTGTCCCACTAGATATGATATAGTAAGTATGGCCAATAAGTATGCCCACTGCTGAAGGTTTTTCACTTCCCAGTAATGGCGACATAATTGCATCATCATATGTGAATCCGCTGGTCAGGGCGTACCTATGACTACTTGATCAACATGCGGCCTGAGTATAATCCCACTAAAGATCACCCGGCTGACAAACATAAACTCGTTCTTTGCTAGGTAGGTGTTTGGCATACGACTACCGTAATTGTAGCCGCATGTACCCGCTTGCGATTCTTCATGTACTATTGCCGCTGCTAGGAGAGAATCCCAATCACTACCTCCCCCGCTAGGACCGGTGACCCAATGGTCGCGTTATCTTAAGAAGTGAATGATTTCGAGTTTTGTACTCAGAACCAGCTTTCTCGGAGAAGAACAAGTGTCCTGCAATTTAACCAATTTTTCAATTCATTTATAGTTCGACAACTACATTTTTGTTTGGTTATAGTTCGTCAACTAATTTTTTGTTATTCCTTGAATAACAGTATCCTCTTCCATAAAAATTATAACCTTTTATTGTGTATCCTTCTCTTATATGATTTAGAAAATCGATTCCCAAATTTTTAATGTATTTCATAATGTATCTGGACACAACTTGGTGCATTGGCTTCTTCACGTCATAGGGGGCGATCACTCTATACAGCCGCTTTGCCCTACCATCATCAACCTTCTGCTTCCGTATAACCTTAGGGACATTTTAGCAGCAAGTAATTTTTATCATCGTTAAGTATTGAAAAGACCATAATCTGCTCATATACTAATTCTGTACTATGTATGATCAAAATATACTTGTATTGATTAGAGAACAGTAATAAGCTTGGTGTGCCATACTTGTTCCAAAACCATGTCTCGTGACTTGAAATAACTCCACTTAACATAATGCATGGAACTTTCAACGTTTCCGTTGCTTCATATCTTTTGGAATAATATTTCGGTACTCCAGGTTATTCATACTAATATTCGCGATGGATTTACCCTATTCAGGTAGTAATGCAATGTATCTTGATATCAAGAAATATTCCCCAGATCAATTATCATCGCTTGCTGCAATCACCCTGGGCAGGGTCGAATAAGATCTTCCAGAATGCATCCGGATACTTCATATAATTCTTCAAGTTTTTGATCAGTAACATAATTTGTCAATCATTGATAATATAATAACTCCTTTTTCTCGATCCTAGACACAACTGTGCAAGGTATCAAGCATCAATTTGTAATCTTATCTTATCACCTGATGAACTCCATTTGATTATGTTATTTGAGATTTGAATCATAAGTCCTCCGTTTTGTCAAGGAATTGTTTTTAAACAAGGTAATTCATACGAGAATACCTGACGATACCATAACGTATCCTCGTTTCTCTAATCTGAAGGTATTTCGAATGGAAGCGAGAATACCTGACGATGCGATAAGATATCCTTGTTTCTCTAAGCGTAAGGTATTTCGAATCATGGTGAGAATACCTGAATATTCCATAATGTATCCTCGTTTCTCTAATCATAAGGTATCTCAAATTGTAGTGAGATTACCTGAAGATACCATAACATATCCTCGTTTCTCTAATCATAAGGCATTTCGAATGATAGTGCAAATACCTGAAGAGACCATAACATATCCTCTTTTCTCTGATCGTAAGGTATTTCGAATCGGATTGAAAATACCTGAAGATACTGTCACGTAACCTCGTTTCTCTAATACTACGGTATTTCGATCCCTAGTGAGAATACCTACTGACTCTTACCTCCCACCCTAGGAGTGGCTCTCCAAACACGACTTTTTTTTTTTTCAAATAATAATCAAAATATCAAAGTATTAACATACTTCAAAACAATTAAAAATATTAACCAAAAATATTAACATATCGACGTATTTCAAACATCGAAGAATATGTTGAAATAATAACCGAAGATATTAACATGTCAACGTATTTCAGAAGTCTAAAGGTGATTCGAAATAATAACCGAAGATATTATAGTATCGATGTATTTCAATTATTGAAAGGTAAATTGAAACAACAACGGAAGATATCAACATATTGACGTATTTCAAATATCAAAGGGAAAATTCAAATAATAATCGACATTACTAACATATTGACTTATTTCAAATATCAAAGGGTAAATTGAAATGTTGTCCAAAGATATTAATGTATCGACGTTGTTCAAATCTCAAACGGTACATTGAATTAATAACCGAAGATATTGACATATCGACGTATTTCAAATAGCGAAGGGTATATTGAAAAAATAACCGAAGATATTAACCTATTGACATATTTGAAATATCGAAGGGTGAATTGAAATAATAACCGAACATATGAAAATAGTGACATATTTCAAATATCGAAGGGTACATTGAAATGATTAATGAAGATATTAACACATCAACGTATTTCGAATATTGAAGGGTAAATTGATATGATAACAGCAGTGATTAATGTTTCGTTATATTTCAAATATCAAACGGTAAATTGAAATAATAACTGCTGATATTATCTCGAATATTTAAAAGTTATTACTTCTTTTTAACAAATGGTAAATATCTTTTCAAGCTATGTTTTTTAATATCAACTGATGATCTATTATAACTTCTTAGAAGTGACATCCTAGACTTCTGAAGCAATATTTTTCATATCTGCTTTCTGAACAACTTCTTAACTCGATGGCATCTCTAAGCACATCATTGGGTATTTCCCAAAACCATTCCTGTGACTCTGTTTGCTTCAAGTCATCTTTCTGTCCATAGGACTCCCAGTCAACATCGTCTTCTATAGCGGAATCCCTAAGCTCCTCGCTACTTTCTTCTTTTGAATCATCATACTGATTCTTCGCTTCCTTCCATTCCTGCTTAGCTGCTCTACGCTCATTTCCGAATATTCTTTGATAATATTCTTTGGCTTCATCCCAGCCATTATTATGTCCTTCTAACAACCCTTGATTATTACTGTCATTATAACCAACGTCCGTTCGTTCTGTATACTTCCTCCAATCCCGAGGTGTATATTTATCGATCTTTCCATATGTAATTTGAATATATTCGTCGAAATGTTCAATCCATCCTGGTTGTAATGATATAAAGCTGTATTCCCAATACTGAAAATATTGCATTACCATACATCGTTCTATAATACATCGTATCTGTATCATAATCACTGCCAGTATGATTACTGCCATTATATCATCAATTCTATCCTTTGATGGATAAGATAAATCTACCACTGGCTGCATTTTGCGGAAGTAATATTATCCTTGCAATAACACCACTCCGTTATATTTTCTTTATTGCAAATGCAATTCCACTTATCATAAAATCGGTGGTAACTTTTCCAGTTATTCTAGAACACAAGATCGTTCAATTTAAGCAATTCTCGGTTAATTGGTGATTGGCGAAACTATCCAACCCAAAGTTTCAGAGTCTCAGGTTCTTGATGAAATATTTGATCGTTCCAATCGTTATTCAGTACTTCAGACAATATATTATTCATCGAAGGGAATATCTTCAGCGGTTCATATTCGAACAGATTCTGTGTATGTCCAGCAGAATCAAATATATTGATTTTCTCTTGCATATAGCCGGTGAATTTCTTGCTTGAAATTGAAGCCTATGATCGGGCTCCGTTAACTGTTCTGTCTTTCCAGAGACACATAAGCTCCAAGCTTTTCCTGCCGGAACTGATCATAATTCCTTTCGATTAATACCCATATTTGGCGTAAGTTTATAGCCATGATCATACGCTGCTTGAAAAAGGTATTTTGAACAAATGCCGGCTGGTTATTTTACGTTTTGTAGAGGCTACTGTGTATCGCTCTGCCCACTGTTTCTCCGTGCATGAAAAGGTAGCGCCTTGAATGTATAGCAATTTGTCATATCCAATGTTACACTGCTTGAATTCACAAGCTTTGGTGGCCCTCATCTAACAGAATGTCAGTATATTTGCACCTTAACAATATTTGATCGCATTGGCCGCGTCTCGTCATGGGGTGAGTTTACTACATAGAGCCACATTTGTCCACCGGCAGTACCTGCTGCTGCCATATACCGACCAGTGGCACTCCGTCCTCTCGAGCCAGCACATACCCCACAAGGGTGACTCATACTGCTAAAGCTCACAGTCCTTGCAATCAGATCTGCTTCCCATTACCCAACACCATTGCTGATGAGAGGCCCACACTGTCTTGCATTTTCGAGGGCTGGATGACGACCCACAACCATCTGGAGCCTGCTGCACAATCCGACTGTAGGACAGCCAAAGGGGAAACACTAACCAAAGGCTTATGACAAATCGCAGGGTGTGAAAATGCATTACACTCCTGTTTTTCCTCGACCTGAATGCCCCGAGAGGTGGCCTTCGCATATCACCAACATTGGTTTACCCAACGGACTATAAATCGGCTAGTTTTTAGATGGACACTTTGAGACTCTGTTCCTCTCTTCCCGGGAGCTTCCCCGGGCTTCCCTAGCGTGTGAAATCCATCCTGCTAGCTGAACTTCGTCCATATATCTTTAACCCAAGAGCGTAAAGGTTATACAATATTATACTGTTTGGCGGATGCTTTCCTTAAAGTATCTATACTTTATGCAAGGCCCTAGATACTATATCCTTCATAAGTGTATCTCGACTTATAGTGTATTGGAAATCGATAAAGATCAAATACGCACAGGGGACAAATGGTTTTCATTGTTTCCGATGCTTCCAGGACAATGGTAACCAAATCGAATTGAGATCTGATGCAATATTAGCGATACATTGAATTTCCAAAATCTTTACAACTTCCGGAGTGTTCTACCTTCCTAGATTTTCATGATATCCAATCTTTCCATTGGCTTAATAGTTTCCGGAGAACGTCAGCCTTCATCCTCTCAGGCTTAAGCTCCTTCTTTGTTTTTGATATGGGGTTAACCGTTCCGTTCCGAGTCGGTCTTAGAGGAGGTACTTGATTCTGATCTCGTACCGGTATATCGTAGTTATTTGATTTGGATAGTCATTGAATATCTCTAGGAGTTGGAGAGAGTTCCCTTTCCATAGGTGGTCTTATTGATTCTGATATTTCGCTAATATCTATTGCCTCTAAAGGGAATTTCTGAGTATCTATAAAGTATTGTAATGCGGAATCCAATTGCACTAATGCAGAAATCCACCAAATAGACTGGGCGGCAAATAGATATCGGCATTCCTCAAACGTAACTAATAACTGTGCTAAAGTCCAAAGTAATATGTCGCCTTCATTCTTAAAGGTAATACTCCTTGAAGGTGCAGGGCTGCCGCTACAAAGCCAATAATAATTTGGTATAATAATAATAGGTATATGTATTATAAAAACACAATAATATTTTAAGGTCTTCTTCGCTGGTAGGTTTTTCTGACTGTTTGCTGCTTGACCTTATTCGTCTCATTGCCAAAGCAAGGTGATGTCTGTATAGTTGGACCTTTCATTCATACTTGACTTGGGAATCTTGTGGATGGCAAATTCGATTGAATGATAACTCATTGCCAACAACATTGTAAGTGCCTCATTGATTGTGCCACGCATCCCTCAGGTTATCGTGTTCATGCATGTGTGGTTTTGAAGTGTTACGCTCCCATATCGGACCATCCTCATACATGATATTAAATGCTCATTCTGACAGATCATAACTTCGACTTGGACAGATTGCTTCCCGTATGATTCAGTAGTCGGAATGTCTGCTGACACGCAGCCTAAACAGTGATTCATCGCAATATATTTTAATAGCTCTTTACTATTCAATGTGTAGCCTTCATCTGGGCATTCGGCATTGCTTCCAGAGATTCAATCGGCGACCAACCAATACTCTGCCAACGTAGATGATGACACTCATACCTCATATTATCAAACTTGTATGACGTTGCGATGCATACTAACTCAAACCGATGAGCAGGGTTGCTTCGGGCCTCTTATCTTCACCCGATGCCAATGTTCCCTCAGACACTGCATGCTTAGGTCTTGACCTTCCGTAGTCCGGGGGTTGCCAGGAGTCGTTCTCACCGCTTGGCTCATGAGCACCCAGATCCCACTTTCTCGCATATATTGCATCAATGTCTGCTGCACCCGTCATTGTGTGTAAGCGCAACTTAACTGTGTATTATCCCGCTAGATACGATATTGTAAGTATGGCCGATAATGATGCGGTCTGCCGAAGGTTTTCCTCGTCCCAGTGATGGTGACATAATTGCATTGTCATCAGTGAATCCGGTTGTAGGGGTGTACTTATGACTAACTGATCGACATGCGGCTCGAGTATAATCACGCTAAACATCACTCAGCTGATAAAGATAAAGTTGTTCTTTGCTAGGTAGGTGTCCTGCATACGACTACCATAATGGTAGCCGCATGTACCCGCTTGCGATTCTTCATGTATAATTACCGCTACTAGGAGAAAACCCTTAACACTGTCACCGTGGCTTCGTCGGAATCTGATTTCTATATGGTAATTAGCCGGCGAGGCTCTATGCAGGGGTAAAAGCTTACGGTTTCAACAGGCTTCGCATTCTGAATTGCTGATGAAACATGCGCTGAGGTGGGCGCAAGACCAGCTATATCTCTTTCCGAATTGGGCGTCCCAGAATCTAGCCGAATAAGAGTACTTCCTGATCAAGATGTCTGTTGCGGCATTCACAATGTTCTGGGGACACTACCATGACACCCCATAAGCTCTCCAAATGGTGTGGCAGCAGGTGCAGCTGCATCATCATCCGTTTGCAGTTTAACAACTGCCGGAACCATTCGATTCAGATGCCATCTACTTCTTATCTCCTTCATGTGAGTAGTAGGCTGCGTCCCCCCATCCCAGTTGTGCCAATTCATCAAGCTTCGTCCGCTTCTGCCGAAACCTCGCCATCCGCTATTGTACCGTGATGGAGATTCTGCCCATCACCCAGCCGGGTTTGTCATCTTCGCTCAGCTTGCCCTGCTGTGTCTCTTCTTCATCCTCATCTTTCCCATCCTCCCCAATGTCGGAACTTGCAAGATCGCTCAGACTGTCTCTGATTGCCATCATCATCTCCTCCCACATCTGTTCAGGCACTCTGGTTGTCAATTCCGCATTTTCAGCTGTCGCTGTGTCTTCCTGCTCCTGCCTGATCGCTGCCTCTGCATCTTCAACACGGTTTCTTGCCACAGCGGTTTATCTCTCCACATGATCCTCGATCCATTGCGCTTTCTCGTCATAGCTTATGATGTGCATTTCTGGTCTTTTCTCCGCCTCAAGCTTCTGTCTGGATCGCAAGCTGTGCAATGCCCCAATGGCTCGAACTCGTTCTGCTTCCAAGCCACTCTTGCCTTCATTCGCTTGATGACATCATCATGTGGACCTCTTTGTCGATTTGCCGTATATACCCGCCGGAAATGGTGAGAAGATCTTCTTCGGAGCATTGACCATTGTAGTTTGTGTTGACTTTGTTGTTGGGTGAGATGTTAGATGTTCCAAGATATGGAAAATGAGGAGGCAAGCTGCGTCTTTTATGTCAAGGTTTGTATGATTACTCAACTTGAACAGAGCAAAATCTGCCATTTGACTGTCAAAAAAACAGGAATAGTTAGGCTAACCGTGCAACATGATGGCATTGTTAGCATCGGTTTCATGAATTATCCCGGGGATTATTTGAGACAAACATCAGCAGTCATCCTTTCCCTCGAAGAATGTCCTTTGTATATCTGACATTCTAGAGATTTCAGCTGTGATACACCTCAATTTGTCCTTGGAAACGAACCAACAACATTGGACGGACTAATTGCAGATCGCGTGATGGTCGGAAACCCCTGCAACTCGCTGTCATACGCAGCAGGATTCATGTTGAGTATAATGTACAAGTTGGCTGCTACTTATTGCATTCTGACATGAAGGTCACTATATATTCCTCAGGACTTACCACTTCATTTCGTTATCATCTTCCTCTCCTTGTCGACACCAGCCAATCATCGGTACACAACCACCTCAGCTGGGTGGTGAAGGATCCGAAGCAAGCCGATCAATTGGCGCTTTATTTGATACGTCACTCCTTGGCCCACAGCAGGAATGCAGACACCAGTTAGTCCACCGCAATGCTACCAATGGAGCCACCAAAATATGACCAAGGATGCCCATTTTAATATTGTCCGGAAGACCGGAAGCAGCAAGAATACAAAGCTGCATGCAAGTGGGTGTGAGTATATCCATACCTTAGCGAAAGGCCGTCAATTGACTGTATAATGTACAGCGGGTGAATGCAGATCGCTACATGACCAATTTATTGCCGCTCGTGACGGGAAACCTCCACGCTTGACCAAGGCATTTGTCCGCACACTCTGTGCAATGAAACATCATGATGTTGTCAGCACCGGGATATTCGCAGATCAAGTTCATGATAAGCATCCCCATGAGTGGACGAAACAGGCTTTTATAACCTTTCAGGAGGCTACAGAAGTGTATATGTGTGAAGTAATGACTGAATCTCATTGTTCGAGCAGCAACTAATTTCTTGTAGGTTTTCAACATGTCTGTGACTATGGCTAAGAAAGGAGGTCAGGTACAGCTGGGACAGTTCAATATGCACCTCGCCTTGAATATCGTCATAATGTCCAAAGGGGGGTTTTTGCGCGCCGCAATAGAGGAAACCCAATATCTGATCAAGAATCCTCGCGCCGAAGTCCGAAAAGAGAAGAAGTGGGGTGTCAATTTTCCAGGGTATAAATAGGTCAAGACTGCAATTGAAACACACCTGGCCATGCTTCGTCAAAACCAGATGGATGGATGCCTTCCTTGCCAAAATGGCACCACACAGAATCCACTGACAGAGTGGAGACACAACGGAACAGGTGCATCTCCAGCTGACCAATGTAGACAGCCGACTCCAGAGTCGACAGCACCTGTGCCCGGAACGCCTCCTCTGCCCGGAACGCCACGCGCGCCACCCTGTAACAATGCCACCGGTCAGCATTCCCAAATCCTCAATTTGCTGGCCGGATATATGTATTCACATACTTCTCTGCCGTGGGCCGAAATTTTGACACTTGATCGATATGCCCAGGATAGCCAGCACGATACAGATTTCGATCCAGATATGCTGACTGATGATGGAACATCCACTGGTTAGTTCACTATCTGCTGTGTGGTAATGCAGCTAACATCCAGTTTGAAGACCAGAGCAGGCTATTGAGCGAACCTGCAAGTGATGCCGAGCATTGATTGAGAGGAACGGGATTCAGAGTGGATCATTATCTACAATTAGCTGATACTGTAAAGTATACTTCAAAGGATATATTTATATGTACTATTAAAGAACAATGTAATGATCAAGGAGAAAGTAAATGAAAACGCTTCAAAAGCTGCCAGAAGAATGTGAATGATCGACTACACCAATTCAAATGATCAAACATTGCGGAAACGGCTGTGGCACGATAGGCGTCAACGGAGCGTCAACAATTCTAGGTCCAGTAAGACTGGTCATTGAAAATTGACTTGGTTGTGGTTATACATAATCGAAGTATTGGCCACCTTTCTAGGCAAAAATTATAGTGACATGCTCCCTACCTCATCTTGAAAATTAGTGTCCACAGAGCATCAACAATTTTTGGTCTTGTAAACAAGGTAATTATAAAGAGATTTAATAGCTGTGTAGCATAACCATTGTATTGGCTGCCGTTATAGGGAAAACAGTAAGCGACACGGTCACTGCCCCATCCTGACCATGCGCGTCAACCGAGTGTGAACGATTTTTGGCTTTGCATCTTGGGTTATCTAAGTGTTGATTTGTGATAGTAATTCATATATGATGTATTGGCAGCCTTTTCGGGCAAAACAGTGCGTGCGATGTTCATTACACCATCACAAAAATGAGCATCAACGGAGCGTCAACGATTTTTAGTCTTCCAAGTCAAGTAATTAACATGTGTTCTGGTAGTGATTAGACTTAATGGATGCATTGGCTGCAATTATAAGCGAAAAAGAAACGAACATGTTCATTGCGCCATTCCGAAAATGAGCAACAACTGAGCATCAATGATTTTTGGCTTGCATCTTGGGTTATCTAAGTGGCGATTGGTTGCAGACATTCATAAATATGGTATTAGCCGCCTATACCATCAAAAGCAACAGCGGCACACTTCCTGCCCAATCCTGAAGATGAATGTCAACGGAGCCTCAAGGATTATTCGTCGTGTACATTGGGTAAGCAAGGCATCGCGCGGATATATCAGATCATAACTGTACTATTGATCGCCTTCGTAGTCCTGAATACAGAACACAACAGCCAAACCATTGAATCCAAAATAACCGATGTTGCAACCCGCAAAGTGATCAAAACAGAATTTCTGGATGTTAAATAACTAATTTTGATCAAATACAATTATAAAACAGCAAAACCAAGAGCTTTATATAAATCTACAGACGCACTCGCTGGAAAACCCGCTGGCTACCCGCCAAAATCTGACAAGTTGGGAGATGCCCATCGAACAGTACCCAAATTGTCAGTTCAGGTGTATTGAGGACCTGGACCGCGACATTGGCAACTGTTAGGTTCCAACCCAGACCGAGACCCATAGTGGGGGTCCGGAACCGTTGCTAACACTCCGTATGATACGATGAGATGGAAATAAGATAATTTCTATCTACACCAGGGTCTCCCAAATATTTACTCCCTGTCGCTCAGTCCACCTCCGTTAGCCTTTTATACAGTACACCTGCTGTTGGTCCGTAAAGATATACTCTGGAGACATGAATGTCGGAGTTTGCAGATGAGATTGGAGACCACAATGGAGTGAACTCAAAGATGCACTGGGCGGCCATGATCGAGCGAGTTTGGACATGTACTTGGAGTCTGTGAGCGAACAAGGATGCAGCTGCACATGGAGGCTACAATCGAGTGAACATAGAGATGCACTCCAAGGCTCTGATCGAGACAATTTGGAGGTGCTCTTGCTGGCTACGATCAAGCGAGATTGGTGGAGAACCTGCAGGCGGTTGATCCAGCGGCAGTAGGTTGTGATGGAGGTGTGAAGGAAGCTGATGCTCTCTTTATTGGATCGCTTGTAATTGTGGGAATGTAAAGAGTTGACTACAACAACATCCGCCAAGTGATGAGAAACTGATTGGGTGCAAGAGACTCTCGATCTTGGGATGATGCTGTCCTTGGTATATGCTGTACTCAGTATTACCTCATGATCATGGCATGGAGCGATACAGAGGGAAAACTTGACTTTGTGTTCTTAGGTGATGGTAGAGTTGAGCACAAGAAAGACAGAGACAGAGGAAATGGGGGAAATCATGAAGAGAAACTCGGACTTAAGGAAATATGGTGTGTGAGTCGATTTACCATCACCGATACAGCAGATACAAGTCCACATCCGGTGGGTCATTACACCGATTTGATGACTTCTGAACCCAAACAGGCGAGTCGTGCTCCTGATATCTCTTATCCGCTCGGACCTTCCCTGATGTTCTGATCTTCATCCTCTATCTCTCTCTTTCTCGCCCTCAACTCTACTATAATCGCAGAACAAATAGTAAAGTCATCTCTATCTATCTCTCCATGCCATGATCATGAGCTAACACCAAGTACGGCATTACACCAAGTGCAGCATACACCAAGTGCAACAAACACCAAGTGCAGCATACACCGAGTACAGCATACACAGAGTACCGCTTACACCTAAGATTGTCTGTTTCCCATTCATTTTCATGATTATGAGTCAACCCTTGAATGTAGCTTCAGCATCCAGCATGCCTCTCTATAGATCGACCGCCACCAGCCAGCTCTCAATGACAGCTCATAGGTACAGTCACCATGTGATATTCCCAAGGTTGTGAGTTAACTAACCAATCACAAGAGTCTCATCAGCACCTGGCGCCCCTCCTATCGACCGCCTCGAGATTGACCACCTGCAAGTACTACCCCAATCTTGCTCGATCATAGCTTGCAAGTGCATCTCCAAAGTCGCTTGATCACAGCCTCAGAGCACATCTCAAAGTTCAGTCGATGCTGGTCCCCACAGGAATCGCCAAACACGCTCGGTCACGGCTTCGAAATGCATCTCTGACCTCGCTCGATCTTGGCCTTGGCGTGTATCCCTGTGTTCACTCAATCATCATCTCCAGGCACACCTAGAATTGCTCTCAAGCACCACCTGCAGCTGGTCCCGATATATGGCATGTAGATGGGTAGCTATATAGATACATAGCTACATAGATGAGAATACACACTGAATAAATAAATTTTAAAAATCGTTGAACGATAAGTAGTAGCTATGATTTCCAGGCACACCAGCCGCATTCCCAAAAATGATGATGTGTTTCCCAAACTGCTCTACAGTGATTTGATGTGCTCCCAGGTTTATGGTCGCCACACACAGGTCTGCGGTTGCTGCTCCCGGGCTTGTTGCCAGCACTCCCAGGTGCTCCAAAGCTTGTGGTTGGTGCTCCCGGGCTTGTCGCTGGTGCTCCCAGGTTCTCCCAGGATTGTGGAAAGTGCTCCCAGACAAATCGCTGGCGCTCCTATGTACTTCCAGGTGAGCCTGAAGGCCACTGCATCAGTCGAGTATACTCTGGGATTTGACCACCCTGGGATTCTGGTCTGACTACTCTCAGACACACTCAGAGGCTCCCAGTGACCAAAATACAATCTGCTGATGTGCAACCATACTTGATCATGCCCTCCAAGTTTGCACAAGCATGGCCACAAATCTGGCACAAGCATGGTGTGTGCATGCATCTCCAGACCAGCTCAGTCATAGCCTCCAGGCCATATCTGAGTTCACTTGATCACAAACACCCATCGAATCTTCAAACATTCTCTACCACCATCTCTAAGGTCACAATTATCACCTGCACGCTTATCTCCAGAGTTACTCAAATATATCTTCAATGTGAATTGCTCAGTTCACATGATTCCAGCCTCCACATACATCGTCGAGTTCACTCAATCACGGCCTCCATCCAAGTGCATCTCCCAACTTGCTCAATTACAGTCTCCAAATGCATTACTAAGATCACTCAACTGCCATCTGGAGGTGCTTCTCTGATTATGCTTGAGTACCAATTGCAGCGGGATTGACAGTATGTATCCATACAGATCATGTTAGATAGCTAATATATGGTGTAATATGATGTAGTGAATCCTCTGCTGATTGTAGCAAGGATGTATATGATAAAAAAAATGGCTTATGGATTTCGGACCCTAAGAACCACTACTGCGTAAATCCCACACCGAGTTTAAAGTCTCCCACAGAGCTCAACAGATGTCTCAGCTGCTCCCAAAGTATTCTGCAGACCTGCACAGTAACCTTGGGTGCTGCACTATGTCTCTATCCTCTAAGTCAAATATTGTACCATCTGAAATGCACCTCCAGATCTGCTGGTGCTGTCTGGTTCTCCTGACAATGCTCTTGTACCATCTGAGGGCGCTTAGCTCAGCTCCAGGGTGACCTCAGAGCATCTGGTTTTCTTTTGAAGCAGTGTTGAGATTGAACACATTATCTGCAATGTTTTTGTGTATCATCTAAACTGTTTTATATTTTGGAAATTTAATGTATATATTGGCAGAAATTTTTTCTTCCACAAAATTATATCCAAAGAGTAAAAAATTTCAAGTGATATACTATTTTAACTATGATTGAAATCTTATCTATAACAATCAAATTTTATTTTTCCAAATTCTATATACCCCTCATATAGTAGTACTATCTTCTAGAATTAACTATTCTCTTTTAATCAGTATTATATTAATTGAAAACTATGACATGAATGTAGAAGCTGACAGTGGTGATTGCAACTGGTATTGTAATATTGGTTAAAGTACAGCATTGGATTTAATCAAGACTTCTTTATATATGTGGCTTAGATTTTTTGACCAAGATGTGGATACATCCACCACACTAACCTGCCAAGTAACTAGGGGGGTATCTTATAGTTGTATAGGTAATCTTAACCCTCCGCCTACATACTAATGATATTTATTACTTAATATAATCTTTTAATCGTTTAGTAACTTATATACTGGTCATATATGAAATGCAGTTTACAAAATACTATTTTACTTGGTTGTCTTCTCTTGTAGTTTCCTCTAATATTCAAAACATGGTTGATAAACAAGAACAGTAAGTTAGATATTACTTTAGTACTATTGATACTGCTACACTCTATTTAGCACTGCCGGTATTTTGGATTAGGTAAATAATTTCTGTGACATTTAGATACATATTATAAACCCTCTGGTGAGTTCTTTGAACCAGATACTTCAATATATAATAATTAGCATTAGGTATAATGTTTCAAAATGGACTGTAAGTTATATCTGGATTTTGTGATTGTTTAATATTTCAAAATTCAGTTCAATCAGTCTTCTGCTTGTATCAGACCCAGGCTAACTCTTCTGAAGAACTCATATATATTGTTGTTGGGTAATCATGGCCTGTTTGCTTATACTAGAGTATGAGAGAACCTGATATCTCCACCACCACAAGGCAAGCCGGCTAGATGGCCGAGCTCTGCAGCCTAGTGTGAGCAACGGTTCCATATTTGGAACCAGCCAGGTCTACAGGTCTGTGTAGCAACAGCCTTACCACATCAATAATCGACACTTTTTTAAGCAAACTGCCCAATTAAGTACAGCAATATTGATCTGAGAATTTGCAGCTTCATAACTGAATCATGCAGCTTTGCATGGCGTATCATTTGGTGGTCTGCAATTTTCAATATCTTCCAAACTCAGCAAGCGATGGTGCAAAAACATTGTTTTTGGGCGAAAAATCACGGTATTTTCAAAGCCACTTGCTGAGTTTTGAAGATATCGAAAACTGGAGACCACCAAATGATGCGCCATGCAAAGCTGCATAATTCACTAACCAAGCTCTAAATGCTCTGATTAATATTGATGGACTTGAATGAGGGAACCATTTGGCAAAAACCAGAACCCAACTGGCCGGTTCCGCGGTTTCATCCACCCGCTATAGTAGAAATGGTCCCAAAATGGCACCGTTGCTAACCATAGAGCCTCCGCCCCACTACCCTTTGTCCCTGCTGACAAAAGAAAGATTTGTGATAGAAAGAATGAAAGAAAGAATGACATAAACCCTTAGCCACCCCAGTAAGCCTCTGTGGCCCCTCCATACTGCCATTCATTCATTTGGGTGGAAACATTTTGACCTAAGTGGCAGCCAGGAAGTGCACCCCCACTTGATCACACTCTTCCATGGAAAATAGCTGGGATATCTACACCTGGCAGCATCAACCTGCAATCGAGGACTGCACCTTTCCGACCACACTGCAGAGCACACTCTGCTGATCTCTCCGTGGGCTGCAGTGGGAGCAGCATTGCTGCGATGTCTCGGCCACTATCACTCAACACCACAAGCACATGTTGTCCTCTCTGTGACCGAATCTTTGTAGGTTGATTCTAGTGTGTGCATGTCCGGATATAAGTCAGAAGAAGCTGGCAGCTTGTGACTTCACCCAAGTCATCGGAATAAGATTTTTGGACCCTGCCTTGGCCTTCAGCCTATAGCTAAAGTGCCTGCAGCATATGTCGGCCTCCAACATTGCCTTGGCTGCTGGCTGTCCCTCCATCTGCAAAATTTTGATCAGTTCTGACACCAGACACAACCCTCCCAAACACTCCGGTCGACTTCATCTGTGCTCCTCAATTCTTCCAGTCGCTCCCAGGCCCCTGGAGCTAAGCAAAGTGCTCACAGACTCTGCAAGAGCATGCTCTGGTGCTCCTGATAGCACCTGCAGTTATGGAGGTTCATTCTGGATATTATGAGATTGGACTTATAGAATAGTCAATTTATGGAGCAGCTGAGACCTCTGCAGAGGTCTGCAGGAGACTTCGAGAGCAGCTGTAACCTCTGTGCAGCACTGCTGGAGATTTGGTGCCATATTCTCACAGCAGTGGTGCTTAGAGTTCCACAACCACAATGCATTTCATCTATCATATTCATCATTGTTACAGTCACATAATTCGCTACATCATACAATGGCATGTATTATCTAAGTATCTCTATTCATATACATCCGGTCATTCTCGCTGCAGACAGTACTCCAGCATCATCGCAGGACCACCTGCAGATGCCAATGGAGAGCACTTAGAGATACACTTGGAGGCTGTTGTGGCGAGAAAATCTGTTTCTCGTCACCACCACCATGCAGCTTGGGGGGGGAAGCTGGTTGGTAGCATACAGAGATAGAGGGATAATGGAGACAGGCTGCGCAACATGGGGGGGCATACGGACATACACAGATAACGAAGATGGACTCTGTGATGAGGGGGAGCATACAGAGATTCAGGGATAACGGAGATGGACTGAGCGACAGGGAGTATATCTTTGGGAGTCTCAGGGGTAAACAGACATCATCTCATTATACATTATACACTCTATCTTTCCCAGCTGATGGTCCCATGCACTCTTGCTGAGCATTAATAGATCCACACAATTTGTGTGCATCATCGCTGAATCTTGCCAAGCCTTCATAGATCCACGCAACAAGTGCGATTCCTCACAGCCAGGTAGCCGTTCAGAGTCATCAGCGGAACCTGATCTGTCTCACGAATTCCCTTTCGATGTTGCATGAGGTGCGGTCGACAGGTGATACTATGCTCTCTGGCTTGTAGCCCCATTGTTTCAACACACCATGACAAAGCAGGTTTGGAGATACACTTCATGGTAGTGGATGGGTGAGAATGGAGATGCACTTCGAGCATGTGATCAAGTGAACTCCAAGATAGACTTGGAGGCCATTATCTTGTCGACTCAGCAATACACATGGAGGCCATCATCAAGGGAGATTGAGGATGAATTTGGAGGCCATAATTGTGCGCATTTGGTGGCCGTGACCGAGTGAGTGTGGAGATGAACTTTGACCCAGACTTCAAGTGAACTAAGAGATGCCCTTGGAAGCCGTTATCATTTGAACTAAGAGACGCACTGGTAGGCTGCGATTCAGCGAGTGTGGGGAGGCAATTGGGGGCCGTTATCAAGCGAGTTTAGAAATGCAGTTGCAAGCCATGGTCGTGCGAACTGGGAGGCCATGGCTGACCGAGTTTGGATATGCACTTGGAGTCCTTGATCGATCGAGATTGGAGTACTTTGAGGTGGTTGATGTTGCGGCAGTAGATCATGAGGCGCAATAGGAGCTCAGACTCTGTTCATCAGTTAACTCATAATCATCATAATGTAGATGGTTGAGTACAACAAGGTGTACTGAGAGATGACTGATGAGAGTTAAGAGATGAGAGACTACCTGGGAGCGGGAGACAGTCGATCTTGGGGTGATGCAGTACGCTATATACTCAATGTATGCTGTACTTATTGTTTCCTCATGATTGTGGCATGGAGAGATAGAGAGGGATTACTTAACTTGGTGTTCTTAGGTGATGTTACAGTTGATGACAAGAATGTGAGAGATGAGATGAGATGTGGGAAATGTTCATAAGACAGTGGGACTGAAGAGAATTGTGTGTGCCAGTCAAATTGTCATACCTGATAGGGCGGGCATGAGTTCGGATCCGGGGGGTCATAACACCCATATGAGGTCGTCTAAACCCAATTGGGCAAGTTTTACCCCTGATTTCTCATATCTGCTCATATCCTCCATGTCATTCCCATCTTCATCCCCCATGTCTCTTTCTTTTCCACAACTCTATCATCATGGCGGAACACAAAGTTATATCAGCCCTCTGTATCTGTCCATGCTATGATGAGTTAACACAGAGTACAGCTTACAATGAGTACAGCATACACCAAGTACAGCATACACCAAGTACAGCATACACCAAGTACAGCATACACCAAGTACAGCATACACCAAGTGCAGCATACACCAACTACAACATCGACCAAGTACAACATCCAGTGAGTACAGCATCCATTAAGTACAGCATCCACTGAGTACAGCATCCACCAAAGACAGTATCCCCCAAAGATTGACTGTCATCCCTCCATTCTCAAGATTACATATTGACCCCTGAATGCAGCTTCATCATCCGGCTTGCCTCCCTGACAAATGTGTGCCACCAGTGAAGCTCTTCATCTGAGCATCCAAGGTAAATTCACATCGTCACATTCCATAAGTTATGACTTAACTAACCCATTTATAGTTTCCCAGCGCCTAGTGCCCCTCCCAGTGACCGCCTCTAAGTACTCCTCCATCCTTGCTCGATCATGGCTACCAAGTGCATCCCCAATCCCACTCGATCACAGCCTGCAGGTCTGCTTGAGTATGGCCTCCGAGTTAATTCCCAATCTCCCTCAATTATAGCCTCCAAGTGCATCTGCAAACTTGCTGGAATATGGCCTCCAAGTGCGTCACTGAGATCACTCAATCTTGGCCTGCAGATGCATCTCCACACTCGCTCAATCAAGGCTGCCAACATTGCACAATCTGGGCATCCAAGTGCATCTTGAAACTCGCTTGATCACAGCCTCCAAGTGCATCTCCAATGTCACAGGATAACCGCCTCCCAGTGTATCTCTGAGTCCACTTGATTGTGATCTTCAGGTGACTCTCAAATTATTCTCAAACACTGTTTGCAGCAAGTCCAAATATATTGTATGTGACCGGGCAGTTATATAAATACATAGATACATAGATAAGCATACAAACTGAATACAAGAGTTTTAAAACTTGTCGAATGATAAGTAGTAGCTATGATTTCCATGTGCACCTGCAGTATTCCCAAAGAAGTTGTTGTTTCTCCCAGACTGCTCTACAGTGATTACAGGCGCTCCCAGGCTTGTAGCCAGCACTCCCAGGCTTGTTGTTGGTACTCCGAAGCTTGATGCTGGCGCTCTCAGTAGCTCCCCTAGGTGTCACTAGACCTCCTGATCCTTGCTGAGTTGTTGCCAGCGCATCCAAGTGCACCTGATGGCCACTACATCAGTCCAGTTGACTCTGAGATTTGACCACCCAAGGATTCTAGTCCGACAACTCGCAAACACTCCCTGAGATATAATTACATATTGCCATTAATGGAGAATTCTCCGGCCATATTCGACGCCGATGTGTATGGCTGCTCTTTCACCTTGTCTCCGCCTGCATCTCAGGCATTGTTCACCTGACAGTCTGCGTTGTGATTCCCAGAGATACCAGAGTGTCCCGGAAGCCTGTCAATCTCCATTTTGATGCTGTGGGTGACTAGAGCCTGCACCCTTAAATGGATCAGTCTTGCTGTTTGCTGTCCAGGGCCCGGCTCCAGATGTTCTGTCTGTTGATTAGCAGCTGGCGAATCAATACCAACCACCACCATCTTCACTACATTTCTTTGCAATATTTGTCTCTTCTCGATTGTCACATCAAGCGTGAGTCCAATTGCACACCACTCTGCATTAAACACCTCCACACATCTAGTGCCCAGATAGCTGCAGCGGGACCACCATTCATTTCCGTGCTTGCAGACTACTGCGGCTCCCTCTCCGCTGTCATCTGAGCAGGATCCATCTGTCCACCAAATCCTGAGCCCCACTCCAACTTTTGGTTCATTCTCTCTTGTGTAGAGATGCGGGGCTTTCTTGCCTGCAGTATAATTATCCAGAACTCATATATATATTGAATATCTACTATATGCTACATCACGTAACAATAGGTAAAGAATTTGTGGAGTTATCAGTTAACTACTAAGAGCAGACAACAAAAACTATCTACTGCATATGATTTCTCCACTATGTATAGTTGGAATTTAGTACCCTAGCTGCCTGTGTCACTTTAGTATACTACAATACTCACCTCACATATAAAGTACAGTTGTTCTGTTAAAGGTGTGGTTAGATCCAATGGATACATGTAACAAGGTATTATTGGAATACCATCTAGTTTTATTCCCACCTGAGTCACCTTGTCCTCTTTCACCTTCCACATCTATCTGACTCCAAGCTCCACTAACCACATCAGTTCTACTCTGTTTACAATCTCAACTATGTCAAAAATGTATCATACAAGATACTTGTTCATTGCTTATATCATTGTTTAGTTTGCTCAAATGTTTGAAAAAATACTTTTGATCTTGTACATTAGCTTAAACTATGCATAGTACTATTCATGCTGCTAAGTACTTCTTAGCACTACTGGTATTGTGTATTAGATAAATTATATATTCCTCATCCTTTGGGATATATTATATACCATCAGGTAAATAATATCCATCTGATATATAAATATGTATCAGATACCATCAGCTAAATCATTTTGCCACAATAGTTAAATACAGTACATTTACCATCAGATGGATCTTTGCAATCAAAGTGTTGCAGATATATATAATGTGATATATCTGAAACATGGTTACCACTGCAAGGGCTGATACCTCTTGGATATATTTCGATATCAGCATACATCAATACAAATCAATTACTTTGTCAGCAGCTGCAAAGTGCTGGAGTAATTACGACAATATCACTAAATGTGCAGCTTTACTTTTTGGTTTGGGAGATTTCTACAATCATACTATTAACTCAATTGTTCAATCCGTTTGGCAGAGTGATAACTAGAATATGTACTACATTGTTGTGAATAATCTATATGGTCAACTCTTTGATGAATATTGATAGTATAAGGAAGTCTGTCTCCAAGTGATGGAACATGTGGAAACTGACAGTTACAGTACTGGGTAAGTGTAACAGTACATATGACTGCTTTCAGTGTAGTAGCAATCAGGGTGGCAATATGGAAGATACAGTTGCACACATGGCATCGAGTAATGTCAGGAGGAGAAGTGTACTCAGATTGTTCATGAATTTCTAAGTCCTCATGTACAGTCCACATAAGATTGCACTTATCCCATGGTGTAACCTGCCCCAAATTGATACCCCAACCTCTGGTACACAACGTCACCATTACATTATTGCCCTCAATAGATCATAACACCCAGGGGAGCTCTACTCATTCCAGTGGAATTATACTAATTGTGAACCAGTTTTCATGATAATACTGCAGATTTCACATGTGTGAATACCCTTTAACAGGTGACTGTAATCCGAAAGTGATATTATGTATGGCAAGGCCATCCATACTGAGCTGAACCCATACAAGAGACAGATGTAACAGAAAGTAAAGTGAAAGAGATCAACCAATTGATGCCTTTACTCCACCCAGTAATTCCAAATTTCAATCTATTTTCTCCACCTGAGAGTCCCCAAATGGCATCGCTCCCTGTCATTTCTGCTGCAGCTTCTCCAGATGTATTGAGTGAAAGCAGTTGACCACCTCCTGTGGATTCTGGAGATTTTTCACCAGTTCCCAGTACAGTAGTACATTTCTCCATTCCATCCATTCAGCAAGATACTAAAGCATCTGGTATGCAGCTCAGCATAATGGATTAGTTTGACCTCCCATTAATACTCCCCAGAGTTATTCCCAGTTGTCGCCTACAGTTCAAATGAAACTTTGCCTGCTACTGGGGGTACATCACAATCCAGTAGCAATATATGAACAATATTGTAGTAGTATATTGTATTCAGGAGATGTAATTTGTAACCATTCTTGTTGATAATCTTACTTACCATACATGGTCCAATGCACTTATAGTCCAGCTTCATTAATCACCTTGTAGTACAGAAGTGCTTGGTTGAATATTTTACTTTTTCCTTGACTTTGAACTTGAATTGTTTGCTGCCAGTATATGTAGATTACAGGTTTCAAGATTCCAGAGGTTGTTTGCAGAGAACTCAATAACTCTCATCCAGTTCTTCAAGCACAGCGTCAATTCAGATCTCTGACTCCAAATGCAATTCTGGACATTTGGGTGGTTAAAACTGCATCTGTTGATTATAATGGTAATGGGCCTGGAACAGGGTCATCCTTGTCAATATGTTCACATAGGTATGGTACAAGGATTCAACTAATTGTACAGCTTCAATCTGATACACCTGTTTGTATATTCAAACGGCTCAGAGGTACTGTTACCTCCTCTGACTTGGCAGTACCATTGGGCAATAAGATTGTGGATAGAATACAGTGGAGAGTTGGTAATTGATGCTCAGGATGAGAGCAGGCCAGTAACCAAAATGAGCTGGTGAATTGAATTCAACAGTTGGTGATGAGATGGTCTGGTATGCTATCTTTGAAGATCATGAACTCAAAAACATTACATACCTACTCTGGCAAGTTGATATCATTTCTGCTGCATAGGTAGATGGCCATCTGTGTTGGTTAATTGACAATTGCTGCAATACCAGTGATGCCCAAGTCTGTTGAATCTGGGAGGGCCATGACAAAGCCCATGGTAATTCCTTCCCAACAGTGGAGAGGCAGTAGTTGTGACATCTTGGCTTTGTGGCACGCATGGTGCAGAATCTTGATTTTGTGGCATACTTTGCAGCCACCATTGATCAGTTGGATTGTAGCATCTAGCATTGACCAATAGAAGTCTCCAGATACAACTGTAGGAGCTTTGAAAGCTCCAGAATGACCGCATTACAACATAGCACGACAAGACCAATCAGAATATCACAGAAGGATGCCTTCTCTGGTATATATTTTTTCTCTTCGCAGGTCAGAGCTCCAGACCTAACTTCAAATACTTCTCAGTAGGTCCATCTGGCCTACCAGCGTTTGACAGAGTAGTATTTGGAACGATTGCTGTACCAACAATCCCACATTTCTCATCCGCAGCCAGCAGGTCAGAGGTTTGAGTGATCATAATTGCCTTCCGGAGGTTGTTGTATGGTTACATGGTAGTAGCTTCCTCAGTTGCAAAGAGTCACATGGTGGGCTCTTCATTGCCTTCTTTCTAATCAGATAGTCTAGAAGGTCAATTGCCAGCATTGTTATCTCCCTCCCGGTACATGATGGTAAGGTTCTTCAAATTGAGCATCCCCACCTAGCATCTCTGTGTCTTGCAGAGCACATCTAATGTTTCAAAGTATTTAACCTCATTGTGGTCACACAATAACAAGACCATATGATTCACTCAAGTGAGATAGTGTCGCCATCACTTCATTAACTCCAAAATTGTCAAGAACTTCTGATGATTCACGTATTAATTTTGTTTCACAGAGAAGCAGGTTGGTGTGTAGAAGATGACCTCTCTGTGGGTTATGAATATGTCATAATGATTGAGGTTTCCGGTGTTCACAAAGCCACTTGAACAGGTTGGGAGAACATCTGGCCTGAATGGGTTGAAATGCTGGAGGATTGGTGTCCTGGTAAAGGTCCACTTAAGACTCAAAATATGACTTCATTGTCACCAGTCCATTACCATTGCAGTTTCAGCTTATTTGTCTTACAGTTGGTTGTTGGTGAGTTCAATGGGTCTGGATTCTGTTGTTGCTCCATTGGGGGTCATGTGGCTGATATATATATCATAATAAACTTTCAGAAGAAGTTCGCAAATGTTCAAAGCACATTTACTTTTTGTATCTACTTTGCTGTTGGCCAGTCTTTGATTCTAAACATGGGCCTGGTTTACATGCTGGTTCAATAGGAGGTGAGGATAGATCTCTGGTAGCTGACCTTGGAGACATTAATCTGACACTTCTTGGCTTTCCAATAGTGATTGAATTGCTATTGCCTCTGCATGTAATTCCTTAGGTAATCAATATTCTTAAACTCATTGTTCAAGTAGATTATTATTGTGTTAAGGTAAAACAGAGCAAAGCAGTGGATAGCAGATTGTAGGGAGCCGTTGATGTAGCTCTGGAATATACCCAGGGTTTGGAAAATATTTGAGGTCTGAACATGTATGTCGATCTGGCCATACCTGATTCAAAATACAGAAAAATATTCCTCCCTATCTAGAATGCCTAAAAGGTAATAGACAATTCGGAGGAGATGTTTGTGAAGGTTCAAGTGCCATGCACTCTATCGAGTATATTCAAGATCAATGTTATGCTGTCCCACTTGGGGATTGTCCTTGGGACAGAAGTCAAATACTTGTCACAGAGCCATAGACCTGTATCATTTCTATGGGTAAATTGGTACAGTAATGCCATGGAGGATGATGACTGGTGAATGAAGTCATCAGCTTGATTCATCATGATATATATGTTTAGCATTCTATTGGTGAATTCTGCACAAGTATAAATTCAACCAAATTGGATCAGCCAACGTAAAATGGTCCAGAAGCCACATGCAATCCTCCCAGCCGCACTGGTCAACCTCACCAGTACTCCTACTTAATTCCAGACGCTCCCAAGCCCCCCTGGAGCAAAGGAAAGCACTCTCAGTTGCTGTAAGAGCATTCTCAGGTGCTCCTGAGATCACCTGCACTGATGGTGGTGCATTTAAGATGTAACGATATGTAACTCATAGGATCATGACAGTTTGGAACAGTGGGGATCTCTATGCAAGTCTGCAGGATATTTAAGAGCAGCTGAGACTTTTGTTCAAAAATGGCAGGAGACTTTAAACTTGTTGGGGTATTCTCACAATGGTGGTTCTTAGAGTCCACTCACCAAAGCCATTTGTTTGACATCGATATTTCACAATCCCAAGAGCATTCGCTACAGCACACTATGGCAAGGATTATCTATTTTAATCTATCTGTATATTTAGTTATGGTCAATCTGGCAACAGACGGCACTTGAGCACAATTGGAGAAGCACCTAGACATGCTGACTAAGGGAACTTAGGAATGCAATTGATGGCTGTGATATTGCAAACTTGGAGGCCATACTTCGGCAAGTTTGGAGATGCACATAGAGGCTGTGATCCATCCAGATTAGAGATGCACTAAGAGCCCAAAATTAAGTGAACTGAGAGATGCACCTGGAGGCCATGATGGATTAAGTTCTGAGATGCACTTGGAGGTCGTGATTAAGTAAGATTGGAGATGCACTTGAAGGCAGCGATCAAGCAAGTTTGGAGATATACTTGAAGGCCAAGATGAGGAGAACTGAGGGATGCACTTAGAGGCTGTGATCTAGCAATGTTGAGACGCACTGTAAGGCCATGATTGAGTGAGTTTGGAAATACATTTGGAGGACGTGATCCAGTGAGTGTGGTGAAGCAGTTAGAAGCCGTAATTGAGCAAGTTCCGCAATGCACTGGGAGTCCATGATACAGTGAGATTGGTGATACATTGGAGGCCCTGATCGAGCGGGATTGGAGACCCACTCTGGAGGATGAGATCGAGCAAAATTAGATGTGTACTTGGAGGTAGTATATTTGGAAGCAGTTGATCGGAAAGGAGGTGCAACAGGAGCTGAGACTTTACTAAGTGGCTAACTACTTACTGTGGGAATGTGGAGAGTAGAGAACAATATAGTGCACAAAGAAATGAGAAATGAGGTGCTAGTTGGGAGTAGGAAACAATCAATCTGGAGTTGACCCTGTACTTGGTGTATGCTGTACTTGTTGTCAACTCATGATCATGGCATGGACAGATAGAGTGGGATGACTGAACTTTGGATTCTCTTTTAATAGTAGAGTTGTGGACGAGAAAGAGAGAGATTAGAGCACAATGGTCAAATGATCTGACGGAACTGGAACTTATGAGAATTTCATGTGTCAGTCAATATACCATCTCTGATACAGCATGCACAACATCTGATCCAGTAGGTAAATATACTGGTACAATGTATTCCAATCCAAATCAGACATGACATACCCCTGATTTCTCACATCCTCCCAGATTTCACAAGATCATTCCCATCTTTATCCTCATCTCTCTTTCTTATACACAATTCCACTATCACAACAGAACTCAAAGTTAAGTCATTCCTCTATGTCTCTCCATGGCATGATCTTCAGTAATACTGAGTACAGCATACACCAAGTACAGCATCAACCCAAGATGGACTGTTTCTTGCTCACAGCCAGATTTCACCCTTGAATGTAGCAGCAGCCTGTGGCTTGTCTCCATACGGATCGACCGTCTCCTGGTAGCTCTCTGTGAGCTCAAATGCGAAGTCAACTCCTGTCACATCCCCATGATTGCAAGTTAACCAATGAATAGAGTCTGAGCTCCCGTCGCATCTCCTTCCCATTCAACTGTCAACACATCCACCACTGCCAATTGTGCTCGAACACTGCATCCAAGTGTATGTCTGGGATCACCCAATCCCGGCCTTCAAATGAATCATTGAACTTGCCCAATCACGGCCTTCAAGTATATCTCGCTGTTTATTTGATCTCAGGCTCTATGTACATCTCCAAACTTGCACTATCATGGCCTCCAAGTGCATCTCTCAGTTCACTCAATCTTGGGCTTTAAGTGCATCTCCAAACTCATTCTATTGTGGCCTCCATGTGGATCTCTCAGTTTACTCGATCTTGGGCTCTATGTACATCTCCACACTTGCTCCAGCATGGCCTCCAAGTGCCACTCTGAAGGTACTCGATCATGGCCTCCAGGCAGCTCTCTAAATTCAGTTCATCATGAGCTCCATGTGCTTAGCTCAGTTCACTTCATCCTGGGCTCTAAGTGCACATTCAAAGTCGCTCTATTATGGCCTCCAAGTATATTTCTGAACTCACTTGTTCACCACCTCCCAGCATATCACTTAGTTCACTCAGTGGCCATCTGCCATTGCACCTTGAATGGAGCTCTCAAATGTTGCCTGCAGCCAGTCAAGATATACCGTTTGTAGATGGCTAGCTCCATCAATATATATGGTACATAGATGAGAATACAAACCGAATACATGTGACTTAAAAATCATTTAACAATAAGTAGTTACTGTGATTTCCAGGAGAAGTGGCAGCATTCACAAAGAACATATCATTTATCCCAGACTACTCCACAGTGATTGGAGGTGATTCCAGATACACCAGACAGCCATTGCATTGGTCGAGAGAGCTCTGGGAGTTCATCGCTAGCTCTCCCAGGTGCACTTGATGGCCACTGCATCGAACCAATCAACTCCAGGATTTGACCTCCCTGGGATACTAGTCCGACTACTGTCGCACACTGCCAGAGGCTCCTCATAACCGATATACAATTTCCTGATGTGTAGTTTGAAGTCTGGTTCCAGGTCAATCACATTGTCAATAGAACAGTTCCATGCACATGTTGTGAACTCATCTTTACTTCAATTATTCATGAACCTGTAGTACGACAGGACAATGTAATCATTAGTGTCTGTGGATATTGTGTCGATATTTACCCACACCTAACAAACTTAGGTCATACTGTATTCGTCAAGATGGGAGATAGGAAATCAATCTACGAGTCCCCTGAAAGGCCTTTTCATTAGCAGTTTGCTTATCGAGCAGCCAAGTCCCGCTCCCCTGTCACTCCCCTCATGTCTCAGCAAGCTGGTAGCTGTTATTCACTATTCCCAGGTGGACCCCTTTCTGCCACCAATATTACCGCTGCTCACTGCTTATCATGTGCAGTGCCTGTGCTTCTCACCTGACCATGGGGTGGTCTCAAAAGTTATGTCTAGGTGACCAATGCATTCCCCTATGGATAGAGCAACTGCATCAATAACCTTCTTGCACACAATGGGATCATCAAATATGGTAGCCAGAAGGATATCAACATCTTGAGAATGCATTTGCTTAATATGTTCCAGGTGATTTTCATGTACTTCCGATGGTCTGTTCTCATCATTGAATGTATTCCCAGCCTGACCATGATTCGGTGACTGGACAGTACATAATCGATGGAGTTTTCAACTACCGTCACAGTTCTGAGACCTCAATTGATGTTGTCCAGGTGCTAGTGTGTAATCTCGCATCAGCATAACTAGTACATCCAGTCCTATACCAGGAACAAGGTGTTCTTTTTACTCAACAGTTGTGGACAGCTTTTGGCTATCCTCGGTATACTGTCCAATATGATTGCCACCACCCCATGGAGTAATATGTGACACGTCATGTGATATCATGAGTCTGTTATGTAATTCTGAAACCCAATTGATTCTTACAGCTTGGCATACAATTGGAGGTATTATACGGTTGATCTCACCCTGTTGATCTCATATCTGAATCACGTGGATTATCTGAGCTCAATTCGGTGATTCTGTAGCAGGTATATATTGACCTAACATCTGTCATATTGGTATCTCCAGAAGATTACTCAGTTTTAGTGGGATCCGATAAAGTCATAACACATCTAAACCTGCCATCAATATTGGCAACCCTACAAGCTTCTAGCTATGCTGATTCTCATCTAGCCTCCTAGACATATCTAGATACTGATAGGGGTATGCTTGTTTATTCCTTATAGGTTGACAAACAAGCACAATTATTTGAATTGATGATTTCTGGCATTGTCTATGCAGTCTTCTGCTTTCAGCCATTCAGGAAATGTAGCTCCAGAGAATCACGAGTACTTGAAGAATATGTAATCTCCTCTTCGACATATCCATTTTCTGCTAGCCTTTCCATGTTCATAGTCCTGCTATAATACCCAAATCGTGAAGGGTTACTCTGATAGATATCTGCCTTATCAGACTTCTGTTTATCTTTCAGTTCCTTCATGGTTTCAGAGAAGGATGATCAGTATCAGCATGCTTTATTGCTATGGCAAAATGTTTCTCTGTATTGCATGCATTGTGTTGATGTATCATATATCTAAGGATGTTTTTAGATGACTACTACAATAATGAAAAGCTTGTTCATACTGTACTTTATTCTGGGCATGTATGCAAATGGCATAAGTTGTACATATCATTTACATTATAGGCCCACCCAGGCAATATGCGAGCACAATCGTATCTCCCAATCGATCCCTTCACTAGCATAGCATCTGTTGTATTGTAGTCACATAGCAATTGGAAGTATGCTTCCACTTCAGTTGAGGTAACCTTGGCGAAACTCATGGAAGTGTCAAGTACCTGAATTGAATTTACCTTCCTTCTAGCCTTGCATGATTTGGATTTCACTAACAGACTGGTCAAAATTGTAAATTCATGGGCAAGCATTGGTTAGTTGTTTATGGTCCCCGGTGATTGAGTTTATTATGCTTGTTTTATGATACATAAAATCCCACAGGTTCATCCTGCTTCTGTGGGAATCAGATGTATACTGGACTGTGTAATTTTGCCTCCAGAGTAGTGGCGGCTGTGCAGGCAGATGATTGCACAATGAGCACCAAGAAATACATCTCATTACAGTGCACCTTTTATATACATTTCTGGATATGGTATGCCAAATTCTTTCTTTTTACTGGTAGACCTACATTTGGATAGTAGTTCAGCTTTCTACTGATGGAGGAATTCTTTCCTCCTTGCTTGTTATTCTAGTATTCTTCACTGCTACTCCATTAAATAGCCAACTATGATATTTGGTCACAAGAGGACATGTGAATCAAGATTGGTATTGTTATTATTGTTATTATAGTTAAAGTAGTGATCAACAGTGTCATTGTCAAGCAAAAGTTCTACATCTGTACAATTGTCAATTTCAGCCTCTGGGAAAGGAAATCCATTGGCATGCTTCATCTAATAAGACTTGAAGTGTTGTAGTTGATCAACAATAAAATAGTTTATGCTTTTTCATGCTCATTAGCATTTTCGAATGGAACTCTGTTCACCTTCTTAGAAGGCATTATAGATGTGGAGTTGCTTCGATGGTATATGTGTAGTGATACATCTAATCCTGGGTAACATTGCAATTCTTAAAATCTAATGGCCAAAACATCTTTAACTACTCAGAAGTGGTAATAGTGAATGGGCATGTTCACCAGCCTTCAGCTTTGTAAGGTTCAAGATTTTGATTCAATTAGATTTCTTTGTAAAGGTTCTGATGAGTAATTGTAGATATAAAAGTGTAGTATGATTATTGGTGAGCATATAAGTTCTGATGACCTTTTAAGATTAGGTTTCACTCACCCAGCTGCATGATATACCCACAGTTGAAACCCCAACCACTTGTATATGACCTTGCCATTACAGTCAGCACTCCATTTCAATCGACACTTACAATCGCTCCAGCAATGCCTATCGTAAATATTATTGTTATGGGGGCGCTTCCCCTGTGGTACCAATACACAGGTATCAGATCTTTGTTCATGGCCGTAGTTCCTATTGTATGTAGTTTATACGTATCTCCAATATATAAAAACCAGTAGTAGATAATCTTCATATATGTACATTGGACAAAAAAATATAATCGACTCGGAAGCTTATAAATATGTTGCAACTAAATCCAACCGAAATGTAATGTAGTGCTGACAATTCATATATTTATGGTTATAACAGATCATCTGGTGGTGTCCTAATTTAATAGTATGATTTATATAGCCACGTATTTCACAATATTGGTAATTCCTGAATAGTACTGTAGTTCAGATACTATTGGCAATATTACTTCTCAAGAGTAATCTCACTCTACCCTATCAGTAATTCCCTGAATAGTACTGGAGTTCAGATACTATTGGCAATATTACTTCTCAAGAGTAATCTCCCTCCAACCCGTCAGTAATTTCCTGAATAGTACTGGAGTTCAGATACTATTGGTAATATTACTTCTGAAGAGTAATCTCCCTCTGATTGTTATTGAACTGTTCAAGCCTGTAATCACTTTTGAATATGTTTATTCTCTTTCCTTGAGCAATTTGGGCATCGTTCCAGAAGCACTCTATTCGTTGAATCTAATGACTTTAACATAGTTGGTCTTTTGCTAATGCGATACTGTGCAATGATGTTTTCCTGCGTTGGACATAATACTCTAATATCCTCAGAAGTATTTCCCTTAGTTTCTGTAGCAATATCCAGATAAGGTATATCTGAATCTGCAACTATTGGGTCAATGACGGTAGTACTGAATAATAGGGTAACCTCTAGGTTATCCATGTTGTCAGACAGGAATACTTTATAACGTCAATAATATATCAGTATCTCCATAAACTGTAATAAACTTGCTAGCCACCAGATACACTGCGGAGCAAATAACTGATCCTCTTTCTCGAAACGATCCAGTAATATGGATAATGTAAACAAAATTACGTCATATTCGTTATTGAACTTTTGGTCATTTATGGGACGGGGGAACCGCATACAATCCTAATAGATAATACTAATAATACTCCGATAATAATAATAATAATAAGAACTGAAACAACAATAATATTTCAGCTTCTTCTTCGCAGGTAGGTATTGTTCATGCTTTTTGGACTACCCTTTCAAAGTCGGAGCATTGTTGTTTCTTTATAGCCTTTCTTGGTATAATGAAGTTTATTCCTGAAACGTAGCTATGATCACATCTGTCATATCATAGAATACTCTGTTATTACGAGCCAGGCTCTATGATAGATGACCACACGTCCCAAAGGTTATTGTGTTCTTGCATGATCGGTTTTAAATAATTACTCTCCCCTTGGGGCCATCATCGGCAATAAAGATTTAATCAAACAGTAACTTCAACTTAGATATCTTACAACTCATATATTTTGGATAGTTGGAACAAATCCTCACCTGACATGGTTATTTGGATTTGCTTTGTACAGATTGCTTCTAATTAAGTCACAACCTTCACCATTTAGACTATTCAGCTTATCTGTATCAGAGGCTTAATGGCGGCCAACCATGCTCTGCCGACATTTGATCTTGACATACCACACCAGTATTATAACCTGATAGTAGTTTGCTTTACTCATATTCTCCCAGCCTGGAAGTCAGAAGCTCTGGGACTATGCCCACAGCTTAATCAATCAGACACACCATGCTTAGGCCGAGACTTTTAACTTTGGCAGGGATGTACCCGAGTAGTTCCAAACCCAACAGGCGGAATGGCTCAAAGTTCCGACACACTCGCATATTGGCTATCAACTGCCTGACACGTCATTTGCAACAATGCTATCGACGTGTCTAGTCCCACTTAGCTCACTTCAGTAGCTGTGGTTGATAATAACTGGCACCTGGCCCAAAGAAGAGCCAAGGCCAAAGTTCCTGCATCATCAATTCAATTCTACCGTAGTATGTGAATTTTCAATAAATCAGCCAGAGATGAGTCTCGCTAACCAATCGACATGAGCCTTGTAATCATCCTCTATGATTCATATGTAGCGACTTGCGACATCCAAAGGATAGGCCTAATGTACTCTGGTATTATAGATCCATATGTATATCCTGAAGATCACTAAGTACCAATACCTCTGCTAAGGGAGAACCCCTAACAATTATATCCTATCTACAACTATAGTGCAGAGATACTCCACTTCCACACAACTACCATGATGATTACCTGGACATGGAGATGGAATCGAGATATACTAAGTACATAAGACTTGCAGAAGCCTCTATCATATTGGTATCAGCTGGTATCACACCCCAGGAATAAAATCTATTTTACAAGCTATGGTTATACTATTTTTTATTTTATTAATAGTTGTTTATATATATTTCATTTGACTTTGGCCAGCTGGACTGCTGGTCCATGTAGTCAGAGGGAAGTCTACACAGTATTTGAGTGTTGTTTGTTGAATGGCCTGATATTTTGTATATCATGGAATTTGTTTAGTTTCCACCAGGAGTGGCTGTATTAATTATACAGGATATTGTATATTGTTTTCTCAATTATGATCTTTTGTATTTTCAGAGATAGTATAGGTTTCTGGGGAGTTTCCTGTACTATAGCTATCTGCCAGCTAAATGAGTTCTTTGTAAATGGCTTCGCAATTTGGCTTTCATTGTTTTAAGGTTCCTACTGCTTTTGGTTGATATTATGGAGTGTAGCAGATAGATCGGAAATTATTATAGATATATATTGTGCTATAGATATGAAACACTGTCACTGCTACAGGATCTGATACCTTCTGTAAATATTTTTAGTCTTTCTCCTGCCCTCTTCTCTATAGCATAGAATACATAAACAGGATTCTCCTCAACTTCCATTTCATGACAACAATAAGGAACACCTGTGATAATTAACAGCTTATGGCTCAAATATAAAAACTGACCTGTTGCAACTAGTATTAGTACTAGGCCAATGATAATGAAGAATCTATCTGTATATAGCATAGCTACTCTGTGCCAGATTCAAATATGACCAAAGATTGTTGGACTTATAAATTGACTGCTAAAGAAGGACAAGGAGATGGAGAACTATCTACCCCATATAATTTCTCCACCACTTGTAGTTGGAGTTTATTGCCCTTGCTGTCTGAGTCCTTTTTACCATGCTACAAGACTACCCAGGTGCTTCTTGGCAGTCTTTAGGGACAATGAAATGTCACTGGGGCAAAATGTACCTGAGTTATGATACTATCCCTTTGCCAGTAACCAGGTTTGGGCCCACAGATGGGCCAGCTTTTAAAATACATATCACACAACCACAATCTAGCCAAATGCCCCCAGAATAAATAAAAATTGTCTACATATGGTGAAATTCACAAAAACAATTTCATTTGGGTGTGAAACACAAAGCCTCAGTGCAGTCCTCACACTTTATGTCGGTTTTCATGCCGTCTTCACTACCACCCTGACTTCTTCTCCACCGGCAAAGGAAACAATCTACTCTACTCCCCAACCGAAGTGGGGAATGCATTCCTGGTACCTTGTGGCTGAGGGGAAGGTGGGTGTGCTTGGTATCCAGCGTGGTTGGCAGTTGGGGCAAGGCTGATTGTGTGGCGGGAACTGAGCGAGTGATGTTTTGTGAAGCCGGAATGCGGGAGGAACTTATCATTGTTGATGGACTTCCAGCTTGCAGAAGGTCACGCACAATGAAGAGACAGAAGTCAAATTGCTCCACAGTGTGCTCTTTGTTTGCTGGAAGATCTGGATAGATTATAACGCCATTACTGAGGGCTGTCTCCCAAATTGAATAGAAAGGTGGATACTATTGGCATCCAGTTATTAGTGGTGTATGAAAATAGGTTTGATACTCGTCAGCCACATCCCCACCCACCTTGTGCTGGTTGTAGCCATCAACAATGACAGGTATATCAAGCTCTTTCTGGTGTTCTCCAGGAAGAAATGTGGAATTTGCTCCACTTGCATTAGTACTTTTGTTGCCTGGATGCTTTCTCATTCTCAGTACCAGTGAATCCTCACCACTTAGAGGGTACATTGTAGACATCATGGTAACAAGAGAACAGTCCATCCATTGTAAGGTTGTAACCCCATCATTAACAGCTCCACTTTGAAAATGATAGGGCAATTTGGCATTTTCCCCCACTTTTAGCTCTTTGGGAAATCCTTGGAACTGCTGCCTGCATGTGCCACATGCTCCTATCCCCATCCAATGGAGGCCTGCCAGCGGAAGTTCTGTTGTGAAGAAGTTGTCCATGTATGCATCGAAGGAGAGCTTTCGATGCCTGTGGTGTCAATGTCTAATTAAGTGGTGAATCGTCTTTCCAGTATCTGTATGCTTTGACAGACGGAAATCTACATCAACAGGATCCCCTCCACCTGTATTCGATGATGGGTGGAACTCCCAGACATAGCCCTTCTCTGCCATGCAGAACAACTTATATCCTTGACTAATTGGCTTGTTTGGCATCTTTGGAATGTGAATAGACCTGCCTGTGAATAGACATCAGCAGAATGTAAATCGGTCCGGAAGCAACACACAATCCTCCCAGACACTACAGGCAACCGCACCAGTGCTTCCAAATACTTCTAGATGCTCCCAGACCCCCCAGGAGCTAAGCAATGTGCTCTGAGACTCTGCAAGAGCATTCTCAGGAGCTCTTGAAAGCACCTGCAGTTATGGAGGTGCATTCAGGATGCCACGAGATTTGACTTATAGGATAGTCAAATTTTGGAGCTCCTGAGACCTCTGCGCAGATCTGCGGGAGAGTTCAAGAGGAGCTGAGACCGCTATGCAGGTCTGCGGAAGACTTTGAGAGCACTGCGGGAGACTTGGTGCCATATTCTCACAGCAGTGGTTCTTGCATAACCACGAGGCATTTCATCCTATCATATTCGTCTTTGTTACAGTCACAAGATTTGCTACATGGAAATATGGCATGCATTATTTAAGTCTCTGTACATATATAGATACGGCCAATCTGGCCGCAGATGGTAGTCGAGTATAATCGGAGGAGCACCTGGACACACCCATTGAGGGAAGTTAGAGATGCACCACTTTGGAGGCCATTGTGGTGAAACGATGGAGCTAGAAGGCAGAGAACCCACCACCGACACTCCGCCACACCTCTTCCGACATTCAAACGGAATTCATGAGACAGTGCGGTTTTGGATCATGGACAGTACGATTCGGAGAAGAAGAAATGATACTACCCTGTGGTGAAGATCTACGCAATTGTGTGGCTCCACGAAACTGCTCGGACAGAGCAACTGAGGCCAAAAGTTGGGAAAGATAGAGTGTGTATTCTCATTTTATGATATATTGAGATGGAAATGAGATGATGTCTATCTACTCCAGGGTCTGCCGAATATATACTCCCCGTCACTCTGTCCACCTCCGTTACCCCTGTATCTCAGTACACCCGCCGTCGCTCTTTCAAAATGTACTTGGAGGCTGTCAACGAGCGAGTTTGGGGATGCACTTGGAGGCCTTGATCATGCGAACCTGCAGGCCGTAATCGAACGAGTTTAGAGATACACTTGGAGGCTCTGATTGAGCAAATTTGGAGATGCACTTGGAGGCAGTGATGGTGCGAACTTGGAGGCCGTATTCAGGCGAGATTAGAGATCCACTTGGACACAGTGATCGAGCGGATTGGGTGATGCACTTGGAGGCCGTAATCAAGCAAGTTTAGAGAAGCACTTGGAGGCAGTAATCGAGCGAGTTTCGAGATAGACTTGGAGGCTGCGATCGAGCGAGTTCGGAGATGCACTTGGAGGCCATGATCAAGTGAGATTGGAGGAGTACTGGGAGGCGGTCAATCCAGAGGCGGTCAATCTGGAGGCGGTCAATCTGGACTGGGTAGTTCAGGAGGGAGGCGCAATGGGAGCTGAGATTCTATTCATTGGTTAACTCATAATTGTGGGAATGTAGAGAATTGAGTACAAACATGGTCTGCCAGGAGATGAGAGACTGGCTAGGAGCAGGAGACAGTCGATCTTGGGATGACGCAGTACGCGGTGTATGCAGTACTCATTGTTTGCTGTACCCGGTGTATGCTGTACTCGGTGTATGCTGTACTCGGTGTATGCTGTACTCGGTGTTCAGTCTTGATCATGGCATGGAGAGATAGAGAGCAATGACTTAACTTCGTGTTCTTAGGTGATGGTAGAATTGAAGATGAGAAAGAAAGAGATCAGAGGAGATTGGGGGAAATCATCATGAGATACTGGGACTTTGGAGAATTTCATACGGGAGTCAATGGACCATCCCCGATACAGCAGGTACGAGACCCAATCCAGCATATAATTACACTTATACAAGCTCTTCCCAACCCCATCAGGCAGGTTGTACCTCTGATTTCTCATATCCGCTTGTATCCTCCACATCTCTCTCTTTCTTGTCCACAACTCTACTATCATTGCATAACATTAAGTTAAGTCATCCCTCTCTATCTCTTCCATGTCATGATCATAAGATGACACTGAGTACAGCATACACCAAGTACAGCATACACCAAGTACAGCATACACCAAGTACAGCATACACCAAGTACAGCAGACACCGAGTACAGCATACACCAAGTACAGCAGACACCGAGTACAGCATACACCAAGTACAGCAGACACCAAGTACAGCATACACCGAGTACAGCATACACAGAGTACAGCATACACCGGGTACAGCATACACAGAGTACAGGATACACCGGGTACAGCATACACCGAGTACAGCATACACCGAGTACAGCATACACCGAGTACAGCATACACCGAGTACAGCAT
>Ga0307512_10000329_pt1 | contig 68590 bp, 71 predicted proteins | sample 14_EM_MG_FD_200267 | JGI IMG/M metagenome (GOLD analysis project Ga0307512, IMG submission 200267) | Populus trichocarpa ectomycorrhiza microbial communities from riparian zone in the Pacific Northwest, United States - 14_EM | ecosystem: Host-associated > Plants > Roots > Unclassified | place... | reverse complement strand
GCTGGGCTGATGCATAATCTCCCTAAGATGATGGTCGTTCCAGACTCAGCTGGAGATGCCAGCTGAGTGCGCATGCATGCGTACAGGGCATACTCTGAATGCCGTATATAAGATCACGAATGTACCTGTACTTGAGAATACAAGGCTTCGAGCAATCAGTATTTCAACAGGAAGGGTGGTGGTGATCCGCGTGATATCTGATGCAGTGTCTCTACCACTCTTTGTGAGCTACTCCTTTGGCTTCTATACAGCTGTTCTTTGGGGAGATTGACTTACTCTGGCGATTAACGGTACATTTGAGTATATATATACATTAGAGCCATAACTACTTAAAGATATATCCATAAAGGATGATATTTTCGAGGAACTGATCACTGGTTTGAATTTCGAATCCATGGAGCAGAACAAAATCCGGCGTACATTATGACGAATTCGATCCGGTTGTGATGCTTTTGTCGTATGTGCAAATGTGCGTGCCAATGGTCTGTCAGTGTAGGTAGCACTCTTGTGATTTAAACTCTTTGGCGGGAGGACGAACGGATAATAGATATCCCGACGTTGGCATCGGGCAAGTGGGAGAGGCTCGGCCCCTGGGTTTGATTGCAGTATTTCGCTCCCTCGATTAGGATGATTGTGGATTTGAGTTATCTAGGTCAGTTATTTGATATTTCTCCCTTAATTTATCTTGTAGAAAGTTAAGATCAAGTTTATTCAAAACTGATGCCGTGCAACAGAAACGGCTCACCGAGTGCGCCATTATGTTGCAACTATGCACCATGCCTAATCGAGGCTAACTACAGCTATATATCATGATCTAAGGATCACATATTACTCAAGAACAATCGAAGAGAAAGAAAAGTAATCAATGATAGACATAATCATAGTGATCGGATGCGATTAGGAGTTATTCATTGACGACTCTAAACAGAAAGTCCAGCTAGTTACTGTCAGTATGAGCCAGAGTGAGAATGAATGACAATAGTGTTGTCACGTTACTCAACACGATGAGCCCTAAAGGTGCTTTCTCTGCTCGCTTCGGACGTCCCCAGAACTCAGATGGCTAAAGCCTCAACATGAGCCAAGAGAAAGGTATGGCCCCATTTGCCCCTCTAAGATACAACCGCGCCCCCTTCGCCATCGACTCACTATTCGTGGGCGTGATGGGTGGAAGTGATGTTTTGTGATTGTGACTGCGAGTGTTTCCTGATTTGTAAGTAATTCTGGCAAAAAAGTGCGTCTGCCCAGCCAAGCTGCAGAGGCGTTTGTCAAATGGCTTGGTTCAAAAAGCCCTGTCTCCCAACCATACCCCGCTCTCCTACCCTCCACCCACTCTCACGACCTCCACCCCGTCGTCTACTTGCTTCGCCAATTCGCAGCGAGCAATTCTCAGTTTCGCATCTCGTCTTCCATAGCGAGGCACGGGAAATCATATTTTCCTTTCTTAATTCTATAAAACTTTCCAAGACACCCCCAAGATGGTCAAGTAAGTTGTTGCAACCCCGCAGTTGTTTCTGTTCGGTATCATGAACTTATGTTAATGATTTCAGCTTCACCGTCGCGGAGATCCGTGATCTCATGGACCGGACTACCAACGTCCGTAACATGTCCGTTATTGCCCATGGTGAGTTGTTGGGTTTAGAACTTCGTGCTTGGAGATATTTCTGGTCTAATGTCCCGGCTAGTTGACCACGGAAAGTCCACCCTCACCGATTCACTCGTTCAGCGTGCGGGTATTATCTCAGCGGCCAAGGCTGGAGAGGCACGATTCACCGATACTCGACAAGACGAGCAGGACCGGTGTATCACCATCAAGTCCACAGCCATTTCCTTGTATGCCGAGCTTGCCGAAGACGACGTCAAGGACATCAAGCAGGCCAACCAGGGCAACAAGTTCTTGGTCAACTTGATTGACTCCCCCGGTCACGTCGACTTCTCTTCTGAGGTCACTGCTGCTCTCCGTGTTACCGATGGTGCCTTGGTCGTCGTCGACTGTGTCTCTGGTGTGTGTGTCCAGACCGAGACTGTGCTTCGTCAGGCTCTTAGTGAGCGTATCAAGCCCGTCTGCATTATCAACAAGGTCGACCGTGCCTTGTTAGAGCTTCAGGTTTCCAAGGAGGACTTGTACCAGTCTTTCTCCCGTACCGTCGAGTCCGTCAACGTTATCATTGCCACCTACTACGACAAAACTCTCGGTGATGTCCAGGTCTACCCCGAGAAGGGTACCATTGCTTTTGGTTCCGGTCTTCACGGATGGGCATTCACAATTCGTCAGTTTGCTGGACGATATGCCAAGAAATTCGGTGTTGACAAGGCCAAAATGATGGAGCGCCTGTGGGTATGTTATGAATTCTGTCCAAAGTTTCTCCGATCTTTCATTGACAAATCCTTTAGGGTGACTCTTTCTTCAACCCCAAGACCAAGAAGTGGACCAAGATTGAACAGTACGAAGGTAAAGCTCTGGAACGTTCCTTCAACCAGTTTATCCTGGACCCTATTTTCAAGATCTTTGCTGCCGTTATGAACTTCAAGAAGGAGGAGACTGCCACTCTTTTGCAAAAGTTGGAGATCACCCTCAAGGGAGAGGAGAAGGATTTGGAGGGCAAGCCCTTGCTCAAGATCATCATGAAGAAATTCCTGCCCGCCGCCGATGCCCTGTTGGAGATGATTGTCCTTCACCTTCCTTCACCCGTCACCGCCCAGAAATACCGTGCTGAGACTCTTTACGAGGGTCCTATCGACGACGAATGTGGTGTTGGTATCCGGGATTGTGATCCCAAGGGTCCTCTGATGTTGTACGTCTCCAAGATGGTGCCAAGTTCTGACAAGGGTCGTTTCTACGCTTTCGGTCGTGTCTTCTCCGGTACTGTCAAGTCAGGAATCAAGGTCCGCATTCAGGGACCCAACTACACTCCCGGCCGCAAGGAGGACTTGTTCATCAAGGCCATCCAGCGTACTATCCTCATGATGGGTCGTTACATTGAACCTATCGATGATGTTCCCGCCGGTAACATTTGTGGTCTCGTCGGTATCGATCAGTTCTTGTTAAAGTCTGGTACTCTTACTACCTCCGAGGCTGCCCACAACATGAAGGTCATGAAGTTCTCCGTCTCGCCCGTCGTCCGGGTTGCCGTCGAGGTCAAGAACGCCAACGACCTGCCCAAGTTGGTCGAGGGTCTCAAGCGTCTGTCCAAGTCTGACCCTTGCGTCTTGACTATGATCTCCGAGTCTGGTGAACACATTGTTGCCGGTGCTGGTGAGTTGCATTTGGAGATTTGCTTGAAGGATTTGGAGGAGGACCACGCTGGTATTCCCATTAAAGTCTCCCCCCCTGTGGTCTCTTACCGTGAGACTGTTGCTGGCACAAGCAGCATCACTGCTTTGTCCAAGTCGCCCAACAAACACAACCGTCTCTATGTCTCCGCTCAGCCCCTTGAAGAGGAAGTCGCCAAAGACATCGAATCCGGAAAGATTAGTCCTCGTGACGATTTCAAGGCCCGTGCTCGTGTCCTTGCCGACGAACACGGTTGGGATATCACTGATGCCCGTAAAATTTGGTGTTTCGGACCGGATACTACCGGTGCCAACTTGTTGGTTGACCAGACCAAGTATGTATTTCCTCGACCTTTTAGGTGAATGTTAGGAGGAAATTAACTAATAACTCTCTGCAGGGCTGTTCAGTACTTGAACGAAATCAAGGACTCTGTTGTTTCTGGATTCCAGTGGGCTACCCGTGAGGGTCCGATTGCCGAGGAGCCCATGCGAAGTGTCCGCTTCAACATTCTCGATGTCACTCTCCATGCCGATGCTATCCATCGTGGTGGTGGACAGATCATCCCTACTGCTCGTCGTGTGCTGTACGCCGCCACTCTGCTCGCAGACCCTGCCCTTCTCGAGCCCGTATACCTCGTCGAGATCCAGGTTCCCGAGTCAGCCATGGGTGGTATCTATGGTGTCCTTACCCGCCGAAGAGGTCACGTCTTTTCCGAGGAGCAGCGTCCCGGTACTCCCTTGTTCAACATCAAGGCTTACCTCCCCGTCAACGAGTCTTTCGGTTTCACCGCCGATCTCCGTTCGAATACTGGTGGACAGGCTTTCCCTCAGTCTGTTTTCGATCATTGGCAAGTGTTGCCCGGTGGATCTCCCATCGATGCTACAACCAAGGCTGGTCAGATTGTCCAGGAGATGAGAAAACGAAAGGGTGTGAAGGAGGTGGTTCCGGATGTCAGCAATTATTATGACAAGTTGTAGAGTGTTTTCGTTGGGAATAATTAAAAATAAGTGTGGGCAAGGGAGACAGGTGATCTTTTGAGACTGGGAGACTGGGGTGTTGGGATACGGTTTTTTGTTTTGCATTTTTCATTGGGTATTTTTTGTCGTCTAGTCTTGCAATAACAATCCTTGTCTCTCTGATCTTGTTCATTCCTGATTCTTCCTTAATGCGCTGTGGCTTTCATTCAATTGCCATCGTATCACTGAGTATAAGGCATCCACTGACATCAACTAATTCCTCCGACAAAGTGCGTCCCACCAGTGGAGTGGTGCATACTGGAGTTAGTTCAGGAGAGGCAACGGGTGATGGCAATCGGTGCCATACAAGGGGTTAGTTGTAACTTTGCATGTTACCATTCGACAATCCCTTTAGCGGGTGATTCTTACACGGGAACTAATCTAATACCGTGAGCTTATTTTAATGCAATGAAAAAAGCATGGAATATAAGTGTCGCCAGATTTCTTCACCACACAGTACTCTATGCCAAAAAATGCACGTATTACTTTCCTTCTCTTCAAAAATGATAGATAAACACTGCCGTCGTATGGAATTGGTACTGGCTGGCTTATTTCTCGAGCAGGGACCTCAGAACCCCCTCTCAACCTATCGGGAGCAATCCACTAGCTGGTAGCTTCTTTATAGTATAGTTATACAAATAGCTTCTTTTCTACTTCTTTGCTCTAGATGGTCAGGGTGAGTCTTTCATATTCTCACAGCAGAATCGTGTACGAACGCTGGACATAACCTCACCACGCACCCCAGCAACCGCGGATATTTCGGCGATGTATACAATCAATTCTTGTCGGAACATACGTGTTTTATAGTTATAGGAGCTTGTTGGGTTTGGGAAAGGCTGTCGGTCTTTTTCCCATTTATTGGCTTTATATTAGCCCCTATAGACCGTCTCGACAACGAAAATCTTGCCAAACGGGTTTTGACCATACAACATAGTGACATTATGGTTTCCTCAAACCACCAAGCCCCTCCATAAGGGTACAAAGCCACAGTCTATTTCAAATATCAACACTGCAATACCTGCTGAGGTTATGCACCAGTGTTGCTCACGATGTGCGAATGCACCGCTCACAGCATCTTCTCTTGCCTTGTGTCGCGATGTAGTCGAAGTGGCCCGTCAAGCATCTGGAAGTAGAGCTTCCCGTTGGCTAGGGTTGCCTCCTGGAGAGTCTAGAGGGAGGCTGAAGGAGAAGGAGGGGGTAAGTCATAATGCGGCGAGGGTATTAACGGCTTTGTGGCTTCGCGGCTTCATGGCAGAATGTAAATGGTAATGTAACGCTGTGTAAGATAGATACCAATCATTACCCAATTTTCTGGATTGCAACTCTTCCCCCCTCTCATCCTCTCCTCCCGTTCCTACATCCATTACCCGTTATCGCCTTCACTCCATATGTATCGCACTCATAGTCTAGTCCACATCGACACTCTTCGCCCTCAAATGCCTCTTCGCCTCATCGATTTCCTGCGTCCGCATCTATCAGCCTTCCACCCTCCAGCGGAGGAAGATATACAATACACACCTTCACGAGCTCATGGTACGCGCCCTCTGTGTCCTTAAACGTTGCCACGCCCCAGCCAAGCGAGAATAGCAGGTATGCGCCGAAGGTGACGAGGCCCCACAGGGGAAGTATGGGGATGATTTCGTCTTGGATTTTGGCGGGGAACGGGATCAATTGTAGGTAGGCTGCGAGGTAGACCTGATAAGAGCTGGGTTAGCGAGGGTGAGGAAATTGGGGAGGAGGAGGTACTGAGGAGAGGATTAGGAAGAGGGAGATGGTCTGCGTTGCACGTGTCATTGTAATGAGTGTATGCGGTTGTGGTTGTTGGGGAGAGTATTAAGGAGCTTGGTGGGTTTGTGTAGGTGTTGCGCGGAGAAGGACAGATGTTGAGAAGGATGAGGCTGAAGTAGCTGGGGCTCTCCACCTATCGTTTGATATGCATCCATCGCCGAGATAAACTACTCAGTGCCGCGGTTGAGACGTGCTTTGACTCCTCTTTGACAATAAATTCTGCCTCTAGATCCATTGAAAGCACGTAGATCAAGGAGACTTCTGCTAATACACCAAAGAAAGACCAAGACTGCAGGAAGCAAGCTTTTCGGGGATCAATGCCTCGCTGCCATCGGCATGGGAGAGCTCCGCCTTCAGAAAATGTAGATCGTTCCAGGAGTGCAGAGGATCCCGAGGGTGACGAGGGTCTTCGTAGATAAATGACCAACTTCGGCGCTCGGGTTAGTCCCAGAACTGGCCGGCGCCGTAGTCGTACGGGACCGCTTCACAGAGTATGGCGCAGTGAATGGTATAAATTCGGGGCGGCGGCTTTCGACGTCTGGAGGACTGCTTTGGCTTTGAGAATATAACGGTCCCTACACCTTTCTTCATGGGGCGGGTCGCTTTCTGTAAGCCCTCTATGACTCGAGGTGGGTCTTTTTGAGGATGAGGCGTATAGATATATATATCTCTGTATCTCTATAACGGAGTTTGGGACAGCAGGGTAGACCCTGCATATGCATGCTGCTCTAACCACTGCGTGCAACCTTTGGTTCCCGCCTGATGCACTTTCGATCTCTAAAGCTTCCGAGGATTTAGCTAAAGTAAATGGTGCAATGAATCACTCGAAGGATTCCCTATTGTAGGTGGAACGAGGGCCACGGAGGACTTACCTTTCTTGTACCGTAGCGAGCATAAGGTGTACCTGTGGCTTGTTATTTTCCTTTCACATTGTGCAGTATCTGGAACCAGGTATTACTAGAATTTCCATGCAGAATAATCCCCCGTTTCCCAAAATTATGTAGGACAACCCTCACCAAAATTATTGTTTGTTCATTAAATAAATAACTCATGAACTGTAGAGAATATCCAGGGAAGTTGTCGGAGATTTAGGGCTCTCTCTGCACTTCGTTTGCAGTGTAAGATTTGTGGGAACATGTGTGGCCGAATAATATGAGAGGTTTTGTGTGTTGTGTTGCAGTTTAATGACGGGGGTCAATGACAAGTCATGTCAAGGTTAATGTACTCATTCCCCGGCCAACCGCCCAAACTCCTCTCGAGAACACTAGCACAAAACCTACTACAGTGGTCTAAGGACTATGAAAAGGCTCTAGACTTCTGCATTGGAGATCTCGGCAATCTTAGATTCGGGGATTGACCTGCGGGGAAATCACCAAAACACAATAGAGACCCTGACCTCAGGAATATAAAACCATCTAAACTATTATGCCCCCGCACATATCCCATCCCGTCTTCTATATTCCTCTCCCGTTCCCATGTAATGGTATCATCATTCAAAAAGAGTACAAATAGCTCCCAAACCCCCAAAATTTACTTTTATACCCTCCATCCTATCCCAAAGGAAACCAGCCAAAATCCTCAACCCCAGTCCCAAAAGCAAAAAGAAACCGCCACCAAATCTATCCCCCAAAAGTCCACAGGAACCAATATCTACGCCATCTTCTCCTCCACCTTCATCCCGCCGCTGAACATCCTCTCCTCTGCCCTCTTCACCAGCTTTGTAGTCTGCTCCGCCAGCGTCAGGGTCAAGATCTACGTGCTCTAATTAGTAAAAATCTCTGGATACCTCTCTCAGCACTCACCGTATGCGGCAAAATCCTCGCCAAATGTGCCGTGAAGCCCTTGTATATCGCCAACACACCCTCGGTCCTAACCGTCTTCATCAGACAGTCCATGGCGCTCTTATACTTATCACCCGTCTGATTGTACATGCGACTCATGACGGTATCGGGGGGGTGCATAACGCAGCAAACAACAAACCCGCTCGCGGCGCTACTCGCAAGATGCAACCCCACCCCCTCCTGCATCCCCAGGTGCCTCTGCAGTCTCCGCTTCGCAAAGAAATACGTGGGTAGCTGCACACTGGACCCGAACCCGGTCCTGACCATCGCCGCGCCGGCGCCCCGCCACAATCCCGTCGTCCCCTCGGCCCGGTATATCTTTGCGAACCCGTCGGCGGCATTCTTATACTTATGCTGCGTCCCCACGGGAAGAAACGGGGAGTAACTCTGCAGCCTAGTCTTGAGAAGGAAGAACGGGGACCCCACGGCGGCGCCCAATACCCCCGAGGAGGCGCCGGAAATGATGTTGACCCCGAAGCTCTGCACGTTTGCATCGTCGTAGAGCAGCTTTGTGAGCGAGGTGCGGATTGGCTCGTAGAAACCTAGGCGGCAACCGTTGAGCATGATCTGGTAGCAGTAGGCGGTCCCGAGACCCGCCAGAAGCCCCCGGAACCCTTCGTTGCGCAGGATCACCGTCACGCCCTGGAATATGCCCGTGTAGACGCGCTTGGTGGCCGCCTTTGAGGAGAGCTCGCCTTGAAGTTGGAGTCTGCCGGTGTTAGTCGGGATATAGAGGGGGATAGGGGGTGCGGAAACCGTGTCTTCACCGTCTCGAAGCCGTGAGTTACTGTGACTGCGCCGCAGGCGGCGATGCCGCCTGCTATGAAGGCACCGGTTGTGGTTGACATTATGGAGTGGAGAGTGGAAGGTACACTGTGATTGTGGACTGTTGGCGATGGAGAAGAATTAATCGGAGGAGACGCAGAACTTATGGAGATGGCTGACGGCAGAAGAAGGGGATATGGATACTAATCAATGGAGGAAGGGGTTTTGTCAGGAAGAGAAAGAAGCCGGCCGGAATCACCGGAGGTACCCACCCCGCCTATAGATGTCGGTGGATCGGTGGATGTTGGTGTTGGCTTCCCTAAATCCGGGGGATTTTTTGTTCAGGGCCACACCCCCACGAGAAATTACCGGCGCCGATTTTGCGGGGGACGGAGAACTAGACAGTAGAACACGCAAAAAAAGGGCAACGGTTTTCTTTCTTGGGGGGGTGGTGGGATCTCAGCTTATTTTATATACAACTTTTTGTTCACCGACGCTCGGGGTTGCGATAGGGAGGGAAACATGGCATTCGTCCGAGAGCGCTCGATTGATTACATCTCTCTTGCAGTTGGGTTGGTTGCTGCATTTTCTGTGGGTGACACAAAGAGCCTCCGACGATCCCACCGCAGATAAGCTAGGGTCACACTTGCGGCGCGTCTTCCAGGCTAATATGAGAATATGAGCCAACCCACCTCCAAATGGGGCCATCATACATGAAGCACTCCAGAGTTGCATAGACACGCACCAGGTACGTTGCACAGCCTCGCCACCTCATGCCATAGCTAACCCCGCCTCTCAGCCGCACGATGCCCGCCTCCTCCATCCCGACCTCCCGCCCCCCACGGGAGCGCGAAGCCATCAAGCTCTCCGACACGATCCACCGCTTCCGGCCGTCGAAGGCATTCCAAAACATCTCTCCAGGCGCAGAAATCACGTCTCTGGACTTTGACGACAAGGGGGAGCTCTGCATAGCGTCCGCAGACGACGAAACCCTCCAACTCTACGACTGCATCGCGGGAAAACACTCCAAAACTCTCTACAGCAAAAAATACGGCTGCCACCTCGCAAAATTCACCCACACATCCACAAACGTAATCTACGCGTCCACCAAGGGTGACGACACGATCCGCTACCTCTCTCTGCACGACAATACCTACATCCGCTACTTCCGCGGCCACAGCCGCATCGTAAACTCGCTCGAAGTCTCGCCAGTCGACGACCAATTCATCTCCGCATCCCACGACGACACAGTGCGACTATGGGACCTCAAGTCCCCCAACTGCCACGGCATCCTCAACATCAACGCGCCGTCTCTGGCCGCCTTTGATCCCAGCGGCATCATCTTCGCTGTCGCCTCCCACGCCGGCGGTAGCATAATGCTGTACGACCTCCGCAACTACGACAAGCAGCCCTTCACAACCTTCACCGTCTCGGACGACGCCTACCTCTCCTCCTTCTCCTACCCCGCCCGCATGCCGCCCTGGAGCAAACTCGAGTTCTCGAACGACGGGAAGCTGATGCTTCTCGGCACCCGCGGTCACGCCCACTACATCATTGACTCCTTCGCCGAGAACACGGCCAAATTCCTGTACCGCGTGCACCGCCCCAAGGGCCCCACGAGTCCCAATAAGTCCGAGACGAGTGGAGACGTGTGTTTTACGCCGGACGGACGGTACATCATTGGCGGACAGGGGGAGCGGAGCGTGGGCGTGTGGGATACCGCCATGCCGCCCGATGATAAGAAGTCGCTGAAGCCGTTTTGTGAACTCGTCGAGAACGGGAGGAGTATGGCGAGTTGTGTGGCATTTAACCCTCGCACGAACTTGTTTGCGAGTGCGCATAAGGAGGCTGTGAGTTTACTTGAAGAGGGGAAGTGGGTAGTGCTAATTGTTGTGAGAATAGGTTTTTTGGCTACCGGAACAACATGCGCCGGATCCGCCGCAGTCGCCGCAGCGGTAGTGGGTGTAGGGTATTAGAGGGCTGCGCGGAATTACGAATTTCATGTCTGTTTGTACAATTACACGAATTGGTGCGGCCATCGGAGGTCTGCTGTTCCGAAGCCCGCGACCTATACCCATTGTGAAGCATATTCGTCACCAGCATCCACGTACTTTACGGATCTATCGGAAACCACGTTGAAGTTGCAGGGAGGACTCGGGCCGAGAGGTAGAGATGCCAACCGCCTCTATCCAACTACCGTATCGGTTCCATGTGGGTATTGTATAAATAGGAGATAAGCAAATGAAGTCAACACCCCACTTCAGCATAAGACTTCCATTGAAACATTCCGCCCAGATACACCATGAGGAAAATCTTACATCCATTTTTGCGAAACATTTGACCCACCCTAGTAAACCCCAAAGAAGCGCAGCAATAAATAGTGGTTGCATTATCACGAAAGGAGTGGAGGGCATGAAGGAATATGATAATCCAGAATAATTATCCCAGCAGTCCTAAATTATCCCAAAAAATCAATCCCAACTGTCCCGTAATTAGCAGTGCATTCATCTCCTTCCTGTCAGCCACTTGTCCGCCGCCAAGAATGACTTGGCCTCTGTTCCCATGATTTTATCTTCTTGCAGTATCTTGATGCCTGCCACAACCTACGACCATCTGTCAGGCAATGAACATCGGTGCACAAATGAATTAACTTACTCCGTCCCAAACTCTGAACCCGAGCTCCAGATCCCCTATGATATCGACCGCCTGTGAAATCATTTCTCGCAACTTCTCCATATGCTTGCTCTTAACATCATCGGAGGTTGGCTCTGACTCGCTGCAGAGTTCGTCGAGATATGTCTTAGCAGCGATTCCCAAACAGGAATTCGCTTCATCGATAAATGGCAAACTATTCAGATCAGCTCTGCGGGTTCAAACTGAAGAATCGTAGGGTATACCTTAGACCCAGCTCTGCCCAATCATTTCTACCTTCCCTTTCCACGTCGCCAGCCATCAACATATTCACCAGAGTCATCTCGGTGAAATTTCTCAGCTCCCGCGTGAGTGCACGGCTGAAACTGTTGAAGGCCAGAAGGTTTCTGCTCAATGGACCAGTGTAACCAATCGATTTGTGATCCATGTTGACCAATCCGCAAACCCGCGAGACGAGCATAGTGTTTGCCTTATCCTCATCTACAAAGATCAGTAAACGTCACGTTCAAGACAGTAATAAACGCACCTGAGCCACGGACAGGAGCTCCCGAAAACGATGGTGTGAAGTTGTCCGGTTTCAGAGCCTTCATGCGGTATAGCTCGAGAGCAATGTATAAAGGTATAATCAAGCTCTCATCTTCTGTATCGAGGTTCTTGATGGCGGCAACCAGCGACCGACCCCAGGCTGTCAATTTGTGGGTTTCTCCGTCAATAAATCCGCGCATCTGAAGTACACGCCAGAGTGTATTGATTCTGATCTCATCCTCTGTGACCAGCAGCTTTAGGTCAATTAGTATATTATGCCATAACATCACTGAAAAACGAAGACGAATACCTGTTCTTGGATCTTAGGAGCTATAGTCTGAGCAGCAAATTCTTCATCCTCTAACGAAGTAATACAAAAGGCGAATTCACCCCATTGCTATCCGTTGATTAGCATGCAGTTATGTCAGATAATTTAGCTGTACCTTCTGCTTGTCCATCACCGGTCTCCAAACATTTTCCCTGACGTTCCACGCCTGTGCCACCTCAGAAGGACATGGGATCTCCTTATGAACCAAACTCTTTGGGTTGGCTACGTCGAACCAGCTGTAAACCTTAACCTGCTGATTAGTCCAGTACTTAGCCATCGATTTAGCTAGAAGAGACAGTGACTCGGTCCGCATCGCATTCAGGTTTGCCAAGAACTTTTTATACTCCTCGGATTGATTGTTATCAAGAGGGGCAGCTTGAATGAATTCGCCTGTTGTGACCATATCCAATACTTGCGAGCCAATCATGCCGCGAGAAAGATAGAAATAGAGCTCCTCGGGGAGACGCAGCCCAATAAAATAGTGAACGTCACTAGGAGAGTCTTGTAGGTCCAACTGTTCCACTTTGCCGTCTTCGGTCATAATGACATGGTGCTTGATTGCAGCACGAGCTTGTCTGAATTTTTCCAGGTACACGCCGTTATCAGGGTGCGAATTGATTGCAAGCGAGATGGTCCTAAGTCTCTTGAGCAACCCCACGGCATCTGAAAATTGCGTAGACGAGTTTTCGAACAGCGGAAATGTGCGCAGAAATGAGCATCCAGAAAGAAGGATGGCATCGGTAAATTCCTCGTCCTCCAGCTGTACGTCCAAGCGAAGTCTAGACTTGTTGACAAAGGTAAACTGACCTGTGCCCAGGTTGAGATTGATGATAACTTTCTCGACATCGAAAAGGAACATTTCGGAACTGGAGTATACTGCATCCACATAACCTTTCTTCTCGAGATATGCCAACTGTAGATTGTCTTGGTAAGAATGGTATGTACATCCACACATTTAGATACGGAAATAACTGTACCTGTGGCCAAGCTGCATAAGGAGCAACCTGGAAATCGACCTTTTCCTCCCGCAAGATCCTCATAACAATACGAAACAGCTCCGTAGCAGAAATAACGCCCGCCTGTCCAAACGCCTCCACAGCCTCCATGGCCTGACCCTTGTCGTAGAGCTCCCATGCCTTCGTACGAAGCTTGGTAGAGTTGTCCGGCACAGAGAATGGCTTCTCCGTGGGTGTTATAAGGACCCCACTGAAAACAAATACGGGTTTGATTCCGGCATCACGCAACTCGCGCACATCTTGCTGAATGGTCGTCTTCAAACTGAATGGAAATCCACCAAGGGCTGACACCAAAGGTTCCTTAAGCTGCGACGTAAGGGCTTTCTGGAGGTAATGATGGGCGTCAATTCCAACCGTAGAGTCCTTCAGTACCGAAAGAGAGAGCGCTTTCGCCCGGCCGTTTGCTTGCGACCAGGCATCGAAGGTACTGGGTGGACCTGTTGGCAGTCAGTTCATGCACCTACGGAGGCACTAGATATTCGAAGGTGTATGGGGACGCACTGATTGTAACTGTCATGGTTAACGGCACAACGTCTGCGAATTCGGCGGCTTCGAGTTTGGCGAGGTGCTGTGCTTAGCTTCTACCGTGTGTTCGTGTTGGAGGGCCGAAAAAGGTAATCGAGGGAGCGCCGGGTAAACGCTGAATACTGAACAACAGGGAAACGGATGGGAGTCGAGAAGGAGAGCAAGAAGACAAAAAAGGGGACTAGAAGAATAGAAAGAGTGAAACGAACGAGGATGATGTGGCAACTAAAGACCAAGGCGCTGAGCACGCTGGCGGTTGTTGTGCTGAGGTTAAAACAAGACTTCAGGCCGCACCCAAGAGCCTCTAGCCCCACATTGCATGCCCCCCCCAACCTAACGAAAACCTAAGATAGACCTTCGATGTTAGCGCACCTAATTTGTCATTTGCCCAACAACTGAAGTCTGAAGTCGAGGAGCACGCTTGCGCTAGAGAACATCTGCACTAACATGAATGGAAACACCGTGGCGGCTGTATTCAGACGCTGTGAATAACAACGGCACTCTCCGTTTGTAGTGGGTGGTATCCACCCAGGGGATAGTGATAAGGGAGCTGGCGGGGTCGTACCTTCATACCAACTGGAGATAATAAAAACGCGGATACGCAGTGTTCGCAATACTATTTCCGTTGGCTATTTACCCACCCGCCATTGTCTATCTGTGGTTTCTCTGGATTCTATTATATCAGCCGTTGTTACAACAAGGCGTCAGATCCAACTGGAACATTTAGAAGCAGCACTACTGTGCCTCAATCTCAAGGCGTCAACATGCCCAAAGTCGCCGCACCAATAGACGTCATCACCCTCGAGGACACCGAGGAATGTGCTCTAAACCTTCTCGAGGCAGCCCGGATGCTCGGGTTCGTCTACATAACTCTGCAGGGCACCAATATTACAACTGAGAATGTGGCAGAGATGTTCAAGATTGTATGCGTCTCCAATCTGAACTGGGATGCAGTTCTAACACCCCGAAGGCACAAGAATTCTTTGCCTCCCCCGAGTCCGAGAGGGCAAGCTGCGTCATCTCTGCCGACAACAAAGGCTGGAGTGGTATGCTCTCGGAAACCCTCGACCCAGCTAACCAAAAGCGCGGCGACTTCAAACAGTACAGCTTCCCTTCATCTGCATAAGCTCATCACTAACACCTCCCAGAGCCATGAACTTTGGTGAATTCACTGCTTCAGGCGAACCGCAACAACCAATAACACCTACTCTCTCCCCGCACATTTCCACAATCGCAAACTTCTCCTCCCTCTGCGCCGCCCTCTCCCGCCGCCTCCTCCGCCTCTTCGCACAAGCTCTCAAAATCTCGCCCTCCGCCGGCGGCACCGAATACTTCACCTCTTCCCACACCTCGACGAACGGCCCTTCAGGCTCGATTATGCGCTTACTCTTCTACCCTGCCTCTCCTCCCGACTACAACCCCACTTCCGACCTGCGCGCCGGCGCCCACAGCGACTACGGCTCCATTACGCTTCTCTTCCAGCATAAAGATGAGACTGGGCTCGAGATCCTCTCTCCACAGGGGGGATGGAGTCCCGTCCCCGTCGTTCCGGAGGCGATCTGCGTCAACATCGGGGACCTGCTGAGCTACTGGACCGGCGGGTTGTTGCGGAGCACGGTACACCGTGTGGTTGTTCCTACGGATGAGAACGGCGAGTTGAGCAAGAGTGAGCGGTACTCGATGGCTTATTTCTGCCATCCGGTGGATTCCACGCCGTTGGAGGCGATTCCGAGCGAGATTGTAAGGGCGCGCGGAGAGAGAGGCGCGAATGATAGTGAGCGAGAGGTGTTGACTGCTGCTGAACACTTGAAGAGTCGGCTGGCGGCTACTTATGGGTGGAAGAGCTGAGTTGTGTCAATAGGATGGGAATTTTGTACATAGAGTTGGGATTGTAGAAGCGTTTCGCGTTGGAATTGGGTACCGTCATCCTTAGTGTATGTCAGAAATTTTCGCCGCCCCTGTGTATTCGAAAAATTACATTGCAACCCTCTGAAATCATTCAATTCCATCCTATCATACAACAACCATCCACCACCACCCTGTTCATCTTCCTCTTTTCCCTCTGTTTCCCTTGGCTTATATCTATATCGGCTCAGAATCAGCATTCCATACCCTCTCCATATTCAATCTTAATTCAAGGACAAAAAAACACGCGTGTCAGATCAAGTGTAGATTTAGAGATATCCATCATTCCACCCTCTACACACACGCACGAAACCCACCATTTCTGGCCGAAACCAGATGGGGTAAATTCGCGGTGTATGCCCGGTACGGTGCGAGAATGTAATCGGAATTGCAGAACTCTTTTGCTCATCATTTTGTGGGGAATTGTAGGGGAAGGGAAGGGAAATGTGAATTGGGAAGACGTACTAGGCGTGGCTGAGGTTGGCTGCAGCGATGATGATGCTGGTAGAGTGTGTTCGTTAGATGGGAAAGGACAAATAGGATGTTGTCTCGGCCCGGATTCCTGCTAAAATTGTTAGGGCCAAGGACTGAATTTTCTAATGTTCCGATACTCCGGTACGATCATTATCTATCACTCGACTAAAAAATGTATAAAACGGAGCTGCTGAATTTTTCTATCAGCCGACAGTTATGTGCTAAAACTACATGTGCGATGTGGATGTGAATTCCCCATCCTCGAAAGAAAAGAAAAGAAACCTCCCACCCTTCCCCAAAAGTCATTATCATCTCTCATCATAATGTAAAAAATACCAAACCCGAAATATTAACAGCTAGGTACTATAACAAAAGAAAATCGAAGTAGCAGAGCATTTTGATATCGCACGCAAAAACTAGAGGAAACCCAGACAAGATAGTTAAGAAAACAGGACAATACAGCGCCAGCAAAGAAAAAAAGGGGAGACTCTCGCGTCGCTCAAAATCATCCCATATGAACCATTCAGACACCATGCGTAGATTTAAGCAATGCCATAAGGAGTCGGGTTTGTTGCAGTGGTGTAGCGCTCGTAAGGTTCCTCGTTACCCTTGTTCAAAAGAACAGGATTTTGGGTGTTGTTAGAACCGTAACCCGTATTTCCAGTGCCGTATCCAGAGATACCTTCTTGTCCGAGATAGCCACTGTCCCTAGAGTGGCCGTCCGCAGAGGTGTCCCGGTCCTTCACGTTACGACGGTGAGCATGGGGCGACTTGCGGGTGACTGGGACGGGTTGAGGAAGATGAGTAGTTGGGCTTGCGGAACCAATAGAGAAGACATCGCTCTCCCATCTGTCACCCTGGCAAGCCATGTTCTTGAACTCGGTGGCCCTAGTAGAGATACCGCCGGGCAGCTTAATGTGCGAAAACATTGAGTCCTCGGTAGTCACGGCCATCTTCGTGTGCTTGTCAGAAGTCATTGCATTGGCCTGCTGCTTGCGAGCCATGAGCTCCTTCTGGAAGGCCTTGTAGTAGTGCCTGTAAATGTTTTGAGCGTTTTCGGGATCAGGGTTGTCCTTGAGCTCTCTCTCGACCTTCTGTTCTTCCTGGTAGACTCGGTAGCAGAATGCATCAAGGTCGCTAAAGGTGTGACTGATCTGCTGCTCGAGAACCTTGACAATGACGGGCTTCAACACCTTGAGGAGGAGAGGCTTGAAGAGACCAAACAAGACCTTGTGCTTCGACTGCTTGAGCTTGATGTTCAAGTGCTTGACATTGACCTTAACAGTGTCAACCTTGAAAAATTGAGCGCGGTCATGCTTCTCAGCAGTCGAGAGCTGAAGCTTAAATCCGAAGCCCTCGCCACCAAGCAAGACATCCATAACACCGATGTCGGTAATAGAAGGAAATCCTTGCTTGCGCTTTACGTAGTAACTGATGTCTCTCAGGTCGCATTGAATCTGCGAAGCAGAAATCATGACTTTCTGCGAGCGCTTGCTAGAAGTGGTCTTGCGTCCAAAGCGGTAGTGAGCGTCATTGCCAATCTCAAGGACATTTGGCATCAGGTTGTCGCTCTCGATGACCAAGTTTTCGACGACCGCATCAAACTGTCTGTCGGAATATTCAATACGAGGCACCGGAACATAGCGGACGCTTTCAAAGATGTCGGGAATGATGACCTGGGTAATATCCTTGATAAGATGCTTCTTGAAGGTGGGCTTGCCGTTCTCGTCGTTTCCAAGGTCGTTGAACAACTTCTGTAGAGTATCCCCGAAGCGCTTGTTATCGGGGTCAGCTGCAAACTGGTCACCTATGAATTTCACCTCATTCATCAGTCGGTCGGTGTGGTCACGGTAGCGGTTGCGGAGCAAAAAGTTTCCTTGGTCGTAGAGCTTGTGATATTCGTGGGTCGAGACAGGCTCCATGATGTATCCTTGCTGCTGGAGGCACTTTCGGATGTACGCATCGACCGAACGGAACCAGTTCTTGAGTTCCGGATCACGGTCAGCATCGCGATAGATGTCGTTGATTGCCTCAACCAAATCGTCGGCGCTAGTGTTGTTTGCAAATCTCTCGAGAAGGACCTTAAGACTTTTCTCTGCGTTTTGGAGGTAGTTGTCCTGGTGGGCGCCCTTAACATGTCCAGCACCTTGAGAAGCGATGGTCTTGCCGTGGCCAGAGTAGGTCTTAGCTAAAGTGATGAGGGTGTTGATAGCTTCGTTGTAGTCCTGATGACCCTGAATCTCGATAATCATCTTCTTCAGACGCCAGATAGTCTGCTCACGACGTTCCTGGGGCATCTTCCTCTTAAGGTAGTTCTGAGTGCGGTCACGGTACTCGCGGGCCCTCTGCTTCTGATCCTCAGGCACATTCTCATCAACACGGTTGGCCAAATCATTTACACCCGCACTAATACCATTCCTAGCATCCACACCAGATTGTGTTCCTTGACGCTGATCGTAGGCAGCGCGCTCGGCAGTATCGCGGGGGTTTTGAGAACCGTAAGGGTCGGCGGCCTGGGTAGCGTTTCCGGCAACATCGCGAAGTTCGTCACGACCAATGGGCTTGTTCCGGTCCGTTTTGTTGCGGAACTGCTGCTTAATGTTGTCTCTGGAAAAGTTTGGAGTATCGTGCCATTCATGGTCCGCAGCAGGGTCGTCAATCTGGTTGAGCTGGTCCTGAGAAGGGCTAACGCGGGAAGCAGCTTTTGTAGCTGCATCACCAGCAATATCTCGGAGGAGGACGACTGCATCATTCAAGAGCTTTCGGAACTGACTAGACAGGTTTTAGCATCAATCTATCCTTGGGATATCACGAATTTCACTTACCCATTGGTAAGGATCAGCTGACCCAAAGTCTTCAAGCCCTCCAAACCGTGCTGAGCATCTCTGTTGGCGGAATCTTTGTCGACTGGCGCACCTGGTGTTTCCGCCGGGATTCCCTTGTGACCGAGCTGAGTGGCATTCCAGATGAACTCTTGAAGAGCTTGATCATGGTTCTTGGTAAGGAGTAATCGCTTCGCCTCTTCAACAACGCTGCAGAAGTCCTCCAATATTGCCCTTCCTTCTGAGGAAAGCTGGTCGTTAGGATTCTGTAGCTTGTTGTGGTTCAGAAAGCTTGAGAGGGCGACGTTGATCTGTCTGTTTGACGGAAGCTTGTCATTTGCAAAGGCTGCAATTAATGTTAGCATTAAGACGAACCAAAGTAGTGAATAAAGGTACCATTATAGATGCCATACAGACGAAGCTTGTTCTCAACGTCACGGTCCTTCTGTCTGATGTTTGTTGGTACGTTTACTGAGGTACTCATGGTTGTATGTACTCGGATTTCGGCTAGTTGTACTGATATGTTGATCGATTGAATAGATGGCTGAATGGATGACTGGATTGGAGTATTAGAGCTTATGGCACTCGGTTGATGTGATACAGTTTTGTGTCGTAAAGGGGGAGAGAATTCGTAGGTGTTGTTTGTTTGGTGGTGGGTATCGTAGTTGTGACAGCGATAAGAAAGGATACGAGGATCTGTGGAAGAATGAGGTTATAAGTAACGGGGAATGGGGACAAAGCAGGATTGAAGGTTGAAAAACCTATGGGGGCCGTTAGAATGGGCTGGCGATGGCACGTAGGACTGTCGGGGTGAGCGTCATAGCCCATAACTCGCTGCTGTGCGTAGTAGTGACGAAATCCCTAGGGAAATTGGTAGCTACATCATCGCACTTTGGCGCATTGAATTGGGGAGAGATCGTCGCCTTAGAATCTCTCGCGTACGAATCTTGCCAATCGCACTTCTTGCGAAAACCAGAGACAGGGAACACTGCAAATCATCATGTTGGTCCGATGTTAAAGTTTGGTGCACCGTTGAGAGCCCGGCATTCTCCGTTACCTTGGTCAAGTCAAGCAAGGGGAATGACGAATGACGCAGGTGGCGCGCCACAACTCTAATCACCACCAGCCACAGCCGCTGCGAACCCCTCGGGCTCTCAGTCGTCACGTACCATCCAGGTCTAGACCACTGCTACCAGCATGGCTCCCCCTAAGAAGAAACCAGTAAGATCCAAGTCAACAGTATCCAAGAAACGGCAATCCACCCTCAAATTTGCACCTTTTTCCTCTCCGGCCACGCGTCACTCCAACCGGATTACTACAAACGCGCGCAGCAGCAGTTCACGATATGACCTCTTGTCGAACAACAGCAGCACCAAATCATCTCCTGCATCAACTCCAAAGAAGGATACCACTATAGAGGTCGTTATCTTGACGCCGCGAAAGCAAGGTAAGGCGCGGAAAACACCTATACCAATCGATGACACTACCGAGGACGAGGAGCCGATTCAGAGCTCCGGTAAACGGCGCAGACCATCTCGTCCGGTGGTCTTGGACGACGACGATGAAGATGAGAGCGATGCAATACCAGTTCTTCAGCTACACCAACGCAGCCGAGAGACCCCGAAGGATGTGACCTTTGCTTTACCGGTTGACGGGGAGGGTGCGATAGCTGAGGACAGCGAAAGTGACGCCGCGCCACGGGCTCGGAGAAAGCGCCAGACGTCTCTTGGAGAAGATGATGATGACGATATAATTTCACCCGCAGCGAAGCGCAGGCGAAGTTCAACCCACAGTCAAAGGCAATCAAAGGAACAATCGCTGGATCTCGAATATGAAGATGAAGCACCAAGTAGCACCTATGTGGAACCACCAGAAAGTGAAGTTGATCCAGAGATACGGCCAGCCCGTGTCGAGGGATCTGATACCGATGATCTTGAGATTCTACCGCCAACTAAAGCCACTGAAGACGATGAGAGCGGCATGGGCAGTGATGTCGAGTTGGCACTCCAAACCCGTAGGCATAGCAAAATCCAAATAACAGACATTTGTTTATCTGACATACTTCCATAGCCACCATGAAGTCGAGGACCCGAAACGCGGGCTCATCTAGTAAAAAGAAGACTTCGCGGCAAAAGAAATTGGCAATACTGAGAGCTGAGCGTGAACGTAGAAACAACGGCGGCCTATCCTCACCCATACCCAATAGCAATGATTCCGATGCGGAAGACGAAGAAGAGGACGATGACGAGGATGATGATGACGGTTTAGGTTCACATCTCTTTGGTGATCTAAACGCCGATCTACCAGACTTCGTAGTGGAAGATGGGGAAGATGACCTTCTCGGCGCTCCCGACGATGTAGAGATGCCTCTCGAATTTACGTCAGCCTCCCATGCATCAAACAGCGAGCAATTCCAAATTTATGTGGAGTACTTGATCCATGACATTCTGTTTCCCGGGTTTATAACCAAAGACGCCAGAGTAACAAACGCTATCCATCGACTTGAAACGAAGGTTTCCGGCTTGAATGAATCGGTGATAAAGTCCGCAGCGTGGAGACCAGAGTTTACACGCGCAATGAAGGCAAGGCCAAAAATGGAGATTTCGACATGTCATCCGATGAATCATTGCGATGCTTGTAATCGGAATAACCAGAATTGCACCGAGAAGGTGCAGTTCACAGGCAGACGGTATGATAAGGATACACTGGACGATCTCGACACCGATGAAGATGGAGAAACTCAGGACTCGAATGGCGAATCTCTAGCGCCTGAGGATGCTGTGTTTGCATTGGGGAGCCATTGCTTTCTTAGAACTAAAAGTGCGCACACGTTGTCTCACTGGAAGAAGGAATTGAAGGACTGGGTTTCGGATGCGCTGGTACGAGGCGGTTATATAGACGAAGATGGAGATATAGTGGATGATGGGGTGATAGAAATGAATGATAATGGTAAGAGAGGTGCTCATTTAGGGTTTTGGTGGTTATCTAACGGCCTTTAGATAAGGGGGAATGGTTACGTGGGGTTTGCAATTCTTTGAAGTCAAGTACCAGGGAATTGTACGAAGATTTCGAGATCACAATAAAGACGGCCACGGAAAGCATGGTAAGCACCCTCAAGCCGCCGCCGATGGGGCACACTCTAACGCACTATGCAGCGTCCGAAAAACTTCAGGAGTAACGCAAAGCGAGCATTTTTTTGAATCTGGCGCATATGGACTGGATCTGGAACTGGTTGGGTACATGCTAAGTAGATGTATGGAAAGTGATCATCTTGATTCACGGTCTGGGATGGAATCAAGAATGGAAGGTCCTGTTCGAATAAGCTTCTATCCATATTCTTTCTAGACCCGTTTCGTGACAAACCGCAAAACAACGCCCACCGTAGCACTCCCATTAAAACCATAATCCGAAGCTCCGCATCCTCATGGTTTCTTTCCCTTCTTCTTCTTTCCCTTCCCCTTCACCACAGGCATCTCCGAGCCCGCCAGTGTCGCAGGCGCAACAACCTCTGCCTCAACCCCTGCCACCTCCGTCATCGCAGTATCTATCCACAAGTCAACATACCTCCTCCCTCTCTCCTCTCCTCGTTGCAACATACCTTTCTCCACCACCGCCGGCGCCCCTGTCTGCTCTCTTGCCAACCGGTGCAGCCCCGCAATTAACCTTCCAACGTCTGCGATCTTGGTGGTATTGAACTTGATGACGGTGCCCGAGACGGGATCGTAGGTTTTGAGCGTGAGTATTCCCTTGCCAGATGTCGAGGCGCGGTATGTAGTCGTGATTTTTGTCTGTTGGGGGTTAGTTATTACTAGAGGGGGAAGAGGGCGGGAGAAGGACGGAGGCGGGATACGCGCGGAGAAGCTGCAGCGATGAGATTTGGAATTCTTGTGGTGTAGTGGTGAGCTTCATGATGGTTAGGTGGGGGGATGGGAAAGAGCTGCACTTTCCGTGTGTAGATGCCTGCCTTCCGTCGTTGTTCTCAACGAGGATCCCTGTCGCCAAGACTACGTATTCGGCAATTCCTAACTCACAGCGCACAAAGTTAAGTCTACTCTCCTTACATCCCCACGATTACAAGTTAACCTCTGAACGGAGTCTCAGCTCCTAGCTAGCTCTCGAGCGCCGTCTCCAGCCAGCCCAGATTGACCGTCTCCAAGTGCACTTGAGTACCGTCTCCCGCAAGCAGATCGACCGTGTGTACATATATAAACATAAATAATTAGAGAATAGATGCTATGTTACCGTTTAAGAATGTTTTATAATATGAAATTAGAGCCATGAGATCGAGTCCCCGTATAAACGAGACAACAACCCACCTGAACCCATGCAATGTCGTCCTCCACCACTTCCTACCCTATCTCCACCGCCACTCCGAGCCTCCCCGGTGCGATTGACATCAATCCATCAAGCGCTATTGCTGCCCAGGCGAGCGGCGAACAGACTGAATCCCCGACTAAACCCCTCAGAGTGTGTTGCGCAACGCATGTACTATATCTTCTCCAGCTAACACAGGTCGTAGGCCCACATGGATGCTCCGCGTCTGGATCCTCACCCAAAGACTTCGGGGTCCCAGCTATTCGCTTGTGGGAAGTCCAAGGAAGAGCTCGTCCGGTATATGATGGAGGTCCGAGGAGTTACCAACAAGGAGTCGTCGAGGAGACTGCGAAGCTCATCGTTAAGACAACTCCAGCCGCGATGTTGCCGTGAGTGGTGCTGGATCCCCATCCGGCTCATATCCACAATATTAGTCAGCTTCGCGCGATGGCTGAGGAGTAAGCGGGAGGGAGGCGAGCGTAGAAGGGCGTTAGGGTTTTCTGCTGTCAATTGGAGGGGAGATCAGGAATAAGATTGAGAGGCTGGAGGTTGAAGACCTCGACAACTTTAAGGCCAAGGTCTGGACCTGCAAGAACCTCCGCAGAAAGTATCATTTCATCAACGTCAAGCAGTGCTCCTAAGCAGTCAGTCCGGTCAAGCTTTGACTTCCCCTGGACCGGACTGTGCTAAGAGCGGCTCCTGCGAGAAAACCTGCAGGTACTTCAGGTACCTCTCGACAATGAGTACTCGCTGGAGAGGGAAATCGCTCGGCAGCTATGGTGCCATTACTAGCTACAGATCACGATGTCCGCCAGATTGTTCCAAATTAACAAACTAAGATACAAGTTAAATTTCACCAAATGGATGCCAGGTGTCTATAAGCACCGCCAGCGCCTGGCAAATCATCCCGGTCCTACCGGTGCCTAGCGGTATCTTTTAATTTATCCAGTCCTCACCGGTATCTGGCGGTGCCTATAACTATGTCTGGTGGTTGAGCATTTGTTACACCGGGCCTATATACATATTGACCATTCAAGACTCAGCCTGGCCGCCTAGGAACACTGACGTCAAGTCATCCATATACCCCCCACATCATAGCAGAGATCGCCATCGACCTCCAAACTGGGTGGTCCGACATCGAAGAGTATAGTGCAGTAAAGTGGTCAAAATACCATTTCAACGATGTCGTGTATAAAACTAATAGAATTAGGTAACTTCATGCACACCAACACCCAATTTCAGTAGTTATACACCACATCAGCTTAGCACCACAACATTATTTGACAACATCATGTACCAACTAGCAGGATTCAGTGTTAGTGCACATGATTTTACCTAAATCCACTAATCCCATGTACAACGTCGTGAAATAGTATTTTGACTACTTTACACCGCCAGAGAAGAGTACAAACCGTGTAGTAACACCGACGAACTCGACAACGAAGAGATTTATAATCTGAAAGACATAGTAGAGAGGTCCTTGTTCGTCGAGAAGGTAAAGATGTTCGAAAATTCCTCCGTCCCACAGCCCGAGGACACCGAGTCGTTTGTTCAATTCTTGGAGATCTACACTAAGATCATCAGTACCAGGACTGCCTAGAAAGGGAGCAAAGATGATGTTGTGTAACTTGTGGTCATGGTTAAGGATGAGGATATAGAAGAGAGGATATAAAACAGGTAGAGGGTAAAACATGCACATCGTGCAAAACCTCTATTAGTACCATTTTTCAATCTTCATCCGTTCATGGGTCGCTCGAAATACCCGTCTCCCTCCCACTTTATCATTCGCACTGAATTATCAACAGTCGACAGTTTAGTCTGGAAGCTGGTACTACCAATATACCTTCATCATACATCTCGCCTTCGGACAATCTCCATCCCATGTCCATACTCTTTATACCTCTCAGCAGACATATTAACAAACGCGTGTCCACAACCATTACTGTGCTCGTAGTGGAGCGGATATTGGACAACATTAATGTTTTAGCATCGGGAAAATGAGTCCGTACTCGAACGGAACCAGCCGTGCGCTCGAGTGAGGATTTTCCGCTCATCCTGCGCTCAGTCATATATCTCGCTCAGACTTATTCGTCTCGCTCTTATTTATTTATGCTGCCGAGAATAATTCGTCTCGTTTATACGAGTACTCGATCTTGCAGTTCCAATTTCATAATCACGAAACGTTTGTAGACGATAATATGGCATTTATTAACCATGTCTATCTATATATGTACACACGGTCGATCTAAGCTAGCCAGAAGCTGAGACTCCGTTTAGAAGTTAACTCGCAATCGTGGTGGTGTAAGGAGAGAAAACTTAACTTGTGCTCGCAGAGAGCTGGCTGGAGACGGTGCTCGAGAGCTAGTCGGAGACAGTCGACCTAGGCTAGTCGGGAGCGTCCGAAATAATTTCAATGGCCTTGCAGAGTCATGGTGACTTGGGAGATCATTAACAACAGTATGGCTAAACTACCCGGCACGAAGAGACTGGTCTACGATAACCTCTAACACCACCTCTGGCATACTTCCCTCCAGCCATACTGGGCTAAAGGACTTATACTTTTCTCAAGCCTAAAAGGGGTGGCAGGGAGAATTCTCTCCCATAATGCCACCTAAGAGCCCATAATACAAATTTGGAAACAAATTTTGAAGTTTAAGCAGAATTTTGCTCGAAATTTTTAAAGCTGGTAGTACCTAGTACTGCTTCATAATCAATCATCATAATAAATTAACACATCTGTAAGTGGAACATCTTGGATTTCACATCCTCATGGACCATTGTGAGCATCCTGCTGGGCAAATAGATGGAAGGGGTTTCCATTATGGATGATTAGGGGAGCAGTAATGCAGAGGCAAATCAATCAAGGCAGCAGCCAGGTGGGCGTATCATGATTCATTATGAAGAAAAAAAAATGTTGCAAAGTTCCTGAAATTTGCATTATGAGCTCTTATGCTTCATTATGAGAGGGAATCCTTCCCGCAACCCCTTTTAGGCTTGAGAACAATATAAGTCCTTTAGTCCAGTATGGCTGGAGGGAAGTATGCCAGAGGTGGTGTTAGCTAACACACTCGGCTGGTCATCATATATCACTCATGGGATCTTGGGACGTCCCGGCCAAACCAGAATCAGGCCTAGGATATCTCGTCCGTGGTGTCACGGAATTTTTCAAAGAGTGGACACTGGTTCGAGGCACGCCGCAGCTGATGCGGAGGCATGTAAGTTGCTTCGTTCTGTTTCATATGGAGGTTTTTATCTAACTTAATTCTCAGCCAATTTACCAATATCAGACGACCAGTATCATGAGAGGAAAGCTGTTTGGCGCGTATGTCCTTCCCGGACGAAATCCATGCAACATGTAGAACTTAGATATCAATAGACTCCGCGTGTGGAGCTGCATGGGCTAGTGAGTGCGGTTATTTACAAAGGTGTCAGTCTTTCTCCTGGTCTTAGACGGTAGAAAGTTATTTGTACGGATTGTGGTTGAATGATCTTTCAAAGAAATCACTTTACACTCTGATATCTCAACTCAAAAACCCTTTCTTTCACCTTGACCTTTCTCTACGTAAAGACAGCCATATCCAATGATGGGCTTAAGATTTAGGTGGTGGAAATTTGGTATTCGTCATTCGTCTCATGAATTTGCTTTCCCAGAGTTTGTAGAGCGTAAGATATGTACATTCACCACTGTGATATTATGCACTCCCTTTTTCAACACCTCGTGCTCCATGTTACAGATGTACATGATGTTACAGGTCTGATACACGGTCACGGCTGCAGGGGCTGATGCCTCCTGTATATATCTCGAGTCTTTCTCCTTCTCTCTTCTCTGTACCATAGAATACACACACACGGTTCTCCCCAACTTCCATATCGTAACACTCCACGAGACGAGATCTGTGAGTGATGACACATGACCGGTGCGCAAACATGGGCTCACAAGTTTTTGATTCTTTCATTCTATCCGTCGTTCTAGAAAATACTCTTAGACCTTCAATTAAGTTTCATCTGGGATTGAAATCTGTTAAGGTACAGATACCGGTCTCTTAAACCCACCAATCTTACCCGTCGTCAGTAATAGTAGGTACTCGACGCGGGCGCATTAGTTTATTCAAGAGCTACCCGATACTCTCGCTCTAGCTTAAGGGATTATTGGACGCTGGGTAGGATGTGTCAACGTATTCCCCATCGCAATCTCTGCTTACTGTGCCCCTTCGGGCAAGAAGATCCCTCCCAGTCCCAAGCACGTGCTAACCAAAATTTATCTACGCTACGCTAAGCGGCTGGGTACCTCCAGTAGACTGAACTTGCTAACGTATACGTTTGAAGGGATAAAATCTCTATCCGCGATCCTCTAATAGTTGCTGGAAGGGGTTCAAAGGGACAGACAGGGGGCATCTTTTGCGAAGTTGCGGTTGGGGTAATAAAGGCAGATATGTGAACTCAAGATATTGCTGCCTTTTGGAAACAACTGCGCAATTCTAATTAAATCTTGTTCTATGGGTATCTCCGTAGATTTATAACACGTATGATTATATCCTCCATATACACTAGAGAGGAAACCTCCAGAGATAATCATCGACTAGTGATGCAAGTAAATCCCAACTACTCTCAATCGCCCACCCCGAAACCTTCACCCACAGCATCCTACCAACTCTTCGGCGGCAGAATGAATGTTCAGCACCAACGGGACCTTTTACACGGACGGCGCTACTTATTCTGTCACTCGGATAATAATTTCGAGTGATACTCTGTGCATCAGACCAAAACTAGGAGTGACGGCCTTCCCAATCAATAAGGGCACGGACACGGCAACCAAGCATATTTTTGGGTGATTTGTGGCACCGATTGGACCCATCAACGAATGCTGCTGCCGCCGTGGAACGCGCCAGCTTTCCTTCTCGGCGGCGTGTGCCTTGTGCCTTCACCACCCTAGCCTGGGATGCGTCTCCTCAGCGCGGCTGTTTGCAACAGCACCGACTGCTTTATACACCTCGGCGGCTTTGTTAGTCCACCCGGCAACACGCAATTGCCGATGAACTGAGTGTCCAGAATTCTTTGCCTCTGCCTCTTCGTACGGAATCTAAAAGGCTAAGTGCGAACGATAACACCCTGGGTCCAGGTTTAATTCCCATCTCTCCGAACCATAGTAGCAACCCGACATATTGTAGTGTTTTGTAATGGAAAACATGGAGAATGGTAGCTGTAGCTGGTACCAATGCTTTCCAATAACCTCCAGAGACATTGCAAAGCCGTAATTGTGCGGGCGGGTATGTGGAACAGTGTATCGCACTTTGGGGGGCTTTGCCGAGGCAGAAAGTCTTGGATGGATGTGCCGCCCTGCTCCGAAGGCCTCTTTCCACCACCCTTTGGAGACAACCCCACACGGCGCGAATGATCGAGTGAAGAGGAAGAGAATGCCGGTCAGGGAAGCGAGTTAGATGCGCGTGATGGAGTTCCAAGACTTCCAGGACTTCGTAACTGAGCTCGCGTGGGTCGGGAAAGAAAAAGTACTGTAGAGGAGGAGTCCTGGCTGACTGCGTTGACTGGCCCATTCAGAATGTCTACGTTATTCAAACCCACCAGTTAGCACACTATTCACCAGAGCTTTGCAAACGGGGAGGTTTCGATGGCTGTGAATCATGGGAATGGGTAAATGCGGATCCCCTACAACATAATCCATGACCCATCACTCAAGTAAATAGACTCTTACAATGAAAAGAAAGAGAAACTTCAAGACACGGCAAGACCCAAGCTATATGTGCGAGCATGCGGCAGTTTTTCGTATTATCTCCCCTGTGCTGAAGGTTATATCTTTCGTAATAGGTAACCTTTCTTTTTGCGGCATACAGATGCAGTGGGGTTCCTGCAGAGTTTTAAGACAATTATTTCGTTCTACCCGTGCCCACGGGATTGGTTGGACGTACATTGCATTGGGCTAGATGTCAGACATGCCAAACCCCATTCTCGCTTCGTTTGAACCAGAGAACGGAATCTCGACGAAACACGGGGGTTCTGTGAATGCATGCTCACTGTAGATCCGTGGAACGTATTGCAGAGAAGAGCAGAGTACAATCGGCCTGTCCGTGTCTCGGGTCGGTATATCATGCATTGAGCCTTTGATTTCCTACAATGGGGCACCTTCCATAACTGCGGCTATGGTTCTTCCGATACCAATTTTATGGTGGTGAGAACGTGTATGTTGTGTAAGTAGTTCAGTGGCTTCATTTCCGTTCGCATTCGTCTTCGCTTCGTTGGGAAGAGGGGTGACAGTTCCGAACATGCACTGAGCACACGATACCGCTCCAAATTAGACCATGAATAGCGCTGCAGCCGTAGATATACAGGATGCGGGCGGATGTGAAGGATCTCGATATTTTCCGAGGCAGAAGAAGGTATTACAAAACATGGATGCCGATGCGAGCTGGTCACTGCGAGCCTTGATAGCCAAACCCGAAACTCACGCGTGCAGTGGATGTGATATTTCTCAGCTCCAGGCGCTGTGGCGAAGGCAATAGTAACAAAACTCTTGTTGATGCCTTACGTTCGATCTTCCCGAGGACGAAAGGGATAATTTCGCCCGTAAGATTGAACATCTACCTCCACTTCAACGTCGACATGAGGTAAGTTACTTCGGATACAGATCGCAGGCGGGTGATATCACATGATGGATAGACGATGTTGGGGAACCAATCGTGCTGCTGGCAATGAGCACGCTGAGGCCATAGCGCCTCCCATTCGCGTATGACGTGCCATGGTTCCAAACTCTCATTCACAAATCGGACTAGAGAGAGCACGGCATTCGGCCCGCTTCTCCCCGAAACATCCCGGGCATATCTCGCACGTGCATTCACGGAGAGATCGATTGAAGACGCTTCGGTTTTTGCGCATTGGCTCCAGCATTGGTCTGCAACGTGCTCCTCGTGGCTCCCGCAAGACTTTTATACTACATTCCGCTAGAATAGCTGGTGCATATGTCTGTAACGAACGTCGTGAGTCCTCGAGTATCGTCTGGGGATTAGACGGAAGAGTAGCCGACTGAATATTTGATTCCGACGGACTATCAGCGGGTCGTAATGGCGATCCATAGTTGCACGTTGATCTCAGATCCGCCAAGAGGGCAGTGACGTTTTGATTGTCTATTTCGTCGAAGTGGCCGACTGCAACAAGCGGTGGGCATGTCAGTTACAACCGTCATCATTCTCGAAAAGCCTCTCTGAGAACCGTGGCTGGCAGTTAGTGTGCATACGAGTTTTTCCGAGGTGCATATTTCCAAGAATATGGGGTCTGCAACCAAATCGATTCAACCCGAGCCTTACTCACTTTGGCGTCTAGGGTACCTTTTTCAAAGAGCCTTGCAAGTTTCCAGAGTTTTGTTGCCAAACGGGGGTAAAGGATCCCATTGGAGCTGGGCAGCAGCTGCAAAGCGAGAAGCCGCCGCGAAGAGGGACGTTGGAACAACCCAATCAGAACACATTCTTTCTCCACGGGGACACTAGTGCAACTTCCTGTCCGCTAACAATTCGCTGCCATTTCGATGCCTCTATTTTTTTTTCGCAGCTCTAGTGCTCAGAATTACCTAGTCCAACAGTCAACCATGGACCGACGACTAACCAACAAAATCGTGAATTTCGATTCTGGAGTTCTAAGCCAATGAAGTCCAACCCGTGGGCAAGGTACCGATTACAAACTTCTAAGTACTGCTACTTAGGATGTGGCAAAACGGCTGTCTGCACTGAAGGTTTCGCGAGAAAAGTTCTAGTCGGAGCTACCCGCCGAAAGCCCAAGTGGGTTAGGTTTTGAGGTTTCGTCTAACGGCAGGTAAAACAAAACCCGTTTCTCCAAGTTTTTTCAATGCGATATCTGACAATGCAAGTGCGCGTCCCGTACCAGATTGGCTAGAATCTGTGGAAGGTGTGCTGCCGGAACAAATAATAAAGTAGGAGGCAGGAGTTGTCCCTTGCGGCTAGAGGACTAGATCTAGATTAGAAACCTAGTGCGTGCTCTTTTACTGTGTTCGTCTGTCTGTAGCAAGCCGCCGGACTCGGTCCTAACGCCACGCCTGCTTGCCCCACCATGCAGTATTCGTCCATCGCGGGCCCTAGAACGTCCTCGCCGTTCCTTAGGTGCTCTCTTGGCGGGTGTTTACGCTCTCTTGGCGCGCCCTTGGCGTCAAAGACCCTCTTGGCGCGCTTATTGCCCACAACGTGGTAACACCTACTGGCACTGGCCACCCGGAAAATCAGCAAGGCGAAGGGGGAAAACGTGAACTGTGAACGATCAACTCTATATTCTAGTGCGTGGCAGCATGGCAGAAACGCAATCCCTCATAAATAATGCTTCTGCGCCCCCAGAGTCGACGATTCTTGTTGTTTATCGCTCTCACCAAACAAACAAGCCTTCTTTGGCACTCGAATTCGCGGGTAGTTCTCTCCCGTCGACAGTTTGATAGCTACCGCAGCTGCCAACTACCTTCGTTTTCCGAGTCGAATTTCTGTAGAGCTCCACGCTCCTACGACTCCTTCCAACCGTCAGGATGCAGGCTTTACCTCAATATGACTATATCTTTGCCTTGGGCATGATATTTGCGTTCTTGGTACACAATTGTCTCTGAATCTCGATTCACCCCGTTATTAACATCCGTACTCCTAGGACGCCTGGAATATCGGAGCAAACGATGTCGCCAACTCCTTCGCTACTTCGGTGTCTTCTCGTTCTCTTACTTTGCGTCAAGCAATGATGATTGCCACGGTCATGGAGTTTACTGGTGCTCTCACTGTCGGTGCTCGTGTCTCGGATACCATTCGGTCTAAGATTGTTAGCGTTGATCTCTTTGTGGATCAGCCTGCGGTTCTTGCATTGGTACATCTTCCACCACGCTAGTGCTGCAAGAGCATATTCTGACTGGTGGAAATCATAGGGTATGCTTTGCGCTCTTGTCGGATCATCGACCTGGCTCACTGTTGCAACTTCAATTGGTCTTCCCGTCTCAACGACCCACTGTATCACTGGTGGTATCATTGGTTTTGGAATTGCAACCGCTGGAACCCAGGGTGTGTCTTGGAGCTGGGAAAAGAAAGGTGTTGCCCAGATTGTCGCTTCCTGGGTCATTGCCCCTGGTATTGCTGGATGCTTTGCCTCCATCGTCTTCTTGGTCACCAAGTATGGTGTGCTCAAGCGCAGCAACCCTCTCAAGTGGGGTTTTGTCATGGTCCCCATCTACTTCGGTATTACCTCCGGTATCTTGACCATGTTGATCGTCTGGAAGGGTGCTGCTTCTTTGGATCTTGATAACTGGAACGCGGCTCAGATTTGCGGTACTATCTTCGGAGTCGCTGGCGCTGTTATGCTCATTGTTATCACCTTCTTCCTCCCTTGGTTGTACCGCAAGTTGCACCACGACGACTGGACCCTCAAATGGTACCACTTCTTCCAGGGTCCTCTCCTCCTCAAGCGTGGCCCCGTCCCCGACCCCCCAGAGGGTCTCAACATCCAGATCGTCCAGGACTACTACCGTGGCCATGCTACCCGCGAGGATCTCGAGGCCGCTCACCTTGACCAAGGTACCATAGCCAACATGGAGCATTTCAAGGCTACCAAGGAGGCCCAGCTTTCTGGTGAGGGCACCGACGATGTTGAGGCCATCAAGAGACAGGCTAAGGAGTCCGGAAAGACTCTCGACGAAGTTGAGAAGGAGGACGCTGGCCCATGGTACCTTCCTAAGAACCTTCCCAAGGCTCTCTGGGCTGGTTTCATGCACGGTGTTGACAGGGACATTGTCGAGGAACAAAAACAGAGTTCCAATCTTGTTGGCGACATCGTCGACATGCACGCCCGCGCTGCTCACTTTGATAACAAGGCTGAGCATTTGTACTCCTTCCTTCAGGTTCTCACCGCTGCCACCTCTTCCTTCGCTCACGGTGCCAATGACGTATCTAACGCCATCGGTCCTCTTTCCACCATCTTTTTGGTCTGGAATTCGGGTACCATCGCAAAGAAGTCTCCTGTTCCTATCTGGGTCCTTGCCTACGGTGCTGCCGGTATTGTCATTGGTCTCTGGACTTATGGTTACAACATCATGCGCAACTTGGGTAACCGCTTGACCCTCCATTCTCCTACCCGTGGTTTCTCCATGGAGCTTGGCTCCGCTATTACTGTCGTCATGGCCACCCGTCTCGCTATTCCCGTCTCCACAACCCAGTGTATCGTCGGTGCTACCATGGGTGTCGCTCTCTGCAACGGTGACTTCAAGGCCCTCAACTGGCGCATGGTCATCTGGTGTTACGCTGGCTGGGTCCTGACTCTTCCCATCGCCGGTGTTATCTCCGGCTGCTTGATGGGTATAATTATCAACGCCCCTCAATGGTCTGGCGCTCCTGTTTAAGCAAGCCTGGCAGGCGGGGGTGATATTAAAAACCTGTACATTTTTTTAATTCGTTCTTTCTGGCTTTTTGATATAGCTGCGGTTTTTATTGAGGAGATGATAGATCGCATGGTTTGTTCTATCGTATTGGTTTTCTTATATATACTTAAAATACTTTGTAGATCTAGGATCTGGGATTGAGATGGATTGGATTAGATCACAGCTGTTTGTTGCGAATGGTTTTTAGGATAAAAAATGCGATTGCAGTCTGTTGTCTATGAAATCAAAAGCATTCATCTTTTAATGAAGTTCACCGTCAATCGTTTGGAGCTTGCTGCTCTTGTGCCCGGGCTTGAATCGGAAATCAATGGTATCAGGAAACTTACGAGTGCGTCTGTGATTTGTCTCGGGTGTCGTCCAAATAAACCTCATCCCGCCTTCCCCAATTCTGCAACAGAGCACACGACACTGCTTAACACCCTATATTACGCACCCGACACCTGCCAGGACCCTCCGTCACATCAACTGCAGCCCTGTGCGGGCGTAACTCACAGGATGTTTCTTCTTTAGGGTATGCGGAAGATGGGGATAATGTCGAGTGAGAGGTGCCGCGCACCAATCATACCTGCGACGTAGCACACGTGGGTCGCACAACCCGTTCTCACCAAAAACTAGGTTGCCACTAACAGGACGAAACGGAACCAGGTCCCTGGAGCATGTTAGTATTGGAGCGATAGGTATTGGACAGGGTCTGGAGTCAGTGAATGCATGTGTCGCATCTGTCGAGGAGTAGACCAGGTATTCCGCACCCAAGCAAGCCAGCCACATCGTGACTTACTTATGCCAAACTGTCGAGGAGGAATGTCGCGTGCCCTCTGGGGTTGCTTTGAACTGCCGAGTCTTTGCTTGGCGATATAGTACTTCTCTTGTCTTACTGAGTGCTCATCCCCTGGGTATTTTCCATCGTCTGCAAGGCCCGACCTTCGAGCACTCTGGATATCTTGCGGAACCCTTCCGCCCCGGGCCGCGCGGCGTCGAAACGGTGGATTGTGTTGAAGGGGTGTAGAGTGCGCAATCGAGATGTGGGATCAAACGTGTTTCTAGAATCGGAGTAGTAGGCTTTTTAGGATTAGATGTGGCGATCAGGGGAGTTGTGAAACGGAAAAAAAACGGCAACGGCGGGGTCCCAATGGCTGGTGATGGTGGATGGAAAATATTTTGATACGTGAAGTGCATCACATCAGATCCATCGTATTAGTGAGTTTCTTGGGCCAAATGTCAGTGGAACACTTTCGCTACATTGAGAATCTGGTCCAATGTCCCTGTCCAATTGGTTAGCCGATATCAGCACGCATAACCTTACTCGCGGAGAATTCAATGGTTTCAAGATTGCTTGTTGAGAGTTGCAGCTTGTGAAGCAGTCTTTAATGTTGTTTCAGTCATCTTCGGTCACTCAGTAAGTCCAGTGCCCGTGTCTCCGCTACCAACCCCGAGTCACATCGTGCTAGCCAACTTTGGCCGTTCTGGTTTTGCATGTTAATAAAAGCCATCTATATGATCACCACGTCTTTATCAATATTGTAGCTATTCTGGACTTTCTGGACTTGAACTCTACTCTACCAGTTTCTTTACTAGATATAGCTTGCTCTAAACTCTCATACACCGGGCGTACCAGCGAATGACCGTCCCAGATACAAAGCTTCGTGAATGCCCCGCGGGCTGTGGTTTGGAGGCCATACCACCCCCCCAATCAGTCTGAGCTGGCAGAGGGGAGAAGGTGCAATATTCATCTCCTAGTTTATATCTCCCTACCTTGACGCGAGCTACGGTTCCGTTGCAAGAGAAAACATCTCTAAGCTCTTGGTCAAGCATTTTCCAAAGAAAGGGAACTGAGCGTCCTTGGAAGCAAGTACTGTCAATGACCATCGTAACAGAGTGATGCCGTATGAGCCTGTCGGTCACGACCATAACCGTGGGTATAATGCAGTTCCGTCTCGTCTAGCCATTCCGCGCGACGGGTTATTCAGAAATAAAGTACTTACAACCACCTAGGCTGTGTTGCCTGTGCATAAGTTTTCACCCAGAAACGGTCCCAAATCATATCGAGAATGTTTGGGTTCTGCGGTTAGAAGATCCCGCCACACACGTCTCTATAGAGGAGTTCATTGCACCGCGGGCTTAGACTCCGGTTGCAGATGACCACGTCTAACTATTTTATTGACTCCCCCAAAAAGATACACAGCTCACGGAAAACCCCTTCCTCTAATCCTCATTGACAATCTGCACCTTGATAGCCCCGCTTTTCAAATCCGCGCTAGTTTTGAATGCCTCGATCGCATTATCCAGCGAAAACCTGTGCGTGACGAGTTTCCTCACATCCGTCAACACCCCACTACTTACCAGCCGGATCGCCTTCGGCCAGGTATTACAGTATCTGTACTGAAACTTCAAATCCACCTCCCTAGTCGACAACCTCATAAACGGGAACTTCAACTCATTCTTTCCAACTCCAACAACAAACACAGTTCCACCAAACCGGACTGCAAAAATGGCCGTGCTAATCGAAGACTCAACGCCGGTGCACTCCAGACAAACATCGGGCTCCATGCCCCCAAACGCTTCCACAATAGCCGCTGCATTCTCCTCGTCGGATTTGCTGCGCGGAACGAGGTACGTCTTGAAAGTACCCGGTTTGTCGGCCATGAGAGACTTCGCGAAGTCTAACCGTCCCTGATCGATATCCGTGATAACGATTGGCTCTGCACCTGCTGCTCTGGCACACAACAAACTGATCAATCCGATAGGTCCTGCACCGCAGATCAACACTGCGTCCCCGAGTTTTATCTGGGATCTGTCCACGGCGGCCAAAGCGACCGATAATGGCTCCAGAAGTGCTCCATCCTCGTATGTCATTGTGTCGGGGAGCTTGTGGCACCAAATGGCGGGATGGATGACGTAGCGTCTCAGCAGCCCAGGGACTGGAGGCGTAGAAAGGAAGAGGACTTTCTCGCAGCCGTTGTATCGGCCGGTTAGGCACGGTTTGCAGGTATGACATGGGATATTCGGCTCGACAGCAACGCGGTCACCAGGCTTGAGCGTGGTGACTGAAGAGTGAACGGCGATGACCTTTGGAACGTCCGGGTCAGTCAAACATAATAAGCACAACGGGATGAAACATGCCTCTCCAGCAGATTCATGACCGAGGATGTGTTTTCCCTTCACAACCATGGGTCCAATACAACCAGCGTGCCAAAAATGAACATCGGAGCTAAGTGTGTTAGCGCGCGGAAGAGGGTTAATCCGCAGTAATACTCACCCGCATATTCCAGTGCTCCGGATCGTGATAGCAACCTCACCTTCCTTGAGGGTAGTCCTACTCGCCAACTCCTCAATTGACGGGCTGGCAGGATTGATATAAATATTGTGATCAGGATCCGTGAAGACGCCAATATTGGGTCTCGAAAGACACTTCGGAGGGGTTTCTGCGATTTTTGCCATGATGGGGAGTCGACTCAATAACCGTGTTCAAAATCTAGGTAGGTACTGCATGTAAAGCTGTAAGTGAGTGTCAGCATCAAACTATGCCCACCCTGAAGCTTCCTATCTTACTAGTCTGATCCTTAAGATTTAGGTGTAATAACAACTTGTGTATGCAGGCCTAGGATCGAACCACCGAATGGATATAAGTACTTATACTTCTGGCAACCCTCGCTCTTCCGGCACACAATAATCCGTTTAACCATCACAATTGCCTTTTTTCCCCTCCTCGCCCCCGCACAACGAGTGGCTGAATGATAACTGATTAACCATCATGCACGGGGGCACGGTTGCTGAATTTTCTATATTTATGCTGATCGATGCAGAAGAATTAGGAGGGGCGAGTTGATGGAGGAGAAGCTAACAATTTAGCCAAAATACCAAAAATGATGTACCGATATATTAGACCCTAGTCGACTAAACCGATGATCTCTAGTCTCGTGCAGTACCGACACTTCCGCGGCATGGCGAGAGGCGCTTGAGGACTGGAATGCGTGACGAGAAGGCCGCCGGACCGCGCGTATCACGGTCTGTAGAAGAGCAAGCCGGAAAAGCTGCTCACGGCCAACCAACAGCCGGTGGCCTAGATCAGATGGCAGCGTCGGACGGTACCGGCGCGGCCACAGGGCATGCAGATGAGACCCGAAACACATCCTGCTTCGGCACCACAAGGCCCTCGGAAATGGTGAAGACCTCAACTGCTCGAGTGGAGGTTAAGCAAACCCTGAATCCAGTTTGAAACCAGCCAACCTATCCAGTCGACCTCCCTCATTCTTGTTGTATCCATATTTACTCGCTCTCGCAAACCATCCTGACTGCGTTTGCACTTCGTTTGTGACTGAAACCGCCAGAATTTTCGATTATCTATTGCTGCACGCCACCGCTCCGCGCTTGATCCTACTTCCCTCAAAATCAAAGACACGGCCACTCCGTGTGACCAATGGCATGAGGAAGATTCACTGGGGTGAGGTTGTTTCACGGGGTAGCCGATTGAGGCTGTTTGTCCGGATAACATCTTGAGCTCTGAGGGTGCACCAATTCCGAGGGGTTGTCTTTGTGGATGCGACTTCTTGCTTTGAATAATCAAGAATCGTTCAAGAAGACGAGTTTCCTAGAGGTTAGGGTTTTCCGACGACTTCAAAGCTTTGTCAAATATCTCCGACTGCGACTGCTCTACTTTATGCTAAACGGCCGGGTCTGCTGAATTCACGACAAAATGACTAACTTGTTATGGTGGTAGTTGTGTAGTTATTATTCCCTGGAAATACCACTTCAAGCTTAGTACAATTATCGCGAAAACGGATAAGGGGATAGACGGATAAGGGGGAAGCGCGACGGGTTGGATCCGCAAACGGACGGGATGGTTATGGCCCACGAGACATTATTGCAGAAGTTAATAAAGTATTGATAATTGTGCCCACTCAGTAGAAATGGTTGGTTGTGATTGCAAAATAAAAGACATCTTTGTCGCGGTGCATACCATCATCTCGGGTACAGGATGGTAGTGCGGCGCCGGAGGACCGACGCGGAAAGCGGAGGATCCGATCCGTGTAAGACTCGACCTCACGCTCCCGACTGATCGATTGATTGGTATTTCTCCGCTTTGGGACTTCCGGTAGATTGGTCGGCTGTGGGTTGACCGATCGAATGTTGAAGGCCAAGATGTAGACTACATTTTGATGCAACACTCTTTATGGACCAGAGAGCCCTTCTCGGGCCGGCGGACACAACCTGTCTTAATGATTTGTGTTTCGTGCATGCAGGGAAGCTATTGGAAGTGGCTGCGGGTTGCGTCACCATGTGCATGATGTACTGGGGTTTCTGTATCACTTACCCATTGCTTGGATTTGCTACACTGCCTTGCTGGCCAGTACGTGCCGATAATGTCAGCCCATTTCACACATCCCGTTAAACCTCATCGCCGCGCTTCTTCGCAACATCATCTATCATCCAGCAATACTTTTCGAACACCAGAAATACCAACAGTCACCAGCCATCCATGAACACATTCTACACGTTTGTCTCTTCCTCCCTCCTCGCGCGGCACGCTGATTCAGTAACCATCCGTGCAGTATCGGCGTAATCTTAATCATCGTCCTCCTTCTCCTCTTCACCCGCCGCATCCTCATCCGTCGCGCCCAGACCCAAATGGCCACTCCCGCACGTCGAGTCAGCGTCGTGCTAGTTTCGGGAAACCGCCTACCCACCAGGTACGTTCCCTTTCCCCCACCCTTTCCCCTCGGACTAATGGAAAAACAGACCTCCGGCTGTTGCTGCCACGGGAAGACAGCGAGATGGGAATCTTGACCCAGAGACGCTGGAGCAGTTGCCAAAATATGAAGCTGCCCCGCCAGAGTATAATACGATTTTTAAGGATGGATCCCCGTTGGCGCCTGTAGCGGAGCGACAGGAGAGGTCTGAGTTGCCGGGAAGCTCTGCTGCTGCTGCGGCGGCGGCTCCGGAACCTACGAGCGGCGATGTAGTAATCAATATTGTTCCCGAGCCACCACAAGCATCGCCGGTCGGTACGCAAGATGGGCAGCGGCAAGGGGGGGTTGCTGGGCGCGTGGAATTGCATTGATCCACTAACGACACAGTATGATGAAATTTGGCTGGGTTTGGGAGTTGCGGGGATTTTCGTTTTGAGTATGAGAGGCTTTTATGTTTCATGGAGTTATGGTGTCGATACTACTTTCTTTGCGCCTGGGTCGTTGTTCTTCTGCTTGCTCCGTCTGTTTCGGCTTTGTATCATGTGTGGAGCGATTCTGTGGTGGTGATATTAACGGGATGGATGGCTGGAAAAAATACTTGTTTACTACGTGGACTACTGCCGAGTGAGAACTCATACATGTGCTCGACCGCTCGCATTCCTAGCCTCGAATAGGCGTTGCTCGGGTGGGGGGGTCGTTACTCGTCTGATATATCTTATCTAGAGTACTCGTTCATTTTTTTATTCAAAGGCTGTAGCTTTTAGTCTCGGTCAGACGCTTTTTTCCCACTTCGTGGAAGCACTCGTTGGGTGAGCGGCTAATCGAGACTAGGTAGCTTTACTGTGGTAAATGCCTAGTCTGTTAACCGGCTGACAGGCTAGTAAAGGCCGGGTAACGCCTCCGGTATGTGATGTCATGCTGTATAACTCCCCGACACCCTACAAGCAACAAACTCATACACCATTACATCGTCAACTATCCACTCACCACCACCGCCGTGCCTACCGAGCTGAGAGATTTCTGGGTCCTGGCATCGCCAAGAGCAAGACGATGGCTTCCATTGTAGCAAAAATCTCTCTTCTCCCCAATAACCATATAGCAGGCACAATATCGAGGATGTTCCAGTTAAACGACGGGGATTCTGTCGTTCTTGGTGCGACTCCGCTGGGTAAAAAGCCGGACGAGAGGAATGGTTTCTTCGACACTGGAACCATCGAACAAGAGCACGCGAGATTGGTATTTGAAGACCCCATGGTAAGTCTAAGTGACGGTACTCCTTCGAGAAAGCTTGAGCTGACAGCGTTTTTAGTTAGCAATTTATGCACGCAGTGAGAGGTCGTTGGTCACTGTCAATGAACAACTGCTGGAATTTCCATACGCCATGTACATCGACGATCAGGATATAATTGGGCTAGCAGAGGGAGATGGAAAAGTGGAATTGCGATGTACCATCACCATGATTGAGATGTCAGTAATCAGCCCCAACAGTGCAACCTTGACTTTTACTAATTGTTTTCGTAGGCCGCAATCAGTGCCTCAGGGAGAGCATCTTGACATGCTGATCCGCTCTGCATCTTCCTTCCTTTGGATAGTGAAGCACAATGTCAAGGGTCCCATGAACCGGTATACTGCTGAATGGAAGCGAGCGGTCGAGCGCCTTGACCGCATCGCGACTCTACTAGTGACGAAGCCGAAGCTCGATGTCTGTGCAGTAATCGCTGAGGTCCGTTCAGACAGCGTACAGCTTTACAATTTGGCAGGTGCAGATGGAACTCATGAAGCCGCGCTCGAACACTTGCTGGCGACCAAGAATTCAGGCAAAGGCAAGAAACAGTCTCAGGATCAAATACCCTTGCCGCGCAAACTTCCCGAGTCACGGTTAAAGGGTGATTGGTTGAAGGCGTATATCCGGCAGTGCGTCTATACAACTCTGAATTCTGATTAAGCAACGCTAACTAAACCCAGTGGCCCTTTATCCGATGCTGAGCATGTCTCTACACTGCAAGGTCTGTGCCGCGATTTCGTATCAGCAGATGATGGCAAGCGCGACGCTTTGATGGAGGTGAAGAGATTCGTCTATCTGCAATGCAAGCAGAAGATCCTTCAACGTATACGGGTCACTGTTCATGCGGAATCAACCATCCGCTTCTACTCACTCTTTGAAGAAAACAAGAAGATGGAGAACCAACTCATAATTAGCTTCCGCGAGAGTGCGTGGCGCAACATCCGTCCATCATTCCAGTACCGTTCAGAGAAAGCGCTGCAGTCCGCTGTGAAAAAGGAGACAGGCATGGAATTTGAATTGGATGTAAACAGTCATTTCGTACTGGATAAAGAATCCACCGTGAGGTTTCACCGGCTCATCGGAAAGTTATTCGACTCGCTGCAATATTTGCTCGAAAGTTTGCCGGGGCGTACAGAGAAGAAGCGGAGCAAGGCTGAGCGTAATGCCGTGTATGCAGATGTACAGGAAAAGCTCTGTCGTATTGCCAGGTTGATGGATATCCTTGCAGACTTGGTATTCAGAAGTATCACGTTTCAACGGCACATGTGTCACCTCGCAATCATTAGCTGGATAAAGGGAAATGCCAGACAGAGTGCTGTTATGCCGTTAATCAGGGTACTATCCCTCCCCGAAGAGGAATGGTCACAGCTGATATTGGGACTTCTTTAGGACGTACAAGACGATCTCGAGGATCAAGATATACTGCAGTCAAGGACTATGGTCGAAAAACGACCTGTCCATTCACTCATGAAATGGATAGGGCTGGTAGCTCAGTGGACAGAGTCCGTGCAAGATCTAGCGAAAGGAGCATCGAGAGATATCAGCTTTACGACTATCCAAGTGCCCAGTCCGATCAAACCAAAGAAACAATCCACTCTTGAGGACCTTTTTCGACAAGTGTTCCCAGACCTTGACGATGTATCGCAGCTTAAGCTTGGCCTTCAACGCATAGCGCAGGAAAAGAAATCATTGTCAAAAATTGAAAGCACCGGTTGGCCAAAGTTAACAGCCGAGAATTGGGAACATTGGGAGAATGACTTTGTGGGCAAATATCATTGTGAATGCACCATCGCCTGTCTTCAGAGATGTAGTGACGATTTTATACAAAGTCTACCACCCAAATGTCAACTGGATTTTAAGGTGCTTGTTGCCGACATTAAAGTATGCAGTAATAACTTCCTACAACGACATTGAGACTTGCTGACTTTAACATTTAACAGCGTGCTTCCACAGTCATGGGAATCTCCAAGAGATGCTGCTACTTGTGCGATCTCTTGCTCCAACAGCTATCCACGCTTAGTTACCGTGGAGCTACGGGCAAGGTATTCGCTTGGGCGCTTCCTCCTTGGGATGTCCCTGAAGAGGTACAGGAGGGCATCTGGAGAAACTTGAAGGATCTTATCCGAGGTACATTGGATGATATGGGTTTGCTGATGGACGACCGCTTCCATTCCGGCACGGAGGGTGGCCAATCCGACGTTGTGCTTGGCGAAAGATCGGAGAGTAGAAGCGAGGGATCAGAGAGTGGAAGCGAGGGATCAGAGAGTGGAAGCGAGAGATCCGAGAGTGGAAGCGAGGGATCCGAGAGTGGAGACGAGAGTTAAGAACGAGTCTGTTGCACCCCATCCGCGAATTGGGCGGCTTTTTTGCAAGGACTGTTAAATTGAACCGTGCGGGATGGCTTCAGAATTGGCTATCCGGAGTTACGGTGGTGTGGTAATATTTTGAGTTATGAAGGGCCATTTCATGTGTGGGATGCAGAGACTGAAGAGGAACAGAAAGAGGCAGAGAAAGAGATTGCACGTTTTGAATTCTGAAGCTGAAAATGCTAACTCTGAATGGCGGAATACACCAGCTTGGCAGCAACTACGACTCGAAGAACTAGCAGCTGCAAGAATTCAACGTACAGCAGAGAAAAATGGAGCTCCCAAGAAAATAATCACACAAAGCTGGCGATCAAAGAAGTTTAAGGTGGAAAGTTGAAACGTGGAGAATATGGACGGGGTGTTGATGCATGGGGATGTCAAGCATGTGGCCAAGCCACTTATGTGGCCAGAGTGTCATCGTCAACTACAACATAACCCTGACTTCATCTTGATGGAGGATGGTGCATCCTGTCATAGTACAAATTATACCGGCCGGAAGCGGGAGAAAGAAGGAATTCCAAAAACTGACTGGCCATCCAACTCTCCTGACTTCAATCCAATTGAACGTATCTGGACAGTAATGAAGCGGCGAATTCAAAGACGGAGAGCCTCAGAACGTGTCACTACTATCTCAGAAATGAAAGTTGTACTGCACGAGGAATGGGATAAAATCACGGTTAAAGAAATCAACACCGAGATTTCCAAGCTACCAACAATCATGCAGCGGTGTTTGGCAGCCAACGGAGGCAATAACTTCCATGCTTAATTTATTCTACTTAATGTGCACCTTAGATAACACTGGCACTCAAAATTTCCTTTGTATTTTGACCATGAGAATGGAGTTTGAATTTTTGCTTTCTATTTACTGGCTTCCCGGTACTTCTTTTGTACGGTTTCTAATAATTACCTAGCGATCAAATTTTCTTTCATCTTCTATAATCTCCTATAGGTTAGCTTTCATTTGGCCCTATGTACGACTTATTTGGAGTAGAATTGGTGGACTTAATTGACGGTATGTTACTAGGTTTGTTGCGTGGGCTGCTGCACATCTTGCGAACGGTGTGGGTTAGGGTTAAATAGGCGACCGAATACTTGAAATCCGACGAGTATTGGCGCTGTCCTCGATGGGGCTCTACTAGTCTCGGTTAGCCGCTGTGGCGGGGCTCCAGATGGACAAAAGGTGAATGGGACTCAGGAAGTTCATAGGTGTGCTCTGCTGCGCCTTGTTCATGCCGAGCTTCATCTTTGAACTTCTTCGATCGTCCTGGCGTTACGCCCTCAGCAAGTCGCATTATGGGACACCATTTGTGGGAAGAAATGGAGACCTCATGAAATGGAATAGGCTGTATGGTTCGCCCCTCGAACTTTGAAATAGGGTTGAGTTTCAGCTGCTATAAATAAATGACGTCACAGCTATCTACAAATAACCAGGTTAGTGGTTACCACCGGATAATCTATGGATTCAGCTGCGCCCCACTTTCTATTCACTACATTGCGTTACTATTCTCAGAATACTCATTCTGATTAAATAGAGAACATCGTCTACTGTCTACTGTCTACTGTCTTGCGAACTTATATTTGACCGTATTCGCGATGTCGTCTTCAAGCCCCCATCTGACGCAGCCTGCTGATTCCCCGCACGACGACCTACCGCCCAGCTACAGCTCTATCCAGAATGATGTACAGTATATCGTGCCAGTGCCATCGGATGGAGAGCAAACCGTCACCCAGCAACAAGCAGAAGGGCCAGGAGCGCAGCCTCCTCCGGCATACACGGACACATATGGATCCCTGGACTTATCTGAGGGGGGAATGAATGCCGCAGCTCAACTCACAGGTTTTTCTCGACCCATTTCCTCTAGCGTGCTGTCCTGACAGTCTGAAAGATGATGGTCGAATCAACATTAACATCAACCAAAAGACACGGCGGCTCTCAAGCCTACTAACGCCGGCGTTACGGGCGCAATGGACAGCCATATCCACCGAGAGAGATACCGCCATTCCACCCTCCCACTACGAAGTCCCAGAGTTTGCAATAGGTGTACCACCTCTAAACATCCTAATACAGATTATTGGTTCGCGCGGCGATGTTCAACCTTTTATCGCGTTGGGGAAGATTCTGAGGGAACGCTACAAGCATAGGGTCAGGGTTGCAACGCATCCTACGTTTAAGGGATTTGTGGAGGAGAATGGGTTGGAGTTTTTCTCGTTGGGCGGTGATCCGAGTGAACTGATGGCTTTCATGGTCAAGAACCCGGGCTTAATGCCTAGTTCTGATAGCTTAAGGGCTGGGGACGTGACGAAGAGAAGGAAAGACATGTGGGAGATGCTGCTCGGTGGGTGGAGGGCGTGTATTGAACCTGGAGATGGAATGAGCTATCAACCTGCGATAGAGCGTGGGGCCCGTGGACCAGTGGGACGACCGTTTGTAGCAGACGCGATTATAGCGAACCCGCCCAGCTTTGGCCATATACATTGTGCAGAACGACTGGGGGTCCCAGTGCGTACTTTGGCCTGGATATATGGAAGCATTTAAGCTAATTCCTTTAGTTGCACTTGATGTTCACCATGCCCTGGTCACCAACTGCAGCGTTTCCGCACCCTTTGGCCAATATCCAGTCTTCTGATGTGGAATCTAGCCTGACCAACTTTCTTTCGTATGTGCTGGTTGAAATGATGACATGGCAAGGCCTTGGGGATCTGGTTAACAAGTTTCGGGAAAAAACTTTGGGGGTGGAAGCCATTTCGACCATGTTGGCACCCGGAATGATTTCTCGTCTCAAGGTACCACATACCTACTGCTGGTCACCGACACTAATCCCGAAACCCCATGACTGGCCATTACAACTTAATGTCTCCGGCTTTTACTTTCTCTCTCTAGCTTCGTCATATACTCCTCCACCCGAACTGGAGCGTTTTCTCAGCGCCAGTCCTCCGCCGGTCTACATTGGCTTCGGCTCAATCGTTGTTGCCGACCCAAATGCTCTTACTAATAAGATTTTCGAGGCAGTACGAATGGTTGGATGCAGAGCCCTCGTATCAAAAGGCTGGGGCGGCATCGGCGCTGATGATCTTGATATACCAGAGAACGTTATGCTTCTTGGTAATTGCCCGCACGACTGGCTTTTCCCACGCTGTGCCGCAGTGGTCCATCATGGAGGCGCAGGAACAACAGCTGCCGGCATTAGCTGCGGAAAACCAACCGTTATAGTGCCATTTTTTGGGGCAAGTTCTGTTCATTATTCAAAGTTGGATGAGTATTTTTGACTGACCGGCCGTAGGACCAAGGTATTGCTGCTCGACTCTAGAGTTAGTTCCTCTGCTAATATCGACGAATCAAGCATTCTGGGGTGCGATGGTTTCAAAGGCTGGTGCTGGGCCAGATCCCATTCCACATGCACAACTTACAGCTGAGAACCTGGCTGCAGCAATCCTGAAAGCGCTGAGCAGGGAGGTACAAGCAAAGGCGGAGGTGATGGGTGATAGCATCAGAACTGAAACAGGTAGCGAAAATGGGGCGAGAAGTTTCCTTACTTCGGTCGAGGAGATGGGACTTGGGCGATGCGATATCCTGCGAGATAGGGTTGCGGTTTGGAGTGTCAGGGGCTCGGATATTAAACTTTCGGCTTTAGCGGCTAGCGCTTTGGTCGAGGCAAAGCTTATCGAAGGTGGGTTCGCGGGATTGAAACTCTGGCGACACAAGGAATGGGCCGTGAATCAAGGACCGTACGAACCGATATCTGGGGGTGCCGGAGCGCTTATGGGAACTATTGGGAGTATCATGATGGGAGTAGGCGATTTTCCGAAAGAGATATTCAAGTCTGTCAAGAGGGATAAGGGCAAGGGTATCGAAGGACAAACACCCACCGATAGGAATCCTCTGCAGGAAAATAGGAGCACTGATTCTATTGAAACCACAGGTACAAAATCCAGTCTTGACCGTAGAAGTGCCACCGGAGATACAGACAAGGGAGTGGAGAAGGAAGACGAGGACGGAAAGGGAAGAGAGGGGAAGGGAAGCGCTGGTTTTGATATTGTGGGAGCTTTTGGAGCAAGTAAAAGTGTGACAAAAATTGTTGGTGCTGGGTTACGATGTAGGTATCCCCTAATAATCATTGTAATAATGCTGACGCGGGGTCCAGCTCCTATGGATTTCACACTAGGGCTCTCCCAGGGCTTCCGTAACGCCCCTAAGCTTTATGGAGATGAGGTCCGGCCGGAAACACGAGTCACTGGATTCCACAGCGGTCTTAAGGCTGCTGGAAAAGTACACCTATAGCACCTGACCTGGTTTCCACGGTGATCACTAACGAGTAGCAGGAGTTCTCACTTGGTCTTTACGATGGCATTACGGGCCTCGTTACTCAGCCTCTTAAAGGCGCTAAAGATGATGGCGCAGGTGGAGCCATCAAAGGCATTGGAAAGGGAATCTCTGGTCTCGTGCTGAAGTCTGGTGCTGGCGTGTGGGGAATCCCCGGCTATGCAATGAAGGGGATCCACCGCGAAATCTTGAAATTAGGCACCAAGGACCTGACAGGGTACATAGAAACAGCAAGAGCCGCCCAGGGCCTCCATGAGCTGCGGGAGTGTGAGGAGCTGCAGCAGTACATTGTTGAGCGCTGGAATGGGCTCAAAGCTTCATCCTCAAAGAAGCGGCCTGGCACCTGGAATACACGAATGCGGTCGTGGCCAAACGCGGAAGATGAGAAAAAGAAGCTAGTGGATATGCGTTCCTATAATGATCGGGAAACTATGGACGACGAAGACCTGCATCGTGCCATCCGTGCCTCCCTAGCCTCATCCTCCCACCCCAGTACCTTCTCCAAGCCTGGAACAATCGAAAGTGGATTCTCCGACTCGCTCGACAGAAAGGAGGCTCCTCTCCCCAGGGATTACAATGAAGATGCAGCACTGCACCACGCTGTCCGTGCTTCCATGACTGAATATGGTGGGGATTTCGACATCAAATCGGCATCTGCTTTGCAAGAGCCCCAAGAAGACCCCGAGTTAGCAGCAGCAATAAGGATGAGTATGATAGACTCTCCTAAGGCCAAGAGTTTTGATAGTCCCTGGAGAAAACCAGTGCCATCAGCTTCGTCGGAGCCGGGTGCAGGCTTAGCAATTGACGCAGACAGCATATACGACCAGGAGCTGATGCGGCGTATCGACGAACTAACGAAACCGGCTTCCACTGCCCCGGGGTCTGCACCACTGAATTATTCTGCCCCTGTTGGTGCAGAGGATGCTGATGAATTTGATGACCTGGACCTGCGCCGCGCTATCGAGGAGAGTCGAAAGCAGCAGCCTCAACAGATTGCATCTCCGCCTCCTCCTCCTCCTCCTCCTCCTCCCACTACGCATAACGACGGAGATGACGATGAGCTTGCACGTGCAGTGAGGGAGAGTTTGAGACTGGAGGAAGAGAAGCGGCTGAAACTGGAAGAGGAGGAGAGGGTTGTTCTGGAGTATGTGGCAAGAGCCAGTCGTGAGGAGCAGGAGCGGGAGAGAGCTGCGAGAGCGGGGAGAGTGTAGGGGGCTTTTATTTCTCGGGTGGAGTTATGGAGTTTGTGGATGGGTTGGCTGGATGGGATAGATATCCATCACTTTTATGGCTTTATCGAATTTACGCAAGGCTCGGATTCTTTTTAGATTGATCATACACACACCCATCTGACTCAACCTGAGCTATGGAAGGTATCATTGAGTCGGACCAAATCGACCAGCAGCATTTCTCCTCTTGGGACGTCAGTTCATCGCTCGAGCATTGTCGTTCAAATACCAAAGCTGAACCAATTCCAAAAGACTACTGGAATTTTTAGATCTCAACCGTCAGGTACATAAGCAATAACAAATAAAAAATTAAAATCTTGTGGGAAAAAAATATGATTCAGCCGGGATTTGAACCCGGGTCGGGCGCAGGATGCCTGATGGCAAGCGCCCATGATACCCCTACACTACTGAATCATTTGGTGTTGAAACATAATTTTTTGGTATTATAACTTGACTTTTTACAACTGAAATATCATCCGCGGCTTGTCCCTCATCTGCACAATACTCATCAAGTCAGATGGCCACCCTCTTCATGAGGGTGTATTTATATTTCCATAATACCGCATTCGAGCGTATTAAGATGGCTAGCTGTATGCCGCCTCAGCCGGCCGCCTCAATCGGCCAGCGAAGGGTTCCCCCACGTGTTTGTTAATCGGACCCGTGTTCGATACTGGTACCCCGCACTCGACTCCGCCGGCAGATAGTAGTCACTGCTGGACGATGAGAATTTGCCAAAATTGAATGTGGGCCCACAAAGCCGAGTTCATTGGTGGACTACAGATACACCCGATGCCGCATCTACTAACGTGCGGAACCCGTGGTTCACGCACAAAGACCCGCGTATGATCGAGCACGCCTTATTTCACCAGGTACTTAGGTAGAAGCAATATAATCCAATCACATCTTCTGTTCTCTCCATATACACAGATACCCTCCACCCGTTTTCCCGTTATAAATATACATTAAACGCACTGACAAACACAAGAAAGGTATCATCAAATACGTCCGCCCAACCAAAAAACCACCATCTCACATCCCAACTAGATTACAACCGTCCCACTACGTATGGAAACTTGAATGATACCTATGCCGAATGACATAAGGGGGGAATCAAGCAGTAGTAATAGCACGCGGAAAAGGAAGGAAGGAAACAGCCAGCTATAAGAACCAATGTCACCACTATATAGTATACTGTATAAGCAAAAACGGGTGCTTGTCGCTACTACTGACACAAGAACACCTGCACCCTTCTCCCTTCAAACCACCGCCACCTGCTGCACCTTCCTCCCCACCTTTATCGCCTCCACCTCTGCTTTCTCACCCCACCCGGAACTCAACGAGACGCTGTCATGATGACAAGATGATGAGTGTAGAATCAACAACAGATAAAAAACCCAACAGAATAACAGAAGAAAGGGCTCCATCATCGTATTTCGACCGTCGAAGAAAAAAAAACCACAAGGGTACTGGACTCCGCATAAAGAAAGAAAAGAAAAGAGAGAAATTAATGAAAACCCCCCTCCCCAGTGATATAAAAGTCACAAAAGAAATCCAGAAAAAATAGACAGGGAATACGCACTACATGTGAATGGAAAGCGAACCAAGGATGTAAGCTTGACAGAAGGAGAAAAAGAAGAGGGTGTAATAAACTAAAAACAGAGAATCAACTCCTCAAGCCATGCCAACAAAACCAACCCATTCTGTTCACTCGCTCACTCCCCTTCCCTTTCTGCTCCAACCTAGAATGCATAGAATAGGTATTAATCAATCCGGTCTTTGCGGGGGAAAAAGGCCCCAGCAAAAACTCTATGGGAACTTTGACCCACAACTGCCGCAATACTTATTAGGTGTCCACTCTGATGATAAACTGGACTTGCAACACGCCTAAGACCGTACTACCACTCGTCTCCATTGCAATGCGTTGCAGGCTATCATCTCATGATTTTTCGCCCTTGCTTCGGGCAGCCCCTCTCCTTCTGAAGAAATCCATCACTCTTCTTGCCGGCCCACTGCTTCCATGACCGCCGGAGCTCAGTTCACCTTCATAGGCATCTCCAAACTTCTTGTGCTTCGACAGTGTACCCTTTTTAGACGGATGACCCATATCGTTACTACCACCCGGAGCGGAAGCAGGAGCTGATCCGGCAAAAGAGGACTCAGATCCTGTTAACGCGCTCGCACCATCGTTGTTAGGAACCCCGAGCTGCGGTTGAGACTGCACTTGCGAAGTCTGTGGTTGAGATTGGCCATATTGCCGTGATCCACTTCGTGAGAGCTTCCGCTCATGCTTGCCTTCACTTGACATGCTTCTAAGAGAGAAGCTCGTCGGTAATAAGCTGAATCTCCGACTCTTAGTCGCTCCAGGGCTTGATTTATCGAATTTTGATCGACCTTGGTCAAGTGATTGTCTAGGGTTGTTGCTGCCTACTACTACCGGACGGGGGCTGGGATCAGGCCTCTCGGAGTTGCCAATTATCTTACCAAGGAACCTCCCGGAGTCACCGCCAACCCCACCGCCGACTGTATTCGCCCGCTTGTGTCCTTTTGGAGCTTGCTGTTCGGGCTGGGTAGCTGGGCGACTTGCAGCAAACTCTGGGTTGGTACTATCGGTCTGAGGTATTGGATTGCTGATTTGATATGGTTTTGCACCTTTAGGCATCGCGATCCTTCCTTGCGCATTATTGGCGGCTACACTCGGTGCAGCCGGTCGTGAATAGCTACCCCGTGATGGCAGACGATTTGAACCCAACGAATTTGCTGTATTTGGCCTCGTGCCAGTATCTGCAGAACCTGACGCAGCTTGCTTGCCAGATACAGGGGGTCCGCTCCTATCTCTGCTAGGCCTTCTTGACGGCGGTCCAGTAACTGGTCCATCAGTGGCAGCTCCGGATCTTGACGTCGGGGCGGATTGTTGATACTGGTAGCTGGCTGGTCTTGTCTTGCCTTTCTCCGGAACTGGAAGCTTTGGGTCCTCCTTGGGAGCTTCTCTGGCCTTCTGTTTATCCATAAACTTGGTATACGGACGGTTAGTACCGGCGCTAGTAGCTGCCCTCGTCACACTGCCATCCTTGTGCGTGGCAACAACGGGAGCAGGGGCAGCCTCATCAACTTCCTCCATACGTCTTTCTGCAGTGTCAGGATCAACAGCCGACCCTCTCTTGGTTTGAGACTGTGGCTCAACATATTCAACCTGAACCGTCCGCCGCTTATTATCACTAGAAGATTTGGGCTGGGTCGATGGTACGATTTGTTCGTGCGCATGATGTCTAGGACCGAGGGCTCCTGGTGAATGATGATGACTAGTTGATGAAGGCTCCCGAACGGAGTGAGATCGATTGAGGACGGGTGCCTCTTGTTTCGGTTCTATGACGGGGCATAGCGTCAGCAATCTCGAGTTCGGAAGAAAGGTATGAAAACAAACCCGTAGCGGTGACAGTTTCCACGTCCTTGATACCCGTTGTTGCGCTAGTAACCTTATTTACAATGTCGGCGAATGGGCTCAGCCAGCTGTGTCTCGCTACCTCGAAAAGATCGGCTCTTTTGCGCGGGTCTGGAACCAAAATTCGTCGCAGAAGATCCCTTGCGTGCGGAGTTACATACTCGGGGAATGTGAGAGGCGTCGAAACAATGTACTTGTAGAGTAAGTTGATGTTGTCTCCCTCGGGATTTGCTGGATCATCATCGAATGGAAGATACCCGGCCAACATGGCATACTAAAATTGGTATGGTTAGAACTGTCGTCATATCTGAATCTTAAAGCACATACCAATATAACCCCGCAAGACCACACATCGACCTTTCGCCCGGTATACAAGCCATCGCTAACCACAAGTTCAGGAGCCGCGTAGCAAGGACTCCCGCAACTGGTGGCCATCAAATCACCCCTCCTCCTGGTTTGCCCGGGACCAATAATGCTCAACAAACTGCTTCCGTCGGGCTTCCTGTCGGTATGTGGGACGCCTTTCTCCAGTTCCTTGATTACGACCGGGTCCTCCAGTCGGTCCTCCAGTTCACCCAATTCATCTGTAGGGTCGAAGACATTAGCAAAACCAAAGTCGGTGATGATGATATTTCTATTGCGATCCAAAAGCAGATTCTCCAGCTTCAAGTCACGATGCACGATTCCCTTCTTGTGCAAATAGCCCACACCAGATACAAGCTGAGCAAATAGACGACATGCTGGTGGGTCTTTCAGATAACGATGTGTGAGAATATAATCAAAGAGCTCTCCTCCGGATGCATATTCGAGAATAATTCCAATGTGTCTGTCGGTCTCAACCATCTCGTGCAACCGTACAATATTCGGATGGGATAATGTTCGTAGAATGGCGATCTCGCGATAGATTTTGGAGAGACGATTGGGGTGTGGTGATACTGAATCCCTTCTTATGAGCTTAATGGCGACCTAAAACAATATCAGAGCCAGCTACATTTGGAACGCACAGCTAAATAGCAACAAAGCAAGGGGCAAGGGGATTCTACTCGCCTGAACTCCACCGTCGCGTCTCCACCCTAATTTGACCTTTCCGAACTCGCCTTCTCCTAATGTTTGACCCAAAATGTATTCCCCGAAACGAGTTTCCTTCCGAGTAGTGGTTCTCCTTGTGGTCTCCCCCCCGTTGTTCGCTGCTTGTATGTTGCTACCATCGTTGCCCCCGGCCCTGTTCCTGTTTCCGCCAGATTCTGAATCCTGCCTCCGCCTCGTATTCGACCGTCCATCCGCTGTTTGAGGCGTGTTACTGCTAGAAGCGCCTGCTCTTGACGATGGAGCCCGGGAAGAATTGGATCGTCCAACAGGTTGGTCTTGACGCGTTCTGGTCTCCTCTGCTTTTCGGCGTTCCCGGTCCGCACGCTCCCTTTCCCTATCCCTTTCACTCCTTTCCCGATCTTGCTGCCCATCACCACCACGAGAATTGACCCTGCTCTCTGAAGACGAAGCAGTTGTAGGCACTTGAGTTTTGCTACTCGTGCGTGGAGGTGGTGGAATCGGAGGTCCGTTAGAACTGGAGGCTGAGCCTGAACTCTGGGGAACGCTCGGTGTCACGCCACTGTAGGTTGTCGGTCGCGGATGGGGGGGCCTAGTTCCTCGTGGTGGTCCAGATGGTGACGTGAGCGCAGGGGCCGGTGGTGAGACTGCGGAAGTCGACATGTCCGGCTGCTGCTCTCTGGTCGGGTTGAGTGAAGACGTGCTTGAAAGAACAGTCCCGGCTGGAGCTGTCTCTGCCGGCCTCGTCCGGACAGAGGTAATATCGTTCGAATAGGGATGAATGTGAGGAGAAAGGGGCAATGGCGCGACTTCGACACACTTTGAATGATTATTCCAAGCAGCAATCTACGAAAATTGTGGTAGAGTGCGGTGTGTATGTGCTGACGGGGTCGCAGGAACACAGAGTCAGAAGATCCAAAGCTGCGGCTGTCAAGCGCGACAATGGAATGACAATGGATAGTGGCGATGACGACCAAGAACGCGACTAGAGTGAGAATTGGCGGTCAAGGGAGGGTTAATGGGGGGTTGGCCGCCGGCGCAAGATGGTTGTGGAGTTGTGGGGTCGGAAGTGTTGTTGTTATTGTCTTGCTTGCTTGCTTGCGTGAAGTTGGAGTTGGGGACCAGTGAAAGCGTGGAGAAAAGGGGTGCTCTGCAGCCGTAGACAGAGATAGACAGAATGGTGAGCAGCACCAGTAAAGTTGAAACCCAAGCTCAGACAGTGTGGCGACCGCAAAACAAGAAGGAATGGATCACGTATAGAGAGAGAGGAGAAGTGGTGGCTCTCACTCTCCTTATCCGCTTCTTCTCTTCGTCTCCGCTTCGCCCTCGTCTCGGGAGAGTTGGCGTGGAGTTCGGCGAGAGTTAGGCAGGAAGGAAAGAAGGGCTCGGTTGCGAGGAAAGAAATAGGTAGTCTAAGCGAACAGTAGTAACCAGAAGACTGAAGACTGAAGACTTGAAGATAGACCGCTTCGATAATCAGTGTATTCAACGGCCAGTAGCGATAGAAAGTATAGAGCGAAGTACTTAATTGCTTGTTGCTGTAGCAGTAATCAAAATCGCAGCAAATCCAGACAAGCAGCGCAAAAAACGACTGTGGATTGGATTTGCTGGCAGCGTTTGGCACCCACTGACTGGTAGGACAACAACACTACCACCATCACACTCCCACAAGTCACAACAATCAGCCGCTCAAATGTCAACGAATTGTCTGTCTCTACTTCGATTCCAGAGCAACCATACCAGCGTCGTCTCGGTTTGTCTGGTTCCTCACCAAAGCCTCAACGCTCATAGAGCAGAGGTAGAATAAAGCGCCTCCTAAACGGCAAAAGCAAATTACCTAGGTAGATTTGGCCCTCGATCTCGCTCTAAGCCTAATTAATTACTATGTAAGTGCTTCGGCAGGGTCCGCTAACTGCCTACTCGAAAATTAAAGGGACCTGTAGTGTTGACAATCCTGGGCATGGTGTGACGGGTTTCAAGGGAACTATGACGCAAATGTCGAAGAGTTACACTCGAAATCGCTAGCTTCGGACCGTAGTACCAGCGTTTGACGAAATCGTTCTTGTTTAGCAGCACACGTATCTAGGTTCGGAGTTCCTCAGCGACCGTTGTGGTTCCGTGAAGTTGCTTAAATACATTCATTCCAAAGTTGAGATTGCTCCAGAATCCGCAGCCGTCTATCCAGTCAATCCAGCGAGAGCATCACCATCATTCATGCATGCACCTATGCCTTGTTGCGTCTCGCTTAGGCCCATCCGATCAAAGGCGACTTCACCGAGATTCACCGCATTGAACGGCTTACTTTATGTCTTGGGTCCCGAATTCCCCAGATTGATAGATAGTACTCCAAAATCGTTTCTACGATACAATACAACTACCCTGAGTCTAGGTAAGCCTACTGCCTTATCACATCAATTAGCATTCACACGAACTGGAAGTGTCTGTCATTGTGGTTATCAATAAATAATCACTCCAGTAGTAGCGCTCTATGATTCGTCATCACGCCGAATTCCTGAGGTCTGGAAGAAGAATATCAATGTACGAAACAATAACTGTACTTACCGAAACACCTCTTGTTTTCGCACTCCGGGACTTGTGCCTAGCCTACTCCATAGGTACCGAGGAGGATGGTATGGCGCGACTTGTTGAGCCGCGTCACTGAAGCGCCTAACTTGAAAACAAACGCAGAAACATAATGCGTATTTTCCACCGCCTCCAACCTCATAGATCCCATCTCAGATCAACTCAGCCAACATACAACCGCATGTTTCAGCAAGCGCTTGCCGTTGCGAAGAGCGCATATCTACTGAGCAACTAGCGATCCACAGCCACCAGACAAGCCCGGGTCTACCATACCTCTGATAAACTGACATCCTTACTAAAAACCTACCTAGAATATCCCCCAATCACTTGCCACGACCATGATCTTCTATTAGAGCTGTGACTGCCGCAGTTCAGACCATGAACGGTGCTGAGACTTCAGAGCCACCCTTGGCCGACAGTCAAGGCTCGAGACTAGTGCATCGAACTCTGCAGTCTTGATGCGGCTGTCAGTGTAGGATGCTCATGTCATAAAAATCGAAGAAACTGAGAATAAGGACGTTGGTGTGCCATTCATCAAGACGTGAGAGCCCCGAGCGCATCTAGGGAAAGCCGAGTTAGCTTCCAGGAGGTGGTGTATATATTATTCTACGGGGGTATGATCGGAGAAGTGATGTGGATGGCCCGAGACACGTTGAATAGTACTTCGGGAACCCCAACTGTGAACCGAAGAGCGTGCTCTTCACAGATGACATACGGAATGTCAGCATCCGCAAGACCAAGAGAAGGGTGTAGGGTATCTCTGATAAAAACGAGGTGGTTGTCACCAGACACCAAGCATCGTTTGGATTTGACGGAGGTGTTGGAGTTTGAGTAGCTGGTGACAAGGGTAGAAAATCTACACATATTAAGTAGTCCACTCTACATACAACTAACTGCTCAGGTGGTTATCAATAGCCTCCTCCCAGGCTCTCGCCGCATCAATGCCTATATTACATGCTTTAAAATATGATATAAAACGCTTCCCTTTGCGGGGCCACGGTCGCCGGCAGGATGTTTCAACCCACGAGGAACCCAACATGCTCACACAAAGCTTGTTGCCTCACGTCAAATAAATACAGGTAGCTCCATGAAACAACTCGTCAGCATGCGGCGCCGGATACGGAAGTATTCCAAAGCTCGGGAGTCCCCCGTTCTTCCTCTTCCATTGTTCCATAATCGCCTCTCTTGATGGACTCTCACTGCACGGTTTGGGTTTTTGTATGTACTAAGTATATATCTCTATAGTTAATTCCTTAAAATAAAGAGGCCCACTAGAATTGCCTGAGATCAATAGTCTATACTTATAGGGTCTTCATTGATCCGCCTGCTACAGCTTTTCCATTGCGCTACCTTTGTTTCATCGCCAATCTCGACACGATCAGATAAACCCGACTCGTCACACAAGGGGAACGGGGAAGCAAAACGGCAAGGCATTATGCTTTGCATTCTGCGGGTGATGGATCGGTACCTAGGTATTCATGCGCCTTGCATAAGTGCATCCATACTTTAGGCATCTATGGCCCGGGAGTTTGCGTATAATTATCCATTAATTTGTTTGTTCCCACACTCTGTTACCAGACTCGTTCATGTCCCCCAAAACGATAAGAAGGAGCAATGAACAAACCGGACCATCACCAATATGGGGTTAGCTGTCATCGCATGGGGATCTACTGACGAACAGATAATGCACACATCCACAACCGCCACGCATCTACCTCATATTCCGTTCGTCTGGCCTTTCCTGTCGTAGTATATGGTACTTTACCTCGAACGCTAGTCTCGGCCCCGCGGGAAGGGCGCTATTATTCTCCGGCCCATTGCGATATATACCAAATAGGTACACTGTTCAAGTGAATTCCTACAGTGGTTAGTCTTACTTTTTTCGGCAAAATTGTCACTTCGAGAAATTATCGGCAGAAAAGGATCAAAAAATGTCTCCTTGGTGCTATATGACAGTGTGTGAGGAAAAAGGGATGATCTCTCTATTCGAGCCATGCTCAGAAAGTTCTATCTTGTTAACACGTGACTCTTGTCACCTATCTAATCACATCGATCACTCCTCTATCATCTAGACGTCTCTGCTCTCCATTGCATGACACTAGGTCTGAAAACAGGATCATCCCTTCTCTTGACACTTGAAATATTTTCTGAAACAAGTCTAAGGCCTCGCAACCTCCCACTCCCCACCTCCGACTGCCCGGAACTTGAATTCCTGTCAACCATGGCATTACATCTATGGCAAGGAAACCCGATCCCCACTCGATGAATGTGTACTTGGATGGGCGTCCCTGCATAGTGTACCATTCGGGCGATCACTTCAAAGATACACTATATTAGGTGCAGACTTTATGGCCCTTTAGCGTCGAGGCTAGAGGCGGATTATGGTACAAGCCTTACGAGTCTCTATCTCCGTCTAAGGGTTCTGGGTAAACGAAATTCGGGTCTAAATCCTCGTTCAATGGCAGTTTTCTTCTTCTTCTTGCTCATTAGCCCATGATAGCTGAGTACTACCTCCCTTAACATCGTGTTACTACATAATCCGCTTACATCATGCAGAGCTGGTGTGCCTTTTCGAAACCATTCTAACGGCACCCAACACCTTCACCGGAAGCACAGCTGATAGTTCGGGTGCCCTGTGATACTATAATCTCTTGGTCAGTTCATCCTCTCTCACATCATGGTCCATTCCAATTCAAGATATACAAGTAGTTGCAGTTACTTTGGCTAAGAGGCTAGGTTCGTCACATGAGAACTAATCGCCCATTGGATTGGACAGACTTTAACCACGAGAACCCGGTGTTTAGGCGTGTAGGTAGTTACCCCACCCGTTCCCCTTGGGGCTAGCCTAGTGTTGTGCCATGCCCCAACCTCAGTTTTCCCGAAAAGAAAAGGAACAGTGCTAGATGGCCTCACCGGTCTATAGGGCGTAAACTGGAGGGCAAAGGCATACGGACTCTAAATATATATTCGTGATTTCAAAGCGGACGCTGAAGATGAAAACTGGTTTCCTAGATGTTCGATTTCGGATGAATTCCTTAGCAGCCATTACTAAATGCAATCTCACCGTCACGTAAAGTTAGGTAGGTACCTTTTCAGACCCCAGTCCGTTGTTACGCGGAAGATATCCTAGGTGTTTTCCATGAAATAAACTCTAGAATTGGTATGCTTCCTGTCGGAGAGACTAAGGGTGCTTCACCTAATGGTAACAAGAGCAACAGAAAGTCTCCACCCGTACAACTCACCGCTCTTCCATCTTACGTTTTACTCGCAGACACCAAATATCGAATCTCGCCTCACCTACGTTTCTCCCAGAGGAAACCTTCCCCTATATCTTCATAACAGCGATAATAAGAGGAGATTTTATAGAAACGGTTCCATGGCAGGTCTATAGCAACTGTAACAGAGTGACAGCGCTTCTGGCGAGGTCCTACTTCGGGCTTCTGAGCTTCACGTACCAGTGACGGTGAGTCTGTGGCGGCTCTGGCAAGAGTGGATCGCGGAGAGAGGGATCAAGGGTCAAGTGGAAACAGAAACCTGTGAACTGGCAATATGGTAATGATATATCTGACATATCAGCTCCTCTAGTGTTGGTAATTTTCGCGCAAGTGTCACTTCCCTGCGCTTGATCGCATTCACCGATGGGTGCTAAAGGCCTTCGTTAGTACACCGCAGGACCCAAAAGTTCGTCCATATACACAATGCCAAGGGTGGAAATGCGTACGAAACTGGTTCCCAAGACATGCAATTATGGACCCTACTCTAGATAGTAGTCTCGAACCGCTACTGTAGTCTCCGAACCCTGTGTACCACACTCCGAGACTAATTCTTTGTATAGGCTATAGGGTGAATTCCTATCACGGCTAGTCTTATGCTTATTCCAATTAGATTTAGATCCCTATTTCCTGAATTCTCGCGTGGAACCAGAAATGTTAAGCTCGAGATTTGAGGTGATTGTGAGAGGGATGAAAAGTTAATAACCTGAGAGGAGAATGATAATGAATATAAGAGTGACGATAAACTTGATGTTTTTGTGGTTGACTATAGATAAAAAATAGGCTTCTTTTTAATATCCTTTTGGAATACCTTTATCACAGGGAAAATACAATGTGCATTTTCTAGTAAATTGCCTTGTTGGGGCGGAATTCATGGGCGTCACTTAACGTTCAGCAGGCATGCTAATTATAAGTGACCGTGCACATCATTGTCTTTACCCTCACCAAGGTAGCTTGATATACGGACAAACAGACTCCACTCGCTCAGTCGAGAAAAGTTCTCGCGGGGAAACGCGCTCAGTGGACCTGGGACAAAATTGAATAATTTGTTGAATAATTGTTCGTTTCATTTTCAAAAGTAGAGGTATCATCATAACGGTATCTAAACATAACAATCTGTCAAAGGAATATAAACAAAGGATATTAATACGGAAATGAGAGCTTCCGTGGCTGCAAAGGTGATAGGAACAAATCCGAAAACTAGACGATCCCCCTACGTATTCCAGGGCCTTGAGTGTGAGCCCTCAGCTTGACAATCATGTTGTCTAATCTAAAGACCTATTCCTTCATATCACTTGGCTCGGGAGGCGCTTTTGCTTTATTACTGAACCCCAATTAGCGGATAGCGGTAATTACCAGGTCGGACTTGATGATTTCGGTGGGCAGCTCCAGTGTACCCAATCAGCCAGCCCGGTCAGATATGGCCTTCGACCAGGCCGGTCTATAGATTTACAGACCTTTATCTAGCTGGTGTGTAAATATTACAGATGGCACGGGCTAGGGACCCGTATGAGGAAATCAAAACCCGTTTCTGTCAGAAGAAAGAGTTGTAAATCGCGAGAAGTTTGCACTTTATGTTTTATGCTTTGGATATACATTTCGTAGATTTATAAATATCTAGGTCTTTTAGCGGTCGATATGACCGCTTGGTAGCGCTAATAATTCTTGGCTTCAACCACAAGCACTTTCTGGCGAAACTTCGCGCTGTCTGACCATGGGTAGAGCTCCACAAACGTTCACAGCTTCAGAGTCCCATCAACGTCGTCAGGGATTCTAGCTGGATACTGGACGGGCCGAAGTTGGGACAAAGTATGAGCGTCGATTTAGCCACGGAAATGAAGCATATCGGCGGCAAAAGCTGCCGGGCCGCAGTCGATCGGGATCATAAGGTGGACGTCACTCGGAACAATGTCTGTCGAAATCGAGGATATCGGCAAGCTCGTGCATAGAACCAGAATACTGGATTGGGCGAGACATTGCGGAATCTATACAGTGAGCAAAGCTTGGCTGACGAGTCATCGCTGAAAGGGTTTCAGCACTTACTCTTATTTCTGTAAGTCTCTTGCGCAGACTCAAATCGAGCGTGAGAGGAACGGGCGTGAAATGTAGTGTGTGGCGTCAGAAATTGTACACCACAATCATCGCCATCTTACTACTAGTGATCGCGCGCGCTTGATGGTCTGCGATTAATGTACGAGTGAGACACCATGCACGGAACCGTCGCGGCTATTCTATGCGTCTGTGTACGGTTAGCTGCAAAGCCTCGCTAATGCAACCTCGGGTCAATCGCAAACCATGTGACAACATCAGCCCTACTTCAACTTCACCTCACGCCCGCATACGAACCTGTAGCACTGCCTCAATCCTAAACAAACCTAAGACATGTCACACGCCAACTTCGTAAACTACCCACCTCCAGTTCGAGCTCCCGACATTCCCTACGAAAACCCTCCTCCCAGCAATCCCAGCTTCTCTGGCACAGCTCTTGCAGTCCTTAGTAATGTGTAATTCTACCCGCTCCTCGATGTGGCCCCACTAACGCTCCATAGCGTCGCAAATATTGGCCCCGTCCAACAGATCCTCTGGAAGAACGCTGGCTTCACCCAATCCCTCCTTAAACTTGAGTCCTCCGGCGCTCTGAACGACCACGTTGCGCGTTACGACCCCACTGTTATCCCCATTCACAAGTCGCCGAGTCCAGCCGAAGCTCTCACCACGCACTCAACTTCGTCCACATTCCACTGCTCGGCGGACTACATCGCCGCGTACAAGAGTGGCGCAACAACGCCGACGCAGGTAGCTGAACGTTTCCTTGAGGCCTTGGAAAAGGACAACAGATGCCTTATCTTCATCTCCACAGCCCCACGGGAGGTTCTCCTTGCCGCCGCAAAAGAGTCCACCGAACGCTATGCCGCGGGGGTACCTCTACCCCTCGACGGCGTGCCTTTGGTTGTTAAAGATGAATTCGACGTCGCAGGAACCGCGAAGACACTCGGCCTCTCAACGCACGAGGCGAATCTCCGCAAGATAGGCGTTGCAGAGCAAGGAAAGACATCATGGTGTGTGCAGAAACTTCTCGACGCCGGAATGTTGTTCCTTGGAAAGAGTAACATGCACGAAATTGGACTGGACACAACCAATAATAATCCGAACTGGGGAACGCCGCCAAATCCTTACAACCCGGGCTTTTACCCAGGCGGCTCGTCAGGAGGATCTGGAGCGGCCGTAGGAGGGGGGTTGGTGCCTATTGCGGTTGGAGCAGATGGAGGTGGTTCAATCCGAGTACCTGCTACCTATTGCGGAGTCTACGGCCTTAAACCTTCCCATGGAAGAGTATCGAGTGCGCCAACTATTAGCCTAGCGCCCTCCGTCGGCGTTGCAGGTCCAATCGCGGCAACAATGGCTGACCTTGAGCTTTCCTATCGCATCATGGCCACTCCCGACCCCTTGAGCAACTTCCCCCCACCAGTTCCCACCCCATCCACAGATAAGAAAGTAATAGGGATCTACCGAAGCTGGTTCGACGATTGCGACCCGGAGGTGCTAAAACACACTCAATCCGCCATTTCGCAGTTCCGCCAGTTGGGCTACGAAATCATTGATATTTCCCTTCCGTACCTCTCAGAATCAAGGAGCGCGCATGCTCTTACAATACTCTCCGAGATCGGAAACATTTTCTGTGCTGGAAATACTAGGGGTTTGACGCCAGCCAACAAAGTTCTAGTTGCTGTTGGATCCCGTGCACCAGCGCGGGATTTCATTCTGGCACAGAAGCTCCGCGCGCTTATGATGAACCATCTCTCTTCCACCTTCCAAGACCACCCGGGTCTCATCATCGTGACCCCGACCATACCACATGTGGGAATTGCAATCGAGAAGGGAGTAGCCGAAAAGGGGGGTGCGGGAACGAGCGATGCAAATAAGAGTCTTAAAAGTATGCAGTATGTGTTTTTAGCGAACTGGACGGGATGTCCGGCTATCAGTTTGCCTGTGGGATACTGTACAGAGACTGGGATGCCGGTGGGGCTGATGGGAATGGCAGAATGGGGAGCGGAGGATCTTTTGCTTGGCTGGGGAAAGGAATGGGAAAGTGTTTGGGATGGAGAAGTGGGGAGCAGTGGAGATGAGGGGAAACGGAAGAGAGGGAGTGGGTGGATTGATTTGTTGACGAGTACGTAGGTTCGGTGATCGATAGGCTTGGCGAGGAGCTTGGCTCTCGGGCCGGCCGGGGTCTGTCTCGGAGTAGTATGATGAACGCGCGTGCAATTACTTTTGATACCTATACTTCTAATAATGCTAGGCGGTAATTTGAAAATGATAGTAATTGTTAATCTCTCTGACCCTTGTGTATTTATGAGATTTCTATTAGCTCATTTGTATCGCGCGCAGATATAGCCGCATCAAATGCATTTGTTTTCACAGGAAAACCCTCCCGAAAGATGAGCGAGACTCTCTCGGTGATTGTACACAACACTCATCACCTGTCAGTTATACATCTCTAGTGACCCTAACCATTTGTCCACCCGTCACTCCGTAGAAGACCTTAGCTTCACACCCGTTCTTCTATAAGCCTTTGGCTTCTACGATATAGGTCGAATATGTGCATAGAGAATATGTGTTCCGACCCATTGGTGAACCCACCAGCTCACGATGTTTGTTCCGTTCGCAAACCGGACAAGAGGTTCACAAACTAGTCAATTTATCCGAACCCATACCCATTCAAATTCTGGGAGTGACAGTGATTCCTTCTAGTTCAACTGTTATTATCAATTCACCTGGTATTAAGCCTTCCTTTGCTCTTGTCCTCCTGCTGCGCATTGCTCTGATGAGTGCAGCTTATGGTTCACCACAACAGTTGTGCTGGTTGCCTACAAGCCCAAGGACCCAATGATAACCTACCTCTAGTCACAGTGAAATAGACTTACCATAAATGAGTATTCATTCTTGAAGCAGTTGGAATGCTGTTTTCTTGCAGTTGCACGAGACAACTAGCCTTGTTGCCTGTAAATGCCTTACTACAGTATGAGCAAGAGTAGCCTTGCTCTCTGGATTAAACCTCCACCAGTTTCTAGTGCTCTAACCCGCATGGTCGCATACTTGTTTCCCAACCCGCGAACCGGTCAAATTTTGCAAACTAGCCGTCCAGTTCGCGAACGGGCAAAGTTCGCGTATCGGTCGGGCCATAGCTATGTTTCAACGCCTTATCATCCTGCTGTTGCAACCAGGTCGAACCGTCGTTTCTAGTTCTAGTCTCTCCAGCCGTAAACGCTCTCGTCACTCATATTGTCATCCGTCCAAGTCACACAAGTGCCGCGAGAGCGGGTCGGAGTGGGAACATGGTGTTATTGGGGGTTTGTATGGAGGTTACGGGGTCGTCATAAGTACCTAACAACCTCACTGGTGTTCTCGGTAGAATCTGCTATTCCTTGTGATTGCATCGTCCGAAAACTCTTTGAAAAAATGGCTTTTCGATGCCGTCTCTCAGTGTCGCTGACTACGGTGTTGACCATGATTCGGGATGTCGTCGGGGGATGTGATACAAGACAAGATATCCCGGGACTGAGAACAGCACAACATGTAGCAAAAACTGGGCGACGCCATTGGTTAATCAAGTTTCAGCCGCCAAAAATATTTCCGGAGGGAGGAGGTACTGCATTCACTCGAGTATAATGAACAGCACTAAAATTGTAGGTAAGTGACTAGAGTATTCCTACGGCAGCCACTACTTTAGCGGGGGAACTCTATTTCAGGTAAGGCTCATGTGAGGCCGGTAGACGTCTATTAGCCTCACATGAGGGTGACTAAAATATCATGTTGATGTGAGGATATTTGTTGGTTTACGGTAACCTCTCAAACTTTATGACTATCCTGCCACTGTCCAGATTTAACACCGTTGTAGCAGACTGCAATGGTGACAGTTGAGACACACTATCCTCAGTTGAAATTCTCATGCTGCAGTAACTAGTCAGGTAGGAGGTTTTAGGTATTCTCAAAATCAGCATTTTGGAGATTCTTGTGCAATACTGCGAAAACTAGAAACTCTTTACCTTTGCAGCCAAATAAAGCATTACATAGCAGTTATTCTGGGATGGGGTTGTTACTTCTCAGAGTTACTTTTAGATCTACAATTATTTCCCGCTACACTCGTGATTTTAGACGTGCAGAAGTGCATAGGGTGGTGGCAGAATGCTGGTGATGATGGTGGTGATGGTAGTGATGGTGATGGTGATGGTGATGATGGTTGTCATGGACCTATGGGCCACGGTGAAGGTGTGTGCTGCTGTGTATCTACTCATTCCCCACCTGGCACTTGAAGCGCATCTGTAAGTGCGGCCACGGCTACCAAAATCCTGTCAGGATTCTAATGTGAGCCTGGCAGGCATGACAGACCTCCAGGAGTGCCATGGCTGCAGCTGGCTGCAACCGCTGCAAATTTATATGGTATCAACTGTGCCAATACTGTCATGAGTATGCAAAATCAAATCAAGGTGATTGCAAGATCAACCTTATATGCACCTCATATGAGCCTTATACGAAACAGAGGACCCCCGCTAAAGTAGTTCTAGCAGCAGCTTACACACGTTAGTAGTTTCCCTTATACACGGATATGATAATACATTGTATTCTTTGTTACATACCTGGAGTGTGTCTCTGTAGTGATGCATTAGGTACACCATGATAAGGGAAATCTACAAGATCCAAGGGCAGGGTTAGGGGTACATACAGGCAACAACTCACAACCTGAGTGCCTGCTCGGATCCTTAGAACAAAGGAACATAGTGCAATATGAAAGAAGAAGCATGAGTATGTTCATATTCTAATGTAAGGTAGATTGGTTCTCGTGTTTGCAGCCTTGTATCTTGCAGCCATACCTGAGGTGTGATTTGCATATGCACTGCAACCTGAGTGCCTGCTTTCCTGAGGGTTACTCAAAAGGCTCCTCAACCGTTGTGAAAACCCTCAGTTATTTGGCGACCCCAAACCCCTCATTGAATCCAGCAATCAAATGGACCTACAAGCCCACCCAAGCCCCCAAAGTGCAAAATTTTCTCCGATTTAGGCTAGATTTTCCGATCCCCTCGACCTACATCATGCTTAACATAACATACATATATGTGCAGCAGAACATATTTAAGTAGAATATGGGTGCCAGAAAACCGACCCGACCCAGAATAACGACCTTGACCCAGAATCGCGACCCCCAAGGGCCAGAATCGCGACCCCCTCCTAAGGGCCAGAATCACGACTCTAAGAACTGAGACTCCGAAATCTGAGATCCGACACTAGTTTATTGCAATCACAAATTTCGTACTGCTATAAGTTCTCTCGGAATACTGTCAAAATGTCTGTCTGTTCTCACGCCCTCCGGTATAACCAAGTACGACCTCAACCATGGCTAACAACAATTTCCCAGGAGCAGTACCCGCCAACTACTGGGAGTTTCCTGAGAGCGATTCAACTCAGCATCCTGCGCCCTCTAGTCATCCAATTCTGCGACCTGGAGAGAATTATCCAGCCTTCGGCTTCACGGGCGCCACCGGTCACAAGCAATATCCCATACCCTCGTCCTTCCCGAGCCAAGATAATTCGGAGTTCTTTGACCCGTTGTTGCTCCTAGTCGACCTCATGAGCCCACAGGTAAATAGTGGCGCCGAGCTTTCAGCCATGGTAAGTATATCATCATTGCAAAGATAACCATGACTTCTAACCATCCTTAGGTGCAAGAATCTCAAGGAAAAACGTCCTATAAACACATCAAGCCTTCGACGTCCTTGCGTTGCACCCACCAGTCTTGCACTGCAAAGGAGGAAGATCGTGTATTCACCGGCAAAGACGCCGAGATAGCATACAAGTCTGTGCACTACTTTGCTAGTTTATGTAATAGATGCCAGACTGACCTCAGGAATGGGTAGACGCCACATGAATGCCCACAGGTACACTTGCCACGTTGTGCACTGCCCACGCCACACAAAGGGTTTCTCGCGCCAGGACAATTGGAAAACGCATCTCAAGACACATAGAGGCAGAAATAAGTGCTACTCTCTCCGAGGTACTACGTCTCCCGAGCCGACGATCGAGGGGGTAGTAGAGCGCAGGGCGAGCCCATATCCAGGACGTATGGAAAGAAATATAGCGCGGAAAGTGCACCAGGATCTTTCTAGATTATTGGGGAAGGCCGCGCAGTCTCTAGATACATTGGCGAAGGCCGTGCAGTCTTTAGATTCAGTTCTCAGTTATATGGATGAAGATGAAGATGCTAGTTTTACAGCTGACAAGTGCGATGAGGGTGAGGATAGAGAGAGCGACGTACATGGAACACAGTAAGGGACTTAGATATGGCTCACCGATTTTAACGATAATCATTTGACGAAGGAAATATTAAGGAACCAGAAAAGTGGCTCTACGAGCTATTGCTAATGTTACATAAGTTTCGTACCGTGATGGAATCCAATATCTGATGGCAAATGAGGTTGAGAGGCCAATTGGTTAGAGAGCACCTTGCGTTGTGATAGGATTGCGTGTATTTTCCTAAGGATTTCGGCTTATACCCGAAGTTTTGAGGGTAAGGACATTTTTTTCAGCGTGTTGAGCTACCACAGCCATGTTTAGTCATATCTCTGTAATAATAACTGTTCCTCCTCCATGGACTTACATAAGTACTTAAGTACTCATTTCACATGCGGCCGAAAAGTGAGTAAATCACGTGCCATCACTCGTGGTACGGTAATTGTTATCTATCAAATTCATTATCGCCTTCGTGCTCTATATAAAGAATAAGATAGAGGGATACTTAGAAGGGATACTTCTAGTTGAGCGTATCTTGGAGTCGATTCTTCCCGCGTTACACATCGAGCCTACAAGAGAAGCGGGCCAATCGTTACACTTTCCCCCCCGCCAAATACTCGCTGTGTTTGTAAACTACGTACAAAACTACAGGGTCGAACTCCATCTCACGACCCCATCCAACGACCTCGTGCACTATCCCACAAACCTGTGGATAAAGTCTTATTTTAATAGTAGTAACTGCGTGAATCCTAAGCCCACACTTTGTCCACAGACACGGGGTATTTTGGCGGAAATATGCTGCCATAGAGCGAAGCCTACTATGCCAAAAGCCCCCGTTTATTGATGTGACCGCAGTGCCACATTTACCCAAGTGCAGCATGACTTCCAGAGTCCAGTGAGTGTAGCATATTACTAAATTTAACATTCCAATTACTGGGGAATAGCCTAAAATACTACACTAATGCAAGATACCAGCAAATATGACATTGTAAATGATTGAGTATTTAGTTGAATGGGATAATATTGGTCAATTGAACAGCATTGAGCATTTACATAGATGTGGCAGGCATTCCACATTCTTAACATAATGATATGACAGTAATAAACTTGTATACCTATAAATAACCCTAACATGATGTTGTATTCAGCAAACTATATACATACTGTACCAAAAAAGCCCTGTTTATTGATGCCAAGTTAATGCTGCACTGCGAAAAATAACCTTATGCAAAGGGTAACTCATAGAGAAGTTCACCAGGAAAAATAACCTTGCATGACAGGTGACTTCACCGGGAAAAATGACCTTACGCGACGCGTAACTCATAGAGAAGCTGTTTTTGGGTCGGTGATCCATAGCATATTTGACGCGTGGCACTATAAGGTCCTATGGACCTGCGCATTGACTAGATTACT
>Ga0307512_10000328_pt1 | contig 68623 bp, 81 predicted proteins | sample 14_EM_MG_FD_200267 | JGI IMG/M metagenome (GOLD analysis project Ga0307512, IMG submission 200267) | Populus trichocarpa ectomycorrhiza microbial communities from riparian zone in the Pacific Northwest, United States - 14_EM | ecosystem: Host-associated > Plants > Roots > Unclassified | place... | reverse complement strand
TGCTCTCATCCGCGTCTCTCCTCTATAGTCTACTTCAAAAGCCATCATCCCGAAAGATGAGTGGGATCGTCGATTGGAAGAGGTGGTAGTCTCTAAATCGTGAGCATATATACATCCTGTGTCTGTTTGTGATGAACCATATATTGGGAATCTCGCCGAGGGTCACCACTGACGAGATAACAAAATTTTTGCATGTATTATCTGAACTACAGCTCTCTTTGGTCCTTCTCTATCTCCAGAATCCGAAGTACTCATGTTCCTTAACAGGGATCTTAACCGCCTCGTGATGGATTATCTCGTCATCGAGGGCTATAAGTCCGCCGCAGAGGAGTTCAGTCTGGAGGCTGGAGTTCAGCCGGCTGTTGACTTTGCAAGCATAGAAAGTCGTAGGAATATTCGTGAAGCCCTGAACCGCGGTGATGTCCAGGAAGCGATCACCCGAGTCAATGACCTAAATCCTGAGGTGAATAAGCCATCTTCTCGTTTGGATCGGTGTTCCTTAGGATTAAACTCTGCATGCACCACTCTCAGCCCTTCGCGGGCGGTGATGATCATGCTAAACCTTCAGTCTTCAAAATGATCTCTCCACCTTCTTGCTTTGCAGTATAGTTGCTAACCGTTCTGGCTGCGATATAGATCTTAGACACCAACCCGGCTCTGTACTTTCACTTACAGCAGCAAAAACTGATCGAGTACATTCGCCAAGGAAAGATCACGGAGGCATTACGGTTTGCGCAGGAAGAACTGGCGCCTCGTGGAGAAGAGAACCCAGAGTTCCTGGCGGAGCTTGAGCGAACCATGGCGCTGCTGGCCTTTGAATCATCAAGCGCAGTTCCACCTGCAATTTCTGATTTGTTGTCACCGGGGCAACGAATGAAGACGGCCGGGGAGGTTAATGCGGCGATATTGGAGAGCTTGAGTCAGGGAAGAGAAGCAAAGTTGGTTGCGTTGCTCAAGCTTCTGCAATGGGGCGAGGCATTACTCGAGGAACGAGCTGAATTTCCAAAGGTACGAAAGATGGTGTATGTTGTACCGGCTGACACGCGTTGAAAGGTCGATCTGAACGCTACGATTGCGCCTTCAACCTCGACGGAAAGTGAATATATATAATAGTAATAATAATAATAAAAGTTATATAAATTTACCTCGAAGGATGTGTAAACTAAACTAAACTGTAAACGCTCGTTTGGTCTTGTTTTTGTTTTTGGGTGTCCGGCCCCGGGTCAAGGCCGTCGACGGGTCGACAAGAGACAGCTTTGAGTGAAGCGCGAGCGTGTGCGTCCAACGACCACAAGGTTCCACACCTCCTGCTTGTCCAATCTCTACTTGGTCCCTACCTTTTCAACAGTTCCAACTTTCCCTTCGCCTCATTCCATGGCAGACGACACCAGGTCCCTTGCTCCTCGCAGAAGGCTACATCGTCCGATCCTTGTCGTTGCCAATCCCGGCCCCGACTCTGACAGCGACAGTACCAATGAACCAGCCATGAACCGTGCCTACTACCACCACCCATACAGTAACAATGGCCCGCCTAGTTCAACCCCACCCTCTCCCTCCATCGACAAGTCTTTTCCTGTCCAATTCTCCTCGTCCCGCGAACCTGGCCCCTTGACCACAGCAAATCTCCCATCTCACTCCCGTCCCCATCCTGCCTCTCAGTCCAATCCTGCTCTCTCCTCTCCCTCGGGGACAAGTTCACCACCCCCCAGCACACCCGGTCAGTCACTCCCCCCCACTGACGTCCCAGATCCTACCTCCAGATCCATTTTTTCTGTCGGCCCAAGCAATTCCTCGGACGCCCTTGTCCAGCAGCAACATACTCCCATTCATGCCACCTCAGCGGGCCATCTATTCGGAAAAATAAAGGCCCATATACCTCGCATCAACCATGACCGCCGTCTGTCTGGTAGCTCCCGACCTGCCTCAGTTTGTCGTTCGTTTACCCCTGCGATAGCAACCGAGCTGACGAATTCATCTAGTCTCCAACTACTACCACCCCGTCTGAGCCGGATAGTAACCGGACTGTGAATGATGGGCGTTCCCCTCCGTTGGAGAAGTCCCTAACCCGGATCTTTGTAACGGGGGACTCTGACCAGTATTACACTGTCGACATAACTGGCTTCAGAAATGCTGCTTTCATCAAGGAACTTATATTTTCGAAGGTATGGACGCGATACAATCCTGCCATGGCTATTGAGCTCAATCGTTCTGTAGCTTCGGATCGAGGACGAGGAACAATCGCGATACTCTGTTTATCGTACAGAAATCGGTTCATATGCTATCGGCGCTGCTGTGCCTGACGAGCAACTCTACGAGCTCTGTCGTGATCACGGAGATGCCAAGGGTACTCTCAAGTTCCTCGTTGCCAACTCCTCAGCAGTCGTTCACGAACAAAATCGGCCATCCCCTGCGACGTCACCGACTGCCAGTAGCATACAGCCTCCCGTGCTCATACCCTCTGGAAGCTCGTTGATTAATCGTCCCCATGCCCGACAGCGCTCACATTCCCGGCATGGGAGCGTATCTTCTACTAGCGAACGCCTTGAGGTAATGAACGGCTTTGATATTTCTCTTTCTGACGATCAAATCGGCGCCGATACCGAGAGTCATCGATCTACTTTACGTCCCCCACCGAAACCGTATGCAGTGTCGAGCCAGAACCTCGTACCTCCATCTCCTCGAGGTTCTCGGAAACCGACTGAGCCTCGTAATGGATCTCCTGCTCGATCGAACGCGCGTGCGCTTTCCCCCTTCCTGTCTCCAGACCGTTCGGGTCCACACAGTCCTGACATCCGCCGGGGACGGCCTAGTCCATATCCGACCCCACCCCAACCAGGTGCTGTCCAGCCCTCCCCTGAGCGCTCACGTCCCGGTGTCGATGACAGAACCTTTAATGGCACCCCCGGTACATCTCCTCACGGTCGCTCCGGTTCTGACGGGCTCGCAGAACGGGAGAAACCAGAGGTAATTGATGACCGAACGCCCACAAAACGGAAGCTTGCAATGAAGGATCCAGAGGCAAGTAAATTATCCAGAGAGCCATCCTGGGTTATGATAGAACGTGAAGGTACCCGCCTTCCACGGGTTGCGCGGGAAACTAAGTCTTCTCCCCGTTATCCCCCACCCAATTCTACTCTGTCACGCTCTCATGGCATCACCATCCCGAGACAGCAACCCCCTCCAACTCCAGGTGGCGATAGAGAATCACGCGGCTCCGGTCGGCAGGCCGTTCCCCCTGGCTGGGCTGTTCAGTGGAAACCGGCCAGTGGTGATCCCTCTAGTCCAGTCCCACCATATAATCTGAAGATGGCGAAGAGCATGGACAACTTGCGTGATAAAGGTGCTATGTCCCTGGGTAGATCTCGTCCCGGTCCTGTTCCTCCACTACCTTCCACCCCGACTTCGAGCGGTGTGTCGCAATCAAGAGAGGTGACACCCACCTCCCAGACTATGAACGGAGACTCTATTGGATCATCTTCGCAACGTGAATTGATGCCCCCGCCCAATGATTCACCAAAGCCCCAGGCAGAACCTCCTAGGCCACATCTTCGTACCTCTCCCACTAACGCACGCCCCATCCGACCTCTACCTCAGCAAACTGCACCACATCCTGCTCTCGAAGTTTCGGTTTCTCCTGCCCTATCACTTCCTCGTCTTCCCTTCCCCCAGTCTTCACCCTCTGGGCTGTCGACGACCACCAGCTCCTCAGGTTTACTTTACGTTCAGTCAGATCCTATTGCTCGACCACGCTCGGTACTTGACGAAGAGTCGATGCCTCCACCGGCACCACCTCCTCATTCATCGCGATTGCCACGACCCATAGATTCGTCGGTGTTTTCTGAGCCGTTGCAGGAATCGGACATGCTGCGGTCACCATTGCCACTCTCACATGGGCCACAGTTCCCTCCGCCTCTGCGACAGTTACCCCCTCCGCTTTCAAGGGAAGGTTCTGTACCGCTTACTGCCACAAGGGCACTGCCTATTCCTGGAAGGGCGCCAGCGATGGATGATCGATCTCAGGACGCGAGATCGGGTTCGCTGATTGATGGCAATTCAACTCCTGCTAATCGTACGCCCCCGCGGAGCCCCATCAGCCCAAGAAGTCCTTGGATGGACTCTCGAGAGCGCTTCGGCCCGCGTCCCGACCTTGCTTCCGCGACATCAAATGCGATACCCTCCGTCGAGGTTTCTTGGAGCCACGGACAGAGTCGTGATCTCATTGACTTCAATAGGCCCGCGGAGCAGACCGTCATGCAAGATGAGCCTACTCTAAGGGCCATCCAAAATCTCTTGGATGGTCAGAGTAGCTCAGACGAGGGTACCATGATGAAACCCAAGACGACGTTTGTTCTTCCCCCTATTCCGCCGCCGCCACCGCTTCAATCGCAGTCGCAGTCGATTCGCAAAATTGGCTATGTACCGCCACCACCTCCTCTTCCTAAGCCGCCATCTGCCGTGATCCCTCTTACCCCTACTCGTTCAAATGACTCTATGTACTCGCCTGCTCCTCTAACGCCTGAAAGTCAGCCTTCCGATCAAGATGGTTCAGATAGCGAGACTGGAACTCTTTGGCAGAAGCCGATGATCGAGGAGGATCCCTCGACCGAACGACCAAAGTCAGCCAGTCGTGGACCACCCCTCACGGTGAAAATTGAGGAGCAGTTTGGGGGGTCACCGGCGCTGCCGTCACAAATGAAGAGCTCTACGAGCAGTTCAGGATGTGTGACCCTTATTCCTAACAACTTTCCCCCGCCCCCCAAGCACCCGCCACCGTCTCCGCCTCTTCCGCATTGGGGAGCGCGCACGCCAACGGCGCGACATCACAACAGGGAGCAGTCCAGGCCGGATAGCACGTTCCAGGACTCTTCATGGGCATCCCGACCCAACCCGGAGGAAGTGCTCAACAGGCTAGAGGACTTCTTCCCAGACCATGACCTTGACAAGCCCGTAATCGAGGCAAGCTCCGGTGGGACATCCCCGACTGCTGTGGAGAGTCCCCCAGCCCCCCTCCCATACAATGGCAAAGCGGCGGATAAGAGGTCAAGACATAAGAAGTCGATTCGAGTAGTCGCTGAGGAACATAATTTGAGGCTAGACAGGAACTCACGGATGCAGTCAAGTTCCGCTACAAATGTATTCAGGAAGCGGAGTACGAAGCTCTGGGACAGCCGCGTTGAAGAAGTTACTCCAGGACAGATAACGTCGGGTATGCCAACCATACCTGACTCGCCATCAGCGTCAGGACCGGGCACACCTGCCCCTAGACGTCCGTCCTTCGTCTTGTCTCTTTTCTGTATTGTTGCTTATATTACGTCCACAGCCATCTTCAAATGGGTTCGGGGAGAGCTCATCGGGAAGGGTAACTTTGGTCGCGTCTACATGGCATTGAATGCCACTACTGGCGAGATGATTGCCGTTAAACAGGTTGAGATCCCCAGAACGGCGAGTGATAAAAACGACTCGCGACAGGTCACCGTTGTGGAGGCATTGAAGCTTGAGAGTGAGACCCTCAAGGATCTCGATCATCCGAACATTGTCCAGTACTTGGGGTTCGAGGAAACACCAAGTTTCCTGAGCATGTATGTTAAGTTTGTCTTCGAAATGTTCACTTCTGATATTCGTCAAGTTTTCTGGAGTATGTCCCTGGTGGTTCCGTCGGAAGTTGCCTGCGTAAATATGGTCGTTTCGAAGAAACCGCCACCAAGTATTTCACTGAACAAATCCTCTTGGGACTGGAATACCTTCATTCGAAGGGTATCTTGCATAGAGTGAGCGTCCTGTGGTTCCAAATCATTTTGCATCACTGACTTTTGCGCATGACAGGATCTCAAGGCTGATAATATTTTGGTTGAGAAGACTGGTGTCTGTAAGATCTCTGACTTTGGCATCTCCAAACGGACGGACGACATCAATGAACAAAACGTCCTCACTGCCATGCAAGGCACCGTGTTTTGGATGGCACCTGAAGTCGTGAACACGGGAAAGCGTGGCTACAACTCCAAGGTCGACATCTGGAGCGTCGGTTGTGTAGTCCTAGAGATGTGGGCTGGAGAACGTCCCTGGCGTAAAGAGGAGGCCATGGCCGTGATAGTGAAGGTGCGGGTAGACTTTCTTTATGTGTATCCCAACGCTCAACCGATGCGCCCGATTAGCTGTACTCTTCTAAGCAAGCTCCCCCAATCCCGTCAGGCATAACACTTTCTCCCCAAGCCGATGACTTCAGGAAAAGATGTTTCGCGATGTAGGTCATTCGCCGACCTTCCTTTCTTTTTTCTGACTCTTCCGATGCCAGTGATCCTAACGAACGACCGACGGCCGCCGAGCTACGAAAGCACCCGTATTTGAATCGTCCCCCGGGTTGGATGTTTAGTGACTTTGGCGGCAACCAGGAGAACGCTAGGGATGGTTCAGATGACGATGACGACTAATGAATTCATGAACACGGCTTTGATAGCTTGAAACCCCCTCCCCCTTTTCTAGGCACTGCGTGTTAATCTTTCTCCCCACATCCACATTCCGGTACATTGACGTTGACCATTTCTGCTACATTTGACACGCATCTTCTGCTCCCGCACACATTTTTTGTTACATTAGTCCACCTCGTTCATAGCCATATAGAACGGTGTATTTCTGCATAGTCTAATCCCATGTTGGATCCAGGACATTGCCTTTACTGCCAATGGTATGATTATCCTCCGTGGTACATACAATTCATGTCGAGAGGACGACAGCATACTGATACTGATCACGTGTAACGCTTCTCGAGACAATACGGGTTAGGTGTAATACAGGTCTCACCTCGTCACGCATACAGCCGACTCAGAAGTAGTAAGCACCACACGGAACACTTCCCTATTGTTCTCACGTGCTGGCGCCCGTTGAGACATTACTGCGTAGAACTCCTAGATAGAAAAGTGATAGCAGGGTCGGCCTCGCGGATGACGTGCAGAAGTAGTCAGAGAGGCCTAGACGGACAGAGGCGAACCGCCATTGATGTCATGAAACGCTCTCGGGTACAGGTGTAAAGGATGTCCGGGTGGCATCTGATCACATTCATGCACAGCTGATCGATCGCTGAAGGGGTCATGAGTCTCATCAGCCCGTTATCGTCGGCCATGGGACCGACGTAAAACGGTCTTGTGTACTGGGCGCAAGCCACGATTCACATACCGTCTTTTTCAGCGGCTGAATGGGTTCACGAAAATTCGACGAGGAAGAGAAGCCTCGCTGAAAAAAAAAAAAAAAAAATACAACGAATTCGTTCCAAGAATACCGATGGCTTTAGGGGTGCAGAAGACCCGCTAAGGTACGTTTCAAACACGAGTTTGCGAAACTGAACCAAACCCCGAGTTCCGCTAGCTAGCCGAATCTCGTCCGTGGTGAGCGATGAACGAGGAGAACAACCAGTTTTCGGAAGACCCAGAGGATGGACGCAACAGTGCCGATGGCTTGATCTGCTGAAAGATGGTGATTCTACATGGGTGAAAGCCAGCGGAGCACTTTTGTCAATGATGATCAGGGCGAGACTGTCAAAAGCTCGATCAATATGACCGACCCGCTGGTCTATCCAGTATTCCGTTCTTGATGAGAATGATGCTCTGAACGGCGTGTCCAAGTTCCAATGATAATGTACAACTGGCGGTACCACTACATTTCTATGCCCTGCTCCATTTACTTTCTATCTCGGAGATACCGACGGGTCCCTTTGTCTTGACACATAGCAAGCACTTTAGCTGAGATAAAAAGACGACATGGCTCTCGGGCATGAACTTACCTTCTCGTCGTAATCCACCCATTCGCCATTCTCGTCGAGCTCAAAGTCAGAAAACAGCGTTCCCGATTCGACACCCACGCATTTCCAGATACCCTTGAGAATAGTGAGTGAATGTGTAAAGCGCCTCGTTGTAGATCACGGACCCGAGGATCGAAGCTGATAAACTCAAGACCTCTGCAGTCGATCGTGATGAAGGGGCGGAATTGACCGTTGGCATCGGCATATGGTTGTGGGGGGCTTGACGCATCAAATTTGGCGGAGCTCTCGCGCTTGCAAAGGCCGCATCTCCAAACGAAGTGGGCAGTGCTGCCCTTGCCAGCACTGACTTCATGCTCCTCCTATACGGGTTGATATAGGTCACGATTAGGGGACGTAATGTTTTGTGCGGTGCGGGGCTACGTACGAGGCGATTGAGGGATACGATCTTCCGGTGGGGCTCGTTGCAACTAGTGCATTTCACCTATAGAGATGGCGTGTAAGAGGGAGGGGGTGGGGCCGAACAAATATGAAGAATGGCGGCCGCTAACCCCGAAGAAGTACTCAAAGTCCTCTGCGGCAGGGACGAGATTCGTCACATTGTCGAGGGTGGCTTTGATGGAGAGCAGAAGACGCTAGAGAGTGCTGTGAGATCGTGGTTCGTTCCCTGGGGGCCGACTGAGTCGTGATATTTACCACCATCGTTCTCCGCTTGATCAGAGCCAAAGGGTGCCAGGCGTATTTGGCCTTGTGTTGCCCTCTGCTTTACTTCTGACAGGATCACTCAAACCCGAACTTATTCGTGCTCATCCCGGTCATGCGCCGATCCTTTTCGGCTTTCTCTCGCTCGACTAGATCATTTTCCACCTCGTCTTCCCGCGCATTCCCTCGGCATCCCTCAGCTAGAGCTGCGGTCCAGAGCGATGTCGACTTTCCTCGCGCCATTAGGGACGCTGCTCGGGCGGAAGACATAACTTTGGAAGACTTCCAGGCGGCTCAGGCTGGGATACGAGCCCAATGGTCTGCGGACGACCTCGTCGAGAACGAAACCGACACGTCCTCCGCTGGCCATCTATACCTAATCCAACAACGTCAAAATCTACGCTACCTCCGCTTAATAGAACACGAAATGCCGAAACTCGTTGGTGAGCGAGAGAGACCCCCCCAAGTATATTGGCGCGTCTCGAGATTGGCTGACACGCGTAGTCCAGCTTTTCGCAAACCGTTCGTCCCTCCGACGTCAGAAACGCCGCTCGTGGTCCGGTCTGTGTCATATGGCGGTGAAGAGCATCCCGTCACCGTGAAGCGTGCCCTCACGGTCGCCGTTTCTCAGCTACCGCTGAAAGATAAACGCGCGATTTACAAATTCCGTCTGCTGGCTGGCGTTCGATGGACACCGACACCGCCAAAAGACTCGGGAATCAAGCTCGGGGAAAACGCGGAACATGGCTACGTCAAAATATCCTGCGAAGACTTCCCAGAACCGGCTATGAATCTCAAGTGGGTGAGCGACAGACTCGACGACCTGGTCAACGAGGCCAACGTATGTCCACGTTCCACTTTTATGTTCGCGTTTTACCTTACGAGAGGGAATCGCAGAACGACGCCGATCGCTTCAAAGACATTCCTATTGACCGGAGGCATCTGGAGGCGAAAGCAGCCAAGGCTAAGAAGGGGAAGCTCAAGCGGGATATGGCAGGTGGTGTCGGTCGCTACGATTCCCCACCCTCCATTAAGGATTTCCCTAAATCGTGGCTTCCCCGTCCATCGGACAGACTCCAAATGTCTCCTAGTGCTGTGTCTCCCCATCTCTAATCGTTCGAATAGAGAGTTCACTTTCATCCCCCTCTAACTTTGGGACGCAGGACGAGGGCCTCTGTTAGCCGCAAGTCGTGAATGTGATCTGCACTGCAATGGGGATGAGACACATTCGTTAAGCTTTAACGACTGGTTTCGCGGACGGTAAAATGAGGTGCCGTTTAATGTAAGCTGGAATGCCAAGTTAATTTTTAGCTCTCTTCTCTCGTGGATCTTGGAGACGGAAAAGCAGACATCAGCCCATGTCAACGGATAGCCCACAACGGTGACATGTCTAACATCTTGGTGGGGCGTTACTGTGGTGATTATTCGGTCATCACAACACCCAGGGCCCCGTACTGGGAACCTCTATAGGGTAGGTGTTTTGCCCAGACTATGCCTGCTCGAATGTACAGTCCATGAAGGTCGTTTCCATCCGCGGTGGATGTTGACCAGATGCCAACGCGTACATTGTGCTATATTAAAAGGGACGGAAATTGGATCCATGCGCGCAAACGAGATACGTTCTGTTCTTCTGAGAACCAGTCCTGAATGCGACAGTGGCTGCATGTCAAGAAGAGCGCATGCTTCGCGAGTTTCGATGACCCCCATCTCATGTGCGATGCCGAGCCGAAGGACGAAAACGTCGTGGGAAGCGAACTGTAAACCCATTTAGTAAAGTCGGTGTGCGTGCCGCTCAAGACGGAGAGGGTGCACCTAGAACTCTCCGCCTCAAAAAAAAAATTTCGATGATGGTGCAATATTACGCGCAGACGCCGGACGGGAAGGCGAGCCACCGCGCCACTTTGCTACAAAGTGCGAACCGAGGTGGCTTTTTGATGGCCCATTAACGGTAACACATTGACTCACTCTTGCCCACAAGATATGGGATAGGATTGTGTTTGTTGGCTTGTTTTTTTTAAGAGAAACAAAGCCGCTTGATTCCCTCATCTCATCACTAAAGAAGCCGGAGGGAAAAAGCGGATGTTTCATGACCGGAAAGGCCGGTCAGGCGTAGCCATGTCAAATGTGTGGCTAGTTGACGTCAAAACAACCCCGGAAGCGCTCGAAATCTGCTTTTGTGGATTGCGTATCTTCCCATTGATACTGTCACAAAAGATAATCAAAAAATCGGGGGGTCTACCCACCACATCACGGCGTGGTGATGCGCCCAGGAGGATGTGCGACTGGGATGGGTCACAAGCAGGACCGGATGTGGAGTCGCCACAGTGGCTCAAGCCACCTTTGTCCTCTTGCTTAAGCGCCCTGGACAAAGATCGACCACTTGGTCCGCTCGACCACCTTGTCACTGTAGTAATGCGCAAAGCGCCTCGCGGCAGATACATCGGAAGCCGAGACATCTTTATTCACAATCGAGCGACCAACAAGTATATAAAAATCGCGCTATGTCTGACAAGACCGTGCTAGCACAAAACCAAAACCCTTGCACTCCTCCACTGCACTTTCACGCTTTCACCTTCACTTTCAAATGCCACGCGAACCTTCTGATGCCCGGGCTGCACTGATGGCGGTGTACCTGTCACAACGACCATCTTTTTCCCCCCCATCTGACCTGCCTGCTAAATCCACGAAGAAACTGAGAACCGCGGAGCGCCCGTCTTACCGGAAGAAGTACGCCAAAGATTTGGCAACGACGACAATGTTCACGAAAAATCTTGGAAACCTACCACATCGGCGGAGAAGGGATGCCGAAGAATGCCCGCATGAGATGCGGCCAAGCAGCTCCGGACTGTGTCTCGGTCTCGGACCCACGGGACGGACAATTTACGGCGTGGGTGAAGCGAGCGGCGGGGTGATCCGAAGACAAAGGAGGAGGAATTTTAACAGGCCCGGAATGTCAACTTCCCCGCCGTCAAGGGCGTCACAGGATGGCCTGAGAAAGGCCCAGCTTGCGGTGATCAAAGTAGGGGAGGAAATTGCATGGCGAGAGGCAGAGGCGCGACGGGTGCAAGCCCAGAAGGAGGCGAGGAAAAAGGGGGACTACACGTGTGGTCAGATGAAGGAGACAGGTGACGAAAGGATTCTATTAGGAGAGGTGGAACGGACAGATAGTGACGGTGTGAGAGCGGAAGACATGGCTCACGCAGACCGGTATTTTGATTTGTATATTAACGCAGAGGCGTGGGTAGTAAATTAAGTGGATAGATCAGAGGTAGCAACGAGAGAACCCGAAAGGGGAGAGTTTATCAACGGAAAGGAGGTGAGGGACCACGGGGAAGGGGCATGGGGTGAGTTGATAAAAAGAGGGAGAAAAAGTGAGAGATGGGAGGGTGACTAGCCATGGACATGAAAGGAGAGAGCAACATCGGACTGGGACTGGGACTGGTGAGTGACCCAAAGACGAGCAGTTGAATGTATCGGAAGCGAGCGTTTCCCAGTTGGACGTTCTGTTGCCAAAGCCGCGGTTGACCAAGAAAGGGAAAGACAAACAAAGCCAACGGCCAACATCGGTCCCTTCTTTCCTTCCTCCAGTCGTCCTCGACAACTCAAAAGTATTTTTCTCCCCTCCTTTACCCTCCTTTCTTTACTCGACTGTTCTCCTTATTTCCTTTTCTCTAGATGACCGACTCCTACATCTCCTCTCGCACCGGCGACCTTTCCCCAAACACCAATGGCGGCTCGTTGCCAAATGGTTCAAATCCCTCCCTACCTAGCAATATTCATGGCATCACTCCAATTATCCGCAAGAAACTCATGGGATACGTCGGCTTTGCCAACCTTCCCAACCAAGTCCACCGTAAGAGCGTGCGGAAGGGCTTCCAGTTTACCATGATGGTCGTCGGTACGTCCCATCATTTCTCATTTTTGCTAGCCGCGTCGCTCAATTCTAACCCTCTTATAGGCGAATCCGGCTTGGGAAAGTCAACCTTGGTCAACACCCTCTTCAACACCATGCTCTATCCCCCCAAGGAGCCCCCCGCGCCGAACGCGGAACGGCCCCAGACCGTCGCCATCCAGAGCATCAGCGCCGGTAAACAATCCCCGTCTTTCTCCATTACTACTACGCCACATTGACCACGTGAGTCCTTTTCAGACATTGAGGAGAACGGTGTTCGCCTTCGCCTTACAGTCGTTGACACCCCCGGTTTTGGCGACTTTGTCAACAATGATGACAGGTACGTGGAACCTGTTTCACTCACCATTCCTCCCCCTCACCCAAATGTATTACGTTACAGCTGGAAACCCGTCGTCGAGAACATTGAAGCCCGGTTTGACTCTTATCTAGAGCAGGAAAACCGCGTCAACAGGCAAAAGATTGTGGATAATCGCGTCCATGCTTGCTTGTACTTCATCCAGCCAACTGGACACGCGTAAGTGTCTTTCATTGACACGACATATATGTTCTTAACGACGGTGTCATATAGGCTGAAGCCTCTCGATATTGAGTTTATGCGTCGGCTTCATACCAAAGTCAACCTCATCCCAGTCATCGCCAAGGCGGATACTTTGACCGATGACGAAGTCGCGGAATTCAAAGCCAGGGTAAGCTGACGACAACCACTTTGGTGATATACCCCCACACTCACTTTTGTCCTAGATTCTTGCGGATATAGCCTATCACAATATCCACATCTTCCAGGCACCTACCTATGAGAACGAAGATGAAGAGACCATAACAGAAGCGGAGGAAATTACGAGCAAAATTCCTTTTGCTGTGGTCGGTTCCGATAGGGTCGTCGTGACGCCGGGCGGCCATCATGTTCGCGGGCGGTCCTACCCTTGGGGTGTCATCGAGGTTGATAACGAGGACCATTGCGACTTCGTCAAGCTTCGCCAGATGCTTGTACGGACTTACATGGAGGAACTCAGGGAGTATACCAATGACGTTCTCTATGAGAACTGGCGGACGGAAAAACTACTCAGCATGGGTGTGGCACAAGACTCGAGTGTCTTCAAGGAAGTCAAGTATGGCGCCGTTGATTTTTTTCTTTCTTTGTCCTGTCTTACACTTCATTGTTGTAGTCCTGCCTTGCGCATGCAAGAAGAGCGTGTGCTCCACGAAGCCAAACTGGCCAAGATGGAAGCCGAGATGAAGATGGTCTTCCAACAGAAAGTGCAAGAAAAGGAATCCAAGTTGAAACAGTCGGAGGAGGAGCTTTACGCGAGACATCGGGAGATGAAGGAGTCCCTGGAAAAGCAACGACTGGATCTCGACGAGAAAAAACGGAAGATCGAGAATGGCAGGCCGTTGACGCCCGAGAAAGGGACGGTGAGATACAGTCCAGTCTTCGTTGCGCGACCACGAGTGACACCGATTTGCGTTAGCAGCAGAAAACAAGGAAGGGTTTCCTCCGCCCTTAAATCGTCGGAGAGATGTTGTTTTTCTCTTCTTCCTGGAAGTGTTCACCGTCATCCATGCATTCCATTTCATGGCGTGTCTATTGCTATCTGCGCCACCTTGTCTAGCTCTAGTACCCTACACTCTCTCCTCTCTACTTCGTCTATTACGTTCCGGCTCTTGTGCAGTTGGCACCCGTCATTCGTTTGCACGGATATCCCTGGCATTTTTCGCCATATCTTCCTTCAGTATGAGTACCTCCTGTTCTCGTTTTCGCTGGAGCTCCCGTCGCATTGTCGTTAAGGACCGTGATGGGTTTTTATTTTCCGATTCCGATGACAATTTTATGATACCATAGCGCGCCAGTGCTGTCCGATCTTATCTTTTGTGTGAGATGTGTAGAATGGCGTTGTGCAGTGCAATGTGGTGTGTGACGATTGTGATTGTAATAAGTTGTTGGTGGCAGTGACGCTCAATCGGTCCACCCGGCCCCATTCCAATTCCCTCTTGCCTCGAACCAACTACAACACCAAAAACTTCATTATCTAGCCACCCATGGCCGAAATCCAGGCCCTCCTTGCAGCCTTGGATGTCTTCACCCGTGCCCCTGACAAAGCCTCCTTGGAAAAGGCGAACGCCTGGCTGCAGGACTTTCAACACTCAGTAATTACACTTTCTCCAGTGGCCACCCGACTACGACTTCTGACTCGCCACCATCCGCCCGTTCTCATAGTCTGAAGCATGGACGACCTGCAATCTCATCCTAAGATCGCCAGACGCGCCCCCGGCTGCAAAGCTCTTTGCTGCCCAAACGTTCAGGACCAAGGTTGGCCCATCCTTCCGTCATCTATCCTCTACGACTTGACGCTTCGGACAGGTTACGTATGATCTAGCACAAGTCGACCCTGCGCTACTCTTCCCTTTACGCGATACCATCATTGCCGCCCTCGAACACTTCAAAGATGGTCCTCGCGCCATCATCCTACAGCTGTGCCTGGCTCTCGCGGGACTTGCGCTACAACTGCCCACCTGGACGAACGCGGTGGAAGGTTTGATAGACTCTTACGGGCAGAACCCGTCTATGGTCCCAGCCCTGCTGCAGTTTTTGACTGTCTTGCCTGAGGAGCTCTATTCGAATACCAAAATTCCCGTCACGGTGGGTTGGACCCGACATAATTTCACTGGCTCTGGGTGTTGAAAGAGATCGTCTCTGTGTAGGACCAAGAATATGCGGAGAGGAGCGCACAGCTGTTGAGTTCTTGTTCAAAGCAGGTTCTTGAAGTGCTTTCGCTGTATCTGCAAGCCCCTGGTGAGTAGCGAGTCATGCACCTCTGGCGATACCTACTCACGATATTGGGTGGCATCTATCACAGGCGTCACCCATGCTATCCAGAACCAAGTATTTGCCTGTCTTAGAAGCTGGCTCACCGCAGGCGAGATGGCGGCTATGGACGTTTCAGAGTCTCCCATCTTCGAGTTCTGCTTCCAAGCGCTGGCCGCCGATCAGCTCTTCGAGGCTGCCACCAACGCCATCTGTGACCTCATCCACGAAACCCAAGAAATTGACGACAACATGGCGGTCATCGAGCGCATTGTTCCCAAGGTCATTGCGCTCAAAGCCGCTCTAGCCACCGCAAAAGATGATCCAGAAAGGATGAGAGGCTATGCGCGCATTTTTTCAGAGGCGGGCGAAACCTACCGCTTTCTCATTTTGCAACACACGGAGACCTTTTTCCCCATCGTCGAGGCCATCGGGCAATGTTCCGCCTACGAAGACTTGGACATCGTACCCATCACCTTCCCTTTCTGGATGCGGCTTGCGCAAAGCATCGGCAAGAGAGCGTCCATACCTCCGCTGTTGCACGATGCGTACAAGTCATTGGTGACTGTCATGATCGAGCATCTCCACTTCCCCTCCGACTCCGCCACCCTCACTGGACGAGAGATGGACGACTTTCGATCATTCCGCCATGTTATGGGCGACACTCTGAAGGATTGTTGCTATGTATTGGGCACGGAGCAGTGCTTGTTGGAGACTCTGCAACTAGTTCAGGCGGCCTTAGCCAAAGGTCCTGACACCCCTTGGCAAAATATCGAGGCGCCCCTGTTCGCGATGCGGTCTATGGGCGCAGAAGTCAACCCAAAGGACGAGCATGCGGTGCCCATCATCATGCAGCTCATCCCGACGCTACCAACACATACCCGGATACGTTATGCCGCCCTCTTGATAATTTCTAGATATACGGAATGGATAAGCTGCCACCCCGATTACATTAGTCCGTCACTGCAGTATATCTCTGCAGGATTCGAGGATACGGATCAAGACGTCATCGGGGCTGCTGGGCAGTCTCTCAAGTATCTCTGCCAGGACTGCAAACAGGTGTGTGTGTCGGCCTGCATGTCACCGGTTATATCTAATTATGTTTCGGAAGCATCTGGTACCCTTCATCTCGGAGTTGCATACCTTTACTGCCAACATTGGGACGAAGCTAGTGCAAGAGGACAGGGTGGTTGTTTACGAAGCTATCGCCTATGTTATCTCGGCAATGCCAATGGAACAAGCGGCACAGTCTCTCAAGACGTTCGTGACTACCATACTTGCAGGTGTGTTTGCTAGCGCGAGCAAGCCAAGTGCTGCGACCAAGCAAGAGCTCCAAGAAGTTGGCAGTGCGTTCGCTTTTTATCTTTAGTCATCATTCACTTAGACAAGATCTCCGTTCAAAGATGGTCTAGCTAATCTAGAAGTCATGCTGCACGTCGTCGGCTCCTTCGGGGAACATCTCCCAGCTTCCTGTCAGGGCACTTGTCAAGAGGTGTGGCCCGTCTTCGATGCGTTCCTGGCCAAGCACGGCTCGGACTATGACAGCGCCGAGCATGTCACCCGTGTCCTTCGCCATGCTCTCAATCTCTTTGGAGAAGCGGTGTTGCCGATTGCGGCAGATGTTCTGGAGAGAATGTCCACGTCTTTCGCATCGTCGGGACTGTCTTGTTATCTCTGGATCGCGGGCAAGGTACACAGCAGGTTCGGTAACGAGGAGGACCCGGCGCTGCGGGACGCGGTCAGGGATGTTTATGAGCGATCGACGCAAAAGCTCTTTGCTATGTTACAAGAGAAGTCAGCGGCTATGTTACCTGACGGTGAGCACTTGCCACTTCTCTTCGCCATATTCAAGGCTGACTGGTAGAGCGTGTAGTGCTGGAGGACTATATCCGAATGCTCATGAACATGGTGGAATTTGCGCCTGACATATTTTTCGAGTCCTCCGCGTTCCCCGCCGCTTTCCACATCACACTCGCCGCCCTCACGCTCATCCACACGGACACCATATTCGCGTCGTTGGATCTTGTCCGTATGATTTTGACGCATGACTGTCTCACCCCGGAACCCCTCAAACACCCACCCCCAAAGTTTCCTATCTACGCCCAGACCATCCATCAGACCATCGATAAGGAGGGCTTCGACTTTACAAGTCTCCTTCTGAGAGGCCTGGTCGGAGACTTCCCTGAAGAAACTGCGTCTATCATTGTCACCCTCTTTCGTGTTTTGGCATCCCTATGGCCTAGCCAGCTACAACAATGGGCGCCTATGATTTTACAAGGCCTTCCAGTGACTTCTGCTCCTGAGGATGCTAAAATACGATTTATGAAGGACCTCGACGAGTATGTCTGAATCATGTTATCCATGACGGTCTAATCATTGCTGATGATTTTGAAAAGTGCAATTCGTGCTAAGCAGTTCGACAAAGTGAAGTACGCCGTGCTCGGAATTCATCGTGCGTCGCGCAAGGCGAGGGATCGCAGGAAGGTAGTTCCACTTGATTGAAGGTGAGAAGGATGAAGTGGAAAATGGCATTGGTTTTTCCGTACACTGTGCTTGTAATAGGTAAAAATATCGTCTTTTTATAGAATTGAAATTACATAATATAACAATCCATTCGCTGTCACGGTTCCGGTCGTCTATACGCTTCCCTACTGTTTTATTCCCCTACTGACATGCTATCTCGTGTTAGTCATTCGCTAGCAACTGGCGGTCCGTTTCCAGCGTTGTGTGGGTCTGTTCTCTATGCTGACGTTGATCTCAGCGGGATGCCGGGCATTCTCTCAGTCTGCCACCCGACGGAGTTATGAGAGTACCATCCAGAATCTCCTCATTCATAAGGATACCAAAGTTCTCTGCCAAGGATTCACAGGAAAGACTGTGAGTGCGGCCTTTGTCTAAATAACTGCGCGTATTATCGTCTCACGTTTTTTTGGTGAGAACAGGGAACTTTCCACGCGAAGGAGGCGCTAGCGTTCGGGACCAAGATGGTCGGTGGTGTCTCCCCGAAGAAAGCCGGCCAGACACACCTCGGCCTGCCGGTGTTCGGGTCGGTGAAGGAGGTATGATGTTCCTGTTCGCGCATACAGGATACGTAGCGTTGAACCAAGTGCGCTTTCTCTCGCCTTGCATCATTTCTCAGGCCGTTCGCGAGACCAAGCCGGACGCGTCGGTGTTGTACGTGCCGCCGCCGAGCGCTGCCGACGCCATCATCGAGGCTATCGAGAACGAGATTGGCCTGATTGTTTGCATTACCGAGGGCATCCCCCAGGCGGACGAAATTCGGGTATGTCAGTCTTTTTTTTTGTTTATTTTCGTTTTCTCTCCTTTTTCTTGTATGGCCGCTCCTTCATGGAAACTTTGCTCATCGACACTTACCTAGGTCGTGAATGCGTTGAAAAGCCAATCAAAGTCGCGTCTCGTGGGGCCCAACTGCCCAGGCATCATCAATCCCCTAGGATGCAAGATGGGCATCCAACCTGGTCACATTCACAAGCCCGGCCGCATCGGTACGCGCCAGAATCTGCCTGCACTGTGCAACACTTCCTTTTTTTTCCCGTTGATCTGATCGTTGCGCGCGGACAGGTATCGTCTCGCGTTCCGGGACGCTGACCTATGAGGCGGTCGCACAGACTACCGACGCTGGTCTCGGACAATCTCTTTGCGTTGGGATTGGCGGCGATCCTTTCCCCGGGACGCAACACGTCGACGTGGTCAAGGTCCTCCTTGAGGATGACAACACTGACGGTGAGGGTTTCGCTTGAGACCAACACAAAACTCTGCGGGACTCAATCGGAGCAGGTATCGTTATTATCGGTGAAATTGGTGGCACCATGGAGGAAGATGCTGCGGAATACCTAGAGAAATACAACCTAACACGCGCAAAGCCAAAGCCTGTCGTCGGTTTCATCGCTGGCCGCACTGCTCCACCCGGTCGTCGCATGGGCCACGCTGGTGCCATTATTTCCGGTGGAAAAGGTGAATTTTCATCGTACAAGTTCGCACTCGTTCGCCGCACCAAGTTGACACTGTCTCTCCCACCCTAGGTGCTGCTTCCGACAAGGTCGCTGCCCTCCAAAAGGCTGGAGTTATTGTGACCGACAGCCCAGCAAAGATTGGGTCTGAGATGGTCAAGGTGGGTAACCTTACCACTTCTCCGACCCGAGGTTGGCCGATTCTGATCCGTATATTCTCTTCTCAGGCGCTACGGGCTGCTGGACTCGCATAAATGCTACGTTGATAACCCTTATTGGTTACATAATAGAGTCATATTCGCGTCTTGGAAATATGTGTGAAAAGCACTTTTAGATCGCACAGTCGAGTCGAGATGACGACCCTGTACTCTCCTTCGCCTGCGTTTAACGATGCCGCATCATATCTATCCAGCGCATCTTCATTGGCGCAAGTGTCCAATTCTGTAAAATTGGAGGTCCATCTGCACATTCGTTTACCAGCCTCAGCTTTCCTGACTCCCTTGTTACTCCGGGGGTTGTTTATGTCGTACAGCTTTATGGTCTCTTCAAATTGCTCACCGTCGCCCCGTCGCCAAATACAAATCGTCCGTCGTTCTTTGACATCTCTGGTCGTGCAAAATGGGACGCGTGGAAACTAGCGGCTGAAACCTACGAGGGGCGACCCTCTGAAGCAGAACACCGATATTTGGACATTGCAAAGAGTCTAGGGTGGAAGGAGGGGAGTCCCTCCGCCACCGCCACAGCGACGGATGAGATAGAGGAACCAGCTGAGAGGAGCAGCGGTGGCGGAACGGGGATGGGGGTCTCTGTCAGCGTCATGTCCCAACCCCCAGAGGACGAACAAACCATGGGACTGCACAGCTATGCGATGGGAGACGATGTCGCTGCCTTATCCGCATTTCTCCAAGCCTCCCAGGACCTGGACATCGATGCCCGTGATGAATATGTAAGTATTCAGCCATTTGCCACAAGATGGAGTTCGTTTCTACGTCAAACCTCCTTTGAATTCTGCAGGGCTACACTGCGTTACACTTGGCTGCAGATCGAGGGAACACAGCCGCGGTCGAGCTTTTACTCAAACATGGTGCCGATAAAACACTCAAAGTGAGTGCGCGCACACACACTGCTGATTATAGTTGTTTTTGCTATTCGTATCTTTTTCCCAAAAAGAAAATCTAATTAAAGAATATGTTGCAGGACGCGGACGAATATACGGCAGCGGATTTGGCGACGATTGCCCAGCGCCCCGACATCGTCGCCTTGCTCGAGCGCACATGAGTACGGGATCGTAACGGTGGTAGAAGCGTGTTAAGTGTATATCTAGAGCCCCATTCTGTGCTAGACGTTATAAAATAGAAGCGCGTTACAACCTTGCACAGAGACTCCCCCTCCCGTCGAACGTTTGTATCCTCCTTATGAGGGCGAAGGTTGGGCGGAGGGAGAATGGGTAGTGTGTGTCTCGCTTGAAGGAGCAGGGGTCGTCGCTTCCCGCGGTTTTGGGTGATATTTGGAGTCTGGGGGAATAAGACCTCCCTTTGTGACGACGTTCAGAACACGGAAATGGTCCGGGACAAGAAAAGAGATACGGACCCTTTCGAGGAGCTTTACGACTGGCTTGCTCGGAAGAGCACCGCCCTTTTCGAGCCAGTACTTGATTCGTTCCACGCTCCAACGCATCGTCTTGTGCTCCTGGCCGAGGCGCAGACGGGGGTCGTATATCCCGAGGAGCTCTATGGGCTTCGCATCCCTGCGTTTTCTGAGGTCTGTGGCGACGAGGTGGAAGATACGGTTGTTTCTGTGACCGTGCAACGACAGGCGGAGACGGACAGGCATCGAGTCGCGGTCAACAATTTCATTTCGATACAGCGGCTTTGCTCGGGTGACGCATCCTGATCACGTGACTCGCGGACATGGGGTAGAGCTGATGCGTTTGCGTACAGGTACAGGGACAAGATTAAGATGGGTCGGCCAACGGAATGCATCGCGAGTTATTTCTCAAAAATGACAGGGAGATTTCACAAGACTTGATCCAACTCTCACATGATATTTGATTGGGTGGGTTCGGAAGTTCCATGACGGAGTAGAGGGAAACGCGACTCATGAGAAACCCGCGCTCAAATTCTTTGGCTCAGGGCGAAGAAAATATGTGCGCTGTGTGCTGTGTGATACAAGGCGATAGGGGTCCCACAAGCCGAAAAAATCATGCGTGGATGATACAAGGATCCAGATCGATGTACTATTGGCTACACTTGTTCTGGCCCATCGCTCCCAGGTACCAACTAGACAGACATGGGTCAATCGACACCGAGGAACCAAGTTGTGCGGTGCATTACCATGCATATATTGTTCCCGTTCAAAAGCGTCTGCGCGAGCTTCGTCGACTTGCGACCTTTCGGCGTCATTTCACTACAGCAGGCAAGACGACGTTAGGTTAGGCTATTGACGAGAAGAAGAGGCATATAGGCTTGACGTACTACTCTGTAACGTCGTCGAGAACCATATCTATCGAGAAAAGATAATGTATGGCATTCTAATGACGAGTTGAAGTGATCGAAGGACTTACTAACGAAGTCGTCAAACCCAAGCAGAGTCCCGGTGAACTCGTGGTCATTTTTCATAACCACCCATATGCGCGAACCGATGCACCTATCTATGAGTTCTGTAAACCAATATTGTGTCGACCGTAGTAGCAGATGAAGATTGGGCAGGGCTTTTACCTAGAGGCAAGATTTGTGAAGCCATTCGATTCGGCGGGATCAGAGTGCGCAAGCGCAAGACGGGAGTGTCAGTCGGGCCGGAGCCATTTCGTCCATCTTAGGAGAAAGCAAAACTACATTGCTTGCGTGTCCTTTCTGCTACTGTCGAATACCCAACACAACATGAGATATCTATAATGCTTGAAATGTCGTCCAATCATGAGAATTGAATGAAAATATGGTGCAGCAGCAGCCGACAAAGAAGAGGACACAGAACTTCAAAAAAAGGCTTATTCGGAACGCAATTCATAGGAACCGTCAGCTAACTAGAGAACAATGACAGGGAAGAATGGTGTATTGGACATGAACGGTATGAGGACCGTAAAGCAAGAGGGGGGAATGGTGCTAATAAGGGCAGGCACATCCTCACTGGCCGAAGCTGAAACCGCCTTGCGGGGCATTGTTCCCGGTATCAAACTAGGGAGAAAATGGTTAATCAAGAGGGGTTCGGGTGACACTCGTGCACTTACAGAGAATGCACCGCTGGCGTCGACCGTAGCGGCGGATACACCAGCATCCATCTCTTCTTCGTCAGGGAAGTATTTGTCCATAATATTGTACGCCTTCTTGTAAATATCGATGTTGTCATGCTGCTGGAGGTTGTGAATGGTGACCATGCCACCTGCTTCCTCCACGTATTGTGAGTACTTATTGATAGCCCCCGGACCTGCTGCCTGTTTGTCACTCTCCCCCACTTTCAAGATATTGTCTAAACCATCAAGAGCAACCTGAATGATTTTGTTGTCCATCATCGTGAGGAGGTCGCACAGAGGCTTGATGCAGCCTTGTGAGACCAGATAGCGGATCTGAGACGGTTCCTGCAAGCCACCGGACGTAGCGTTGGAAATCGCCCAGCATGCTTCCTTTCGGGTTTTGAAGTCTGCGTTAGAGAGGATATTGATGAGAGGAGGGATGATATTGGCGTCAATGACGGCTTGAATCTGAGGAGATGACCCAGCCGTGATGTTAGAAATAGTCCAGCAGGCCTCTTTTCTAATGCCATCCTTTGGCGAGGACAGCAACGATAAGAGTGCTGGTAGCGCGCCGGACGCAATCACGACTTGGGTTTGCAAGTCATCTCCCGTCACTATGTTGCCAACAGAGCGCAACGCAGGGGTCTGAACGGATGTGGAAGGGTGCATGAGAAGATCGACGAGACGACGACAGACACCGGATTCAATGACAGCCTGGATCTTATCGTTGGAGCCATCGGAAAGATAGGATATAGCCCAGCAAGCGTCAATAAGAATCTCATCATCCATCGAGTAAATAAGTTTTGTCAAAACGTTCAGAGCGGGAGCGATCTAAGGAAGTCATGGTCAGAGCGAAGTAAATATCACGAGGTGATGGATGCTAAAACAAACCAATTCCCAGTCGGGCTGAGGAGACTTTCCACGACAAAAGTTGCTTAGCGTCCATGTAGCATTGCGAAGCATGCTAATCTTGTGATTTTCGCTCAGGAGACTCAACAACGGCCGGAGGGCACCCTGCTGGAGAACATAATCCCGACATTGAGGGCTGTCACCTGCAATGTTACCCAGTGCCCACACGGCCTGCTCGCTGACATCCAATACAGGGGACGAAAGGAGTTTGATAAATTCAGGCACAGCATTAGCCTTGATCACCACCTGTGTGTGTTCTTGGGTGCCAGAAGCGATATTTGTCAAAGCCCAGGCTGCCTCAAACTGTGCAAGGGCCTCAGGAACCATCTAAGGAGACTCAAGGAGGCATGGTACTTACTTGAAGCATAGAGTGACCTTCCCGCAGAAACTGAACAAAACGAGGAACGACGCGACATTCTATGACCTTTTCGATTGGTGGATTCTTCTCTTTTGAAAGAAGCTTTCTGAATCTGGTGGTGGCATCAAGCTGGCGTTCGGGATCATCTGAGAAAACGCCAGTGATCATTTCCTCGTCGAGCTGCCGAGTAGATGAGCGCCTGTGAGGGAAATTAGGAAATAACACGAACAGGACTCTCCCAAGCCCCGGAAGATGCTTCTTCATCGGAGTCAATGGAAGCTGTGGCGACAAAGTTACGCCTCTTGGCGATGTTTTCCTCTCTCTTCTGCCGCCGGATCTCGACTTGCTGCTCCTCGCGACGTTTCCTGAGTTCATCCTGTTTAAGAGCTTTCGCCTTGTACTCTAAGATGAGACATTGGTAAGATAAGGGGACGAGGAGGGGTGAGCGGTAAACGCACGCTCTCTACGATTAGCGTTGGTGCGATCGGCCATGGAGATGGAGATGGAGAGATGGAATGATGGTGGCAGTCAACAAGAGTTTGGGTCGAGTCGAGGAAATCAAACGCGCGATGATAAAAAACCGGGGAAAACGCGACCACAAACCAATCTCGTCACATGTGGTCACGCTCACGTTTTTTCCTCCTTTTCTTTTTCATTTTTGGTGTTTTAAAAGAATTAAAATATTATCTCAGTTTCGAACTACAATTAATCAACATTTTCATGCGTCATCGTCATCGAACTGGTACTATTGTTATTGTTGCTTATCAGCCCACAATCTCAGATCGATACAATTAAGCCTCAACTCACCTCAAAAGGTGTTGGCACCTCAGCCTCGGGTCCATTTTCGTCAAGTGCAATGTTCCGGTCAGTTCTCGCCACGGTGGTTGTTGCTGTTCCAGTGTTGCTTGGAGGTGTGGTTTGAGGCGGCGGGGGGATTGTGCTTAACTCGATGAATTCTTGTGGTTCACCAGGACGTTCGTCCACCAACAATAGAATCCCTCCACCACCAGCGTACTTCTCAGGCTGCGATATCTTTTGTGGGCCGGCCACCCCTTTCCCTGCCTTGATCGCTGGTTCGCGTGCCGACACTGGACGCACTGGCTGATAGCGGTTGTTCTGCGGGAAGACGACATATTGGAACTGCGCCGGGGTGACTCGTGAGAAGTTTGGGAGGTTCTCCCAGCTTGGCTCCTTGCGCTTATTGGCATTCTTGGATTCAGAGGACTGACCCTCTGGAGTGTTTGAAATGGATTCGTTGATGGGGGAGATGTCACCATGCCGTGCTGACGGCGCTTCATCAGATTTCATCTCGACGTCACCTTCCTTTCTGGCATCCTGCATTCAATCATTAGGTGCGCAAACGCTTCAAGGTGTGAATCAGTCTCTTACACCTTCTGCCACGTCCTCCGAGGCAGCCTTTCGCCTCTCCCGTGCCTTTACTTTCGCAGTGGTGGAAAGGACGGCCATTGTGAGCTTCGCCGTCGTTTCTTTCTTCGGTGGTTTCATCGATGAGGGGTACGCAAATAAGCTGGGCTTTGCATTCGAGACGAAATCGAACTTGGGCGCTTTGAGATCCTCAGTCAAGCCGATGATCCCAGTTGGTTGGAATGCTAGGCTGGCACAATGTGCCAGGGGATACCAATACCAGAACTGGCAGAACATCACCATCCCAACGATAGCGCTGGTGTTTTTGGTGCCTGCCCTGCTCTGCAAGCTGATGGTCACGTTACGACCGCCCGCATCGATAAAGCTCTGGCCAAGAGCGGCACCGAAACGAGCCATCGGGTCCTCATGTTTGTCACCCACAATTTTGGCATACGTTGCCCGAATGGAAGCCAGGGAAGGAGAGGAGGCATCAGACTGCTGCACAAGGACCATACCGAGCGCAATAAATGCCCCTTGCCGGACAAAGTCTACACTATCCTTCGTCATTGGTTCGAGAATCTCGATAGCGTCTTGAAGTCCTGTTCCGGCACAGGCAATGCCAAGGGCAAGCGTCGCGCCGCAACGAACGTGGGGGTTATAGCTCTCACTGAGGAGCTGAACAATTCGAGGAACCTGGCGGGGGATTTTGAAGAGCAGGAAAGCGAGAGCCGTGACGGCAGCCCTGCGAACATCATCCGAGGTATCCGAAACAGCGGTGTGCAGCAATCGACGAACAGCGTCGTTATTGGGTGTCCCGGCATAGGCGAGCGCGAGGGTGTAGACGCCGCCATATCGAAGAATGGGGTCCTGATATAGGTGTGAGCCACGGCATCGCTATAGGGAGTTGACCGACCTTCTCAGCCAACAACTCTTTCGCGATCTCGTCTGCCTGATCTTGACGGCCGAAGTATAGAAATGCTAAACCAATGGCCAATCCGCGAATAATCTTTTCGTGCTGGGTTTCCCGTGCGTAAGTGAGCATCTCGTTTGCGTACGTAGAGTCACCAGTGCCCAGCATGATGAGACCCATCGCATATCCAGCAGCCTCGCCTCCAACAGCCGTGTCAGTAAAGAGCGTTTGCTTCAGATCGTCATATGCCTCCACATTACGTCCACCCATACCCGCGATACCCAGACCTAGGGCAGCGCCATGCTGGACGACCTCGCCTTGAGCAGCCTTGAGAATATTGCGGAGGTAGTCTTCTATAGTCCGACCTCCCCCACCCAAACTAATGGCGCCCACGCCTGCGTTGATGAGGCCTAGCCCATACAATGCTCCACCCTCTGAATAGGCGGCACCCGCCAGATTGCTCTCGCCTCCATTTTCTCCAGGAAGGTATGGTCCTAGGATGACCATGCCCTGCTCAAAATTACCCTTGTGGATAACCCCAAGCGCGGCTGTAGCGGTGAACTTGGACCAATTAGAGGCGTAGCCGAGCCAGTCAAGATTGTCTCGTAGGAAGGAGTCCGAAGTTGTGCCTGCATGCATGAAAGCGTTTTGAAAGGTGACTGCATTGTGGTAAACAGATGAACGTGGCTCGAGCGAGTCCTGAAGGGCGAAAATCAGGATTAGTTGAAAGCGCATTGAGTGGACACTGCTGCACCTTTGTGTGCTTCAAGATTAAGAGGTCGGCTCTGTTGTTTTTCTTCAAAAACTCCAGGTAGAGCTTCACAGATTCACGTCCACCCAGAATCTTGCGCAGAGTCTCGAAAATAGAGCTTGAGGTCTGGTCACGTCATATTTACTGCATGAACTACCCAAGGAACTATCAAGCGTACCTCGTCTCCCGCGGGCAGATCATTCCGTACAGTTTCTAAGAAATCCTGAGCGCCGCCTTCCACCAAATCGAAAGCTAATTGGTATGCAACGAGCTTTTCTTTGGGCACTAGAGAATCCAGGAGGGATACAGTGAGCGCGGGGTTGCTCAAAGTGACCAAAAGCCGTGTCAAGTAATGTGTATATGGGGATTTGGAGTCTATTGTCGGTGATGGGAACAGCGGGTAGAGGAAATTGAGCACTTGATCACGATATGACAATGGGAAGTGGTTGTCGAGGACAGCTTCCATGGAGTAAGCGAGCAGACTACTATCCTGGGTCTTCTCGTATAGCTGTTCGATTATGTCCAGACGACGAGATTCTAGAGCGATGCCGATAGCCTGTAATGCACGCATTCAGATGAGACGACGACATAGAAACGCAACTGGGTCTCACCTGTTTATATTCTCCGTTTCGGATACATTGTGAAAAGATGCTCTCTATGATATCTTGTAGACGAGGGTCAACTTTTGCCTGAATACCTGACTGGTCTTCCGTTCGGGCTTCGATGTATCTGTCAATAGCCTTGGCTGCAACAGGCAGAAGTTAGTGAAAGCTTGTGAGCGTAGAGATAGAGCCCACAGATCAAGGTCTCGATATATTCATCGTCCCCCGGAATGCTGCTGTCTGGCTGGAAAGCGCTGCCAGCACCGAGTGCAAAGGTCAAAGCTTCATCGTACTCTTCGAGATAGTAATACACTTTGCTGGCAAGAAGAGCAGCTGAGTTGCACGCCTCGATAGGTAGATCCGGACTTTCATAAAGAGCCTCGCTGTAACTCTGTGAGACACACGAATGGTTGGACGAAGTCTCAAGCACATACATAAGCGCGATGTGCTCAGAGATCTCGGCCCAGAATTGAGGAACGAGAGAAATCAGGGTCTTGAGTGCATGCTGCTTTAGCAGGGGCTCCTTCTCTGCCAGTAATGCAAGTACACCGGCAGCTGACGACTGTGGGCGAGGAACCATTTGGGAAGAATATCTGGAATGAGTGCGCGCACCTCTGGCCAGTCGCGACGCGTCATCTTCGTCCTTCTTCCTCTCAAGTCACGTGTAATAAAATGACATAAGCTCGGGCATTTTATACAAGCGCCGCCTCAAATCGCATCTGTGACCATTCCCTCTGTCACGTTTTCCTCCCGTTGCTTTCCGCATAAATCCAATGTCTCTCGTTGCTCGTAATACGCGCACAGCCGTGCGCACCATATCAAGAACTCGCCCTTACTCTGTTGTAGTCGACGCACCCTCCTCTGAATGGGTTGCTAAGCGCGAGGCAATCAAGCGCCATGCTGCAGGTACGCTCATACCGGCCCTCCAGCGCAAAGTCCGAATTGACTTGGACCCCTCGTAGGCACGACTGCACTTTGGCGCAGGATCAGGTCCGTATTATTTCGAAGATCGTGATGTTCACCTGCTGAACCGCTTGACAGCTTTTTCGTTTGCATCCCTACCAGTACGTTGTGATGGGCTGTGAACAAATAGTGGTTGACGGATATCCCATCTCCGCTTTTAGCTGCCGCCATCATTGCATGGGTACGTAATGTTGAGGCCGAACATGCTGAACATCAAGAGCACCTCAAGAAAGAACATGGTGGCCATTTGCCCGAGGTACCGGCGTACGACCATCTGAATAGGCGGGCCAAGCCATTCCCGTGGGGCCCTAACAGTCTCTTCTTCAATCCCCATGTATGCTTTCGGTGTTGCATTGGGAATTGACCTTCGTTGATGCTCGAGCTTTTGCAGATTAACAAGGATATGAGCGATTAGATGGGTTGTTTAAGTTTAAAGGGCGATGGCAAAGTATTCCTTCACGTGACTATGGCGAGTTCGAGTCCGAGTCTGTCCGAGAGTATCCACGGTGACGGTGACATAGCTTGTCTCTCCTTACCATAATCATAATGCCACCCGCCATTATTTCGCCTTCTGTACTTTCCTCTGACTTTGGTCAGCTTACTGCTGAGTGTAAGCGAATGTTAAGAGGAGGTGCACAGTGGCTTCACATGGGTAAGTGGGGCGGAGCATGCACTCCAGTTGACGACGCTTTAGCTGAATGCCTTCATTGACCAAGATGTCATGGACGGGTAAGAGTGTCGGGGAACATGCTCCCCGGTTTGTCTGATCAACTGCATTCTTTAGACATTTCGTCCCGAATATTACCATGGGTGATTGCTACTACCGATTCTGATCGTCCCCATCGCCATAACCATCGTCCAATCTCGTCAGGTGCCCCCGTCCTCGCGAGTGTTTCTAAGGGTGTGCCAGGAATTTTCATGGACTGTCATATGATGGTTTCTGAACCAGAGAAGGTGCGGTGTATACCCCTTTCTCCTGGAGTCTGCAATAGCAATAGTTAAGATCTGCCGTTGTCAGTGGGTGAATGACATTGCAGACGCCGGAGGATCCCTCTACTGCTTTCATATCGAAGCTACATGTCGGTCTTCCGTCCCGCAATAGCTCAAGGTCCTGTATGCTCACCATGTCGCAGCGGATCCCATCTCCCTTATCCACTCTATCCATGAGAGACACATGAAGGCCGGGGTAGCAATCTCGCCGGACACGCCTTCCACAGCGATATCGGACGAGGTCGGGGAGCTCGCCGATATGCTTCTCGTCATGACCGTGTATCCTGGTGAGTTTTGTTTCCATTGCTTTTCTCTCGGACGCTCTGAAAGGGACCTTCCCAGGCCGTGGCGGGCAAAAGTTTATCGAGCACTGCGTGCCCAAGGTCGCAGAACTCCGCGCACGGTTTCCCACCAAAGATATCGAGGTGGATGGAGGCGTGAGTTCCAAGACGGTCGACGCTTGTGCCCAAGCAGGTACGTCCTCTATGTGTGTTGGCACCCGCAAAACGAGCTTGATCGGTTAACGTCCTCTTAGGGAGCAATGTCATTGTAGCTGGCACAGCAATCTTCGGTGCAGACAAACCCGACGAGGTCATCGCATCTCTTAAATCTGCTGTTGACACGGCCCAGGCTAAGATTATCGCCAAGGATTGAACAATGAGCCTTGTAGGCATATTAAGACGTTGTTGGATGCGGGATTGGGCCATGAGGCAACCACTTCACTCGAAGTTCGCAAGCAGTATTGGGATGTATAAGATGTCATAATGAATTAGATGGTGTGAATCCCCTCGTAAATCCATTGTCGTTGATGCCCTGTTCTCGTAGCGCTGTACATCTGGGGGCACTGAGCGAACTATAGATGAAAAATAAACGCGAAATTATGGGGTGAAGGCTGTAGTACTTTGAGATCGGTCAGATGCGAGCACGTGTACTTTACACTATAGTGGAACGGGTGGGTATACAGAAGGGCAGTATGACTGGGAGTCCGCAGCACACATTCTATGTGATCGCAAGCCATGGGAGACGTCCGCCTGGGAGGCTGATTGGGCTCACCACTGAAGCCACTCGCCGTACATGTTCGGGGTCTCCCCGCGAATGTACGCCTCAAAGGTCCGCTTGAGCACTGTTGCCCAGTCTAGGTCACGTTTATCTTCTGTGACCCTTTCTAGTGGTTCCTGTGCGGCGCGAGAGGCGTTCAATGCAATTTCGTTGTTGAGGTGTGCAAGGCGTTCGCCTTCAAGGAACCGCGGACCAAGGTCTGGGAAATTTCTCGTAGGGTCGAACGGTTTCCACCTACAAGCAGTCAGTAAGAACACGAGGCTCAAGTGAGAAATGGCTTACCAGAAGTTGTGGAAGTGATATGAGTACGCGCCGCGGAAGAATCCCTCAAATCCAAGTGCCTGTGGAGCAGCACTATTTTGAAGGGGGGTATCGAAGAAATCTCCAAACCTTTATGATTCCGTCAGGTCAGTGATACAGAGAACACTGAATACGAGCTACTCACTCTGTGAAGTAGGGTTGGGGAGGGCGGTCTCGCTGGTAATATTCCGTGTTCAGCCAGGCTGAATCAAAGAGGGCATCCGGTAATCGAAGGAGAAGGCCTTCTACATAGGCGTCCTTGGTGTATTTCGAGACCGTCATAGGATGGAAATCCAGGCCGTTCTTCAATGCCGTCCTGAAGAGGAACGAACCGAGTGCTGAACCTTTGTTCATGCGCAAGACGGCGGTGTTATACTTTTCAAGGCGCGACCATCGATAGGCGAAAGCACCCTTCCAGCCCCAAAGTTCCTCCCAGTCACGTAAGAAAATGGTATCCGCGTCAAGGTAGACACCACCGAAACGATGACATAGTACGAAACGAGCCATATCGGAGAGGATGACGGACAACCGGTCATAAGAATCCGCGGACTTTGAACCGAGACGGTTGACCATTTCGTCTTCGTTACTCTTTGCAGTAGCGCCACTCGAACTGGCTGACGAAGTGTCAGAATCAGAAGTGGTGTCATCGTCATGGTGAACAGAGATGATGTGTCCGCCGGAGTTGAATAACGTATCCTTCAGCACTCGCCATTCGTCTTTGATTTCTGGGACGCCATCCAGTTGCTCTGTCGTGTTCCACATTTTGAATTTGATCACGTCCTTAAATCGGGGGTGAAGGAAGGGCGACGCCCAAGGATTGGACTTGAGGTTCTCGAACATATCATGCAGGGCATTGGGATTTGGTATGGCGGCTGCCGGACCCGGATTTATCCATAACCAGAACTGCGGCCGACATGCGACAGCATCAGCATCATCCTCGTGAGAGTGCAACTTAACGTTTTGCGTGAATAGGAAGGAGAGGAGTGCAAGGTATGGCTTGTCTGTGAACGGCCCGGTCCAGAACATGTGGAAAAGACGGGGGTTATCCGGATCGCAGGTGGACGACAACGTGTGGTAAGGGCGGTGTTCGAGGGTAGGAGGAAGTTGGAGAGGGAGTTCCCATTCCGTCCGAGGCTTCTTGAGAAGACCAGCGTTAGGATCCAGGGACACCGAAGGCCGAATTATCGGGTCGAAAGCAACCTCACTTGCTGGGTCTACTGCCTTGTTGATGGGTCCGTCTTCTAAATAAATATACCTCCATTCGTCTACATTCCCCCGCCGTAAGCGTGCGCCATTATCAAGGCCGCCACCTATCCGTAGTATCTCCAAACAGTCACGGACATACTATGATTAGAAACGTGCCTCAGCAACGACGGTAGAAGACGTGGAGGAAGGTGTCGTCACCTACCTTTGAAGGAAATTCACAAAAGTCCATAATAATATCTAGGTCGGCAACGCTTCCGGGGACAGGACGTGGAGGGTATGCGACGTCGGGTGGGCGAGCTTGAATATCTAGATAGACACGCTTGGGGCCATGACCCATCGTCTCACCGACAGCTGCACCAGGCGCTCTGAAACGTGAGGGGATCTTGGCAACCTTTCGTGGGGGAAGAGCAGGATTGAGGGGTGGAACTGTGAGGCCTACTGCTTTCGGGACTAATAGAGAGGTGTGAGAACCGCAGAGCAGGTCACGGGTGAAAAACTTACTGTCGCGTCTGCTGGGATAGTGACCACTCTGAACCTCCCACCGCCATATTTTTTGCAAGTCCTCCCGACCAAAGACAAGGGTTGGGGGTTCTCCTTGAAATAAGGGAGCCGACCATTGTTTCTCCTCCGTTCTGAAGCGTTGTGCGATAGCGAAGACAATGAACACTATTGACACGCAGGCGAAAAGGAGGACAAATGTGTTACGTCGGCGAGAGAAACGAAAAAAGGAAAGTCGGTGAAAACGGGATAAGTTGGGGAGGATGAGGTGGAGGTGTCGATTTCGGAAGCCGGGAATGGGAAGGAAAAAGGAGATGGTCCATGGTGACGTTTTTGCATATCTAATCTTCTTTTCGTACATTGAAGAAGAGGAAGAGAAAATGGGGAGACCGTTGGCTGACCTCGGCAGGTCACGAAAACCGTTTTGGCGAGGATTTGACGAGTACATGCACGAGCGAGGGGAAGTCATCCAACCGCGTTTGACAAGCGTCAGTCCGTGACAACGCAAGCGCGCGTGCGCGCGTGAGCGTGAGAAACACAACACCATCAGTGGCAGTGTTAGCGCAGTGTTTCTGCTCCAAGCTTCGCAACCTCGGTTTATTTTTCTTCTTTCTACATACACACATACTCTTATTACTTTCCTCACATACTCTATGTGGCTCCGCTCAACGCTTGCGCTTCCAGATCAACAGGATCGGTCGGGACAGAGAGGATCCGCAACGTGTTTGTGTGTCCAAGGCCGCCCTTCCAGCCCTGCACAGCGATGATTGTACAGCCTGGCTTGATTAAGTTCAAAGCAACAGCGCTGCGCAATCCAAATCTGATGCGATTATCCACCTAGAGCAGTGATCTATTAGTTGGAAACCTATCGAGATCGGGCCAAACTACACACGTCGGATTGCCACTGGTGGCTCGCGATGCCCCGAGGCGCTGTATACCAGAAAGGATACACGCCCCTGTGAAGGTGTATCTGACGAGCAGTTTGCTCGTTTCGTGTCACTATAAATCTGTCAACTACGAGGACACAAGGGAAAGGGATCGAATATCTACCCGTAATAATGGGTACACTTGGGCGATACTTGGAGACAAGACGGGCCGTGTTGCCGCTGGTAGACAGTACCAGGATGGCGCTGGCTCCCTGCTCGGCGGCAGCGGCTACAGCAGCGAATGCCACCGTTTCTACTGTCTCGGTTGGCCTAGCCGTGACATTTCGCAGCTCATCATACAGGGGCGGGTAGCAGATCGCAGCTTCGGCGAGGAGACAAGTTTCCGCCATCATCAACACTGGGAATTTGACTTAACTTCCTACGGCAAACTCTGAAGATCGGAAGCCACCTACCGGACTGGATCGGGTATGTCCCCTTCGCTGTTTCACCGGACAGCATCACGCAGTCGGCGCCATCAAGCACAGCATTGGCGACATCGCTAACCTCAGCACGAGTAGGTCGGGGATTATACTGTCGATAGATGACATGACGCGATTGCTTGGATGCACGCTTGGCTTACTCACTGTCATAGACTGGAGGAGATTCAGTAAAATACGTTGCGACTTTAACAATGACACTTCGTACCTCCAACATTTGCGTGGCTACGATGACAGGCTTACCTGCCATATTGCATTTGGCAATCATCATTTTCTGTGCCAGGAATACCTGGCTGGCGGGGATTTCTATGCCCAGATCACCGCGGGCGACCATCACACCATCTGTTTCCTTCAAGATTTCATCGAAGTTGGCTACGCCTTGTTCATTCTCAATTTTGACAATGATCTTGATGTTGGCACCGTCGGGGCCGAGGACCTCGCGAATATCCCGAACATCCTGGGCGCGACGAATGAAAGACGCGAAGATCATGTCAACGCCATTTTTAACGCCGAACAAGAGGTCACGTTTGTCCTTCTCGGAGAGCGCAGGTAGATCCACGGGCGTCTTTGGGAGATTGACCCCTTTGCGTGAAGAAAGAGTGCCATTGTTGAGTGCACGGACGTGCACATTGGTGTGGTCGATTGAGAGAACGAGGAGAGATAGTATGCCTGAGCAAGACAAACATTAGACCCATAAACAAATATTCGCTACAGTAAACACACCATCATCCACGTAGATGAGCTTCCCAGGAGCAGTGACTTTCGGGAGATTGAGCTATGAAGAATGGTGTTATTTTTCCTCTAAAGAACTGTAGTGGTCCACTTACATAGTCGACATAAATGTACTTGTCATCGCATATATCCTTGTACTTGACATCCGTCGTGACAACGAACTCATGGCCAGCCGTGATAGGAGCCTAAACGGCTCCATAATCTATCATATAGAGTGGATCGAGGGCTGAGAGGCTTACGTCTTGACCATTCCGCATAAGACCGGTGCGAATTTCAGGTCCTTTCTAGAATTGGATGAGAAAGGACCCGTGACAACAAAAAAAAATACAGACAGTGTCGAGGGCAATTGCAACCGGACGCCCACCAGGATCGGCTGGCGAGTCTCACGTTCACATTTGGACCCATGCATATCAAATTAAATTTTGCACACCTGCGACCATCTTACGGGTGTTGTCGATTACGCTCTGGTGGTATTCATATTCACCATGCGAAAAGTTCATGCGCACTGATAAACCTTTGAGAGGAATTCGCGGTTAATCTATGTCATCTATACTCACCAATGTTGACGCCAGCACGTTGCAGTTCGGCCAGTTTTTCTACCGTGTTCACCTTGGGACCTGTACAAATACGGCTTAGCCTCACATCGGGTAGATAACACGCCGTCCGAGGCTCACCGATAGTCGCGATGATGGACGTCTAGGAGAGGTGATCAGAAGAAGAACACCACATTGCCAGTGTTGGACTGTAATCACCTTGCGATGGTATTTCGTCACCTCTGTCGTCTGGGGAGCAGCCGCCGGATTGAGAGTGGCATTCCACTCGAGGCGAGAACGAATGGCATCTGTAGGGAAGAAGGATGTCATGATCACTCAGAGAACCTAACGATTTTGGAGATGCGGAGCTAGAGTGGAGGATAGGTGCGGAAAGGGAAGATGATAAGCGGGGGTGGTGAGAAGAAGGGAGTTTGGAAGGGGTACCTGGAATTTATAGTTCGGCCAAGAACGTTGGGGCAGCACAAGTGGCTGATATGCCCGCGAATAGGTTCGGCGTACGGGGGTGTGGGTGCGTGCGAGCAAGCGATACCATATTTCGCGCGTTTACGATACTAATCGCATCCTACAGCCAATGGAAAATTTCAAACCCAGTCTACAAATCCCAACAAAGCTCTTCGATAAGGGATACACCCGCCTAGTAATGCGGAGGAAAATACAGAAGCTCAGAAAGAAACGGAAATCGAGAGCAGGACCAAACTAACGACACAGCAATCGACGAGAATCAATGGCTAAGACAGAAAACAAAAATTATCATCCAAGCCCGAACATCCCTACATGACACGCAAAGTCCATCCATGTAACCCGCCATCTACGGCAGCAGCGGCCTGCGCAGCAACCAGCCAGCTTTGGTCAATACCACTAGGAGAGCCACCTGGTCCTCCGCCAATTACGTTGAGGCTCATGTTCTCGAACACGTTCTCGCATGCAATTGTGCGTCCAGAGTGATAACCTACTCCGTCTAATGCCCGAATGAAGAGAAGCGGAAGACTCCGCCCCGCGAGTTGTTGCGGTACAACGGCCGGGGCAATTCCCGAATCTCTCTCGCCTTCACGCAACTCCTGGGCGTTGCTGCCCCTCTCAGTCCTGTCTTCCGCTTCATCGACGGGCGGGACGTCCTCCTTCAGTGCATTGATCACGTCCGCTAATGGAGGCATCTCCACAACAACAATAGTGTGTAGAGGACCGGCGGATATATACCGTGGGGGGATCGGGGGAACTGAGGTCGGGGCTCCATTAGAGGAAGGCTGGGGTTCGATCGTCCCTGCTGCACTAGCCTCAACAGGAGGTGTTAATGGTTGGACAAATGGTGAAACATTTGTAAGAGGGCCAGGGAGAGGGGTCTGATAAATACGCGTGCGAAGAGGGCCGATGCTACCGAGGTACACATCAAGGGGGGTTTGCGTCCGCGTTTTTGGGTTCTCATAGAAGAAATTTGAAACGGTCAATTCGAGGGCATTGTTAGCAGGACGATAGACTGGGGCAGTAAACAGAGTGGGGAATGGGGTGACTGGTAATTCGGGGATAGTGTTGCTTGGTCCGAGCGCATCGAAAAAAGTGTATTGAAATTTGGCTGCAAATCTACATAAGACATGAAAATTACAACAGAACGTGCGACACTCACAAATGCCGACGATGGTCCAGCATAAATAGTCATCCACCTCATCCGTAACAGTACGGACACCATCTTTTACATCTTCTCGAACACGCGGCGATTGAAAGATGAGAGGGTGGGAGCCTGCTTGACCAGGAGCTGGCGACATTGTCCCCGCAGTGCCAGGCATAGGACCAGCTGCGGACAAGTAGTGCCGGGTTCCGTCCTGATTGATCCTTTGCAACGCAATCTTCTGCATCTGGCTCACGGGACCACCATCATCTGTCACGATCTTGCCTTTATCAACCTTGCGGATGACTAAGGGAGCAGTCGAAATTCCGGAATGTGTATCCATGAGAATGATCTCGGATCCATATGTCACCGGTTGAGGAACTGAAAACGATATGCATATCAGCGAGCAGATCGCAGGCGCAGAAAAGGGGGCGGATGTAAGGTTGTGGGGAGGGATAGCTGTTGCATCTCTCGGATCTAAGTAGGAAAGATCTCATACCTAAAGATTGCGTTTCTTGCGACCGACGTACAACATTGACATTGAACGCGGACCAGGAAACGTTGCTCGCACAAAGTTGGGTGTGATCTATGGTCATGTACTTTGTCCGTACAGTCTGAGAGTTGATGCGATTAAAGAGAGAGACGGGACCCCCGGCGAGAATACATGAGGAAATATTGCGTGTCTTCGCAGTCTTCTTGGAAGGTTTTGATATGATGGTGACCGGAGCCGAGTCGAACGACGCCCAGACACGACCAGTTGGGGGGTCAACACCATCAGAAGACTGCACATGAGGTGGGGGCTCCGCGATATCCAGGGAAAGTAAAAAACTTTTGGCCTTGGCCGTACCATTGACGTGCAAGAACTTGAAGCTTGCAGACATGTTATTGTCCAGTTGGGCCTTCTGCTCGAAGCTGCGTTCACCCGTCTCAGAGACAACGCTCATGGCCATCTGCTGTTGACGCATGTGCCAGACGGGACCCTCGATGTGGACGACAGGCGGAGGACATAGGAAACGTTTTTCGCTGCCATAAGATTTTTGAGCGACGGCAGCGTGCATACACACGACAGTCGTCATAGGCGTGGCCCGCCCAGGATCTTGGGATATGTGTTCGCGCACAACACGACGAATTTTGCGATGTGGATCATCGGCGTCGCTATCATCAAGCTTGCGTTTTCCGTTCGCCTGCTTCCAGAGGGGTCACGTGCTTATGGGACGAAGGTCGCGACTGAAAGAGCTAGTTGTGACTTACCAGTCGAGGGGCCGAAGGAGAGGGAAGCTGCTGAGAGGGTGCCATCGTGGCCGGAACGTTCCAAGGCGCGTGTTGACCGTTGGTGGATGGACCCTCTTTGGACGCGGTCAAGATGGACTGGAAAGATATACCTGGATCGACGGGAGGGAGCGCGGGAGGTTGGGAAACGCTTATAGGAGAGATGGAGGGGTTCGTGGCAGGCTGGGGAGTACCAGGGGCAGAATGGGGAGGATTCGAAGCCTGGGACGCGTTCTGCGGGGAAGAAGACGCGGTTTGGGGGCCTGAAATTACCTTTACGACCAGTTGGGCGATATTTGAAGTAGGGGAGGATTCGCGGGACAAATCATGTAATTGTTGCTGGGAATGATGTTGATTTTGAAGGTCAGTGTTTGGCGAGGTGGACATCTGAGAAGGATGTATAGTGTCAAGGGGGTGAGGGTGGACGGTCCTCATTATTTCCCGCGGGTCTCTAGGCGGGGAAAGGTGTGTGGGAAGAATGGTTGGAGAGTGGGAAGAAAGTGAGGTCCCACGTGTGCGGCGTGAGAGCCTTCGTCCACGTTTATAAACTCCTCCCGCGGGACCCCGTCTTGACTCTCGGGGTCCCCCGATTACGACATACACGCCCTTGACTTCTCATATCCTCATCATCATCAGACCAAACCAACCCGCGGCTTCTTCCTCTTCCTCCCCCTCGTAGAATAAACTGCTAGTCTTCTCTGGAAGCTCTCCATTACCACCATCCATTAGCTGTTGGCGCCGCCTCTCATATGCCAATCGTAGTGCCTCGTCGTCGCATGCCTCATCACTGATATATGGCGAATGTAGGCGCTCCTCTCCATCTACCCAATCTGGCCGTCCCCCGGTCACTGTTCCCAGAAGTCTGATTACACTACTTGATCGAGTATGAAACGGAAAATGCGCACAAACTGTCAGAACTCCGAGCTTGTCTTCGCGCTTGATCACGGCTTCCGCTGGCAGGTCCTCTCTGCCGAAGAGGACTCGCTGCGAACCTAATAGGCCACTTTCGTTGTCCACCATCACTAATTCCCTTGCGAATTCTGAGCCCTCCTCCGGGCGTTCCTCCCTCCACCAGCCGGATGGCTCCTGGTCTGACTGTCTCGGGCTCGAAGGGAAGAAACCTCCGAGATTGAAGGGGTCTACGCGTTTTTCTCCATGAATCGCACGGCGAGACGGCACAGCCAAAAAGTCGATGCTCGTTTTGTTGCGGCGTGATCGTTGCAGTTGCTGCTGAGCGGCGACATTTGGCGTTGACTGGGACCGCTGCCTGACTTCAGATACGGAGTGTCGAGTGCTTGGGTTCATGTAGGACATTGAACGGTATTAAGTTGAGTATGTCAGAGAGGAAGAGAGGAGAGTAACGAGTGCACAGTATCCCCAACGGACGGAGGATGCAATAACTCATCCCCAACGTTCTATTTTCATCGTGCCTGGATTCCGAATCGGGCATACAGATTGAGTTGTCAATTTAGGGAATTTGAAATCACTGGTTGCGCACAAACGCTTTCGAATTAGGAAAAGAGGGTTTATACCCACTAAGGGCATGGGAGTGGCCTAGGCAAGGGACAAGTAGGACAGTGGGGTATTCAAGCACCGCCCTGGCTGTAACGATGTTGTCCCTAGGCACGACTTGCCTAATGCCTACCTGCCCCGTATCGCCAACTAAAATGGTCTGAAAGAAGCAGCGCCATTAATGGGCAAAGCGAACGAAAAGAGCATTAGAGTATTACCACGTACAGCTACTCGTGTCCCGTTCACCACTGAGGCCGGCGACGCCGCCGAGATTGACATACCCCTCAGAAGTTGGCTTTGCACCAGCGCCATCTTTAACGCCCACAGGCCATTTGGCCCGACACCAAACACAAGTCAACTGAGGTGTTCTTCGACGCCCTGCAAACAAGACGCAAAAGCTCGAGTCAGCCTTGGCAGGTAGGAAAAGGCACCCGAGGACCGAACATTGGGCAAAACATTCCGTGTGCAGCGCATTTCCACATTCCTCGCAGAACACCAACTTGTCCTGAGAAATGCCATGTATGTCCTCATAACAGATGGGACAGCTATCTTCGGGTCCAGGAATGCGCTTCTTTGAGTCTGACGATGTGGACGTTGAAGCGTTACCCGTCGCGCGTGCATAAGCATCCCGAACCTTGGTGTTGGCAAGAGCAGTTGGAGCCTGCGGGGCATTCGCAAATATGCTTTGGAGTTCGCTAGTGAGCAGAGCCCTATACATTACGCGTCAGAGTGAGGACAAGGTGGACACAGAATCCCTTACTTCTGATACCACAGGCCGGAGGTCTGTGGAACCTGAAGAACTATCCAACATTGCGTGCGTCATGAGCAAGCTATTTCATGTTTGAAAGTAGTTTTCGGAAGACCGTTACCCTTTAAAAACACGAACAGCTGCAACGAAAAGCTGTCAGAATTCTGACCGATCGATCTCAAGGACGACGTACAATGTGTTTGCAATGGTTGCCGCGAGACGCATCGGGACCTTGAAGGTGATTAGTAGACGTGACAGGGCACAGATATGGTAAATGAAGATGAACATGGTACGTACAGTCACACGAGGGGGACCTGCCAATGATAACGGTGTACACCTGGCAACAACGCCAAATGAGAAGTTCCGCGTCACAGATTCAGCGATGATTAGACGAACATTCCCTGTCGACCCTAGGACCTTGAATTCCTCACACGGCTTATCACCCTCGCGTCTCCTGTCAATCATGAAGAATCTGTCGGAGAGTCGTACCATCGGACGTGACTGAGTCGCCGGCTTCTCTTACCTCTGTGACATGACCCGCGCGACACGGTCAAGGATGTTCTTAGGGCATGACTTTTTGAAGATGGCCCCACGTTTTTCTGGTGAGGTGGCATCCGAGCCTTGAGGCTCTTTGCGTGGTTTCTTTGGACTCCTTGGGCTTGAGGATGAGGTTTGGCTATGTGCCTGTGGTGGCTGTTGACGTGATGACGGACCAGAGACGCCTGTGCACCCCGTGCACGTAAGGTGTGAGCCAACCCCATGCGTTAGCAATGAAGTAGAATCGACGGCTACCTTCGTCAGACACTAGTTTGCGCTTGCCCATGGTCGTCCAGTGAGAGGCCAAATCGCGGTGTCGCTTAACGACAGTCACCGCCGCAAAGCCACCCCCTTTTACGGTTTAGTTCCGAGCCAACCGTGCCTCCCTAGTCTCCAGCGACTTTCCACCCTCCAGTTTCAAAGATATGCTGAAAAACAGCTCAATGCCACAACACCCTCCATGGTGGCAACATGTGTCGGTTTGTTGCACCAAAGGCAATACGTCTCACATCTGAGCATTTGCTCCATGAAGATGCCATTCAACGCCCATTACGTGTCCAAGTCAGTTACGCGATGTTACCAACTACCTTGAAGAGCCTCGAGGAAAGATTGGTGAGTCCGCGCACTTATAGCGATCCAAGAGACTCACGGAACTCGGCAGACAAGAGCGTGGAATCTCATTCACCGCTAGAATGGCAACTAGAATTTGGCCCGAGGTTATGCCTCACACCAACGTGTCTTGTGTGATAGTCGTGGCCTTGTCTCTCCTGGGTACAACATCCGAAGAGGAATAACCGCCGATGGGCATGCACGCAACCGATGTGCCGTGGAATAGTACTCAGATTTCGCGCTTAGTACAATCACCATCGGATGTGATATATCTATCAAAGGAATTTCTGATGTCTCCCTGCAGAAGGATCAAATCAGGTGCGTGGCGCTCAGGTCCCAGGATTCGGATGATACCGGGCTGCATGATAAGGGCATTGAAAAAGACATTGAGCTGAGGTGACCCCAAACTTTGGAGATCCGGATAAGGACCAATCGGTCGTGTGGCGCTACTGTATGTTGTGCTCCATTTTTCTCGATTGATGTCCGCAAGAATTCGTATCAATTGAAAACTCCTTCTCGAAACATCGCGATAGTGTCGACCAAGTATGGGCGGAGTCAGCGTAATTGGATGGCTTATGGTGCTCATAGAGCTGACTCTCTGTTTGGGGATACTGTACAACTACGCGACGTTGACAAAAAATTATTTTCAATAGAAGTGCCCTTGCGTGGGGCCCAATCATGCGTAGGAAACCGGACAGTTGTCGCCGCTATTATTCGGGTTGGTCGAGAATAATCAGTGCCCGCTCGGAAACCGCCCAAATGGTGTTCCACCATTACATGCACTTCACTTCTCAATATATATGTGTGTTTGTGTGTGAGTGAATATGTGATTGATGCCAACAGCACCACGGGGTGCAGAAGACCAACCCTGTCCACGCCACGCCACGTCAGCAGTGTGTATGCGCAACGCACACGACAACAGGGGAAAGGATTCCGTTACCACGGACCGATCGGTTGCCGTGACCCCCACAGTAATGCCTATTCAGCAATACGCACACTGGCTTCGGGATAAAGCAATCGATCACATCCAACGTGTCCTACTCGGCGTGCTCAGAGCGGGTCCAATTCCGCAGCATGTGGCATTCGTGATGGATGGCAACAGGCGATATGCCCGCACCAAGGGCATGAAGGTCATACAGGGTCATGTCGACGGCTTCGTCGCACTACGGAGGGTACGCCTCACACACACACTCGTTCCTTGTCAAACGCGAAATGACCCTCCGAACCTCAAAAACTCTGCCAATACGCAAAACGACAGGTGATGGAAATATGCTCATTCCTCGACGTCAAGGTCGTCTCTGCGTACGCCTTTGCCATCGACAACTTCAAGCGCCCCAAAGATGAGGTGGATGGGCTCATGACCTTAGCCGAAAAAGGCCTCTTGGAACTTTGCCAACACGGGTGTGTCGTCATTTCCGCTCTCGACGGAGCGGTATTGAGAACCTCGCGTGGCTTAGAGGTACCCTCTCCGAGCACGGAGTACGACTAAATTGTATCGGAAAGACCCATCTCTTTCCACCTGAGGTCCAAGCGGCCCTGGCAAAGGCAGAAGAACTGACCAAGGACAACCATAGGTGAGACTCGTGCCTCCCCCCCATGACCGTCGTTTTTCAGCTGATCGGTTGGCAGAGCGGTGCTCAATTTGTGCATTGGGTATTCTTCGCGGGACGAGATCACAATGGCTGTAGAGGAAATCGTTCATGACGCCCTACTGGAAGGAAGAACAGAGTGAGTCATGCGCGTGTACCGTTACGTTCGAGCAACTGACACCTGAAATAACTCGCAGGCCAGTCACGGAAAAAGACATCGAGGACCACCTGATGACCGCAAAAGTCAATAGCCCACCTTTGGATATTCTAATCAGGACGAGTGGTGTCAAGCGTCTGAGCGACTACTTACTTTGGCAGGTGGGTTCTGCTGGCATCATCCTCAACCATCAATCACCTCATGCACTCACCCTATCTGGCAGTGCACCGAAAACACTCAGATTCACTTCATTGATACATTCTGGCCAGATATGGGACTCCTCGATCTTCTTCCGATTATATTGGATTATCAGCGCAAAATTTGGTCTCAATAGATGCTTCATAGAATATGTGTTAATCGGACAGATGGTGTTTCTGAAACACGTTCATGCAATACACAAATGGTTCGGGGGTCCGAATTACGTTATGCGGGAAGGACAAAGGCTGGGTAATACACTTGTGTGTATAGGAGAAGAGAAGAGACAGTGCGATGCGTGAATCCATGGAAGGAGATGCGAGGTGATGTGATACGCTAGATGTCATTGGATAATTGTCTATGTGGTCATCAAATGTCCAGAAAAGTCCAAGAATAGAGGGCCGTCACAGGGGAGTCGTAATAACGCGGCGTTGGATGCCATAAGCTATATACATATTCGTGCAAAAAATCGTTTGGCAGACCTGGCGCCCCGTATACCGCGGGTGAAGCAAAAATGGTGGATCAATTGGGGGGCTCGCGCGGGAGGCCAGAGACGCGGCGGTTCGGTCGCTGTTCGTGACCCTTCGAATCTGGAAACGGTACCCCAGAATCACCGCGTGTCAGTGTTGAGGGTGACTGTCCTTGCTCTGCCTGGTACCGCTGCCAGTCTTCCACTTTGAGCATGGACAGCCGAGCCGAAGATGGCTGAGCCGCCGGGCTGGGGGTAGTACTTAGCTTGTCTGCGCTTTTCGAGCGAGAATGACGGACAGCCGTGTCGCGAGGTGCCGAGGAGTGCCTATTCGTGGTATTCCTTTCTCGTGTAGTGTCCTCTGACCGGCGGCGACGCGATTCCTTAGCCTGCACAGCAGCAGCTCTCTCCGCCTGGCGCTTGGTGACTGCATGGCGCTCGGCCGTTTTGGAGCGCTCCCATCGAGCTTTGGCTGCCTCCAGCTCGGCCTGCTCCTTCCCTGCATTTGTGAGAGGTGCCTGCAGCTCCCGCAGCTTCTCGCGATGCCGCTCGGTCAGTTCTTCGTAGGTTACGGTGCGTGGATGCTGTGCCGGCGGTGGAGTAGCCTTCCTCGGTGGTAGGATCGTCGGGGGCATGTACGAGCCGCTGATATGAGAGGAAGCAGCGCGGCGGTGATGAGACTTGGAGGTCGACGCGGAAACATCATGACCCGTCGTGTGTGTAGGACTATCGACCTTATCTCCTGGGATGACACCAGTCTCTACGAGAATCTCCCGCATCTGTCGTCGCAAAAGGGCGTCCTGAACAGCCGCTGGGACAGGAGCACGAGGTGTTGGAACGACAAGTGGCATAAGTGTGGTAGCAATTGGCGCAGACACCCCAGAGGGGGGCTGCAAAAGTTTGCGGTCACGAAGATACGAGTCCCAATCCTCGTCACGTAAGGGTGCACTGGTGGGTCGACCGATGGAGTGACCAATATGGGAATCAAGAGAGGGTAAGTCCATCGAATGGATTCTGGCCCGCGGATCAGGCTGTCTAGGAGGACGTTGATGGGATGGGCTGAGGACTGTGCTGTTGAGGTCATAGCTGAGCGTCCTGGCACGGGAAGCCAAAGATGGTTGACGAGAGCTAGACCCAGATGACGGTTGGGGTGTTTCCGATTTGAGAACATCGATGGACCGCCGTATGGTCTGGATCTCTTGCAGTAGCTCCTCCCTAGCCTTGAGATCCTCTGGTTTAGCACTGGAGAGGCCTGCGTCTCCGGAGACAAATGCACGAGGAACATCGTCCTTTATATCACTGCCGAGGTCGAGCACTGGAAGGGCACCTGGAGCCTGGGAGTTCTTCATGACAGCGCGCCTGAGCTCTTCCTCGGGAGCCCCAGCAGCAAGGAACTCCGATAAGCCAGAAGAACGCCGTGGACGCGTGCCGAAGTTGGAATCATCCGCCCTGGGTGACGAAGTCCGTTCGCCACCCTTAAGGGGAGTGGTTCCGGAGAATTCACTGTCCGTGCGGTCATGTTTTTCTAGACCAGGGTGTTCCCTCTCCCATAAAGCCTTCTCCTGTTCGAGTCTGGAAAACCTTTCCGCAGACTTGGCTTCGTCTTGTCGTTCACGGCGTTTCTGTTCTACCTTTATCTCCCTGAGCTTCTGCTGCAAAAGGTGCAAGATACGGAGCTGAACAGCGATGCCCATTAGCCAAATAGCACCGATGAGACCGATCTCGATTTGCATGGATTGTGTGACGGGAAATTCGATGTCGTGATCGATATACTTGGGAAACATGCTCCGAAAGCCGATATTCCAAACATAGAACTGAATAGAAAGATCAGAGTTTGTATGACAGGAATGGGACGAATAACGAGTCTAACCTCTTTGAGCCCCGCGGTGGAAAAGCAGTCCACCCCCAGAATCAGTGCACTGGCACCGACGATGGCCGTTGCCACAAGAAGAACTTGAAAATGAATCTTGGGTATTGTACACATTACGAAACCGATGACGGAACAGGCTGGCAACGAGGCGTGAGATGACACCTTGGCAGGGAAAACGGAAACACGTACTAATGAACATGAGCCATCTGATGCCAATGGGACGAATGAGTCCCCCGTCTCGGAAACATTGAAGCCACAAGCCAAATGCTAACCCGCCCCATGCGCCGATGAAATACTTCGTTGCTTTCCAAAAGAAGATGGCGAATCCGCCACCAGCGACCCCGGCAACGAAAGAGGATAAGACGAACATCCCTCGCAAAGTTTTGCTAGGGGGATTGATCGAGTGTAATATACCGAACTTGACGATGAGGGAGAAGCAGACGAGGGAGAGTGTGTAAAAACCGATCAGGAAGAAAGACGACCTAGGAGGGGCTGTCAGTCAGTGATATGCGCTGAGAGGATGTGCGGACCATCTGTTCTTGTGTCCCAGGAAGGCACTGGGAAGACCAGTCAGAATGAGAACTGTGCCAAGAACGCCAAAGGCAGGATCGATTTTGGTTGCTAGGATTGTGGCGGAAGCGGCCGAAGTTGCAGATGCGTTGACAGTCGAGGTTGGTGTGGGTGCGATCGTCAGGGTAAGATTGAAAGCGGTAGGGAAGACGTTGACTATAGCGAGAGTCTGGGTGCCTGAGCTAGCGATAGAGGTGGAAGTGAACGAGGACGTCCCCCTGATAACCGTTACATTGGCAGAGTCGGTGGGCGTCGAGGCCGCGGGAGAGGTGGACTGGGCCGCGGTGGAGAGGATGAGGGACGCATACAGGAGGAGGGGAAGGAGAACCCTGGAGGGATGGACGCGAGCAAGCCAGGGCATACAGTGAGGGGACATGATGATGGGTGTAAGAGGAAAAAATGCCCACGGGAAGAGAGGTGGGTGGAACCGAAAGTGAAGCGTGTGCTCGAGAGGTTAAATTTGAACCTAAGTTACAGCTGTTCGTAATGTCCGCGGTCGGGGCAAGGCGCATCAGCTTTGGCAGACGGGGCTTGGAGACCGCGGGGCGGGGGCGAGGATGAATGGATCTTGACAGCAAAGGGCGGCGGTGGCGACGATAGTCATGAGTGCTCCAAACCTTGAGTTGCCTGCCATCGTGTCGAGATTAGCGAGGGCGTTGTCTGACCGCCTTAAGCGGCTGGGCGTAATTGATACACTTTCGTAAAATTCAAATTGATCCCATCAATTAACTGTAAAATTTAGTTGACATCTTCCCAATTGACTTAAGCATACGAAGGTATCGAACGGGTTCATTCCAATCCTCTCGCCTCTCCTCGAGCACAGTGACAACTCTACCCCCACGACCGAATCTTCCCACGCGACCGGACGCGTGTTGATACGAATTCGCGTCTACCACACCCCAAACGAACACGTGTGAGAGATCCGGTAAATCGATCCCCCGAGTAGACGCCGTGGTTGATACTAGTAAAGTTGGGTTATCTTCCATCCTTCCACCACTTCCCCCAACTAGATGAACTTTTCCCCTGTTGGTAATCAGGAGGTCTAAACCGAATGCATTTATGCCAAGCATACGCAAGTCATGCACCGCCCGCTGTACAGGTGCAGACGCTGGTAGGATAAGCAACGCTACCTTCGGAACATCTGTCGCGAATACAGATGCTATCCCCTCCATCAACACGGGATGGAAGGGGGAAGGTGTACCCCCATACTCTTAAGACCGAAAGCCATCATCAGTTCTATGACTTGCAGTAGGATACAGTAGACTCACCCTGTGCAGGTACTTCTGATAGATCCCCACCTTGGAAAGTCGTCGTCCACGTCTGCACCTCTTGGTGATCCGTGCTGTCCTCCTCTGAGGACGATTTTGATTCCACTTCTGCCTCGACGTCCCTCACACTGCCATCCTCTGAGAAAACCAGGGCGCAATGTTGGACTGCTCCTGCTTCTGGATCGACGTCAGGCACAGCGCCATTCTTTTCGCATCTCCGGGATTCCCTCACAGGTGTTTCACTGCGAACCTTTACGACCGAGTCAGCGCCCTTCCTAAACCAGCTGTTTTGATAAAGTTGTTGCCGGAGGCCAGTCTGAAGAGTAGCACTACACACAACAAGCTGAGGGGAACTGTCGACAATGCCCGATCCACCAGCTCGGATGCGTGGAGCAAAGATTTGGTCAAGCAAGAGCTTCCCCGCGCTAGGGTGTCGCTTCATTTTAGCTGCAAGCTTTTTCTTCCTGTCCCCGGAAGCGTTCGCAGGGACAAAGTCAACAATGTAATCGACTTCGTCAACAACAACCGTGCTGAGACCTGACAAGTTTAGAGCATGCTCGTCCTCCTGCAGCACATCCAAAATAGCTTGTGGTGTCCCAATGAGAATGCTCGGGGGGCTTTCGCGGAGTCGAGATATATGCGAAGATGGTTCCTCCTGGCCGCGGACTACAACTTGGGCCGGTAGAGAATGACGTGGGCCACTGTTTGCTTTTGTAATGCATTCTATCCAGTTCATAAATTGGTAGGCAAGATCGCGGTGGGGAACAAGGAGCAGTGACGTGGGATGAGATCGCTTCCCGTCAAGAAGTGTTGTCCAGTATTTACTGAGCAAAGCCAGGACCAACCCAAAGGATCTGCCGTGATGAACATAGTGAGACCCATCATTCGAAACGAGGACTACGGACTCGACGCACTTTCCGCTGCCCGTATGCCCCTTGATCATAACATCCTTTCCTTGAATGATTGCAGGTATAAGCGTAGCCTGCGCATCGGTGGCCTTTGTGACGGCTGAAAACGCAGACTTGAGACCAAGGCGGACAGGCCGCGAGAGGCCCAGACCGGCGAATGGGAGAGAACTTGAAGCATTTGTCTGGTGAAAGGCTTGGGCTGCATGCTTAAGTTGGCTCGCAAAACGAACGTTACTTGGCCGGAGTGCTGCTTTGAGGTAGTTTGGAGCGGATGTCAGTCCATGCTGAAAGTAGCCCATGAAGTGACGGGGGTATAGCCAGACAAACGTTCAGCTGAGCTGCGCGTCGCGCGCGTCGGACGCTTTTCCTGTCATGTGCGTACGTAACACTGGCAGTACTTTGAGATGGCTCCCGTTAAGAATGTCATTATTATTGGCGTAGGTAACACAGCAAAACATCCTACGATGGTATCATTGGCGTATCGCCTGTCACCCGGCTTGGCCATCCATCTCTTGGACCCCTCCCCTTCACTCTTTGCGTCCACTTCTCGTAAAGCGGGGGGACTTCTCGCTCATGATCGGTTGCATCGACCCACTGCGTCTCTCGGACTCGGAGCCCTAATCCTTTGACTTGCATAGACAGCTCGCCGAGGAATACGATGGCCCGCCGCGTTCTCACTCCCCGAATATCGCCTACATTCTGATGGCAAGAGGCGCGAGGACTGGCTTCTCAAAAGGGCATCGTCCGAGCGCCGCCGCTGCCGCAGATGTCAATCCTGAATATGACCCCATTGTGTTCCCTCCGTGGCTTGCGGCGGAAAGATCCAGAGATTCTACTTCCCCGCTTGCCAAAAGTCGCGTCTTCGGGGGTACAGTACCACCGCGTTGTTACGGCTCACCTAAACGTCACATAATTCCAGACCCATGGGAATCCACTGGAGTTAAGTTAACTTATGCCGATTCTCACTGGAGTCATGCCGACTCTCACTGGAGTTATGCCGATTCTCGCTGGACCAATGCCGCTCCCACAACTTCCATGGCCACCTCCCCGTGACCGTCACTGGCGTCGTCTCATCTTCCCCAGATGGCACAGTCACTGGGCTCACTGTCCGCTCTCCAGCGCATGATGCCCTGCGACGTTCTCCAGCTCACCGCAGGCGTGTGGACCCCGCACGTGTTCGTCACACTTTCCCCAAAGCCACCACCTCTCCCCAACTCTCACCTGTCTAGTCACTCCATTATCTTGCGCTCTCCGTATTGGGCTGCGGCAGAGCCGCAGGAACAGGCTAGCACGTTGTCTTCACCGATAGTGAGGCCAACATCTCACCCGAGCTCTCCAGTCGCGCTGGTTGCAACATCCACATCGCTGGGTTGGACACGATGACCGTCCCCGTGCCCGAGAAAGCTTCAGAAGTCAACCCGAGCCTATCGAAGTGCTAATACAAGCCGCGCAAGTCAAGTCACTTGGCGACGATTACGTGATCGTCTTGCAAACGAGATCAGATTGACGGGAGCAGGCACTCAGGCAGGTATTAGAGTCTAAATGGTGACATATGGATGAGTGCCAGCCATGGGCCTTGGGGTATCTTTAAGTCTCGGCACTGGTCTCATCCTTGCCGAACTGTTTTTGCTTGGTAAGAGTCCCAGTGCAGATGTTTCATGGCTTGGTTTGGGCACCTGAAACCAATCCCATTGCGACGGCAAAGGGTATGTATTATAATTACGATCAACAGTGTATACATATTTGAAGGCTGTAATCAGGCTGATCTGCTTGTGTGAGAAGGGGGATAAGGTGATGTCAATGTGTGCAAGAACGTAGTACAACGACAATTCGAGTGGAAGACGAGTGTGGCTGGTTCTCATCATTGCTTTTCGTACGGTGAACTGTATAGTAAGAGAACGAGGATGGACGAACAAAAGATAAGAAGGACCATTCACATAAATTCCTCTCGTGTCTGGCGGAGCAACTTGGTTTCACCCATCGTTCTCGTCTTCCTGTCCATCGTTGGGTATTGGATCGCCCATCCTCGCGAGTTCCTATTCCTCACTATTTGCAATGGGTTCATACAAAGGTCGAGTGCTAACTCGGCCAAGCATGCGGTCTAGCCAAGCCCGGCTTCGTATTGGCATATCCTTTCTGCGTGGGCTAAGAGACTGCCGACCTCGCCGGGGGGTATTGGGTATAAGAGAGGTGACTTCAGACTCGTTTTCCAGCGCTTCTTCGCGCTCGTCTGTAGGTGTTTTATCAGCAAAACCCTTTCCGGTGGAAAGTTAAAAAACTGACCCTCTCCGAAGACTCTGTCCATCTCTTCTAGCGGCACACCCTTAGTTTCTGGATAGACTGGTAGAGATGTATTTTAATTAGCATGCCAGACCACAGGTTTTAGTCGGTCTGCAATCACGCACGCAAATACACTAGAACAAAGCCACTTATGTCAGTCCGACTGTGCCATATATCCATGAGAATTGCTCCTTACCGAGTATGAAGCTACAAACACAGAAAAACCCATGCATCGGATATAGCCTCCACGTTATCACTTCTTGCAAGTAGGGCGTCACTTCGCCAACCAAAAAGTTGAATGCCCAGTTCGTCGCCGTAGAAAGGGAGACACCTTTCGCACGGACGGTAAGAGGGAGGATCTTTAACCCGTGAGCCCTTCTGGCTAAGAAAAGGGAGGTCTTATAAATACCTCAGGGGGGTACAACCACGGAATCGGGCCCCAGCTGTATGGAAGTACTGTGAGAGTGTTCACAACAGTTCGTAACTGACATACCTATAGCCAAAGAACGCATTGTATATGATGACACATGCCACCACGGCCTTTGGGGTCTCAGGGATATCAATGTACATGAACCAGCCTGTTGCGCCCAGAGCAATCGCCATCTGAATCGCCGCTAATTAGATCGGGAGAGGCTTGCAGAATGTAACATACGACAACAGCCCCAGACATGAGAATGGAGCGTCGGCCCCAGCGGTCTACGAGGTACCACCTGTGTGACACATGTCAGTTGGTCAATAGGCTGTGAAGTCGCGAAGACCGACGTCGGTAGAGTGCTTAGCATGTATATAATGGCATTGATGCCGGCCATTAAAATCGCATCGCGCCCAACCCAGCCGGCCGCTATTGACATTGTTATCACAAGCAGTCGGTGTGGCCGAATACAACCTCACCTTCGAAAACTCTCGCTGTCGACGAGGTTAGTGAGCTAGAAATCGCAGCTCAAGTAAATGACACTCACGAGCATAATAAGAAATGACTACGACCAGCATTAGTCACAGTAGTCGACCAACAAGTCTATCTTACCATTGATCCCGTTCTGTAAGGGGCGGTTCTATCAGCAAGCAGTTTTAGCCTGGGCCTCATTGGTTGACGTACAAGTTGAGCAAATGCCTGCGAACTCATAGCCAGGAGGATTCGTCGCTGGTATTTCCTCCACATTGCTTTGTACGTTCGGCCTTCCCCACTTTCACGCTACAAACTACTCAGCATGCGAAGCCATGCAACCGGAAAGAAGGATTACTTCAGAAATGACTCGCTCCTTGATCTCATGAAATTCTGCTCTTGCACCGAGGTCTTCTGGATCACCTCCATGTAAATCCGCAATGACTCGCATCCCTTCGTCATCGCGGTCAACGTCGATGAGCCAACTGCGGAGCATTAATCTTCGGTGGAGACGGATAAGCTATGATACCAACCGAGGACTTTCCGGAAGGACCAAGGAGCCCGCTGCAAGAATCGCCCCAATGACGCACTGAACAAACAGTGGAATACGCCATGAAAGGTCCGAGTCGATAAACGAGCAGAAGTAATCCAACCACTGCAATATCATGAGCGAGATGACAAGTCAGGGTACAGGTGCATCTTACTGACCACGGATGACGCGTAACCGAAGATATTTCCGGTGAACTCCATACATGCCAATGCTCCCCGCTGTGAGAATCCGTGATGACGTGCATGTCGACATGTAGGCAAATGCATATGACTCACGTGGTTTGGGGGCGATATTTCACTCTGATAAATCGGCACAATTGTCCTGCGTAGGGTATTGCCCAAGTAAGGGCATGACTTGGCCAGGATTAAGGGACCTCACGATAAAAGTCCAACACCGAGTCCGCTGATCACACGGCCGATGACCATGGTAACGATTCCGGTTGTAAAAGTTTGCACGGCCCCTCCAATACCGAAAATCACGGCGCCGGCGAACAAGGTACCTCTTCTGCCAAAGAGGTCACCGACTTGACCGGCAGCGATGGACGTTACTTGTGGTGTTCATCAGATAACACCCAATAAGGAATTCCCAGTGCCGAATACGTACTGAATGCGCCGATTTCGAGCACTGCGACCATGGTACCGATTTCTAGTGATCCAGGCGAGTTGAAGTATTTGCGAAAGTGAGGGCCCGTTATAATCCCTGACATTACACTGGGACAGTGTGAGCTCGAAGCATTCGAAATTTCGAAATATGACGCGTTACCCTTGATCATATCCAAACTAAAAGGAGGGTGAATACCAATTGGAGTGTGAAAATCATGACTTACGAGAAACACCCCGAGACTGGCAAAAGCGGTTATGGAATATAGGAGAGGTCGACCGACAAGACGCGGCCGTGAAGCAGAAAGGCGTGTAGCCATGCTGCATGTAAGCAAGTGGTGGTGGTGGTCGCAAGAAAGAATGGAAGGTGGAAGGACCCCAGTTTTGGAGTCGCTCACCAGCGAGACACCGACGGCCTTGGCGCCCGACAGCTGCGGCCCGATTCCTCGACAAGCACACTCCCCCCACCCTTCCTCATTGAGCTCCAATGCCCAACTCGGTCGTCTCCATCGACTCCTACTTTTCATCTGATGACTCAGACGACGAAGAGTACCGTCTCGCGCAACAGGAATGGGAGGAAAGTTTAGAACAGCTAGCCCAAGTCGTCTCGGTCGTACTTCTGCCATTCTTGGGTAGGTGGCTCGGAAGGCGTTGGAGTTATTGGGGTGAGTTCGTTTATTCATAATACTCTCACTTCTTAACACCCCATTTCCATTCCACTCTACACCATAGCCTATGCACGCTACGTTCGCCTCGGTCTAGGGAGATCATTCTTTCTTGGAGAAGGTCACGCAGCGTAGCAATACGTTCGTAGCTGAGTACGTCGTGAGAGATGCTATCTTGTTGTTGACGCTAACCTTTGTCTAGATATACTGTATCCTCGTGCAACCTCCTCCGCAACATTCTCTAGCCAATCCGTCATCTTTATCCCCGATTCTTGCATATCACGTAGCACCTCGTGAGCCACCACCCATTCTCCCCTCCTCGCCAACCCATGCAGCATGATATGCCACGTGTCCCCAGTCAAGGATATCTTGTCTCGGCGCATCTGCCTATAGAATTGAAGTGCCTTCTGGACACCTGCGGGTGACGGATTTTCCAAGCAAGTCTTGAGAAGCACGTTATACGTCACCTTGTTGAATTTGACCCGGTGTGACTTCATCTTCTGTAATATGAGTGCAGTACAATCTTGGACGAGCTGGTCATCCCTCCCAATCCAGCCATGTACACCGTTCAGGATCGCGGTATAAGTCACGACATTTGGTGCTATCGCGGGGTCACCCGATTCTTCCATCGTCCGAAGGAGGTCAAGGGCAGCTTCCAAGGCCTTCTTGTCTTTCTCCCGCAATAGGGAAGTTATAATGGCCGTATACGTAGCGACATTGGGTTTGATTTTGTGCTGATTCATGACTGCCAATGTCTGTTGAATTGCCTGGCCACGATCAAGAATCCGCAGGAGTGTACAGAGAAGTATGGAGAATGTGGCGACGTCGCCGGACACGCCATGAGTCGCCATTTTTTTTAACATTGACGACAGTGACTTCACGTCGCTGTTGTCGTAGTAGTAGGTTAGGAGTGTGTTGAAAGTAGGGGCGGTTGGGTGGGGACCATTGACGATCATCTCTTCTAGGAGGCTAAGTGCATCCAATTCGCGCGAGTTAGCAAGGTGGGCACTGATCATGGTGTTAAATAGCGGCTCGCTGTGTGGGTTTGCCGGAAGAGGAGAGGCCAATCTGAATTCATCGAAGAACTTTGCCGCATCTTTCCATTGCCTTGCATTGACCATTACTTGGATAATGGCATGATATGAAGGGGTGTCGGGGGAAACTGATGCCTCTTTCATGGATTGCCAGAGAGTGAGAGCAGGCCTTGAACCCCTCATCTTGCCCACTCCCTTGATGAGAACTGCCCAAACACCAGGCCCTGGTTTGTGACCATGTCGGATTATATCGTCCCATGCTGATTCTGCCAAATCGAGTCGTTGGACGTCCAGAAAGGCGGAAATGAATGCCGCCCATATACTTTCCGGGATGGTCACGGGTCGGCCTTCAGAGGGAGACTCCGAGTCCAAAACAGCCCACGGATAGTTTTCCGATAGACCTTCGACCATGGTCGCGTACAGGGTTTGTAAGGGCCGCATCGCTGGGGTATCTACCAAGTTGGTGAGATGCTTGTAGAAGATATGTGGTCGAGAGAGAAGTCTAGCCGCATCGGCATGTCTAAGAAATGTTAATACTTTTTGTCGAAACTTGGATGTGGGAACGAAGTAATCCATCAATGTATTAGCCGCATGAAGCGAGGGAAGATTCCACTTGTTATGCAACCCGATTTGAATCGCAGAAGAGAAGTCATCCCGGATGGCGTGGGCCATGATCGCGAAAATGCTCAATTCCCTGTCGACAGGAGAACCGGAAATACGAATGGCAGGTATTGTCAATAACTCGTCGTTCGATTCCTCGCTGTTGAACGAGCCGTCATCTTCAAACGCATTCTGGTGCTCGACTTGAGATAGGAAACGGTCATATAGTCGAAGGACGCCCTCGGCATCATTTACGATGATGGACGCAGTGAAACATGCCCTGAGGGCGGAAGTAGACAGCCTGTTCGCCAGACCAAGAGCAAGTTCCTCAACTGCCGTTCTCGAGGGCCCACTCCACGAAGAGCTGGGCTCTACGGGACAGAGGTTGATAACCAATTGAGAACACCTCTTGAGGTCAGACGGTCCCAATAAATGTAGGAGGTTGTCTTTCTCAAGGCTGCACCAAATACGGAGAACGGATGGGGCATCGCGCTGCACAATGCTGGATCGAAAAGAACGGAGTTGGTTGGGAATGTAGTTGGGAGACCCAAGCGATGTGAATTTGTCGGTAATTCTAGTCGTTTTTAGGCTCGCGGGTTGGTGTGTAGGGTGCGAGCGTTCTTGAGCGGGTCCTTTGCGATGGACATTCCGGTCCTTCTTAAACTCTTTTGAAGAGACACGTTGATTCTTCCGGGATGGTTTGACAGCATAGTCAGACAGCGGACGAATGGTCTTGATTGGTGTGACGCGACGCGTGCCAGAAACGAGATCTGCTACTTTGAAGGCATAATGTGCCAACATAATAGAGAGCTAGGGTAGGGTGTCAACTTCACTAATGAATTAAAGAGAGAGAACTGCTGCCTCACATTACAGTATGAGTCTGATAACTTTGAGATAGGAAAGACGCATGAAGCCAGCTGGCTCGGGCCGAAAATAGACACCCGTGTTGACGCAGCTTCATCTCAAACTCCAACTCAGGCTTATCCACCGTTCACATCTTCCTCATGGGACACGGAAATTCGAATAAGCTATACGTAACCCATGCAGAGCACTCTGGTTTATTCGGGCAGCATACCGCCTCGTCTTCTGGATTTAAAGCGTAAGCAGACACCTCTTTCCACGTCTTGTTCCCCTGCTTATACCCGTGTCGCCCCAGCAAGCCAGAGGGTCTTAACCCAGCTGCCGTCACGCCCTTTGATTGCTGCTCTCTGTCTTTTCAGCCGTTCTCTCACCCGGTCTGCGCCCGAAATGGAGACGGAACAGGAACCGTCTTTGACCTGACCAACATCATCCCATGGCTGAAGTGGGTTCGTTCTCTCCGGCTAAACTACAAAGTTCCTGATAATATCTCGATGCAGGCAACATAATAACACCCACCTAATCACAAATGAGCCTCTCACACCAGCTGACTTGGTTCTACTTCATTACTCGCGCAAAGCTTCGGGAGAATATCATGATCCAATCTCGTTCAAACCTTTCAACGAGCACTCCCATATTGTTGCTATCGCGACTACAGGAAATGTATTCTTGGCGGATAGTGTAAAGGGCGGTGTTGACCTCGTCAACGACGTGCGCTTCAAGAAGTATGTTCTCCCCGCTGCGTAAGGCGGTTACCCCCTTCTCACCTAGTTTTAGAGAGGATGTGATTACACTCCAGAATCCCCACGGACTTCCGTCTGCCTCCGTTTCTACTGCAAAAGCTTCAACAACCCCAAAAGATAAAGTCGTTGCTCCTGCCAAACCAGCGGCAGCAGGTCCTGTATCCGCGACTCAGAAAGAAGCTGTGCCTTGTCCGTTTCGTCTCCTTTCTCCTCTTACTCTACTTATCTTCCTGCCCCAGGGAACATATCTCCATACTCGTCTGGGGCACCTGGCGCTTCACTGACGTCGACGTCTGTTGACCCACAAACAGCCACGGCCAGGTTGGTCTGGGATGAGGTCTGTATACGTGACACCGTTGTCTTTGCTGGTCTCACCATCAGTTTAGGAGGAAATAATGTTCGAAAGCATTCAGAATCCTGTGAAAGGGAAAGGCAAGGAGAAGGACGTTGGGAAGCGACGAGCATATGTCCGGGTTGTGACTAGTTTGGGGGGTGGCTTGAACTTGGAATTGTTCTGCGAAAAGGTATGTGGTCTCAACGTCTCATCATGTTTGCCTCCGAAATTACAACTATATTTAGGCCCCTAAAACTTGTTATAACTTCTTGATGCTTGCCCGTGAGGGGAAGTATAATGATTGCTCATTCCATCGCCTGGTTCCAGGTTTTATGGTACCGGTTCACCTGCTCCATGTTTCTTAATAATAACCCATGTAGGTGCAAACAGGCGACCCTACTGGTACAGGTTCAGGTGGTCAATCCTACTGGGGCACTCCATTCCGTGACGAGTATGATTTAAAAGGAGCCGCACGGCATGACAGCCGCGGCGTAGTTGCGATGGCTAACAAAGGTGCGAACACGAATGGGTCAGTCCTGCTTGCTTCTACTCTGCGGGACTTGGTATGCGAGCCGTTACAGATCCCAGTTCTATATCACATTCAAACCCACCGCCCGTCTTGATAAGAAGCACACAGTTTTCGGCAAGCTCGTGGGTGGTGAGGATGTCCTAGACACACTCGAAAAACTTCCACGCAAAGATGGAACAGAGCGGCCGGTGAAACCCGTCAAAATTACAGAGGTTGTGATGTAAGCGCCAATATCCCTTCAGCGGGTGATCGTTGCTAAGAAGGCCACACAGCTATCAAGATCCTTTCGATGACTACAAAGTTAGGCTGGCGAAGAAACTCGCGAAAAAAGCGGAGGCGCAGAACTCTGCTAGTAACCAGCCAGCAATGACAGAAAAGCAACCCGGCGATGGGATGAATTGGTTTGGAGTCAAGCTCGGCGCAGAGAGTGCTATGAGTACAGATGGAGGAGGATCGGGATTAGGTGGTGTAGGGAAATACCTCAACCTGAAGAGGCCAGCACAAACTGCTGCTGCTGCCGCCCCAGTGGAGCACCCTAAAAAGAGGAAATTAGGGTTCGGGGGGTTCGAGAACTTCTAGTATCTCGCTATTCTCAATAGTCTCAGCTATTGGTATAATAATGTCCTTCTAAGACATAGGATCCTCGCTTGTATAATACAGTATTGTGCTGGGTCAAGCAGGTATCGCAACCCGCTCTGTTGGCCTCTCCTCTGGCCTTGGTTCATCTGATTGAGTGGTCAGCAGCGTGGCTGACCAACGCAAAGATAGTCCCTGACCTTGTTGTTCTGAAGATACAGGTTCCGTTGTGGGCGCATTCGGGAGTGTGATTGGTGTTTCCGCGTTGCCCTGGGCACGTAACTGATAGTGGCGATTAGTGACCAGCCAGTTTCAATCTCAAAAATGAAGGAACTTACCGTTTCTTGTTGTAGCGCCCTCAGCTCTGCCTGAACCGCCTCTTCCTCATCCAAGGAGAGACTGTTCGTTAGCATGTTGTCGATTTCCTGGAATAACATATCTCAGAAAAGGTGATGACGAGCGTGGAACAGAAGGAAACGCGCCTTTTGGTATGCCCTTGCTTCTGCGGTTTCCTCCAGCAACTTCTCCACGCTCTCTACGTTCAACTCCTTGTGTATTTCCTTGAGAACTTCGTTACCCTGTTTGAGGCCATGTAACACGGAGACCTCGATGAGAGAGAACTCGATTGTCGAGACCTACACAGCCGTGGGTCAGCAAGGTCCGGAGGCGAGGCGGGAGGGGGACCCGGAGGTTGATGATAAGGGCACGAACCAGCTGTTCCAAATTCTCCAGTTGGCCGTCCGTTTTCACAAGCAATCCTTCCTGGTACTTGCGTCTCCGCAGTGCGACCAGTGCACGGTCCTTGTGACCCGCAGCCAGCTGCTGCCTGGCGATTTCCTGTTCACGGTCCAGTATCCCCTGAATCTGAGGAGACGGAATGGGGAATAAGCTGCCAGCCGTTTGTTTCCCCTCCGTCGGGTGGAGGGAGGGTGGCACCTACCCTCTTCTGATACTGCTTCAGTTTGTCGCGCTGGATTTTGAGACTTGAGGGCGAATCAACTAAGAGAGGCCGTGCAGCAGAAGAGTGCAAGATGCATACTCGAGAACGGCGCGGTCCTGGGCTGTTATCTTGGGTGTTGACTGGGTTCCACCCATGCTGCTATCCTGTGAGAGCTAACTTAATGGTGTTGTGGAACCAAGCGCCCGAGTGCGAGGTGCTATTAGGTTGGCGGGCCGGCCGAAGGCTTCAATTGAAAGTCAAATGTCCGTGGGTATCATTAATTACACTAAGCATGAAAAACGGACAAGCATTGTGAACAAAACTGCATCATATCTCCTCCCATATGTTACCAGCGCCCCCTCTAGTTAGTCCACCCCCCGAAACTTGATGGTCGCGACCTGGGGACGCGATTATTGGGACAGTCCCATCCTGGTGGCGTTCAATTTCTGGAGCCTCGTATGCTGAGTCAGTTGATTTGCCTGTCGAGCCCTGCCTAGATGCGTCGTGGTTACTGTTATTGACGGCGACAGAGCCTGTGAGGTGGTTCCCGGTGTTTGCTATTTGCTGGTGAAGTACCATCGGCTCAGGCGGATCCTCGAGACTGTCGATGCGGTGGGGTAGCAGGTAGGGTCGTGTATACCGGTAAAGAAGGACATTGAGAAAACCGGACGACAAGTAAAAAGCATCCGCGAATACGATGACACCGAAAGGTGTGTTGTTCTTGGCGAAGTCATTGTATCGCGCAGCAGCTAAAGGGAGAACCTAGTTATATAAAGCACAGAGGTGAGCAGTCCGGCATGTCAAGAAATCAAAGAAGAACTTGCCGTGATGATGTAAATGATGGGATAACTGTGAGTGATATCAGTAAACATGGGAGCGTAGCATGAAGGGAGAAGGGCGATTCTTACGCAAGCATTTTATAGGCAAGGACGTGAGACTGGGGAATGACTGGATTTACTTGTCCAGCCGTCCATTGAACGCGCCATCCTTCCACTGCAATGTAACCCCCCAGCACGAGAAATACGGGTATGTATGCCAGCAAGCTTGAGAATGCCGAGATCCACATCCACATGAAGTCGGCGACCGTTCTTTGGACCGAAAATTCCTTCGTTATCCAGCACCCTTCAAAGAAGAATCAGTTTCCATATTCAAGGATGAAAGAAGTAGACTCACAAGGTCCCGCGGGTCCATAAAAGTGTGAGGCCCCATTGATACCGATGTTGATAGCCACATTGAGGATGATGGCGATCCAAATGCTAGCAACGATGAGCAGAGCACGAGGCATATTTGTATCGGGCCGACGCCGGAGTATGAGTGTGCTGAATGTGTAGATAGCAACGTTCTATGGGCCCTTCGTCACGATCTTTCGAACGGAACGATTCAGTTCACAACGACTTACTCCTGCCCTGAAGAGGATACAGAATATTAAGCATGGCAGATATCGAGCTATGCAGTCACTCACGAGAGAGCGGTCCCCACATCCGCAAGTTGCTTGATGAGACCTACAACGGCATATGTTTGCACAGGACATTCCCTGGGGAGCGAAGGCGCGCATACCTTGTGTTGTGCAGAATGCCCCGGGATGTACGTTCTGGGCGTGCCAATTGAGATGTCGGTATACAGAACGGGAAGCGTGGAATGCGATCACTCACCCCGTCAATGACCCACTTCAAATTCAACAGTCCACCTTGTGTACATCAGGTTTGCTCTCTTACACAACAGTGTATCACCTACCGAGTGCCTGAATCAGGTCACAAACCAGTTGGTTGAGGAGAAAGAGATGGACTGGGGATTCTAATCTCCATCGGCGCCTCGCGCCTTGGCGAATGGTAACCGCACTATACTATCAAAGGGCTGGATTAAGGGACGTCGATCATACGACCAGACTCTGGCGGCGTACCACGATATAGGCCAAGAGGATAGTCACAGAAGCTGCCGAAATCGCGGAGATTTCGGCCAGAATAAAGACGCCAATGCGGTGTCCAAATGTAAGCTGACTCGGATTGGTCGACATTTGAAGAGGGGAGTGGACGAGTGGATGAAGGTCGCACCTGGTCTTCGAGAAGTCGAGGAGTTTATATATTCGATGGCATTGCGTTTACGAAACGCGCGAAATGCTGTGCGGTGATGTGGCCCACAGTAGTCACCAGGACGTCCTTCTACAGCAGGTCAATATTCCCGAATGGGTTGACTTCCTAGTCCAAACTAAGGAAAACATTTAAGCGGTTCGGCGCTGTATTTTCCAGGAACCCCAACACGAACAAAATAACAATACGGCGGCAGGCCCATGACCTGGACCTGGACCTAAGGCATAATGAGTTGTGCCAACTCGGAGTTACCTGGGCTGAATTTGTTGGGTCACGAACCTACCTCAACTCTAATTAGTATTTAAATCAGAGTCGACCATGGGTGGTGCCGCATTGGGTGTGGAGTGATGCTGGACCAATTAGGATTGCTGTTTGTTAGTTTGCCCACCGAGTAACGAACTGGTGGAACCGAGATTACACCGCCCTTGTCAAATCGTGAAGCTGTGAAGTTTGGCTGAAAACTTCGATTGGTCGACGCGCTGACTCTGGCACACAAGAGTCACCTGAGTTACAACTCAGCTCGGCTCTCCGTCGACACTGCTTGGCAGCCAGTGGCCCGGTAGTCTGAGAGGTACGTACGATCTGACAGGTGTGGGTAGCACAGTGATTCTGAGAGCCCGCATGATATGATAACTGAACTTCGATATGGGTGGGAGATAAATGAAAGTCATCATATTTGCAACTGGATTTACCATAATTGTCCTAGAATGTTGAGTCGGGACGCCAATCGTGAGCCGTCCTGCACCCGCAATTAGCTCGTACAGGTCCATTCTTGTTTTCCAACATCAACAACTATGCGATGCTGCGGGAAAAAAAATATATTCGCACACACCGAAATGAGCATCAATGGTTTGGGTTGGCGGTGCACATCAAATCGATTTTGAATATGCCCTTGCTAGAGGCATAGTATTACCACTCTCAGTGCAGGACCACCGCAGCCTGAGACAAGTGAGGACTCGGGGTTACACCGAGTAACCGTGACCAGATTGGATCCCGTACTGAATGGGACTGATACATGCTGGCTGCGATGAGCATTGGTCGTATGATACCATGCCTTTGCTGCTGTTCCTTACGGTCTTGTGCCTCGGATCTTGCACGGTTTATTCAGTAATTTGTGCCCTCGGTTAAGTGCTCAGTACAGTACTCAGTTCTCGTGCCCGAGCACGCACGTCGTTGCTATAAACTCTCACGCCAGTCGAATCTATTGTACGTACAGGTACAGCCGAGTTGTGTACATGTAATCTTGCACGCGGATAGCTGTTCCAAGTCGTGCCTCTCTTCGGACTTGCACTTTCTGCCATTCGTCCCGTAAAGTGATGACGTCCCTGAACAGCTGTGCATGAATGGCTTTTCCACTCTTTCGTCCCCGGCGTCCGCCCCGCCCCTTTTTTTCGTGTCCCCGCCAAGCACTTTATCATGATTACGTGCGCTGTGCAACCCCAGGTGATGAATTTGACTTGGCCGTTACCTTTACTACTCACCGGGTATTCCAGGTGGTGGTATCGTGCGCGTCCCTCTATCATCCCCCAAAGTAATCGGTATCGCAAATTCCCGTGGAGAACGAGGGTGAGTTCGGGGGACATCCACAGGAAAGCTTCTGACGAGCAGCAAACCTCTAGCTACCAAGAGGACTTTCATTCTTTCGCCACGCTTTCGTTAAATCCTGAGGAACTACGCGCGACTGTGTCCAGACACCTCGGTATTGACTGGGATCCCGAAAGCGTTGGTCATCCATTCTCCAGACAAGCTGTGTTTGTGGGCATCTATGACGGGTGAGTCATGTAAGTTGTGATGACCCCTTCAACCACTTATGAAAACGCAGGCATGGTGGTTCAACCGTGTCACAATACCTGCGCCAAGAGTTGCATGGCCTTTTGGAGTCAGTTGACAAGGCCCATATCCCCGAAATGTATGCATATGTCAAGGAGTTTGGAGGATATTTCAAGCGCTTTAACGGTGGTCTGCTCGCCCCTTGGATCAATCCTTTTCGGGATGGCGGGGTAATGGACCTGCATGCGAGGACTACTCTCACGTTCTTCGAGGTGCGTAACCTCCTGCTCATTTTGTTTTTCGGAAATGGACTAGACTGTTACTACCGCAGGTAGACAGGCACTTGGAAGCAGAAGCCGCGGCCAAAACGTGCGGATCCACCGCCTCCATTGCTATTCTTCATTCCTTGGACACCCCTTCGACCCCCTTTTTCTCGGCGCAAAAGATGGCATTGACTGTTGCGCATGTGGGGTGTGTGATATTTCGATATTCCCCCCGACTTCGGACTGAAACCTGTGGACGTCGAAGTGATACCCGGATAATACTCTGCTCTACTAATGGCGGGACTGCGCACCTAATGACGGAGAATCACCGTGCCGAGGGTCGAGTGGAGTCGGTTCGGTTAAGGCGGATGATGGGCACTGGTGTCATTGCTGATTCATTTGGGGATTCCCGGTGGGTGTGTTCTATTTTCCATGGAACGCGTATGCCGATATTGGCTGGAAGGTGGATGGGTGCCCTCGAAAATACAAGGAGGTGTGTTCGACGTCTCGCCGATGGACGTCCGCTCATTAACTCATAGCCTGGGAGACTTGAAATGGAAGGCTTGGGGCGTTACGGCAGAGCCTGAGGTCAAAACCAAGCTTATCGAAAGTCAGCGGTGGTGCAGGCCCTATCTAAGAGGCTGTGGTGTTTGACGTCTGTCCCATAGGTTCTCAATGGGCGTTTATGGTTCTCGTTTCGGATGGGATCTCTTCCGTTGTGTCAGATCAAGAAATTGTAGACCTTGCGCGTGGGGCAACGAGTCCGAAACATGCCGCAAAGCGCATTCTATCATTCGCCGAGGAGATGGATAGTTCGGACAACCTGACAGCCATCGTATTACCTTTTGCCGGATGGGGCCATGTCAGTGGTCCTGACCAAACAAAGAATCTCCGGGCATACCGGTCAAGCCAGATGAGTCAGTCGTTTGTCCTATTCAATAGTATATCCTTCCTTATCGTTCCGGCATCCTACAGTCGGTGCTGAGCGGCACAGGAGAATGTAAATATCCCAATACGTCGAATCGTCGACTGGGTAAATGCACTTCCGCGAGTTACGCGCCGGAGATGGACGTTCGACGGACCCTCGTTGACATTACTCATCAAATTTCTTACACCTTCCATTCCAATTAGAGCACTCGTTGTTGACCACCTCACAAAGCAACGGCCTTATATACTATATCTGTGGAGCCGCATGGCCGTCTGCACGGGGATCAGATCCGGCTGCCCATACCGTTTTGCCAGATTCGTCTCTGATCATTTGGATTACTTGTCCACGCCCAAACACATCCCTAGAGAATCCTGAAAGGGTGCGAGCATCATGCCCCATGGCTGATCATTATGCGGGTGAGTAAAACGGCGGGAATTAAGGTAGGACCTAACTACCTCTAAGCTGTTCCACTGTTTTTGGCGATATATCGACCTCGAAATACACCTCACTATTTATGTCGCCGACGCGGCCCGCATTCGTCATAGTGGTGTCCGGAGAGCCAGGTGAGATGCAAAATCGCGGTGCATCGAGAGCCGCCTGAGGACCGAAACCTCGCAAGATGTTCAGCAGCACCTGGACCTGACCTTGAGGCTATGGCCATCGCTGGGATTCAAGGCGTCGAACAACCGAACGGTGGGTACCTACCTGCATGTAGGCCCCCATTACCCCGTATGACAGGAAAAGCTCGTCGCCACGGGTCGCAAGGGCCGGGATTATTGTGTGGTACGGGCGTTTCCCTCCCTGAGAAAGAGGAAAGTCAACCTATGGTACATCAAAAGGTAGCACTGGCACCTTGAGAGTGTTCGGGTGGCCTTCTTTGAGCGAGAACGCTGCGCCACGGCTCTGTAGGGTGAAGCCACACCCTTTCGGTACGGCTTGGGGGAGTATTTGGGTTTTGCTAGATGTCTAGTAGATCGTTCAACCCCGTACCTCCCGTGCCAAAATCTGACGAGCACAGTTAGTACACCAAGGCTCTGCGCGAGAGATGGTGGACACACCACCATAAGTACTCTGGATGTAGCTGCACGCATTGCCCCACTGATCAGTAACTGCGCGGGTATCAGTCCATTCAGCCCGGGACAAACCCTCGAAACGCGATTTATACCAGAGAAATAGACCGTGTCCGACGATTGAACCGGGCGACCCTGTACAGAAATCTGAGTTGACGGGTAACCCAAATATCATGCAAAACTTACGCGAATAACTTTGGGACTAGTCTTCTTCGGGTTGAACAGAGCGGCCCTGGAGGCGAGATAGTCCTACAGCCATCCACATATCAGATCCACTGGGTCCGCATCACGAGAGGATCACCAAACGTTATCCAGGAGTTCCTTGACTGGGATATATTGAAAGTCAGGATCGGTGACATAGTGTTGACTGTCTGGGCCGTGTGAGTAGAATCTCGAAAGACGCCAACTAGTATGGCAAAGGATAATCACCTGCGAAGGCAAGCCTTCAAGGTTTGAATCAGCGTCAGCAAGAGTTTTTTGCAAAGGGCACATAAACTGAACCTCAAGGCCTCAATTAGGGTGTGAAGGTATTCAGCTGAGTTGTGTTCCATTTCCAGGAGGTTGCCAATAAGGCCTTGCTCTTGAATGTTCTCCAGAATCCCTAGTGCCAATAGCGCAGTAATCCCTGCCAGTGCTAGGGGTATACAAGTCTACTCCAGACAGAACCTACTTTATACGTACCTTGTCCATTCGGAGGACACTGCCAGTGCAAGCTGCCTTTCAAGACGACTAGTGGTTTGTGCGCGGATATGTTAGCCTTACCTCATAGACCGTTACTTCTCCGGCATATGTATACTTAATAGGTTCAATGAATGAGCTGGTGTGCTTTGCGAGGTCCTCAAGCTCCATCACGCCACCCTTGCTCTTGACGACCTCCACGATAGCTTCAGCGATTCGTCCCCTATAGAAACCATCCTTTCCATGCTCCGCGAGAGCCCGAAAAGTCTTAGCCAAGTTCGGGAACTTCATGATTTGGCCAGGGAGGGGTGCTTTGCCGTTGAGAAGCATGTCCTGTCCATCGGGCGAGGCATTTCTTATACGATCCTCAGAGCGTCGCCACTGTGTCTTTCCCTCAGAAACGTTTGTCAGGGGAAGAGTCTGGTGATGGTTCGAACCGTAAAGCCGTGAATTTCCGATATAGGGAACCTGTTATTGACAATCAAGCATGGTCAACGACGGATGTCCGAAGCGGTGACGAGCGAGTGTTTTTACCCTTCTTCTGCGAGACTGATGGCTGGCTTTAAGACTTCTGCTATACTCAGCTTTCCGCTTCCAAACGCTTCCACCGTGTCAACCCAAGCAGCGGCGGCACCTATATCATTTGGCATCAAAAAAGACTATACACTTCGATGGCATGTGCTGATCGCTGAAACAAACGAACCGGGCACTGTCACCGAGTTGAGGTCCGTCGTCGGGATACTCTCGGTGATACCCAGCGAGCGCAGATATTCGATGCTCAACTTCTCTGGCGTGCGGCCGGAACCGTTCAGCCCTTTGACGGTTCTTGTCTTGGCATCGTAGAAGAGACAGAAGGCATCGCTGTAAGGATGGAACCGGCGTCAGAGCGGATCCCGCATTGACATCATTCTGACCGCGACGAACCCACCAATCCCGCACCAGCCAGGTTCAGTCACGTTCAGCGCGGCGGCAGTAGCGACGGCTGCGTCCGCTGCACGATCGGGTTTGTTACTCAAGTCAGTACAGTACGCCGAACTGGACTATCATGGACGTCTTTTCCGCACCAGCATTCCCGCCCTGCCTTAATATTTCCAGCCCTGCCTCTGTCGCTAATGGGTTAGATGAAGAAACAACACCTTTCGTTCCGTACACAACGGATCGTCGACTTGGGAAACGTTGAAAGACGAGGTTGGGGTTGTCGACCTTAGACCAGTCAATCTTTGCGGGGTTGAGTGAAGCAACCATGCTTGTGGCTGCAGTGCGAGGCCGTTGAACCGGGATGTGCGAAAGTTTGCATTAGGAAGGATCAGAATGTTAACGTAAACTTCTAATATGGATGGAATAAAGTACTACAAAGTGCGATACATCCAAAGTGTCAATCGTCCGCGTGATCTTCATTATCTACATGATGCGCTGATAAGAAACGTATCAATCCGTGGGTATCGATCGATAGGAACAATAATTGTCCGACGGCAACCACCGCGTACCTGCTTCCTGCTTCAGACTGGCAAGTACTCGACTTTGGATTCAACAGCTAAACTTATACGGCAGAATTTTGGGGTTTGGCGGGTGGCGCAGTCGGTGCGAACCTGGACTTTGAGCGCAAATGAGGACCATAACGCCGAAGGACTATAGGGATAGGAATCATGATAGCAGCAACAATCCCGAGAACGGTTGATGCCCAACGAGGATTCAAAGCCTCGAACATCTGTCGCGCAAAGAGCTGAAAAGCGGATGAGTACAAGGGTGCCGGGAAAGGTGTTGAATATACACGTACAGGAAACGCGGCACCAAATATACTCCGTGACACAGTGCTAGCTGCCAAAGCAGAAGCTGCTGCGAAAAGATATGCATCCACTGTATAGTTGATCAGGGAGAGCTAGGAAGATAACATCAGTCGACGGAAACGGGGGATATAACCAAATGCTCACGAATATCAGGAAGATGGAAAAGCCCAACAAGCCTCCAGCAAGGAGAGGAGACCATAATGATATAGAAGGGTACGATGTCCACCCGAACCAGAAGAAAGCGATTGCAAACAAAGGGGCCGCAAGCAATGTAACTTCGAGACGTGCTTCTGGTGGGACCTGGGCAGGGGCATACTCTTCAACATATCGATCGTACCGCGGATTATAAACAACCAAGTACTGCACAAATGATCAATTAAACGAAACATTGATGATAAATAAGCTTACTAGTAAAACGCCAACGACCCCTCCCAAAGAAACTGGAAGGAACATCAAGCCAGATACGCCAGGGTTCAGATTGTGTCCTTGTGTGAACACGATTGGATACGCTTCGAAGAGGAGATAGAGGGTGCCATACAGAAACTAAAATGGGCGAGTCAGCATTGATGAAAGAAAGGCGATGAGTAGCTGCTTACGCTCTGGTAGATTACGATTGCAATGAGCATAGGCTCGAAGAACAAGATCTTAAAAGGCATGGCAAGAATATGGTAAAGCCGCTGCCCAATATCGGGTTTATTTGCTTCCTTAGGAGCATAGTACCGACTGTCTCCGCTCTCCTTCCTCATCCGCTCGGCTTTTCTGACAAGAAGAACCGGCGTATAGGTCTCAGGCATAGTAAAGAATACCAGGACTAGGCAGACACCGGCCTAAACAACGGTTCATCAGTTGTCAGTGCTTGAAAATAAATCAATAGACTGACAAACATCGAAAGAACCCAGAAAAGCCACCTCCAGGATGCACCACCGACAGCAATCCATCCGGAAACTACGGGTCCTAAAGCCGGACCCGCGAAGGGTGATACGGCGAAAAGAAGCATCGCTTTTCCGCGAGTCTTAGCGTCCCATATGTCGCCCACAACGCCACTGATTAAGAGCAGGGTCAGGGAAAGCCTGGTGTGTACACGTAAAAAACCACATACCCACTATTCGTTAGAGGAGCAGCCGCGAAAGTGCCCGCTAAGAATCGGAATACCAAAATGGAGGCTGTATTTTGCGAGAGGGCACAGCCAATTTGAAAACCCTGAGACGACAGCCCAC
>Ga0307512_10000327_pt1 | contig 68792 bp, 75 predicted proteins | sample 14_EM_MG_FD_200267 | JGI IMG/M metagenome (GOLD analysis project Ga0307512, IMG submission 200267) | Populus trichocarpa ectomycorrhiza microbial communities from riparian zone in the Pacific Northwest, United States - 14_EM | ecosystem: Host-associated > Plants > Roots > Unclassified | place... | reverse complement strand
GAGGTATTGGTTAATAAAGAGGCTGGGTGGTTGCTGAGGACTAAGGGGGTGGAGAGTGAGGAGGGGGGAGTGGCTGCGGGTTTTGGATGTGTTGATGGCGTCTGCTTGGTTTAGTCTCAAGAAGACTATTTGGTTTATTAGACGGAGACTGTTGTACTACTAGAATAGAAGCATTGATAGGATATAAATACCTCATTGGACTAAGTACTAAGTATTTACCATTACTCTCTCTCCCGAGAAGAATATATAACTCTCATATAGTCGCAACAAACACCGCTTCCCAAAAAAACGAAACTGAATACATGAAAAAAATCCATCCGCTGGTGTCCACCAAAAGTTGAAAAAAAGGAAGAGAGATATATATGAAGACAAGATAACAAACATCCAAGCGCAAGTAAAGTACTACATAATATGACCATTCACCATCACGGCTGGCGGTCGTTCAATCGGGTTCATTCCCTCCGTGTGCCTCTCTATCCGAGCCTGCTCTTCCTCGCTCACCTCACGGCCACCGTTTCCATCTTCGCTTCTAGGGTCATCCTCTCTTACTTGTGGGTCCGGGATTTGTATATCCAACTGTGGTTGAGTCAGTCTAGTAAGTGTCCCGGTGCGTTCAAGAAGAAAACTCACATTCAAATACCCTGTCCTCCTCAAGGGGATAATTTTCACCCCCAAGCCCTCCTCATTCAATTCTGCATTAACCTTATCTATATACCGATCCAACGCATCGATCCTCCGCTTCGCAGTCGTGCTAATAACATCCTCATACAGCCACAGCGTCAACATCCCCACCAATCCCTCGAGGATATTCGCAAACCCCCATGGCGAGTGCGCTTTATACAGTTCGCTGTTCACCCGTCTCACCACATCGCGGAAACGCTCCTCCGACAACCGATCCTCGAGGATCTCGGGATAGATATTCGAGAATGCCGGCGAGATGTCGCCAGAGTACATATAGTCCCTAGCGATGCGGATGATGCGTGTAGATTCGTATTCGGGGGAGTTGGGAAGGACGTGCGGGTTTCGGTGTGGGAAGCAAGGGTGCGTGGAATTCCATTCTTCTTCGCTACTGTTGTCATCGTCGCCATCACTGTCGAAAGAGGTGCGGTCTGGAGATGTGCGCGAGAGATTTGACAGGGGGACTGTGCTGGTGCCTGGGTGTGCTGTGCCGGTTTCGAGGTCGACGTCGATGTCGGAGTGGGCGTTGAGCCAGGTTTGTGGCGGGGTGCGGCCTTGGAGTGGGAGCTTGTTGGCTGAGGTTCCCGAGCGGGAGCTGATGAAGGAAGTTTGGGTTTCAGAGGGGGAGACGTCGCCACCGTTTGTGTGGCCAGTGGCGGAGAGACGGCGAGGGTCCATTATTGGTGAGGTGCGGTTTATGTCGAATGAGGGGGGAAAAGCGGTGGAGATGCGTGGGCCTTCGATCAGGAGTGCGCTGCCGGCTGAGTCGCGACTGGAATCAGCCACGGAGAATTTGCGAGAGCTAGAGTGGTTTATGCTTGGTGGCGTGGGTGATGGGATTAAACCTTCCTCGGAGGCGGAGAAGGCCTCAGTGGATCCCGCCGGACGGGAGGTGTTGATGGGGTGCAGGATACGGCTGCTTGTTGAACGGGTTCGGAGGAGGGTTAGGCGGAGGGGAGGAGAGCCCAATTCGGATTGGGGGGCGGGGTTTGAGGACGCCGTTGTGAAGGTCGGTACGTGTGAGAGGTGCAGGAATGCAGCAATTTGGGTGGACGAATTGAAGGGTGTAAAGTACTTCCGGAACGATGATGCATGAGTGGAGGAGAGGTTGCGGGTAGGATTGGTCAGGGGCTTAGCGTTGGCTTGGCACGCATATCCACTGACGCCAGAACTTAGAAGACAAACTGACGACAGCCAGGCCCGTACCGCACTGTCAACCATCAACAAACTTATTCACGCCTTCGAGAATCTCCGCAATACCATGGGCTACTACAAAGGTCTCTCGAGCATATCGTTTGCCGTCGTCGTTGTTGGAGCTTGTATGTTTCCGCCCCCCCTACCATTGGCGTCACCACCTCCGGCATAGCTAATAGGAAACTAGATATGCTCTTCCACGATGAGGGCGAAGACTTCAACGTTGGCCGCTTCCTCGAAGAAACATCACCGTACACCTGGGCCACCCTCGGTATCGCACTGTGCATTGGACTTTCCGTCGCCGGTGCCGCTTGGGGAATCTTTGTAACTGGCTCCTCCATCATCGGCGGAGGAGTACGCGCGCCGCGGATCAGAACCAAGAACTTGATCTCGATTATCTTCTGCGAAGTTGTTGCCATCTACGGTGTCATCATGAGTACTTCCCCCGCGAGCATTAACGAGCTCAACCTAGCTTCTAACGTAACTACAGGTATTGTATTTTCTGCCAAACTCCAGAATGTCACGGGCGCAGAGCTGTACGGGCCCATGAACTTTTACACGGGGTATGCGTTGTTCTGGGGAGGGCTCACGGTGGGATTTTGTAACATGGTTTGCGGTGTCGCGGTGGGAATCACGGGAAGTTCAGCGGCGTTGGCGGATGCGAGTGATCCTGCGTTATTCGTCAAGATTCTTATCATTGAGATCTTTGGGAGTGTGCTCGGGCTGTTTGGTCTAATTATTGGATTGTTGATTGCCGGGAAGGCGGAGGATTTCAAGGCGTAGTAGGTAGGGGGTAATGTTGGGCTGGTGGTGCCTCTTATATCGACAGATGCAAGTGGAGGGAATGTGATAACGAGTAGGGTGGTGGCGGGATGGTGGGATTGGTTGATTGATGGAAGTTGCTGGTTTGCAGGCGTTGTCGCTGGTTTTTTTGTGTATTATGCCTTTCCGTTTGCTCTTTTCTTTTTTCTTTTCAGAAATTATGTATATCCTATTCACAATTAGAAGGCGATCTCGTTCCATTTCCATGGAGGTTAGGGAGATGCTAGAAGGGGGTGTGTAGCAAAGTGCTGCTTCATCGAGCAATATCGAGAATGTGGACAGACCTTCACAGACGGCCTATCCAGAGTCTCGCTTCGAGCCGGCACCTTACTTTCGCGAAGCGAAAAGACGGAAATCAGAATTGTTCATGCTATTGTGTCTACTCGATCTAGTCTCGTGACGGCTTACTGCGTAATCGTAACTACTCTGCTTGATTGTTCGATAAGTGCTCATGTCGAGCGTACTGTGGAGTAGAGATCATATAAATAAATCAGGATCGGCAAGGGTGTTGTCTTGTCTTGGCTTGTCGTACATACCCGCTGCGCTACCGCTTCAAAACGTACTGAGAGGTCCGAGTAGTATTTACCACGACTGTGCCAATCGGCTTCACGTTTCTTCCCCTCTCCCTTCCCCCTCAAAATCACTGCTATATATTCTCCTCCGCTTCTCTTCATACGCCTCTCCACTCTTTACGTTTAAATGCTCTACTAGTTCCTGTCCGTCGAAACCAATTACCACGCGCGTGCGATGGCGGACGAACTAACGGGAATTGACCCGTTCAACTACACGGTCGACCAAACGATTCAGATACTTTCACCGCACCTTTCGCCAGAACATGTCCAATCGCTACGCTTCAATGAAGTCACCGGTCGCGTTCTTCTCAAGACGGCCTCCTATGACACCCTCAAAAGCGAGCTGGATATTATCCCGCTTGGTCGACGAGAGCGGATCATGGACGTGGTGGGCAGTCTAAGGCGAGAGAGCGCAGCGTACCAAGAATACCAGCTTCATTTAGCACAACAGACTCCATTGCCGCTGGACGAGGATGAGGATCTGACAGAGATCAAACCCCTCTATTTACCGCCGACCACCACTGACAAAAGAAAGCGGAAACGGCAGGAGCCACTCCCGCTACCACCACGTTTTGACGAGCCGCCATCTCCTCGCTTCGCGACACCCTCTTTACATCCCCTCCAGCTGTGGGTAGATAATAGCCCACTATTCATCAGATTCCCCCGTGGAGACGAACCACTGGCTGCCTATGTCGATGCCGACCACCAGCTTCGCAATGTGGAAATGTTACGTGGAGAGACTGCTGCGGATAGTGGGATATCTGTACCGGCTGCGATTGATCCTGTTGCCACCGATCAGCAAAGCGATGAGATTGAAGGCCCACCCTTGCTCCACCAAGAGGATCACGCTGGGTCCAAGAGGGTGACGCCAATACAAGTTACCCCTCTTCCCAGAGATGATGAAGAACCAGTTGTTCTCGAGGGGATTACAGGTTTGCCGTCGCCTATGTCAGATGTTGGCGATAACTTGGATGCTGGATCTAAGCGGATAGCATCTGCAGACGATTTGGGCGTGGAATATATGGACATCTCTGAGTCTGAACCCGAAAGCACAAGCCCTAGACTGCCCGAGGAACCCTCCGGACCCAAACGAATAGTGCCGACCACCATCGCTCCTACTAGGAATTTAGATGACGAAATGGACATTTCAGATCCCGAGCCCCAGCCAATCCCACCCTCCAAGAAGGGGAAAGGAGCTTCGGCAAAACGGTATTACCTAGCGCCGAAAGCACGAAAGATTGAATCACTCTTTTACGATGTCCCCCCTGGAGACGACATCTCATTGGACTACGATGGGAATGTCCAGTTCCAGGTGGTAGCGACCGCTACTAAATTTCCCGGTGAGCGGAGATATGTTGGGCGTCGTATCTGCCGTCTCCTTAAAGACAATTCACAGATTCTTGAGGATTTCAGCATGGGATATGCCACGGGCTCTGCTACTGGGCAGCTTGTGCGAACTGTCCATCAAGGCCGCTTACGGGTAGCAATAAAACACTATGATAATCCTGAGCGATACCTGCGGAAGTACGAGCACCTGACGTTCACCGTGTTCGATGTCGAGCATGGCGACGTTCGTGCCCATCGGGAGTCAACCAAAAGCCTCCGCCTCCCTTGGCCTTCCCTGACAAAACCACCCACTTCCTCTGCATCAGATATCCAGATCGTCAGGCATGCAGATGAGCCACAGGTCCCTTGGCCGATCGAGATTGATTCGAACGATAATAGCATCCATGATTATGATTATCTATTGAAATGGCAAAATATTGATGGCGCGGATGAAGTATTACCGGTTTTTGGCGAGTCTGACGATGAGGGCGAGTACGATGAGCAGACGTGGAGAGAGTATCAAGCAGAGTTTGGACCTAAGGAAAAGGTTCCAACTAAATCCCGTCGTCGCGTTTATTTGACCAAGGAAGAGGTAGGAGAAGCGGTAGAGGAAGGTATCAGGGATGTAGTCCAAAGGTGGAGGGTGAAGATACTACCGAAAAAGGAAGCAAAGGATGCTTATCGTCTATGGAGAAAAGCCAAGAAACATCGTAATCGGAATCAGAACATCAAGGAAGCCCGTGCTGGAATCAAGGCCCTCAATGAACGCCTCGACAAGATGAAGACAGAATTTCTAAAGAGTGAAATGAATTGGTCCTCCAGGGACATGGTTCGGAAGCAGGTCAAGGGAAGTACGGAACAGACTGTCTACGATCGGGAAGATCTGGAGTGGATTATCGATTTGATGAGACGGAAGGAACAACCCATCAAGCCTACTCCCAAGAAAAAAGCTGGTGCTAGTGCTAAAGAAGGTAGTGAGGGATCCGCCGGCCGCGCTGATTCTGATGATGAGGAAAGCGTTGGAAGCAGCAGTGATGATGATCAATTCAGTGAAAGTGATACCGGAATGGGGGGATTCATCATTAGTGATCCCGGTGAATTAGACGATGACGAGAACGAGAGCGATAGCGATAGCGAGGACGAGGAGGACGAGGATGACGTTGTGAGACCCGCGAAGCGGCAGCGGCCGAACCCAGAAGTGGTTGACGACTCGGATGGCGACTCCGATGATGATGATATGGGAAGTCTAAGTAGCCCTCGCGCCCTACCACAAATCAACCAGCAGATCAAGGCCGAGAATTCACCAGTCGGGGAACGCAACTATATTGATCTCACCCTCGACGAGTCACCTCCCCGCCGGAAAGCAAAACCCCGTGTCATCGACTTAGAGTCTGACACCGACCGCGCGACCTCGCCCAAGCAATTAAAGGGGAAAGAAAAGGTTCAAGACCACCAGTCGGAATCCAGGGAATTGGAACAAAGACGCAAAAGTTCTGGCGGTAAATTAGCGACACCAGTACCTGAAGTATCGATCCGTGACCAACGGTATGAGGTTCTTCGAAGTGTCGTTCACGAAATTCACGAGAAGGGTGAATCTATCAAATACCAAGCCGTCTGTTGTCGGTATAGGGATTTGGACGAGCACACTGCATGGTTTAGCACAATTGTCGAAGGGTTGAAGTGTTTGCACAAACCCAACCCCCAAAATCTGTACGAACTAGAGATCACCCGGAATACATGCCGCCTCTACATTGCATGGTTGTTTCGCCGTAGAAACGCTACTGGTCATGACAAAGTCACTAAGGATGAGTTATCACGTCTAAACGACTTTAGGCGTTTCATGGCTTTCATTGAAGATTTGATGCATATTTACAACGGTGGCGAACTGAGATCGGAATCTAGACCACCGAAGAAAGTAAGGGGTGGGGAAATACCAAAGTCTGGCGTAAAAAAACAGTCGAAAGTCAGGTCTAAACCCGAGAGGGAGGATTACGAGTTTGACGACCTAGATAATTCCCAGCTTGCTAGTACTCAACACCGCAAACGGAAGCGGCAACAGGTTATTGAAGACGAAACCGCCAAAAGTCGCCGCAATAAACACCAGAATGCTCACAAAAACATCCTAAGAAGAATGCAGGACCATGAAAGGAAGGCCAGGAAGAAGGGTGAGGTAGTTGAGGATGGCAAAATGATACTCAATAAGGGACACTATGCCAAACACAAGGATATTCTTCCCCATCCTGAATACATCCAAGAGAAGCTCAAACAACACCAAATTGAGGGAATTCGGTTTTTGTGGACGCAGTTGGTTCTAGTTGGAGAAAACGGGGGTGGAGTTGGGGAGAACAGAGGTGCATTGCTGGCCCATACCATGGGGTTGGGAAAGACCCTCCAAGTGTAAATGAGCCTAATTACCCTACTAGCAGTGTACTATTTAGAACATTCCTTCTCATGCTAACTCGTTGTCAGCATCACGTTTCTGTACACTCTTGCTGAAGCCGGAGCTTCTGAGGACAAAGCTGTATATGAACAGATCCCGGAACACTTGCGGAAGTCAAAAACTCTCATCCTATGTCCCCCAGGCTTAGTAGATAACTGGTGGGACGAGTTCCACAACTGGCTACCTTTTGATGAAAACACCAGCGAACTGAGCGAAAAATATATTGGCAAGATCTACCGTGGCGATGGTCAGATCAGTATCGGTGAACGGATGCGTGCAATTAATGGATGGAATGTTAACGGGGGTATCCTGTTGTTGGGATACCACATGTTCCGGTCCTTCATTTTCAACCAGGTTACTAGGGGACAGCAGCAACTGAGAGAGGCTGAACATGCGGCTGTCAAGAAGATACTACTAGAAGGTTAGTTCTCAAGCCTTCAATCGACTACTGATTAACAAACACATAGGACCTAATGTGATTGTTGCCGATGAGGCCCACAACCTCAAAAATCCGGGCGCAATGATTACCCAAGCTGCTAAGGGGTTCAAGTCTTTGAGTCGTATAGCCATGACGGGATCTCCGCTGTCGAACAATCTTAACGAGTACTGGAGCATGATTGAGTGGATTGATCCTGGATATCTTGGTCCGGCAAAGGAATTTAAGGATAAATATGTCGACCCTATCGCGGACGGCTTGTACGCCGATAGTAGCTATGAGGAGAAGCGGGTCAGCTTAAAGATGCTCAAAGTTCTGAAACACGATATTTCCTACAAGATCAACCGGGCGGATATCGATGTGATCAGGGATGATATGCCTCAAAAGACCGAGTTTTTGGTCACTATCCCACTGACGGCGTTGCAAACTGAGATGTACAGAAGGTGAGTTCCTCCCCGTATTTGTGTCAGCGATGGAGGAGATTGCATCTTGTGCAGTATCATATTACTCTAGCAACATCGCAAGGCTTCACCATCTCCGACTAAACTATCCACGCGTCTTGATAGCAAGCTCATGTGTTATAGGTTTATCGAGGACCGCCAGACAGCCAATATTGTTGCAAATATTCGTGCGCTGAAACTTACATCATTCTTCGATGTTACTGGTTTGTTATCGCTCATCTGTAGTCACCCTTCCATCTTTGTTAGGCGTATTGAGAAACGTGAAAGGGACCGTGAAGGCATTCTTAGGCGGGGTGCCGCTTCAGGAGCCGTTAATGGTGAGCGAACTCCGGAGCTTGATGAGGATGAAGATGTTACAGAAGACGGCACCACCTCGGCAGCACCGAACGCTCTTCTAGATACAGATACAATAGAACAAAAATATTCTTGGGCCCGGCCCCTACTGGACAATCACGAGGGCGACAAGATCGAACATAGTTTCAAGATGCTCGCTTTCAGGGATATCTTGAAATGTTCGAACGAAGTAGGCGATTCTACTCTTGTATTCAGCCACTCTATCCCGACCTTGGACATCCTGGAGAACCATGTGAAAGCTATGGGTTTGAAGTATCTTCGTCTTGATGGCAAGACACCAATGGGAGACAGACAGAAGTCGGCGAAGAAGTTTAACACTGGCGATTGCGCTGTTTTCCTCGTATCAACTGAAGCTGGAGGCTTGGGCCTTAACCTTTACGGTGCAAATCGTGTTATCATCTTCGACTTTAAATGGTCTCCGACATGGGAATCTCAAGCCGTTGGGAGAGCGTATCGTCTGGGTCAAAAGAAACATGTTTTTGTCTATCGATTCCGTTCGGGCGGTACCTACGAAGACAAAATGTGGAACACTGCTCAGTTCAAGTCGCAGCTCCAAAGCCGTGTGGTAGATACAAAGGCACCGATCAGGGAAGCTCACAAGAAGATCCAACAGTACCTCGCACCACCAAAAGAAATTCCAAGAGAGGATATGTCCGCCTTCGAAGGCAAAGATATGGTGCTAGACCGTGTCATCGCTCATAGCAGGGAAGCTGGTGGTTACATCTGTTCCATCGAGCATACAGAGACATTCCAGCCAGATGCCGACGATGCGTTGAATGAGGACGAGCAGAAGGAAGTCGATGAACTTCTAAAGCAAACCCAAGCATCACGAGAGCTAGCGGAGAAGGAAGCGAAAGCTCTTCAGAAAGTTAGGCGTTCTTCTTTCTCATCCTCGGCTCCGGCTCCGGTTACTTCGACAACCGTGTCCTCGCTTTCAAACAACAACGGAGTAACTCTGTCGACTGCACCGACGCCCGGTAGGATCTCCGAAGCGCCTTCAACGGTTGCTACGTCCTCCCCATCTGCTGCACCGTCGCCCGTGACAAATCCGAAAATTAAGGACGCCGAAATGCGCCCCCCTCCTTATCCTCTGCCACCAAAAGCTATCCCGTCCTCGCAGCCAACCGCACGACCATCGGCCAAACCTTCGTCTTCTGCGCCCGCGCCCGCCCCGTGGTCATCCCAACAGGCTAGAGAAACGAAACAGCTTCTCGACCGTTTAAACCAAGCCGCGCAACAGCGTCCTAGCCTACCCATTGCTTCTTCACGACTTACTCAAAGCGAGATTGGAAGGCTACCGGAGAATAATGACAATCGGAGACTATCGGGTAATTTGCTTACAGTGCAGAGAAGTTCGGGGAGCGAGTCAGGCAGGAGGAGCTCGAGTGACATACCACAGGGATCGAGTACTCTCGAGGAAATTATTCGTTCCACCTTACCCCGTGTTTTTAAGGGAAGAAAGAGCAACGGTGGGAGTAGCGGGGCTTAGGAGGAAGTGAAATAGCGTGATAGTGGCAACGATTTCCTTCCTTAAAGACTTTTCCTTTCATTCACACTTTTTTCATGTTTCTTTTTGTGGGGGTGGGATCCTTGTTTGTCTGCATCTACTTACATACTACTACTGGGGTTTTTTTGCTTGCGCTCCTCCATCATCATCCATATCTACGGTGTTTTGTCTGGCCTGACTTTGCACTTTTACTTACTGCATGGGATATCTTGTATTATTAAACGGAACGGCGTCTTTGATCTGTTACCTGTTTCTTCTTTGTGTTCGCGGGAGGGGTGGAAGGATATCTTGTGAATCATTGGTAGCACCTTGCCTTGTCTGCATTGAGCACATACACCTATGCCATGTATAATTATTGGCTGCCTTTGTTTTGTACTTATGCATTAAAAGTCGAGGGTGGGATTTGGGCTGGGAGGATGGCGTTTTCGTGGGTTTGATCCAGAGGGCTTTTTGTATCTGGAATCGAAGTTCATCAGGGAGCTGGAATCATCACTACATTTTGTATATTGACCGTATTGGGGTCGCTCTCAATTTGCAGTCCACCTCATGGTACTAGCTTGACTGCACATAGTGAACGAAATGGATTTGAAGGTTGTCTTGACGTTTCCAGGCCGAGTGAGCAATGCATGTTCGAAGATCATGATCAATCAATCGGAACAGGGCTAGGGTCACGCACTTCATACAAGTAAAGTACGAAACAAAGAACAAGAAATGTCGCTCGACATAACACCCCACTAGCTTTTGTGACAATCATCTCTTCAAATGTATAGAACTTCCTAAAGGGAAAACTAGTTCTCGTCCTGGCGCTTTAGTATATCAGGTTCATCAACTGGGCCGCGTAGACGAGGTCTTGAAGGTCAAGAAACAATATCCTAATTCCTGCACAACTATCACAGAGGGAGTGGCTCACTATAGAAGGGCGTACATTAAGTGGTCCTGCAAGCGCTACCAGTGTGGAAGGACAACACGCAAGTTGGAAGAACACTAAGCTGTGGAATGACTATATGTGATAAAAGGGATGCGGGTGTTTCTCGTCAGCTACCTGACCATGAACAGAACATCACGTGGTCAAGTGATACCTCTAGTGGCTACGATGGCGCCGTTGGTTATTGGTGACTTGAGCGTCCTCTGCATCAAGCTGTACTCTTGGTCACAACATGATGAAGTTATTCTTGACGAGTGGGATGGACCATGTATAAGTACTCATCGGGGTATTTTTCCCACACCGCTACAGCAACAACAAGCACCATCAAGTGCAAGCGGATACGAGCAATCTTGAAGGACCCTTTACTACCGCACATTCCGACTTCCGCTGAGGTATGGACTCTTCTTCCGAGAGCAAAGGTTGTGCTTTTACTTACTACATGGTATGTTTCAGCTGAGCTCATGTTAGGCCCCTCTTTTCAATACAGCACCAAGGCGGGGTGAATCTTGCATCCGTAGTCATGGCAAGCAATGGGTTGCAAGAGTATAAGTATTTGTGGATATTCCTGCCCCAGCTTCCTGTATACAAACCTACCAGCCTTACAAAAAAGAAACCCCTCCACGAAAAATGCAGATAATAGTCGGAACGGCAATTGCCGGTGGGGGCTTGGTCAAATAATTCTGGCCTATATCTGCGGTTTTTCATTCAGGATACGAATGGTGACCTCTATGAAAAACGCTAGGATGATTTTTAGATATCACCACGAAAGGTTTCGAACAGCCCCAGATTTGGCACAGCATTGGCAGTGTCATTTATCGAAAGAGACCAGAGAGTCGTTGTAAATTTTACCTCTTTTCCACGAGCTCAAATTTCGGACACTGGATTTAAGTTGTTCCTACTCCCCGGAAGCCCAGCGGGAACTCTGGCTGGGTGACGGAAAGCTTATTGCTAATAACAGGGTCGCCTCGTCTATTTAAATTCGGCGAGATATATCGAATGCGTCAGAAACCTCGATTGAGAGAACGCCAACTGTACCTAAGCACCGGACGATACGATAAACAGCCTAAAGATCAGGACTCATCGCATGTCGAAACTAGGGATTGTATAGTAGGCCAAAGTGGACAAAAGTGTTAAACTTGTTATGTTGTCAAATTTGCCAGCATGACAAATGTTGAAACTTGCAACACTTAATGACGTACGCCAATTTGCAAGTTCAAGTTTCAATTCTCTATCAACTTTCATCATGTCTCATTTAATTATACAACAAATATTCAAACTTTAGCACTAATGATGTACGTCTAGGTACCCCTTGGTACTGAAATGTACTAGTACACTAGCATACGCCTGATTTACAAACTTCAATTTCAACATTTCTCAAGATCGAATACCGGTGCAAGTAATAAGCTGTACAGATGTTGAAAACTGACAGAAATATTAAAATTTGAACTTACAAATTTGACGTACACCGAGGTACACTGTCCTGACGAATAGTAAGGAGGCATCAGCCACTAGACCCAGTAGATACAGCTGCGTTTAGAATCGCAGCCACAATTGTGCCTCCACTCCTGAAAGAGGTAATTTAATTACCTCTTTGTTGAACTGCCGCTTCTCCCCGGTACTGATTGCAACTGCTGCAGTTTCAAGCAAGCCTTAGTCACCCAGAAGTTTTGGTCGGAAAAAGCTGGCTTGGGTACTTAAGTAAGTACTTTTGCCTCTACTCATTCCCAGACCGTATGATAGGGCATAGGTTAGCCGGGAAATGAAATTGCCAGTGAGACTCCGCACACCGCTATTGAATTGTGTAGGTTGAATACGCAGGAAAGAATTTGGATTGACAACTATATAGCCACAAGAGCGGGGTCATAGGGAGGGGGAGGAGGGCACGGCGGAGGAGGCAAAATGGCGGAGGCGGAGGAGGAGGAGGAGGAGGAGTATTCGCAATTGTCATGGCATGATAGGTTGAATACACAGGCCATAGGTTCTTTTGTAGTACCCAGATTTGTATTATTCTATTCACAATGCATGCCGCCGCGCTTCACCGCGGCAATCGCTGAGGGAAGTTGTGGGAGGGATTGCGGGTGAGATGGTCCGGAGAGGCACCGTATGAAATCACCACTGTAATACTCACTTGACGGTCTGGATAACCTCTGAGCCAAATTTGGGTAATGCTAATTTGAACTGTAAAGAACAATTGGATATATTGCAACCTAGGTATGTAGCCAACAAGACAAGGAAACTCTCCTTAATACTAGTCTGTTCCTAGGCAAAGAAAATTGTTCGTATTTGTGGAAAAGAAAAACAAAACGGCCCAAAATTAATGTGTCCAGAGAAGAGAAATAGTAGAAACCCCATCAAAAAAAAAGCTCAAAAGATAAAAAGAAAGACACATTTTCACCCAATCCATAAGTTGGCTTTCCACATATTATCACTCGGGATAATCGACTGCTTAAACTTAGCAGTATTCATCCTCTTTGCGAAGAATCCGGACGTTTCCAGATATCGCATATACCGAGCCATTTGTACATCTAAGTAAACCTCCATCTCATTGCCTGCTGTCTGGAAGAAACCTTCATACACATTATCGCCGGAAAGCACACTATCGTCCCGCAATTCGCACAGAAACCAGTTCGCCTTCTTCACACCAGCGAACCGTACCATCACCCACTTCACTGATGCTTCCTTGGGGCCATCTCCTAAAGAGTTTGCTTGTAGCTTGTGCTTGAGGTTTGACAAGGAACAAAACACTTTGATCTTACCCAGGTCCTTGCCGTCGAGAGTGAGAGAACAGGCTACAGAACATTCGAGGTCCGTTTCTATCGGCAACTTCCCAAGTGCCTCCAATGCCCGCGGATGATCGCCCTCCAAACAGACAACTACTTTCGAGATGTCAAATCTGGAGTGTATCCCCATGTTACCTAGGTTGAGAGAACTCGAAATCTTCAACGGCTCTTCCTCCTCGTACTCCTTCTCATTGCTCTCCTCCCCCTCATGCTCTCTACCAACATTCAGAAATCCGACAAAGTCCTTGGGGAACATGGACCGCCCAGGCTCCGTGCTTCCCCGATTCTCACCCCTCCAGTTAAACACCGAAACATCGCCGGTGGTGCGAACGATCAACTCGATCAACCGCGCAATTGCTTTGTCCTGGCCTTCTCCATAGTCAGGGGTGAGGCAGATGCCAAACATCCCCATCAAGCAGTAGGCTCGGTCTTCCGGTCTGGTGGTTTGTCGTCGCGCCGCCAACTTCATAATTACCGATGCCACAACGTTGACTTTTCCGCCCGAACAAATTATCCTTTCTGGCGTATTAGAAACACAAGAAATCTGGAATAAATCTTTAGTGCTAGCGCTGTCGGCAATCTTCTTCCAGTCGCTGCGAAAGAACAACGCACGACGACACATAACGATTTCTTGAAGAGTCCAGCCTCGTGTTCCCCACCTAATTGGGATCTTTGAATCCACCCCAGGTACCGGTAGCGTTTCATACGTGTCACCAACGTCGTCCAGATATACCAGGCAGACCTGGGCGTTAGAATATCAATCTCCCATACTCGATATGGCCTCAGTGAGCTCGGTGTTGTTTGATTTGTCGATGCAACATGAATCCACCCAGAGGTACTTGAAACCCAAATTTTCAGCGATTTGAATAGCCCCAAGTAATTTTGATTTGCCGGTTATTTCTACCGTGGCTCCCATATCTTTGCTTAAATCTCGCGCCAGATTTTTCAGGCGCTTTATTTCGGCTTGAAGATTGTTAATTGTGCACATTCGAGTACGTAAGTCACACAGCCACTTTTTCTCTTGAGTGTCTCCTAGCATCGTCTCAGGTGGTGAGTCCCTGATGTTTTGCCATTCCTTCTCTAGTGTGTCGCTGTAGCGCTTCAGTTCGCCACCGGTCTTCTCCAATTCCTTTCTGACCTTTACAATTGCCCTGGCCCTTTTCTCTTCCGCCATTGTTGCATTAAATATATCATACGTAACCTCCCTCCCGCGTGTGATCCACATATGTGAAAGAATAGCGTAGTTGCGTTTGTAAAGCGTTTGGGCTTCTTCGAATTCCAGTGTCTCGGTATTGATCACCCTCGTGGGATATCTGCGGAGATTGATCTCGTAGTTGGGATTGGGTTGGAAGTAATCATCGACAGAGACTTCGCTATTTTGTAGAAAATCGCGGACCAGTCCCGAAAAATCCAACACTCGCGCTGACCTGAAGAGATTCCCCTGGCCATATCGACACACGCTCAGGGTCAACAACCGCCTCCCAAGCGTTGCCATAAGTAGTTCCAACTGTACTATCGTTAGTTCCTCGTTGTTCAGGAGGTCTGAACTGAGCCGAATCTCAGCAATCAACAACCGGGCTTGTTGAGCACATTCTTGTAGCCAGGAATCGTTGCGAAGGTAGAGATATCGCCCGCCTTCCCTCCCATCATGCGGTTCCCAAACAACATTTGCTGCGTGATCACCGGATTGCCTGGTACAAGTCCCATCATCCAACTCCGGTTGTGCCAATTTGAGGGTGTTGTATATGAAATTTTGCAGTGCTTGGCTGAGTGTCACGATTCGGTGATTTTTGTTGGTCTGTGCAAATTGTTGCCTGATGGCACAAGTAACATAATCGACCAGTATCATCAAAAGTTGAGCCACCAGATTGTGAGCAAATCCAACGGCATCTAGTCCACAAAGCGCTTTCGAGCCCTCCGTTCCTGGAGCGGGAGGAATACCAGCTATATCTGAGCCCGAGAACCAACAATCACACCGCCCCCGATGCTCGCATCTACTGCCTTCGTGATCACCATCGTGGATAAAGTACCGCGTGTCCATAAGATCCTTAAAGCCAAGGCGGCTACCTCTGGCATCCGATATTATTGCGTCGAACTCTCGCACAGCCAAATTGATCGCGTGAGCTGGGGCGACCAATGCCTGAGCCACCAGGAGACCCCACCGTATTACATTCCACCCATTTCCTACCTTGAATAGTTTATTTTTCAATGTGAGGAGGCGGTTGACGGCGGATTTCCCAAACGGCAACCACGTCGATGTCTCGAAACCCTTGGGAGTTGAACCCCCAGCATGCGTAGAAATCTCAGTCAGGATCCTATCGAAGCTTTCAGGCAAGGTTTCAATTTTACCATCGCTAACAAAGTCATCGCCGCCTTCCCCATCGCTGTCGGTTTGGAAATCTGAAAATACACATTCAATGCCCCCGACGTTGCCCGAACCTTTGTCGCCACTCTGTTTAGGGCACTTACTCAGCATGATTTTGATAAGTTCTTTTATTGGATCTCTCGACTCCGGGTCTTCGTTACACATGCGCAGGTACTCGGGGGCGAGTTGCAACATCATGTCGCCGTGGAGGTGACGCAAAAGGTTCAGACAAGTCGGACTGCCTCTCGATCATCGGTAGCAGTGGGTGGAGAAGGGTCGGTGTTACCCTCAGAAGTACAGACGTTTCCTTTGGGAATTCCCCCACAAGAGCCTTGACGAAAAAGTTGCCTGCCTTGGGTTCCCTCGCCCAGAGTTCCCTCGCCATAAGCTCCCTCCCCCAGAGTTCCCTTCCTAAAATCATGTTGGCTTCACTTAACTAGGCTTGGATCAGTTGGAATATTGTCTCATCACACCACCGGATGGCCAAACCCAGAATCGTCGTTTTGGATCTGTTTCTTCTCTCGTAAAGTTCCGGATATTCGTCCATAAGCCATCTGAACAAATTCCAACGCCATGTCATGGATAACTCTGATCCTGTCGTCGCTATTCTGTGTAGAAGCGTTTCCCCACTATTGTCGCATTTGTCCAAGCTATTTCGTAGCACAGCATTGTTGTCGGACCTATCTAGCCTCCATAGGAAAGCATCCACACTTTCCCATCGGGATCCATCAAACAAACTCAAAACGTCGGCATGGCAATCAGCGATTGATTTCTCGACCAGAATCGTGGGCAGCTTCATCGGTGGGCTTGGTGGGTGCAGCTTGTCTCCTCTCATAACGGTGTGGGGCTAGTTTGAGATGGGAGACCTCAACGATAAACTAGGTATTCGTGAATTGAGACCGAAGTGGGGGATAAATTTCTAAGCCTTTGGCCGAGGATTCTCGACCCCCCCCTTACTTAATATTACAAAAGGTGGAATGGGATCACTAACAGCCTCGTGCATGCTGTGCGACTTTGCGTTTTTCTTAGTCTATATGCCATTAGAATCGCAACCCCACAACTTCGGTCCCGGACACTCGACGCTGATATGATGTAAGACTGACGTCATGACATATTTGGCAATAATTGAAACACTTGCAGTAGCAGACCATACCATCTCATACACAATATACACCAAAGCATACTCGCACTAAGTATCGCCTATGTCTATATGTTTATATCGGAAATTGTAGCTGCATTTGTATAACAATATAATATCGTAGGTGACCAGAATAATGTCCAATAATCCCCTTCCCTCGATAATGATCTCAGCAGCATTCATACTAATAACATGACCGTCTGTAGACAGCGGTCACGCACAGAGTAAGTCGGGGTATCTATAGGCATACAGTGCAACATCGTCGGCAACAAACACCGTTATACCTCTCTTGGTTCCTAATGGGTGTGTTTTTGCCTTCATTAGATGAGGAGTCGACGAATTTTAGGGTGTCACGATGTACGAGCTCGAATGGGAATATCTCGAGTCATTTCTGGGTGCTACTGGGAAGAGCAATGAACCGCAACATGACTCTAGTCAATCTCGTCGCTATCGAAAAACAACATTGCTCCCTCAGGCTTCTGGGGTCAACGAAAACCCCTAGAAGTACAAACCTCCCGTTCAAGAAGACCCTACACCCTCTTTCACACCAACGGACAACGGAAAGCCCGAGTTGCTAGACAGTCATCGTGTCTTTTCAGTGCTATTAAGCCTGGTCAGTGTTGCACCCAGGGTGCAATAGTGATGTCTAAAGTGTGAGATGACGGAATTTGTGGAGGGAATTGAAATGGGCTCTGGTTCAAAATCCCCACCCGCTCTTCTACTCTACCTCTGCACATGCTTCTCCATAAACATCGGCAACGGCATCCAGTAAAATTTGTAGGAATGGCAAGTTACTCTTATTTCTCCAGTCTTGTTCGCCGGTTCGACCTCGAAGACTAATATGATGCATCCACCGTTGCTCTGCTCAAGATCAAGAGAATCAGTGGGCTGGGGCGGTGTCTCCATAGTATTTGCGGGGTTTATATTTGTAGGTGAAATTACCCTAACTGGAGCTCGGGCTGGGAGTTTCCCAAAACTGGTTGATGTTTTGTTTGTTTTGTTTGTAATCATATTTTATTCGGCCGCTAGCATATTTAACCTCCATCCTCGGCGAGGGTACAGGACCTCTAACCACCTAGGCAAAGTTGCATCCCATCTTCCCGCTACTCAAGGGAGGGCACTAAGGCCACTAACCCCCCGAGCCCACCCCCAAACTGGTTGATGGTCTTAAGCTTGCTTAAGACAATGCCCGAAAAATAGGTGAACTTGCTTAATCAGAAATGGGCCTTTTAGCCAATCAGAATGCGTCAAAACGAGTGATCGATTGTGATTTAGGGGTGAAAAGAGGTCATGAGACTGGAATGTGGTCACAGAAACAAACAGGAACTCAGCGTACAGCCTCACAGCATCTAAGATTAGCAGGTTATTGAGCGAGAGTCTTATATGAAGGTCACATGACCCTTTTTTGAACCGGCTCCCTGCTGTAAAGTAGAAGGTAACCATGATAAGAATCTCAAGAACATTTCAGAGATACAGGGTCTGGGGGCAAAGCCCTCAGCAGAAGTGTGAGAGGCAGAGGCAGGGTGGGCACGCCATCGCCCAACCTGCCCGCAGCCCTGAGCTCTTCTGCGGGCACTAGTACCACATGAATTTGATCAGAGTCTCCGCATTTGCTTGCTGTGAAACCCCTGCTTAAGACAACAGTCTTCGCGTAGCGGAGCGGCCAGTGGTACTCTGCACGATGAAAAGTTTAAAGATCGAGTGACTCACAATGTATCACTCGTCACAGTCTACTATGTGCTCAAGGAGCTAACTTTGGTCTCTTCCATTCCACTCCCCACAGTTGCAATCTCAAACCTAATTCTCAACTAGCACGACAATGGCTCCCAAACCAGCGACAACCCTCTCCCAACTCAACGTCGAAACAGCTTCAGTCTTTTCCAGCACATCAACCAACCGTCCCAACAAGGCGACAAGCGTCATGGCCGTGGCCGTGGGAATGCTCGTGGTCGTTGGGATTTCGGCGGCTTGTATCTAGCATTTTGTGGTTCATCGTAGGCGTATAGTATGGTGTAGTTTGATTGGATGGGTTTGCTTTGATTTAGGTTTTCCTGATTATGGATGGAGATATATACTGCAGCCAGCGCTGGGTATATATAGATATAATCTGTTGAGAGCGGTCATATAGGCTCTGTCATTTTGCTGCTTGTAGGAGGACTTCGTTTGGATTAGGGAGGAGAGCATTGTCGTGCGATCATGAAGAGTGTCGTTTTGCCTTTGTCCACTAATCGTTTTCAGAAGCATATTCGTACCTCAAAAGTATAACAAAATACACATTTGCATTGGTCACGGAAGCTATAATATCCACCTTGTATCAATTGGTGTAGGGGCTGCGGCAGATATAGAATTTGATCTACCTGAAGAGGTTTCAATCGGATTGGGCTGGAGGGTTTTGGGATAAACAGGGACAATTGGGAATGGCATGCCATAGGTCCACTTGATCATGATTTGGTCACTGTGCACCGAAGTGAAAAGGAACACTCTATCTGTCGTTTTATCGATAACCAACCTCAACCATCTCTCACCAACACCACTCACCAAGACACAAATCACCTCCCACCATGTAAATTATCCTTCTAACCCCAACAACGGCCACTCCCTACAATCCTTGCCTCAGCCTTTCCGCCAGCTGCTTCTTTCCAAACTCCCAAGCATTCAACAAGCCCTTCTCGGACAAGTCAATTCCCTGTACACTAGCGATATCGTGCTGCGGCGGTCTCGAAACCCTCTGCACGATCGCCGCCGGATCCGTCTCGAGTATCACACCATCATCCACAATCTCCTCGATCGCCAAAGCGACCAAATCGTAGTTCTCAATGATCGTCCGCTTGTCCGTCGAGTTCCTGTCACAAACTCCATCAGTAACGCCACCATCTGCTCGCTCCGGAGTAACCTACTTTAGCAGAATCTGCAACGTATCCCTCAGCGCGAGCACAACGTGATACAGCATCATCTCGTTCTCGTCCATCCCGCCGACAACGTAGAGCATAACGTCGCTCTCGGCCTTGAAGACGACGACATGGTTGTCATAGAGTATGATGTCGGCGGTGGTCTTGACGGTTTTCTCGAGTAGGCCCTTCTCGAATGCTTTTTGCTCCTTGAGTGTGGGGTAGGGGTTCTGCGGAGTGGGAGTGTTCGATTTGGTGGTGTGCGGGGGGTGGTAGTATTTGGACAGGATACGTGTGCCATCGCTGGAGAGGATTAGGAGTGCGTTGACCTAGTGGGGGTTGGAGTTAGCGGGGGAGAGTAAGCGGGGGGAGAGTGGAAGACGGACCGAGAAGAGGGAGAGGTTGGGAGACATATCGGCGGTGATTGATATAGAGGATAGCTACAACAGCTCGGACGTCTCGACAGCAGTTAGATTTAGAGTAGGGGTTTGGGTTGCAACGGTGTCTCTTGGGTCCCAAGCCAAGCCAACTTCTCGTCACCCCTCAACCGCTTTCAAGTCTCTAAACAACACCACCACAGCTCAACATGGCCTCCTCCACCACTCCAAACCCGCAATCCTCTTCCGCCAGCCGCCACCGCTCCAACTCCCGCCCGGGATCCCGCCCCACCACTCCCCTCCGCCGCCCAAACTCGCGGAGCTCGGTGCGACAGATCTCAGAGGAATCGTTCCCTCTCAACGTGCTGGAACCACAATTCGCCGAACTCGCGGATACCATGGGGACACTCGAATCCAACTTTCAGGAGTTGCAGACAATGCACGAGAGTATCTCACGGTTCAACGAGAACTTTGCAGCGTTCCTTTTCGGTCTCAACATGAACGCGTTCTGTATCGATTTCCCCGAGGGACCGACGGTCGAGAGCTTCAAGAGGGTGGCGGAGAAAGAGGCACAGCATGGTGGGCTATTGGGGCTTCAGTAGATGCCGGAGAGGATTGAGTGGTGCTGATGATGAGGTTGCTTGCTTGCTAGGAACGTCCGGATATTCGAGACCCAAGAGTGATTATGGAGATACGGAGACGACGTTTATGTGAGCGGGTCATTGAAGGGACGCAGGTCACAGACTGATGTGGATAGGACTAACGATACCTCATTTGTGGCCGAGCCCCCGCCGGTGGAATCTACTACCCCCGCGCCGCCTACCAGAGCACCTGCGAGAAGGGTTCCTGCTGTAAGAGGCGGTAGGGGAAGGGTGCATGCGGGGAGTGGGATAGCAAGAGGACGCGGAAGCGGCTTTTCTTACCGTTAGGTGATGATAGACGTGCGGGGAGGAGCTTTTTGGATCTGGTTTCTGGGAGGTGGGGATATTACAAATCTACGTCATAAGTGAGTTCCGGAGCCGTTGTTCCGCATCGTGGGTTAGATCCGCCCGATTAATTGCTATGAGTGAGTAACTCCTCGTGGGAACCCCGGCCAGCTTTGATGGATGCACTTACACCACTACCGCCACCCAGACCGTACATGTCCGGGCACATCGAACACTTCCATAAGATATACCGCGCTAAGGGGAGTTCACTCACTCACTATCAGTCACCCGATGAATCATCGCACGCAACCCAAACAACTATATACTTAGTACTCAAATATTTTCTCATCAAACTCCTACCACTCTCCGCTAGCCTGCCAAACAAACGGCGCCACCAGCCTCCCGAGCACCTCCCTGAACGCACCCCTCTCCCCTTCCTCCACTCCCCAAAGAACCTCCTCACAGACCTTCCCCCAAGCCTTCTCCCCACCCCTCCCTTCCTCTCGTCTCTCATCCGCACCATTCAAATCATCCACATCCATCTCCTCCGCCACCATCCCTTCCAGCAAACTCCCAACCTTACGTCTTGCATACCTAGACAGCTCCGGCACTTCATACTTGCCCGCAAAAATGTACAATCGCAAATGTTCTCTGACGGGCAATTCCCCAGCATCATAGATCCCATGTTCGATGAAGTCGAGAAACTTTGAAACGGTGGACGGCAGCTCGTTCCTCATCTTCATGGTTTTATCGCGGGTCCTGTAGTCGGCCTGATTGGGTACTTGCGCGCGGAGGTGTCGGCGCAGGGCGGCCGAGGAAGAGGTGAGGAGGGATTGCCGCGTGGTTAGGTGGACGGGCGGGTTGAGCGGGCCGATATGGAGGTGCACTGTGGGACTGGGAGGTATTAGTAGATTGGAGAGAGAGCGCGCGCAGTTGCTGCTTACTCGTGCATGGGTTTCTTGGAGCGCTTGAGTTTGTGGCGCTGAAGACGTACGATGGAGGAGGTGGGAGAGGTGGTGGGAGACGGAATGGTAGCAGCGCCCATGGTAAATGCTAGAGATTGAGATGAAACGGTGATGGCAGTGTTGATGTTTGCGAAGGTAGGTAATGTTTTATATACTAAAGCTAGATAAATAGCTTCAGTAAACCAGAAGCTTCGGAAAACTAAAGATGGAGGTGGTGATCAAAGAGGAGGAGGACAAGATTTTATACACGGCCAGGTCTCATCTCAGAGTCATTGTCGAAACCGAGTGAGCCCCATGACAAGAACAAACAACTTTTTCCATCCCAAAAGTACGGCTGGCATTCGCCCGGAGTCACTCTCAATGCCTTCCATTAACTACTTTATTAGTATCTGCTTACCGGGTGACGGGGAAGTGTTTTCGGTGGCACTGTTTTTTTGGCAGTGGCTAGAGGTGGGTGGGAAGAAGGGTTGAATGTTGAGTCACATCTTGATACCAAGCGAAAACGTCAAAGTCACGCCTTTTATCACCAGCCGTCACTCCAATGTCCCTATCTGGGCTCACACACTCACAATTCACACGCGCGCAGTTGGGTTTCAGCTCGGACAAAGGCGAATGAGTAACACCTATTGGCCCGAAATTTGCCCCGTCGTGATGATGCCATTTTGCGAGCTTGTTTGGCAGTTCCAAACGCCGCAGCCTTGAGATCGAATCGCAACACAAAACTGGCAGCATGAACTCACTTCCAGAAATTCAACCTCTGCTTCTCTTGCATAAACTTGTTCGTAGGCATTTCATGCTGTGGAATGCTTTCTGAGTTCTTAACTGCCGTACAACATGATAACTCCCGTCTGCGTGCTGCAAATTTAATCGATATCACAAATCCAGAGCACAGAGCACCAGGCGGAGTGGTAGCAAAAAGCAAAACGGAATTTATAGAAACCTCGTGATTGGTCGTGGAACACCCTCCTCCTGCTCGGCTTAGAGAGGAAACATTCCCCGGAACGTCTGGGCTGTGACGCAACTGCGAAACTCGGCAACGATATATCAAGCACGAGGCGGCGCTTCTCGATACGCGAGCGAGTCATGACTCTAGCCTCGCCACCACCGCCACTTCCCCGCTGTGACATATTAATTGTGTCAACGCCTCAGTTACTCACTGAAAGCAAGCCATCTATTAGTAAATTGTAGCCATCCAGCACAGAGCGTTTCGGACACCCCGGGGGCCCTGTCACAAATCGTTGTGCTGTACTGTCCCGAGACTTTTCGTCTTGGGACTCATAGGAGAGCGGGTCTACGAGACGAGATATCTCGGGTTTATTCTGGCTGAACCCGGCGATGGGGTAGGGGCCCGCGAGGGTAGTATGACCCATTTCGACCGGTGCCGGCCGTAGACTCCATGCCGTCCGTTACGAGCCCTTTCGCGGCCGCTCCCGGGCACTCCTTCGCAGTTCCAATTCCGCTTTGTGGCCGGTTTATTTACCCCAACACTTACCCTTGACACTAGAGTAGCCCAGGATCAGATGGATAAATCCATTTCCGAGATGGGGTGTCGAGAAATCAATGAACCTGACCGTTCCGTTTTATAGTGGGAGAATGGGATAGCGATTGTACGCACTTGAGGATACACGGGAGTCTCGTGTCGTCCGGTGTACGCAGTCATAAATCGGCTGACAATTCTCGGTAGACACAACCACAAAGAGAGAGTCTTTGCATTCCATTCTGGTGACATCCCTTTTGTCAAACCACTCGAGTTCTAGAGCTAGAGTTGGGACCAACTCGATTTCTTAATATATCTCATCATGGAACCTGGCGCCATTCACACTGCCTTGCTTGATAGAGATAGGCATGTACCCCATGTCTGAGTTATGATTATAATCTATACCGCCATCAACATGAAGACTATAATTCGAGTACTAGAAGAAAGGCGTATTCTTCACACACCTCTGGTATTTAGACGGTTATTTAAGCAGAAGAAACCCCATTTGATGCCATATTTTGGTTCAGATACATAGTATGTAGATGGGAAGCTATTTTGTGCATCTCCACTACGGGCACCGCCACTAACTACAAGGGGAACTATGTTCTCACTGGGAGTGATGGAATGTGGGAAGGATTAAATAGGATTAATTATCTAAGGGAGGCGGATGGATTGATTTGAGGCACTAAATGGGCTGTTGTGAGCTCATGGTGTCTAGAGGGGCAACCCTAACCCATATCAGATGGTCATTAGTGGCAGTGTCAACAACTACTTGGTAGTAGGTTTGAGCCAACAATAGTAAGATACCTAATACTGTAACAAGGAGTTGTAGTCCAAACCACCACATAACCTTTGTGGAGCTTACAGATGCTCTCAAGTAGCCCAATGGTTCCCTAGCTGTTAGATAGTAGACTATGTCGCCACAGCTTCTGTTCAGCATGTCCCATGCCATCTGGTAAGACTGGTGTATAAGCAAAATAATTTACCCTTCTAGGTCGTTCCAAGTTCCCAATTCTGTATTATTGGAAGAGGACACAGTCGGCATGACGTTGGATACCATGTAAAGGGCCTCCGAAACCCAATGTCTGGTACTATGTCTGTATAAACTATGGCTTCGACAACTCTGGTTGAAAGATATATGCTCGTGCTAGTAACAGTTCCGGCAGTGAAATTGGCTGTACAAGTAAGCAAAGTACCCTCAGTAGAGTACAGCATTCTTGCTCAACTAAGTAAGATCCCCAAATATCGTCTTGTCAAGGGGACCCGCAATCGTTCATTAAATTATCTATCTGGACCACTACGTTTTTCTGACCCGAGAAGAGCGTTAAGTGAAGGATTCCCATTCCCTCTAAGGATGGGTTCCACGCTGAGAAACTCAATAATGCGGTGTTGCTCCCATGGGTGTGGCGCAACACCGATTTGCTGGTGATGTAGGTGCTGTCATTAAATGGAAAGTTCACCCACCTAAATACATGGCAACGTATCGTCAAACAGCATTGATCTAATAGACAGAGCGTTATCACTGACAATATGTCGGCTCCAAAGGCCCTGTTCCCTATTTGTCATTCGTCCAAGTTGAAGCTTAGATCAATCTGGCTTTTCTGTACCGAAAGTCTTCGACAAAGGACTGACAAATGACATCTATTCTTCTGACTTCTGCCAGATGGGACCGATGTTTGCCACTGTTCGCCAACCAAATCCACTGAGTCAGAGAGCAGTGACGCAGAAAAATTGGAAGGCCATGTGAGCAGAAGAATGGCAACAACCGCTAGAAATGAAAACCTAGTATCAATAATAGGTCGTCCACAGGAGGTCCTAAGCTTAGTATATGTGGTAACGGGGGCAGACGCCACGAAACAATGAATCTAAAGTCACGAAGGTCAAGACTGCGTGTCTCCAACAAGACCAAGGCGCATCTCCCAGCCGCGATGCCAACCCAGGAAGCCATCGTAATACGTATAAAAACAAAGGCAGCCGTAATCAGGGTTATGATGTCGTTCACTCTCATGATCTCTGTTATCTAACGTGACTAATGGTATAGTCCCGTCCACAGCGTGCATCATGCATCATGCAAACCGAGAGCGTAACTACTAGTACGAAGTGTAAAATCACGATGTACTAGGCCTGAAAGAACTTCTAAGGCTTGCTTTCAACTAAGCTTTTGAGTTAGGGAGGGTAATCTAAAGCAGACTGTTAGCCTAATTGGCCTTGGTATCGGTACGGGTGAGGAGGATCTCGTGGTGGGATTTTCATTTATCATTTTCTATGTGGCTCGAGTTCTTTGAATTAAAGATTGGGTTGGAAAATCAATAAAGTAAAGGGCGCCGCCAAAAGTTCACATACAGTACACTCACTGTCAAGGCAACAAGAAACAGCAAGAGTTACTTCCGTGTTGTCTCCGACTTACATTTTCTGTGTGTTTGTATTCGCAGAGAGTGAATTATCTTGGTGGCAGCGGTAGTGGTGGTAGGTGGTAATGGTGGTAGGTGGTAATGGTGGAGGTGGTGAAGTGGTGACGGCGGCGAAGTGGCGGCGGTGGGATAGATAGTACTATGTGTTTAACGGTGCTCGAGAGTGGTGTCTTGCCAGGGCTAGTACTGTAGCGGGTGACCATGTGGAAATCCACATCACTCGCCGCACCCAATGAATTGCTCACACTTTCGGACTGGTGCTTCCTCGACTGGTTTCGCTTGTTTGCTAGATGTTTGCATCCCCCAGTTCGAACAAACGCCCACCAGCACCAACAATCAGTCTCCTTCAGCTCAAAAAAAAGATAAAACGAGTCTGTACACAGAGATCTACAGCCTTCCCCGTCCGTATGTACCGGGTGTGATTTTATATCCACTTCCCCTCTCTTCTCCCCCATCTCTCCACCCCTCTGCCCACCCCCAACCACTCCTCTTGTGCTCTAGTGATGCCCCTCCCCATGCCCCTCGCCATGGTGGTGCTCATCCTTCAAGAACATATGCTCATACACACAATAACCTGCAAATGCAACCGTCGCGATTCCAAGGCCGGGGAAGGCACCCTTGAAGCGGTTCCAGCGGGTGAACGGTCCAGTGTATCGCCACGCCTCACTAGAAGTATCAGCTCTAGCTTAATTGCAGGTTGTGGAGTTGGGGGCTAACGCTTTCGCCCACGGATCTACCCGGCTAGGCTTCTGCTTGAGCAGGATCTTGGGATCGAACGTCTTTTCCGAGAAGGTCTTTGCAGCGTTGTAGTTTTGGGGGTCCATAGTTGCGGTTTGTGCGAGAGGGTATGTCGTTGGGGCGGGCGGCGGCGGTGGTGACGGGATCTCCATCCAATGACAGCAACGGTTATTACCCGGCAAGCACGTGCACAGACTACCCTAGTTAGAATTGTGCTTGCAGCTCAACCAAGCTTCCCTTCCCTTCACAAGCAAACGCAAAGATGTCGAAACCTCTAAAACAGCTCCCAGACGAACCCGATTACAACAGCGACGATGAACCTGAGATCGAGCAGCCCGTTCTCAGCGCCTCAGATCCCATGCGCAACTTCCTCCCTTCCTCCTTCGGGCGCCAGGACATTTCCCGGGACATGGACGACATCTATGCGAAAGCGCGTCGAATACCCTTACCTCCCCCAAAACCCGCGAAAAAGCCCTCCGACTCTGATTCCGACTCTGACGATGATTCTGATGACGACGACGACGGCGGCGAACTCCCCATCTCCCACTCCCTCGAACTCAAATCGCACTCGAAAGCCGTCACCTCCGTCTCCCTCGACCCCTCGGGTACCCGCGTCGCTACAGCCTCCCACGACTGCTGTCTAAAGCTGTATGATTTCCCTTCCATGTCAATGGACCATCTTCACGCCTTCCGCTCTCTCGAACCCACCGGCTCCCACCATGTCCACTCCGCCACGTTCTCACAGTTAGACTCGGGGCAGAGTATCCTCGTCGTTTCTGCAACGCCGCAAGCAAAGATATACACCCGTGACGGTCACGAGAGCGTAGAGTTCGTGAAGGGCGATATGTACCTCCGGGATATGCACAACACCAAAGGTCACGTAGCCGAGATCTCAGCGGGAGTGTGGCATCCTACCGATCTAAACCTTTGCGCGACTGCGAGCGCGGACAGCACGATCCGGATATGGGATGTGAACACCAAGCGCCAGCATAGGGAGATAATGGTACACAAGAGCAAAGCCAAGGGTGGGCGGAGCAGGATGTGTTGTCTCGCGTGGGCTGGCCCACAAGAAGGCGGGAAAACCATGCTGGCGAGTGTAGCCCTCGACGGATCACTAGTGATCTACGGCGGCAACGGCCCCTTCTCGCGGCCAGCAATGGAGGTGCGGAATGCACACGAGCCCGAGACCTGGACTGGCGCAATAACATTCTCCAGCGACGGCCGACTGCTCGCAACCCGTGGGCAAGACCAAACCATCAAACGTACCTCCTCCCCCTCCCCCAAATTCTCCGCTAACACCCCCTAGTCTGGGACACCCGCAAACTCAAAACGCCCCTCGCAACCCGCACCTCCTTCCCCACCCCCCACCACCCCGAAACCTCCCTCATCTTCTCCGCAGGCAACACCACACTCCTCGCCGGCGACTCCAGCGGAAACCTACACATACTCTCTGCCGCGCTCTTAACCTCAACCGAAACGCACCCAATCTCTCCCAGCCCCATAATCTCCCTCACCCACCACCCCCGCCTAAACCAGCTCCTCCTCGGCACCGCCACCGGAAACGTCCACATCCTCTTCTCCCCCACCTCCTCCGAACGCGGCGCAAAAACCGTTCTCGCTGCCCCCCTGCGGAAACGCCACGTAGACGACGATATCACCTTCACCACCGACGCCGCCGCGATCAGCGGGGACGCAATCCTCGTCCCCAGCCAGCAGACACAGAAACGGAAAACCCAAGATATCCGGAAACCTGCGATGCCCGCTATTACCCCATGGGGGAAGTCACAGCCAGATCAGGAACATATTAGGAAGAATATCGCGTTGAGTAGTATGCGTGATGAGGATCCGCGGGAGGCGCTGCTGAAGTATGCCGATAAGGCGGAGAAGGATCCGATGTTCACTGGTGTGTGGAGGAAGAATCAGCCGAAGACTATTTATGCGGAGGCTGAGGAGGGAGAGGAGGAGGGAGAGGGGGAGGGAGAGGAGGGGAGGGAGAGGAAGAAGAGGCGGTGGTGATTGATATAATATAGACAGTTGTGTATACTACAAAAAAGCTCATGATGGCATTGAGCACAATTGCATCACATAGAATCACCAACACCAAACCCTAACCCGTGACTTCATCGACATGAAAAAAAGTGGAGTTAAATATCTGGTATTCACAGCAAACCCAAAGATCCCGCAAAAGCTCCTAACCGGTATATATAATCCCTTATCCTCCCAAATAATATTCTACACATTCCCATCCTGCATCTAAAGCTTCGCTGCCAACCTCCGCTTACTCTGATAATGCGGCAATTCCAGTACTCCATCACCATGTTTCAGCACCTCCATATCCGCCCTCTGCTCAATCGGAACATAGTCCCGCGGTCCCTCGCCGACATAGATCTGTCTCGGTCTCCAAATCTTGCCGTTTCCATGATCCAGCAGTTGTTTCCAATGCGCCTACTCTCATTAGCCAAACCCCTCAAACAGACTCGATACAAAAAACCTACCAACCACCCCGCCACTCTGGGTACCGCAAAGAGGATGGGGAAGAAATCGAGCGGGAATCCGAGGGCCTTATAGATCAGCCCGCTCCAGAAGTCGACATTGGGGTATAGCCGGCGTGAGACAAAGAATTCGTCCTTTAGCGCCGCGTCTTTGAGTGCAGTCGCTATTTCGATCAGCGGTTCCCTTCCGCACGCCTCAAATGCCATATCCGCCACCTCACGGATGATTTTTGAGCGCGGGTCGGTATTGCGGTAGACCCTGTGTCCGAAACCGAAGAGGAGCTCTTCCTTCCGCTTCACCTTCTCCAGGAACGGGAGAACATTGTCTACTGTCCCGATTTTCTCGACCATACGGATGACGGCCTCGTTTGCGCCACCGTGGAGCGGGCCGTAGAGGGCTGCCGCCGCAGCGGCAATGGCAGAGTACGGGTCTACAAGCGAGGAGCCAACGTGTGTCATAGTCGCGGTGGAGCAGTTCATTTCGTGGTCAGCGTGGAGGATGAAGAGGATATCGAGAGCCTTTACGAGACGAGGGTCAGGACGGTAGTTTTCGGCTGGAGAGTGCGAGTCCATCATGTACAGCAGATTCTCGCAGTACGAATAATCGCTGCGCGGGGTGACAAAGGGTCGGTTCATCCGTACGCGCATCGAGGCTGCTGCGACAGTCCCTGCTTTTCCAAGGATTCGGATGATGTTTTTGTTCATGATCTCTTTGTTCTGGAGGTACAGGTTTCGCCCCTGGAGTGCAGGATTTGCTTCCGGTGCGAAAGCGCCGAGTGCCGCAAAAGCGGAGATGAAAACACTCATTGGGTGTGAGTCGTAGCGCATGGATCCGATCACTTTTATCACGTCCTCTGCCAGCGCGGTGTGGTGCATAACCTCATACCTCCACGTTGCGTCCTGTCTGTCAAGCGTTAGCTCTAGCATTCTCCCAACAGGCAGCTTCTGAAACGCACTTCTTATCCGGGAGCGAGCCGTAGATGAGCAGATACGCGGTTTCAAGAAAGTCGCTCTTCTCGGCCAGCTGCTCGATCGGGTATCCGCGGTGCATCAGGAATCCCCGGTCGCCATCGATGAAGGTGATCTTTGAGGATATTGCGGCGGTATTGAGGAAGGCTGGGTCAAAGACGCGGATGCCATTGGCCGTGTCATTTGTGTCGATGCTGTCGCTGCTGATGGCGGGGGTGGTTTTGAGCGCCTTGAAGGCGGTCGCTGGGATGCTGTTGTTGGTGATGGGCACGACGATCGTTTTGCCGGTGCGGTTGTCGGTGATTGTGACCGACTCCTTTGGGGGTGCTTTAAGCTGCGCCGCGGGTGTTCTGTGCGCGGAGATACTGTCAGCTAAGAGACGCAAAGGAAGGAGAGAAAAGACCTACGTATTCAGAATAGCCATTTTGAAATTTGCAGTAGTAACAAAGATTGAGCTGTGGACCCTGGATTTGGCGCGCTATTTGTGTGATCTACGATGAATGGGAAAGCTTGGATTGCGTGTCGCCCGTAATCTGACCGCAGTTGAAGACCACAAGAAACAATGGTCGTGAGCCGAGGTTGTATAATGGCAGAGGTAGGGGTTGCTTCCATTCGGCAAAGGTGACGTATTGTAAAGGTTTCACGTTACACGAGACTGGCGTTCACATGTTAAACAGGTGCGGTGCAGAGTAAGCAAACGAAAAGGGGCGTAAGATGTGCCGCCGAAGAATGCTGTTGGTGATTATGAGAACGAGAGGATGGGAGAAGCGCAGTTTCATGTGGTCTGCCCGACAGTCGGCCGGGCACCGCTTCGCACTCGGGTCAAGGCCGTAAGGCGAGGCCGAGCCCTGCATATCTATCTGCCTGGAGACAGATCCCACTGGTGGCATTTCGGTAGTCCCGCGTCCCTCCGTTAAGCCCTTGGCATTTGCGTTGTTGCTGGTCGGCTCCGCATGCACAGTCCGAGCTAGCTGGTGAGAACTGAGGGACAAAAGTTGTCGAGGAGTGTCAACTTCATGGAGGGGTGAGGCATGGAAAGTATGGTGAACTGCAGGTGAATTGCGAATGCGATTAGTAGAACAGCCGGACGCCAGCCGTATCATGCTGGCACATACAGAGCATTCATAAATCCGCACTCGACACCAAACTTATACACCTGCGCGCTCGACTAGACTTAATTGTACATATGCGTATAGTAGAAAAGAGGATACAAACGCTCTACAAACTAATGCAAACAAAAAACACTCCACATCTAATGCATAATGCAATTCCCAAAAACTCACAACTCCGCTGCGCCATATATACCCCCGGGGCATGATATCTACATTTCCACAAACCTTCTAACCCACGCCTTCCTCGCTTCCTCCTCTCTAGCCCCCATCTTCCCACTCGCTGCCTTCTGCGGCTTTCTCACCAACGCCCTCGCCACCGGCTCCAGAATCTTGGCCAAAATCTTCTCCATCTCCTTCTTTCTATCGCCCTCCTTCTTCTTGACCAGAATCGCAAGTATCTCCGCTACAAACCCGACTAGGTATATAAATACATTCGCGTGGACTTGTCCCGCCTTGTCGGGTAGGTGGTCGAGAACCTAGGTATCTTTGGTCAGGGAGATGGATGGAAAGAATGGGTTTCATGTTTACCTGCTCGGATGCCTTTGTATCGCCGCCAGCTTTGACCACCTCGTCCCACAGCACTGCGGGCACAACGCCATCACTTAGCCCCTCTAGCCAGCACAAGAAGACACTCGCAGCAGCTTCCACCAACTCCTCTTTGCTCACCTCCTCTTCCTCATCCTGCATGATTACCCTCACACACTCCGGGTCCTCAAAGTCGCGGTCGGTATCCATCGCTTCGTACACCCCCACTTCAATCATCCTCCTTCGCTCATCATCGATGCTCGTCCACGTCTCCTTCAAAAACGGCCATCCTAGCTGCGAGAACCAACGTTTTTCGCCGATCATCTCCTCGGGACCAAGGGTACTGACAACATCCGCTAGGCTGTCACACAAAAACTGTGTAATCCTGTAGATCTCCCTGGGCGCAGAATAGAGCGGTCCTTCCTTCACCTTCTGCTTCTCCTCGGCTTCTCTGTACCCCCGAAACCCGCCCACATCCTCCGGAATCTTGACAAGTTCCTTCAATGTCGTTCCGTATGAGGAATATAGCCACTTGGCTGAGATGGGGATGAAAACGTCTCTACCGCCATCCACCCTCAGAACTAGTACATCATCCAAGACCTCACGCTTGTTATTAAGGTCTAGAACTTGCTTGACAGTGGAGACAAGAAGCGTGATGGAGATATTAACAACCTCGCCAGGTTCCAGTTCCGCGTTTTGTTTAGCTTTGGTACCAAGCCACTCCAACAAAATCCAGGGCTTGCAGACGGCCTCGCTCCCACTGCCGCTAGCGGAGGGTAGGCCTACAAAGTGGATCTTTGCTTTTGAAGTCCCTGTATTAGCGACTGTCACGTTGCGACACTTGCTCTCCCAAAACCTGACGGGGCCGAAGTTGATGACATCTTCGTCGGATGGAGAGCCATCTGGTTGGTCGATTATCACGGTGACCACCGGTCGACAATCATTTTCCAGCTTATCTACTTCCCTTGCTACCTCCCCATGAATCTTTGCGCGTAGATCTGGAACCACGGCGGGGAATGCGAGCTGAAAGGTCGCGGATATGGGCTTATGGTCCGACGATGTGATATTCTGATGCGAAGTATAACTCATCTGTTTCAACCAAACCTCCCCAAACGATGTATCAAAACTCGACGTCGGGTCATCGAAAACTGGCGAAGCAGCGCGGTCAGCAACAGGAAGTTTGACAAGCGGTAGCGGACTCTCCGCCCTTGAAACCACAAGGTCCTCTTCATCCGAATCCGAATTGTCGGCAATTTCAAAGAGTATCTCATCCTCGACTACCGGTGTGAGTATCTCGTCCGGCGCATCACTGTGACTGTGTCGTCTCTCATAGCTCCCGCTTTCCGAGTCCTTCTCCCCTGTGGTTGGTGCCTTCAGTCTCCAAAGGATTCTATCGCACCAACCGGGTGCCCGCGCCTTTTCACTGCTATCCCAGGAGCCCACTTTACCCACATCGTACTTGTAAGTTGGCAAAAACGTGACCTTCCCCTCCTTATACCCGGCAAACGCCTTCCCTTCCCGCTTTTGCTTCAGCAGCTGATCATGTTTCAACAGGCTTTTGATAGTCCCCTGCAACGTTGTCGCGACACTCGGATGTGCTTCAGTCGGCGTTAGCGGAAGCTTGGGAGATGGAGACAAGGACACAACAGGCGACGAAACCCCATCATGGGTTGGCGGGAGATCATGCGGCATGTACGGCTGCAGCAATGACCTGATATCAGAATTATCGAGGTCGATCCGATAATTTAGGTCCCCGCACCAAATCACCACATCCATCTTATCCAGTCCCTCTCCCGCTGCTGCCACTGTTGCAGGATTATTTGTCTCCGCCAACCCAACAACATCCTTCTCCACCGGCTTGAACCACATCCTCCTCACGACCTCAGCGGCATCCCAATTCCTCCGATCCACAGCGTTCGCAAACGCCGCGAGGTGGCAGTCGATAAATGTGAGCCTCAACGTATCCCCAAGCACGATCCTGACCCCAACCGCGCCTTTGTTCCCATACCCCATCAACCCCGTCCCCACCGTAGCCGTAGAAACGCTTCCGACCGCCAACTCTGGCGCCACAAACACCAGCAGCAACATCCCAATGAGCTGGGGGCTAGCCACACACTGATACCCGGATGGCAATGCCGCCTTCACCTATCCGTCAGCGTGTGGACTTTTTTTACCCCTCCAAAAACAAAAAGAATTAGTGTACTTGAACATGCGCCTTCCACCTCATCGCAACCGCGGGGTCAATGTACTTCAGGAAGTTGCTGGTCTGGTTCACGTTTATGACCTCCTGTAGTCCGAGCGCATATATCCCGTAACCCTCCTCGTACGGCTTGTCTGTGAACCAGTCCTTGACATCTTCCCAGCAGCTAAAATCTCCCGCGTTCCAGCTGCCGACTTTGATCGCGATTGTCTTGGATCGTAAGTACTCGGAGCGCCGTGAGAGTATCTTTGAGGTTTGGTAGGTCTGTGCATCTTGGGTTTCGAATGGATGCACCTGCCCAGAGCCTGAAGCTGGGCGTTCGGAGGCGTCCCATAAGCCGGGCATGGAAGCCATAGTTGCTGTGGCAGTGGATTCTGAATGCCGACAGCTCGTGCGAGGAAAAAGGGGTGGACAGAGGTTGGAAGACAAGATGAAACAAGGTTCAGAAATTGTGCACTACCTCACTCAGGGACCTACGTCACGCGAGGCGTTCCTGCTTGGCGTGTCGGGTAATTCCGCCATTCATATACGCATGATTGGTGGTATCATCGGGTTCGATCCCTACTCTCCTTCTCTTATTCAAATTCCGATATAACACTTTTATATGAGAGCTAGTACTACAGCAGCATCAGAACGAGAGGAAACACCCATAACAAACAAGCACTAAAACAAACAAAAGGGACTCCCTATACTTGTGAAAAAAGGCACTGAGTGAGATGACAATGATGATGACTGATGATGATGAACCGTTTCCTTTTCGCCGAAAGAACCAGTGGTAACACAACCACGATAAAAAAAATCCAATCCAGCCTTGGAAATGAAAACGGAACCCCATAAGTACTGTACCTGCTTCTGCTCCACCCTACTCCCTTACCCAAAGCTAAAGCAAGCACCAAAGTCCGACAGAAAGAAAGAAAGCTCAAATAGTTGCACGCAGAGACCCAGTTCCATCTCTTATTCACAGTAGCAGCTTCTACAAAAGAAAAAGCTCCGGCGGTTTCAAAATTTCCCATCAACAACAAACTATGACAACCCTATTACCTACATACCCATCTTTCCAAATGCCGGAGTATATCCCGGTGTTCCAGGTGTCCCGTTCCGCCCAGGTGTGCCGTTGTTGTCTGGTGTTCCCTGGCCCTGTTGACTTCCATTCTGAACCGGCGTCTTTGGAGGATGTGGTGCACTGCCCGAATTACTGCTTGCGCCGCCATTGCTACCAGCAGTACCATTGGCAAGCTGTGCTGGCTCGTTGCCATTGAGTCCCCATACCTGGCCGCTGTTTACACACTATTGTCAGCAAACGTCCCCTCGTTGACCTGGATAGGCGAAACCTACAGGAATTGAGCGTCGTCAATCTTTCCATCAAAGTATCGCTGCCTCATCTGGAAGAAGATCATGCCAGTAAGTAAGGAATCACTCCCGGCCTGGTGTTGAGGGCCTATTCGCTGAATACCCATCTCCTCTGCAATATCTTGCAAGCCGCCCTTGAGATTCCGGCAGCTCTTCATCAAGTACTTGATATCATAAAGGCTCGGAAAGAAAGTCCTCAGCTTAACCCTGAAATCGGCCTCCTCCTTTGGCAATGGCGTGCAGCTCATTATTTTGACTAGGTATCCAAAATCGTAGCCCGAGTGAAACGAGATCCACTTGACCTCATCCAGCATGACAAGACCGGAGGTGATGAGTAGTTCGCCAAACTTGTACACGTCGATGCCGTGATGAGTGTGTTTGTGAAAGTCAATTCCAGACTTTGTTAATAAATCGATCGAGTCCTGCGCGTACATGTCTTCCTCGAGGGAGAACCGGAAGTTAAATTGCCAGGTTGAAATAGTTCCATCAACCTTTGCTAACTCCCCATTCTCGTCTGCCAGCGTGATGCCGAGTTGAATAATCTTGAGCATGTCGACATTACACCGTAGCGTCTGGTAATGATAATCCGCCTTACTCGGGAACTTTCCTATTGGCCGTGCCACGATTCCGGGGAATTCTGTATCCTATCATCCCATCAATACTTCCGTCCCAACTCATTTAGCCGGTGAGGAACACCAACCATTGCAATATACGGGTATCGATCCACTAAATTCCTCAGCACTCCCATCTCCGCATCCAGATTCTCCGCCCACACGTCCCTGATGACGCCCTCTCCACTCACCACCGCCGCCTGCGCAGCCGCCTGCGCAGCCACAGCAGCCTGTAACCGAGGATCCGTAACACTGCCGATATTCCTTGTTACGACACCGCCGAGACCACCAGCAGAGACAGCCCCGCCCAGTGAGCCATTCATAGCACTACCACGCTGGTGCGAGAGAATGCTAAGAAGGTTCTTTTCCTGCTGTGCCTTTGCCGCCTGTGCTTGCTGCTGAGCCTGCACCTGCGCATAGAGCTGTGCCTGGTGGTGAACATTGTGGTGCTGCGGGTTCGCGTGTTGTTGGAATCTGCCCGTACACATACCGTTCGGTCAGCTTCATCGAGAAAACAGAGACATAGCGTAGTAGGGGCGGGGCTGTGGTAGTGATGAAGGCGTACCTCTCGCGGTCCAGCAGGCTATGGCCCAAATGCATGCCGCCCTGTTGGGGAAAAGGCGGACCGTAATTGTTTGCTCGTGACGGTGGTGGCATAACGGGGAATGCAGCGGCAGCCAGTTATTCGCGGTGGAGGTGGAATGGTGGAGAAGGATGTAGTGTCGAATATTCGCATCAAAAGGATTGGGTGAGAGGATTGGGTGAGTGTTACAGCTTGGTGTTGCTGTCGCCCGCTTCACCAACAGGGGTTGGGGTTGGCACACACACGGTTGGACTGCGGGAGCCAGGTGTCGAATCCACTAGAATTGGATGTGTGACGAGAGGGGGCGAATCCAGGAGTGGAACGGGACGATGAGGCTCTTTTGGTGGTGGCGGTGACAGTAGGTGAAGATGTTGGCGGCGGTGGTGGTGGTTGAGGTGTGAAGTTGATAGTTTAGTTATGCGGAAGGCAGGCAGAGCGACGCCTGGACAGGCATAAGGTTCAAGCTCCAATCCATCGCAAGCGGCGGGGATTCAACCCAGGTTGTGTCACTCGTTCCCTACTCCGCCTTCACCGCCCACAACTCGACCCCTCACCACTCCCACGACAGCTTCTATCAATCACACAGCCACCATCACCATGCTGCCCTCAGCTGATACCCGCGAGTCTCTCGCCCTCTCTGTCCTCTCGCGTTACCTTCCAACTCTGACGCGCATCATCGCGACCACCTCCTTTTGTCACCTATACCGCGGCGCGTTCTCCGCCGAAACCGGTAATTTCGCATGGGAAAAGAAAGAGCTTGCAGGGAGTAGCTTTCTCTGCGCATCGAAATCTCCCCCATCGACCGAAGAGCAATACCACCTGATAATCCTCAACCGACTGGGCGTCACCAACTTCATCTGGACGCTCTCATCGACCGAGTGCATCGAAGACGACGGAAACCATCTGGTGTTTAACCACACCTCTGGGTTCTCCCCGATCCCCCAAGAGCCGGGCTACGAAATCGATGCGCAGAGCTGCTGGGGTATCTGGGTCTTCCCCAACCCGAGTATGGCCGATGAAAGAGAGAAGATGAGGGAGAGTTTGATGGAGTGTGCACGCCTAGCGGAGGAGGCGACGAAGGCGAGAGAACGTCTGCAGCAGCAACAGCAACAGCAACAGCAACAGCAAGCGCCGCCGCCCCGGCCTCCTGCTGCTTCTGCTACTCCTGAATACGAACATAACGGCGGAGCCCCGTTGGGAGGATTCAGCATCATGAACCAGGTATTCGGGCCACAGGCAGGAGGAACTCCACCACATTACCCTACCCCACCCCCACCGCAGCAGTACCATCCCCCGGTCCAGCAACAGCAACAACAGTACACCCCTGCGTCGAACGGCAGCGACGTCCTAGGGCGGTTATTCGAGAATGCACGGCAACGGGGACCTCCCGGGGGTTGGTAGGTGGAGGAGATAGGACAAGAATAGTTGAAGTCGGAAGGTGGTGGGGTGATCCCTGGCATACCTATTTGTGGCATTTTTCTTGGTGCATTCGGTACTCTTGGTTTGGGTCAGGTTATGTACGGCTTCCAAGGGTAGAGTATGGAGTTCCACGGCGTCAACTTTACCGGTATCTTATACATTGGGCGAATCTATTGCGTTTGGTGTCAGCGACACAAAGGATGTGCTAACATCCAAGGCATGCTTTGTTGCCCCCATTTCTTTTCTAATCTATATTGCTATCACCTGTATCAACGAGACAGAACAGACAAAACAACCTCTATTTCTTCCTATACACCCCCCAGAGCTTTTTCAATACACACACAAAGGAGGATATCACATTAAGCATCATCGCGCATTAAAAACATCCCGTATGCCAAAAACAAGAGAATAATGAAGAGAACTCGTACAAGATCGATCACCCAGACATAGCAGAGCAAACCCACGCCCACTCACGCAAAACAAGGCTTTAGAATAAATAGAAAGCCCAAGCCGTAGTAACATACTGCACAAATGCTACCAGAAGGCAATAATAAAAAAGGAGGCAAAGGGGAATCATAAATCGATCTTATCATGAACGAAACAGGGAAACAGCGGAACTCAGACAACACTTCGTAAGTGGCTTAAACAAACCAAAGCCTCATAAGTAGTAGGGAGAGAATAGAAAACAAAAGAAAAGATACACACAAATCCGAACACGATAAACACCTAAAGACACCACTACCTAATCTCCATGAGCCCGTATAGTGCTATATCTTTCCCCGATCTTCGCTCTCCTCACTATCCCCGTCCCAAAACGGAATACTATTTGATAATGACCAGAACTTGCCTAGGTATATCCCCCCCAATCGTGATCGTTAACGACATAATATAATCGTCTGTACACTATCACTCCTCTTCCTTCGCCCATGCCACAACAATTACTTCTTCCATATCCCCTTGAGCTATTTGGTTTTGAACGTCAAAAGCGCAGCCAAACTTGCAAGCGGACATCCCTTCTTCAAAAACTCGTGTCGCAACAGTTCATCTGCTGTAGCGCGTTGGTGGACATCCACCGTGAGACATGCGGCCAAAAAGCTCTTAAGTTCCTTGCTGAGTTTATCTGGCTTCTTCAACGTGGGGGTTCCATGCGTCGCAATAAGATAAAGCGCCTTCAGTGGTTCTTCGTTGAGATATGGAGGTTCGGATTCGATCATCTCAATGGCCATAATTCCCAATGACCATATGTCAACCTTAGATCCGTATTCCTTCTGCTTGACAACTTCCGGTGCCATCCAGTATGGCGTCCCGACCATTGTGGCGCGTTTGGACTTTTGTTCTGTAAGCTTTGCGCAAAAGCCGAAATCAGCTGTTTCGGGTGTTAGTTTGTTCGTAGTTGAAGTTTGCTAAGGGAATAACGCACTAATCTTCACATGACCTGCGGCATCGAGGAGAACATTGTCCGACTTAATGTCTCTATGGATGATGTTTTGTTCGTGCAAATGCTCAAGACCTTTGCAAGTCTGCACCACACATTAATCAGTACGTCACAATAAACTTCTCTAAGAGGCGCCACACCTCAAAGCAAATTGTTGCGATCTGGTCCTCCTCTAACGTGTTGTTATCAATAACATCTGTTAACGCACCACCCTCCATGTATTCCATTACGACCCAAAGCTCAGTATTTCCTTTCAAAAATGCATCCAAGAAGTTCACAATATTAGGGTGCTGCGACTCCTTCATGACCAAAATCTCGTTGACAATCAATTCCTTCCTTGGTTGGTGAGCCAGATCCATCTGTTTGATTGCGACTCTGCCATTCTTGTTGTTACGTAAAATACCAGCCGCCGTCGCAGACGCTGGTGAACCGTTGATTTTGGCAACATATACAGATCCTGAAGCGCCCTGGCCGACCTTCTTGATCTTGGTGTACGATTGATTGGGGTCCCCACTAGAAACCACGGAACGTAGCTTTTCCATTACCTGGGCCTCTGTCATGTTGGATATCCTCTTGTTCTCCTTACGCTGCTCTCGCGCCTGTACTTCCTTTGCTGGTGTCTTGTTGGGCACATTGAGTGGTTTGACGGCACCTGCTGGCTTTTGGTCCTGTTGGCGCGCTGCAGGAGAAGGATCTCTCTTCTGTTCACCCACACGAAGGTTTGTTGCAGGTGACGGTTGGCGCGGCTGTTGCTGGGCCGCGGGTGCACGGGGTGCTGCTCGCTGGGGGTTGAGATCCCTAGTACTGGGTGCCTTTTGAGGTATCTTTGTGGATTTGGCAGCCATTGGGTTCCTGGCAGAAGACGAAGAGAATCCCCCACCACCACCTCCACTCATTAATATAGGTGTCTGCGCCGCGGTGGCCTTTTGTGGAAGGTCTTCCTGCTCCTGTTGTCGACGGTTGAAAAGATCTTCCTCGTCCTGGCGTTCTCTACGTTCTCGATCCCGCCGTTCCTGTTGTTTTTCCAACTCTCGCTGTCTTCGCTCCTGCTCCTCCTTCTCCCGCATTTGTTGGTCACGTTGCCTCTCATCTTCCCTTTGTTGCTGTCGTTCTTTCTCCCATTGCTCACGATCTCGGCTATCCTGTCTTTGTGGGCCGGGAAGCCGCGGTCCAGATGATGGTGGTGGGGGGAATGGTGTCCTAATTTGTGGGGGTGTGGCAGCCATTCCAGGGTATGCTGCGGGATCCTGCATACGCTGCTTTCCCTCTGTGTAGAACTCCAAAACTTCAATAACCGCCTGGGGATTCTTCTGATAGTCTTCCTTGGTGATTGCAGACGAGTTCAAAAGTTTGCTCCATTCCTCAGGCAATCCGGTAAAGCCACCGCTCACTGGGTCAAAGCCTACATGTACCTTATGTGTGAAATTGGTTGGATTGGACACGCCTCCCATAGACGGACATCGCGAATAGACATCATCCATCCATGCGTAGAGCTCAGGGTCGGACTTGAGCGAAATGTATATGGTGCGTCGCGGCGCATCCGATGCCATGGTCGTCAAGCCGGTACCCTGCGCACCCGCCGACCGTACGATCTCTATGCAGTATGGCTTGAGTTCCACTCGGTTGACCGAGACGATGTCCCTAAGCGGTACGCAAAGCGACGTGGAAGTCGCCTGTTCATTCCTGTAGAAGTCCAACGAGATTTCGCGCAGAACCATATACTTCTTCTGCCAGATGAGTGACTTGATCCCATCTTCCTTGACGGATCCCCACCCCTTGCGAATGTCGCCCAAATTCGAAACAGGGGAGTTACCTCCGTTCTGGGCAGAACCATTGCTCCCCACCGTAATCAAATTCGTCGAAGATGCGTATGGCGACGATGTATTCATGGTCGAGATACTCGCATGCTGGGTGTGGATTGGCGAGCTGGCGCTGATCTGCCGGCTCGACTGTGACTGTGTGGTGGGTGGACGTGGAGCTGGTCCTGGGTTAAGAAACGAGCTGTCGCTAAAGATGTTCCTGTCAAAGTGGGCCATGATGCTGGGTAAAAGTCCAACCAACTCCGGGCGAACAACGAGTCGAAAGAAAAGCGGAGACGGTAGCTAATTGGCAAGCCAGCGGCGCGTTCCTATAGCGAACAGCGGTCCTGGGGACGCGAGCAGAGGGGAATAGTCTCGGAGCGATCAAAGGGGTTCGGCGGAATTGATGTAAAGTGGTGCGCAAGATTGGAGGTTGTGCTAAGGGACCAAGAGCCAAACTGAAAGGGGTAGTAGGTATGTTGCTAACAAAACGGGTCTGTGCGTATCGTACCGTACAGAAGCCAAAAACAAGAAGAGAAGTATTCTAAGTGAGATGGAGGTGGAAACACGCTCACGAGAAATGCGGGAAGTTGAAAGATAGAGCGTAATCAGAAACAAGTCTTGAAGAGCGGAAAAGAAGTTGGTTGAATAGGGTGGTGATGATGAAGCAGGGAGAAGGGGATGAGGAGGTGTTGGAGGTTGGTGGGTGGAGGAGGGGAAGCAGTGCTCTGGCTCTATCTCAGTTCGTACCTGAGTACATAGTACAGATAACCCCCTGCTCTCACTCTCTCGCTCTCTTCCAAAGTACACTCCATTCCTTCCTTTGCTGAGGCATCCAACATCTAGAAGGCCTCAGTCATGTGTCTCTCGTTCACGATCTCACAGTATCCCTGCCAACATATAAATGTCGTTGCCATTGCGATGGGCTCTGGGCCGAGTGAGCTGAGCTGAGCTGAGCTGAGCGGGCAAGAGCAAAGCAAAGCAGTGGGATCGGTTCGCAACTTCGCTTTTATTGGTGGCTTTGATTTGAGTAGCCGCCTACCTGTTCTAAAGAATCACGCAGATGACGAAGGCATTACTCTGCTTACTTAGTTCTGTCTTTTCGTTACTCTTGTGTCCTCGTTCTCTGGAGTTCAGTCAGTGAATCTGGGCTTTGATTCGCATCGTCAAAGCCCATCCATCCCCAAAACATGGATTTGCCGAAATTCGAAACCCCGCCGAAGTTTCAACGATCAGTAGAGAAACGGCATCCGTATCAAACAAGCCTCAACTTAAAAATATATATACCTTAACTAGCAGGAGAATGAATGAATGAGCCAAGATGTCACCTAACTGCATAATGCATGCATGCAAAATCCCGCACACCCACTTCCTACCCAGTACACGGCATAGTAGACACCCGGTGTGTATAACAAAGTTCCGGTGGATAGTTTACTACAGAATAGGATGGAGCAAGATGATCTCTTCGTTGACCGCCGCAACCCAGGTTTCAGCCTTGTAGTGTTGCAAGACGACCTATCGGTTGAACTCATGTCGCAGAGTTAAATGATCACGTGAAGCCTTATCTTTATCTAATACACGTGGACGCGATAGCTTTAACTTGGGTGGATGATCAGCCATTTCTCGAGCTCCGTTCGTTGAAGCTTCGCCTCCTCCCTCACTCGTTTGGGGTCCTAAGACCATAGTAAAATCAATACATTCAGTTCAATGTATTACAAGGAAATTAGTAATTCCAAGCGATGTAACAGCGGATAGAAAGCCAAACGCCACAGCCAACCAGCCTCTATGCAGTAGAGAAAAAGGAAAGAAAAAACTTGTCCAGCCAGTACCATGAAAAAAACCCCATTTAATTTTGAGGCCTTGAAAACTGTCCGCAATTATCGCCCACGCTTTCGGAATACTGTTCTTCGCCGATTCTGTAGACTTTATACTTTCAAGAATGTTGAGAATCTGCTGCATCTCCGTCTTATGCGGAGACTCGTTCTTTGGTTCATTGAAATGCTTCTTGGGCACAGAAGTAAGTATCTAGATGAGATACGTTAGCTCATTGGCAGTAAAAACCATTTTACTAACCATTTACCGAGCCACTGCCATCTAAGCTGCCATTTCATTGTCCCAATATCTCCCTTGATTAAACCGATTTTCCCCTTGATTTCACCAATGTCCTTAACAAAGCATTGTAAATACCAGTGAGCTCCTTCGGAGGATTCCATACCGTACGTTAGTAACTTGGATAAAGTTCTCTTCAAGACGGAAAACACAATCTCCAATTGAGAACTTCAGAATACATCAGCTAGTCAATCGGTTTGACTAGGTATGACAAGCATGTACAGTACCTTGCTTGCTTGAACGAAAGGGATTTCCTTGTTTTCTTTCTCAGGGTGAGACTCAGAGTGTAGTCTCGATTAGCCGCTCACCCAACAAGTTGCTGCTTCCGCGTAGCGGGAAAAAAGCGTCCGACCGAGACTACTCAGAGTGTTCGTCTGAATTCATCCTTTGTTGAATGAACTTATTGGTATTCATCCTCCATTGACAAGCAGCAGGAACCAAACGAGGAATGGCCCTCGCCTTGATGAATCCACGGATGACATTTGACATTTTGCTCTTTGCACGAATCCGTTCCCAGAAATCTTATCGACGCTGTACTTCCGAGAATGTTGCTTGTTGCTGTTCTCTCCGTCTGATGAGTGGTGGGGTTGACACCAAGCGACTGTGGCCAAGCCTCACGCTACCCGTTGTTTTACCTCTGCGCTACATCTCTCATCGTTCCGCCAAGGCTCACTTCAGATCCCGAGAACCTCAATCAACTTCTGCACTGCATAAATCATATTTACTCATACATACTGCACTGCAGCTCAGACCCAACCCTGTCGACACGGAATTAATGATTCCGACATACTTCAGATCCAGCACCGCGGAATGCAGGCTGCAGTGTTGGATCATAACTTCCTCAAATTTCAATTGAAGTAGGAGCTGGTATCACTCCCGTGGTTGCCTACAGAAATAGCCCACTCAACTTAAAACAATTCATGTACTTACTCTTAGACGGCTATAAGATTGCTTTGTCGATTGCAGTTGAAAAGGATACTTTCGCAATGCCATAAACGACCATCAAATAGTTCGTCGAAGCTCAACTCGATCTCCCGTCACCAGGCGGAAATCAAGTTGCAGACCAACCCAGATAAAATTGCATCTTGTGTGTAAAATAAAGAAGCCTTAGAACGCCGGTGTATAGTATAAATCCCAACCACTCTATAACAACCTTTTGTGCATTGCCGACGTCTAAAATGTATCCATACCACCAAGACCACCCGGCCCCTTAAACATCCACTGTCATATGTCGACCTCATCGTCAACCTCCATACCAGCCTCTTCAACAGCCTTCTTGACGGCCTGTGCCTTTTCCACCGCGATCGCAGCCTTCGCTTTCGCATTATCCTCTGCCACCTTCGCCGCACGCGCCGCAAGTTTCTGCTGCCTCTTTGAGAGCGGCGCAGTTGCAACATCTTTCACGCATACCTGTTAACCCATGTTCCAAGCCTTCACAGTCGGAAACATACCCCTCATCTCGACCTCTCCCTTGGTCTTCAAGAGTTCCACGGCCTGCTGCTCCTTCTTGCGCTCCAACGCATAATTCTTATTCCGTGCGACCTTCTTCACTTTCTTGGAGGAGACGGTCTTTCCACGCACTACTCCTGCGAAGGATTTTGGGATTGACTCGGTTGGCGCGCTTCTAGTGTTTTTAGTGGTGGTGGCAGTCCGGGCTCGGGTCTTGGTGCGCACAGCAATGCGACGGTGAGATAGGACGCGGCGGTTCAGCGAGGAAGGGAGATTGGGGTTGTTACGAGACGGCATTGTGGGTTGTGGTTGTGGATTGTTGATTCGGTGGTGCTGGGTGGTGGTGATGGGTTGTGAGTAGTGTATTTTTTTTTGACAGAGCCCATACAACCAAACCTGGAACGTGTGGGGACGGGACTGCCGACTTCAACACCAATCCGTTCCTATTTGCGACGGCCCGAATGCCAAGGAAATTTTTGAGCCTCTGGTGGGACCCCCGAGGAGGCATCAGAGGGGTGCCTAGTTTCAGAGGACCCAGCAATCAAAATCCTCGAATCGATTGTCTTCGAGATATTCGTCGTCCTTTTTATTAGACTGATTTGTATGAAACAATAATACCGGTAGGTAGAGGTTGCAGCATTAGGGCTGTGGCCTAAACGAAGACTTGATGCCTCACCATGCCATAGATAGCATTTTGCTTCTTTGATTTTCAGTGTCACTTCTTGGCTTCAGTCTGGTAGCACCAGAGGGCGCTCAAAGCCTTCAGAATCGACGGCGAGTGAGCGGGGGTGACCAGTGACATCAACTACACTTCGCTGGCGGGTACAGTTCAGACCTCTCCGCCTTGTCCGTTTGCCCCCATCATCTACCTATCTGTCTCTACCTGATAACCCATCTCCAATTGCCCATTGACCACAAAATAAGCACAAAATGGACTTCGACACCAAAACTCGTAAGTTTTAATCCTAACCTTCGTCCTAAACCTTTAATTCACACTCCCCTCTTTCTCCAGCACCCTACAAGACCTCGGATAAGACCTCTTTCGCCTACATCTCTGCCCGCGATCGATGGCCCGTAATACTCACACAAGCAATCGACGATGTATTCCGCACCACGCGCAACACCTCCAGACCAGAAAAGCTTGCCGAAGGAAAACGAATTATCGAGAAGCTTGCAAAGTTGAAATACGAGCTGCAACACGACAGGGTAATTTTGTAGGTCAAACTTAAGATGGGGGGTTGCTACACCTGCTAACTGAACATCTAACAGACCCATTGAGGACGATGACGCCGAAGACATCAAAGCCTACAACGACGAGCTACAACAGCTGCAGTCCCCGCAGTGGTTCAAAGCCCCTTGGTTGTACTCTGAGTGCTACCTCTACCGTCGTCTCTACTCGATTCTCTCCCAGACAAACTACTGGCGGGGCTACGATCCGTTCCATGCTCAGAAGAACAATACATTCCGCGCTTCGCTTGCAGCGGTGGTGGATCTTGCATCAAGGTACAAGCAGATCATCACATCCCTACGGGAGGAGGGAGACAAGGATTCCGAGCTTGAGACAGAGAAGGAGAAATTACTGTTTATCGAGATGATGGAGATCTGTCTCTGGGGAAATGCGACAGATTTATCACTACTCACGTCATTGACGTACGAGGATATTCAAAAGCTCCAAGGATCCGAGGCCCGGAAAAACGCCGAGGCGAATATTCTGGTTAACGATCTGCCCAAGGTCTTCGACGTCCTGCGCAGTGTCAAGGACTCGGGAAAGGAGACCCGCCGGTTAGACATCGTCCTTGACAACTCTGGATTCGAGCTCTTTGTTGATCTTGTTCTTGCGGGTTACTTACTCGAGGCCGGACTGGTCACCGAGGTTGTCCTCCACCCCAAATGTATGCCGTGGTTCGTCAGCGACGTGTTGCCGAAGGACTTTTTTGACCTTTTGGAAGCGCTCAAAAATCCAATCACATATTTCTCCTCCGACAAGAGCGAGGGGGAGAAAACACCAGAGCTCACAGAGGAGCATCAATTAGACCTTACCTTCCTCTACGAAAACTGGACCGGCTTCCACAGGAACGGGAAGATACGGCTGCAGGAGAATAGATTCTGGACCCTCCCAGGAAGCTACTGGAGATTACCTGCTGTTGCGCCGGAGCTTTATGAAGCATTCAAAACGAGCGAGCTGGTGGTGTTCAAGGGAGACCTGAACTATCGGAAGCTGACAGGGGATGCAGCATGGGATCCGACGACGCCCTTCGAGGAGGCTATTGGACCATTGGGAAAGAAGGATTCAGGTGTTAGAACGCTGGCGCTGAGGACTTGTAAGGCTGATGTTGTGGTGGGGCTACTGGAGGGCAAGGATGAAGAGTTGAAGGGAGGGGAGGTTGAGAGGAAGTGGGGGTGGAGTGGGAAGTGGGCAGTTGTGCAGTTCTGGGATGGAAAGGCTTAAATAGATTTTAATTAGATTTCCGGAGACGATCCTTGATACCACTATGGGCATGACACAGGGACCCGTCAAACATTATCATGTTCTCCAATTCCTTCCACTCAGCGAATAACGTCTTCTATGGTATTTACGCTCCTGCTCTCCCATCTATCGCCCCAATTACATTACGCCAAAAGCCCCATAAGGTACTCATCTAGCTCCTTATACGCCCTCTCTAAATCATCATTGACAATAATCTTGTCGTGGACCCCGGGTATATCCGCAAATTCCAGCTCCTTGATCGCCTGCTGCAACCGCTTCTGTACTGCCTCCTCGTTCTCAGTTCCTCGTCTCCTTAGGCGCGCTTCGAGTACCGCGACAGAGGGCGGCTTGACAAACACAAATTTTGCGTTGAGATCGGTTTTTTTCACTTGTTTAACGCCCTGAAGGACAAAGTGTTAGGTATGGTCGCTGGGGGGAGGGGGGAGGGGGGAATAAAACCTCCATTTCGATGTCCAAAATACAGGCTCTACCCTGCTTCGTCACTTCCTTAACCGCAGCGATGGAGGTACCGTAGCTACGGCCCGCAAAGGTGGCGTGCTCAATGAAAGCGTCGTTCTTGATCAACTCCTGGAACGTCTCAGGCGTAACGAAGTGGTACTCGACGCCGTCTTTTTCGCCCTCCCTGGGGCCACGGGTGGTGTCTATCGCTCCCCGTTAGTTACAGCGAGGAGATGACCCGGTGGGGGGAACAGACGAGAAACAGAGAATCCGAAGGAATCGGGGTGGTCGGCAAAGAGGCGCTTGAGGAGGGTAGATTTTCCGGTGCCGGAAGGGCCGGAGAGGACTATTACCGGAGGGCTAGTGACTGTGGACATTGTGCGGAGAGGTATCAGTCTTGCTCTTCTGCTACAAAAGGTGGAGGGTGGTAGTGGTGGTGGGGAGGCAGAAATCCGAAGGAGTCGGCGGGAGAAGGTAGAAAGTAACCCACTCGGTGCCATAGCTTTCCGGTGTTTTTGCGTGGAAGATTGTTTGAGTGGGGGTGTTTGGATGCGTTGTGTGGTAGTTGATGATAGTGGATTGCGGGGACAAAATTAAGCTCATAGATCCCTGCATACGCCAATCCGGGAAACGAGAGTGCTGGGTCATGATGGTATTTGTCTCAAATGGACATCTCATCGCACCCTCCTACTGTCAAGTTTGTGTGCTGTTATATTCGCCAGAATCACTTTGGCCCATATTATAACCCATCCGACATCTTCCGTGGCAGCAACCATGGTCACGGAAAGCACAAATATCAAAAAGCGAACCATCAAACTCGACGATGACGGGGATCTGATTTTCATCACGCAGACTCAAAAACTCCGTGTTTCGTCAAAAGTTCTCATCCGGGCATCTTCTGCTTTAGCAATGCTCGTCCAGTATTGCAAAGACACCTCCCTGGACTTGTCGAGCGACCATCCAATCGCTGTTTACATTATCCTCTCCATCCTCCACCTGAAATCCAGTGCCGTTCCAAAGTGTGTTTCCCTGGAATTACTCGTTGCAATCGCCAAGGTCTGTGGGTGGTACAGATGCTATGCAGGAGTCGGGAGGTGGCCATGTGTTTGGATGGAAATGTGGAATGAGAGCGAAAAGGACCAGTGGCGAGAGTGGTTGGTTATATCGCACGTTTTTAGACACCCCGAGATATTCTGCTGGTCCAGTAAACTCGCCGTGTTGAGGGTTATCAGTATCCACGATATGGAAACTCCCTGCAGTAGCAAACGTGGTGGTAGTGATGCGAATAGAGTATCGCCTTCTCCCGCTCCTGTCTGTGATGACCGTCTCTTTATCTGCAACCTCTTCATCGAGACAACTGAACAGGATCTGGCACGGGTTTTTGTTGATCATGGGTTTTCAGTGTGGGTCCAATCATTTCCAATACCAAAGACATTTGCTAACAATTACTATAAGGACCACCGTATATAAATCCCGTCACAAAACCTTCGGATTCGTCACTGTCGAAGACGGCTGTGCTGAAGAGGCTATAGAGAAACTGGACGGGATTGAATTTCACAACCAATCACTAACGGTCAAGCTTGCAATTCAACCAATCCGCATCCAACAAGACAGATGGGTTAAGCTCTGCCTCTATAGAAATTTCTTGGCACGTACCCACCAGACCTCGCAAATTCCGGTGCCTAACTCAGGCCATTCACAGAGGAAATAAACCTTGAACGTGTCAAGGTACTTTCCTCAGCTCTTCACTCCTTTGGAAAGCTCCGAAAATGGCGCAATAACTCCTTCGCTGATGGGCATCTTTGTCTTCTGTCCAAGTCAATTCTGTCACTCAAGTTCACGATGTGCGAGGTCATAATCTCCGGATATGTTTCTTGCGTGTTGTCTCGGGCAGGTGTCAATGGTCCGGTCGATGCTCTTTATAATGGGGTTTCATTGGAAGGGATTTCCAGGTACTGTTGAAGACACCGGAGCTACAACTTAGTGAACAGCATAACGCTTGCGTGCTTACTATGATGGAGATAGTCGATAAGCTGAAGGAGGAGATGAGGGAGAATTTTGAAGGCATCCGTGGATATCGATTGGAGATCCCACAACTGTTGAAGAGGCGAATCGATTAAAGAGAGAAATTGGGATACAACATGGTGCAATAACTTACGCCAGCATGACCGTGCAAGGCCACTTTGACGCGTGACTATTTTGTGTTTCTACGTATCCTTGTGATGCGGTAAATACCGTAGTGAAAAATTAAGACTGCCAGAACCGAAGTACCAAATACACGCCGTGGATACGTTCCGAGACCGTTCCTCCACAAGATCGGTACGAAACGTACACCGAATTCAAGTCAAATTCAGCTCTGGCGGTAGTCTGTCAGACGGCTTGGATACGGCGTTGCGTAGCCCGCTAGCGAGAAAAGCCGTATGACAGACTACTCTGGCGGTGCGTTAATAAACACCGAATACGGATTTTTCAACTGTGCTTTTTTGCAACGGTACATATGAACTTCGACGCTCGGTATAATTGTCAAAGCGCTACACTTCCAATCTCTATTCAGTCGGCGAGACTCAACCCAGACCCGCTCCTTCGATATTAATGTCGCGAGTGATACTCAATGAGCATGATGTCAGGGTTCTATCACGTGTCAATATATTCCCTCAATCCTGTGAAGCCACGTCCGCGCTTCTCAACTCTGACCTTACCTCCTCCGACCTGCTAAACACTTACCAGTACTCTACGCTTTCCAAGAACACCCAAGTTATGAAGCCCTCAACAACCAGCGAAAAGATAACCCTTACATACCCGCTCTACTGTGCCGATTTTCTCGATGTAGACCATCTTGTCGTCGGTGGTGGCGGCGGCGAGGGTCGCAGCGGAGTAGGAAACAAGATCGTAGGGTTCTTCCCTCTCCATCCCCTCATTCCCTCATCCTCCAACTTACCATATCCTCTAGACTCTCCTCGACGTCTCAAAATCTTCATCAACACAATCCCAATCCACAACGCAAATCCAACAGCTCGTTCAGCACGACCTAGCCCGTGACGAAGACTCATGCATGTCCCTCGCAATCTCTCATCCACCGGCGCGACAATCCAAGAAGTCCAAGAGTGCGCCTTCACCTAAGCTACTAGCCGGCATCAATAGCTCCGAGCAGCAACAGCTCAAGGGAAAAAACGAGCATTTCCGCGTCTTCTCGGTTTCCCCGTCGACAATCGAGCCGAAATCGAAGCTCCAGCTGTTCACACCGAACTCTCGGACGGATGTTTACCAACGGGTGCTCCGCACGCGGGGATCTCTGGCCGCGGTCGCGAGTGGAGCAAGCGGAAAAACAGGCTTTGAGATCGTTGTGGTGTCGACTACCGACTTTGCGGTAAAGAGGAGGATCACTACGGAGGCTGAAGTTGGGGATCTAGATTTGGCGGAGGACGAAAGCTTGGTTTATTGCACTGACAAAGAGATCTTTACCGCTTCCACTACTACCTCCTCCGGCTCCCATCCCGCACCAACGAAGCTCAACTTCCAGCCATCATCACCGATTCCGGGAAAACTCAGGTCGCTGAGGTACCTTACTCCGAAGCACGAACGCCTTGTAGCGGTAATCAACGCGCCACAACGTACCGGCGCAACGGTACTCCTTCTTGACGCTATCACAGGCAGCATCATCACCCAAAAAAAGCTACATCGTGGCATTGGCGCGGTAACAAGTCTCGACGTCATCAACCTTACAGACAACGGTGGTGCAGTAGCGGTAGCAGGCGCAGATGCAAGCATTGAGCTCCTAGTCGTAGACGGAGCCAAAATAAGGCGCGTTCAACTCTTCCGCGACGTCCACCCGTTCCAGATCACCAAGGTTTCATTTTCTCCTCCACCGCCGCCTCCGCCCCCTTCATCTGCTAGTGGGGTTGAAGAAGATGAAAACCCGCACGTTGTAAGATTAGCGACCACCAGCATCGGCAATACAATCGTTGTTTACACGTTTCCTCTCGTCACCACTAAAAGGGGATATGGCCTTCTTTGCGCATCAAGGGCCGCTATGTCCGTGATACTGAGTCTCATTGCAGTGGTAGTATTTGCAGCCCTGCTACAGGTCGTGTTTGTGACTAGAGGCGGTTTGATGGTCAATGAGTTCCTTCCGGGATTGCATAAAGAGACACCAGTGGGAACAGAGAGTGTGGAGGCGGATGTGGATGCGTTGGTTGCAGGGTTAAAGGCCGGAGCTGCAACAGATCCGTTTGGTGAGGATGTAGTTGATGGGGAGGAGCTTGGGGAGGAGCTTATGGAGGAGCTTTTGAAGGCGGCGGCGGAGAAAGCGACAGAGAAGAAGGATGAGTTGTAAAGTGGAATTCATGAAAAGTCTGTTGTGTTCATTTGCTTTTGTAGAGTTTGCTTATATATATTGATAGAACCTCATTATTATCTTTATATACTCTTATCTTCTACCAACTTCCCTTTCGGCGTGATGGTCAAATGGAGATGATATTCTGTACCTTGTAAGCGTGTTATTGACCACAGAAATGGGCTACCACACAATAGTGGGGATACGGGAAGTTAACACAACGACCTCATTTCGCACGCACACCCTCAGTAAAACCACCCAAAGTAGCCAGGTAGAAGTAACAAAACGACCAGCAAAACCAAAAACGCTAATAGACAAACCACTCCAAAACTATTGCGCCTCCCAACAAAATCCATACTCCAAGAACTGCCTCTCCCCAACCACCTAGTCACCCCCACAACTCCAACAAGCCTTAAAAAAGTGCCCCGAAAGAAACCCGCCAGCAATGACACCCATTGCCTGTCCCCAGCTTTGTTGCTGGATTTGCCTAAGCTCGTCTTCAGAAAGTGGCTCAGCCCTAGGCCGGATATCTCCTATCACGATTAACCCTGGTTTCTCATCTATGTTCCTTGGTGGACCGTTCCCGTTTCTCTTCAACTGCAACTGCTGCAGAGCATCTTCTGAATGTACCGAAAAAGAATCAGGAATGTGGACATAGGGAATTCAGAATGCGATATCTCACCTAGCTTCATTTGGCGCACGATAACCTGGTTCTCCTTCAATTGACTATCCGGAATATGCACCCGGATATCCGGTTGCAGCAACGGCAATAGACCACATTTCTGCTCCCTCACATCACCCAAATGACCTCCCGGAGGATGTTCAAGTATATCCGATCGCAGCAACGCCAACATACCGCGTTTCCGCTGCCGGAGCTTGATAAGCATATCATACTCCGGGTTTTCACGGCTCGGTAAGGTCCCTCTATCTTCCAACCAATATTCCACAGACGCCGCTGCAGATTTGCTTGAGAGGAATGACACCGATTTCCTTGCCTCCGAAAGCATGATGCCATGCATATTGTGGATATGCCGTTTGGAGATCTTTGTGATTTCAAACAGGAATTCATCGTTTTCGGTGAATTCCTGGCTACCATCACTGTACGATGTCTTTGGTGGAGACACCGGGAGATCTTCTAGTAATGATGGCAATTGAGGCATCGCCCCGGTCCTGACTCCGACTTGTCTCATATGTTTCATCTTTGCTTTTAAATCAGTCCGCAACATGTTATCGCGCAATACAAGCATCAGTCGGGGCGCAATGGGTGCCAGGCAGTGATACACATAGAACTGATAGCCCGTTGGGGCATTCCAACTTGCATTCCCTTCGAAGATTGCGAAGCCATTTTCCGTCAGGATAAACTCGTCATCGTCGGACTCGGGCTGTACCACAGATAGAAAGCAATGGGTAATGCGTTCAATATAATGAGTCGCATTGTCAGGAGCCATCTCCTCCCGTACAATATTCTTCCAGGATCCCCCAACATCGATTCGCGTGTCCAGTATGATGCGGAGATGATGCGCCCAGACTTGTTTGAGTGTCTTGAACCCTTTCTTCTGCATAAAATCCACGATTTGGAGTTTATCACTGCCTTGGTAGTCCTCGATATTCGTGTAGTACTTGTCCCGAAATATACCGGAACGGTAGAGCATAATGTAAAGAAACTTTCTCAAAACGTCGTCTTTCTCGGCACGAGATAAGCTGAATGTCGATTTACCAGCTTGCTGTGCGTCTTGAATGCGCTTGCAAATCGAGGCTGCTTTTCCCTCGAGTTTCGCTAACGCCACTTCGATATAATTTGGATCTCTCCCCTCATTGTCGCAGTCGAGGGTGTATAGATTGATATGTCCGTAAACTTCAGCAATTGGCCGTGTTTCGATGGTCTGGTTTTCGATATCGTAGTATTTCACAAAGCCATTTCTTGGGCGGTTTTGCCCCTTGTTCTTTTTCCGCTTGCGTTTTTGTTTGGTGGTTGATGCAGTCTTAGGTGCAGCTACAGCTGCAGGTGGCTCACAAGCAAACTTTCGCAGGACGAACCGTGGGATGAAGTGTTGATATTGTGGACGAGGAGGTTTTGAGGTAACTGGCTCCGCCATAGTTTACGCGTCGATGAGGTAGATTTTGGGAGATGAGCATCCGGAAGCCACATTTTGAAAGGGGTTGTTGTGCGACTTGCCGGTCGTCTTATACGGATATTGATACTATATCCGTTCTGGCGTTTAATCGCTTGCGTATAGCTCGCCTGAAACGCCAACGAATCAGAATTGCCGCCAGGTCTCCTCCCACCCAGTGCGTAAATAGTAAAGCAAGGAGTTGTCCGTTTCAGTAATGCAGGCGGAGGTCGTTCAACTCGTGAATACAGTGTTCATCATTTAGCACAACATCCCAATTGAACCGCCTTAAGCAATGCAGTCATTGACTGCAAGTGCCTCGCGATCTGAATTCCGGCATAAGATACACAGCTGAGAATGCCCTCCAAAGTCTTCACAAGTATTGTTGCACACGATTCGACTCGAGAACTTTGTCCCAATTCACATCCGCTATCATCAAAGGACTCTTCCCGCAGGTAGTTTTCATCTCTGACGCAATAGATAGAAGCCGGAAATTTGTAGCTAAAGTCGTGCTATAGTTGATACATAGTAGAGGTCTTGATTGGAAGTGTAACAGGCGGAGTCCCTTCATGGAGCCCCACGACGATGCATCGACTTTAGAAGCGACAAGTTCCGAGCTGTTACACTTGTCAGTATCCCACCTACACATGATGAAAAGGCGAGACTAACCTTAGACCGTTAAAGCCATTGAAGTCCCGATGTCGTTGAGCTGATCGGACTTGGGCGTTGGCTTTGGCGAGGGCTTAGGTTTGGCCTGCTAGTTACCGATAACAAACTCTCCACGGCAAAGCTAATCTGAATGAGCTGGGACTTTGCGTAGCGGGTATGCAGCATACCACCGATCTCCATCTAAGGTTAAGCTACCAATGCGAGGTGCCGAGGTGACAGTATCAAGCTTTTTAGTAGACTTGTTCTAATCACATTATAGCGAAAGTTGCAGGACTAGCGATTCTCTAATTCCTGGGATAAAATAGTAAGTTCTATAGGTATGAAGGAGGCCATGAGGCTGAATTAATGCGTCCTAGTGGCGGGAAGGGAGAGAGAACCTCGGGGCTCTGCGGCATTAAGTGCACATATTATGCAACAGGGGAACTTTGGAATACAAATGGTTCTGTAGAAGAGGATGCCAATGAGATCACAACTTGGGTTTTTTTAAAAAGATCTGTTAAGTGACTGTATTCAAGGACTTCGACTAAGTGAGCACGTATACCTAAACGAAAATAACACATCCTCGACTATCATAACCACCCAGGAAAACTTCCAGTTGAAACCATACAGTAACCAGGTAAAAGGTTACAGACAAGAAACCACCAAGAAAAAAAACGCCAAGTTACAGACCGCACAACCCCAAGGACACCGTACTGAAGGAAAAAAATTCATGTAGTGAGGACTCATAGCCATCCTTCAAACACATTATCCCTAAATGCATCAACATTATCATGACTAGCCCGCATCCTCTCTCCTATCCATGCTATCTACTTATTACAGCAGGAGTTCTTTTCAAACGCTAGCTTACTCGCGCTATCCGTCAAATCCGAGATTCCTTTGCCCGTAAGAACTTGGCTCGGGGTGCTAGCATAGCTAGGGGGAACATCGAGCACCGGATTCCTTAGGAAGAAGTGTCTCGGGCGCAACAACAAGCTCATGGGCTCGGCGGGCATGATCGGGAAGTCCTCCGGCGCGGGGAAATGCGTCAAACCGAACGTATGCCAGAGTACAATGTCTTCATCCTCAATCTTCTGGCTTCCATCTCCAATCCACTCCGGCAGACCCTGTGACGGTTCTCCTGAGGTCTGAGGAACGTGGCGGCCGGCGGGATGAAGTTGTCCATCCTCGTACTTGGTCACGTGGACGGCGTGTCTTGCGAACCCTGCACGCTTCCAGACTAGACTGCCAGGTTTGGGGAGGAAACCAGGGACCTCGCGGGAGACCAGCTTATAGGTGGCAGGTTTCTTTGAGTATGGGTGGAGCTTCGAAGTGTTAGAAATGTCCCATGTCCGCGAGGTGGAGCCGTCATAATGAGCCAACGACTCGGCGACCGTCTTGTAAGGTGTCTTTTTGGCGTAGAAGGCGTTGCCGTAGAAATTCTCCTCTGAGCCGATCTCCCCCCCGCCCCGTGTGGAGTCGACCTGGAAGACGGTATTGTTTTGACCGTCAATCTGTGGATCGATACGGAGGCAGAAGAGATGTTGGTGGTTGTGTGCCTGTTTGGAAAGTTAAAATGAGTTAAGGCTGAGGTAAAGGGAATACGAACATTGACTCCAGGGTGCACTTCGGTTCCCCAACCGTTGGTATCCTCACCAGGTGCCATGGCATAAGTGTTTAGGATACCTGTGAGTTTGATTTCAAGTTGGATAGTACCGTCTTGGTGGAATATCCAATAGACACAGTACTCGTAGTTAGCGGCGGTGAAGATCTGAGATATAATGAGCTTGCGGCCGCGTGTCACAATGGTGGAGTTGTCTCGGAAATCAGTATGCTTAAAGAGGATACCCGCATCCTCCTCATGTATACAGATGGCATTGTTGATGGTGATTGCAGCGCCAGCACGGTTGCAGAACTCGGCATCCAAGTAGTGGATCACACCTTTGCAGTCACAACCAAGACTAAAAGCGATGTCAGCTTTTGTCTGCCGTTGCCCACTACGGGAACCTACGAAAGAGAGTTGGTCATGTATCCGCCACCATATTCACCCAGGTCGAATGCATGCTTGCGCTGATGCGGGCGCTCGGGGTTTCCATAAGGAACGACCATCTCTGCTAAAGAAAGGCGGTAGAAAAGTGGACGGACGTTTCCTCGGTCGTTGAAAGTGATGTTGTTCAACAAAATACCTTCCTTGTAATTGAATCCGATGTGCATGTTGAAGTTCTGCCAATTGATCTCCCGGCCGTCCATGGTGAAAGAAACTCCGTCAGGTTGGGTGATATTAAGGGGCTTGAGGTCTTTGCGGTATCCACCAAGCTTCTCGATATCCTGAGGCATGTAGTTGCTGCCAAAAGTATTGACTGGTCGCCGCACCGAAGGGATATCAATGTGGATGATCTCGTCAGTATGAGAATTTACAATGGGACAGAAGTCCAAAGGGAAAGCGTATTGCATGTCATCCAGATTAGGTCTGTAGTACATGAGCGCTTGCTGTAGGCGGATTTTGTTACCAAATCGTTCATCATAACCAATTGTCCAAGCTAGAAGAAGAGGTATTATTAGCATCGACAACAACATTGCTGGCTGATGGGATAAAGCTTACGGTCACAGTAGACTTTGGACATGTCGTCGATTCCCAAAATCTTGCACTGCTCAATCACTTTGGGATCATTTCGTACAACTCTTTCGGTGTCTTGGAGGTCCTCCATTGTGATCTGATAATTCATTAGCATTTATATTGAAATTGCACGTGTCAAAACATACCAGTGGCTGTACACCTGATAGTTTCACCCATGCAATGAGCTTTCCATCCTTGAGGTCGACAACGCCATCATAGACCGCCGATTCCTTGTCAACGGCGATGACCTCTGCTAATCGCCGTGGTCGAGGGAGGGAGGAATCCGCAAGCCATGCAAGCATCTCCTTCTTTTTAGGCTCCGAAAGAGTGACGGCATTGTATCCAAGCTGATCGTGCTCTTTGCGGACAATAGCAATTGCATACTCGATCTCCGCCGAAGACAAGGGATCAAAAGGGTGAGGAGGGTTTGCGCTCTCCGAGAGATGCTGGTAGATCTTCTTCAGACGGTCGGCCATTTTTATAGGAATTATGGCAGAGAGAAATGTGAGGGGAGTAATGTAGGTATCCGAAGATGGGCAGTATCGATAACTTTATACTTCTGGGAATACTTAAATGCGTACCGACAACTGGCACAAGAGCAAAAGTTGCCGGCGGGAGAGAAGATGATGGGCGAGGGCGGCATGATTTGTGCAGTTGCGGCGGGCGCATGCAAAAGTGGCCGTCGGATATCCGTATCAGCAGTACCAAATGTGTGTATTTGTATTGCTCGGCCCCTCATTTTCCCTACCATCAAGAATCGAGTACCAACTTATAAGGTATGTGTACCTATTTAAGTGCCCGTTTAATAAATACTAAATAACGACTGAAACGGTTTCACTTCCACGATTTGGCTGCGCTTGTTGAAAACGTGCTAGCCATTATTATTCCACCAATTCCGATAGCCGGTTCCAGAAAAGCCACGGAGTGAGAGTCTCTGAAAGCGGGGCAGGCAGAATCGGTCTTCTGCGTTCGGCGATTCGATATGCACGTCTTCTCAGCTCTCAGCTCTGGTTGGGAGTTGGCGCGCAGGGGAGATTGGGGAGTTTTGATTGTTTCCGATTTGGTTGGTTCGTTGGCCTGTGCGTGTGTAGGGATGGTACTGACACTAGAGCAGAGCGATGCAAGACAACACAGCTCCATCGTCTTCACGTCTCACCCTCCCACCAAAAGAGCCTCCGAATACCCAACATAACCAACCCACGAAGACTCCCGTCGCTCTATTACCGTTTGCCTATTTGTAGTATCTACGCTTAACTGAGCCGGCGCCACAAAGCTACCGCTTCCGCCCGCCTCTCGACTACAACCCCCTCCTTAATCATATAACTGTCACTTTCACCCACTCAATGGCGAGCCCTCAGTGGGTAGTCACCCAGGACAAGACCTTTAGAAAGTGGTGTGTGGTCCCTGCAGCTCTCCAAAGAACCAACAATGGGAAAGAGTGCTCCCCCTGTTTCTTTTTTTCTGGTGCTCTGACACTGTACATAATTGTAGGCTCAACTCCAAGCTTGCCGTCCGGCAACTGAAGCCCGTGGAGTCGCTACAGAAGGATCTTGCTGATGGTGTATGTGCACCTTGCATTGGCTCAACTTCCACTCAATTGAAGGCCCAGCCTGACTTTACATCCTTCAGGTGAAATTGATTCACCTCCTTGAAATCCTAGGCAACGAATCTCTCGGGAAATACGCTTCTAATCCACGGTTACGAGTACAAAAATGCGAGAACGTTCACAAGTCCCTCGAATTCATCAAAGGACGAGGCATCGGTCTTTACAACATCGGTGCTGAGGATATTGTGGACGGGAATCTCAAGTTGATCTTGGGACTGATTTGGACGCTGATTCTACGGTTTACAATCACCGACATCAAGTATGTCCTCTACAGAAAATTCTCGTTAGATTTGGTAACTGACGGGTAGCAGTGCCGAGGGTTTGACTGCGAAAGAAGGTCTTTTACTATGGTGTCAACGGAAAACAGCATGCTATCCGGGCGTGGAAGTGCGAGATTTCTCGACCAGCTGGAATGACGGTTTGGCATTGTGAGCTCCCCGAATGGCTTGGTTTCCATTACATTTTTGGCCATGCTAATACTAGTTATAGCTGCGCTTTATTGGACATACATCGCCCCGATTTGATCGATTTCGACCAACTCGACAAGAACGATCACAAAGGAAACACTGCTCTTGCGTTTAAGCTCGCCAACGAAGAAATCGGTATTCCATCGCTTTTGGATGTTGAGGACGTCTGCGATGTTCCGAAGCCCGACGAGCGAAGTTTGATGACGTACATTGCTTATTGGTTCCATGCCTTTTCGCACTTAGACAGGATTGAAACTGCAGGACGGCGAGTCGAAAAGTTTGTGGAGGTCATGCAAAGTGCGTGGGATATGCAGCATAACTTCGAGAAGCGGATGACGGAGGTAGGCACTCGAAGACTCTTGCAAGACCTGGATTCTAACGTTCATGTAGCTTTTGAGGCAAATCAGCGAGACACAGAAACAATGGGAGGCGGCGACCTTTGTAGGCACTTATACAGATGCGAAGCAGCAGTCGATGCAGTTCGCTGTGTATAAAAAGACACTCAAGAGGGCATGGGTAGCTGAAAAAGCGGATCTCATGTCATTACTAGGAAATATTAAGACGAAGCTCGGCACATATGGGCTCAAGGATTATGTGCCGCCACCAAATCTTAGTCTTCCGAACTTGGACCGTGTGTGGACGCACTTGATGCAAGCTGAGAACAGGAGGAGCATGCAGATTAACCAGAAAATTCGGGAGTATTGTTACCTGGGATCTGGCACATGGAACATGGGCTTACAGACCAAACAGAATCAAGGAATGGCTTCGGAAGCAGTTTTCACAAGCAGCAAACGAGTTTGCTTTATGCTTAAATACTGTAACGATGGAGATAAGCGGGTTGGACGGCGATCCGGAGGTTGGTCTCAATCCCGTAAGTTGTTGCTTGAAACCCAGTTACTGACGCAATGCCGGGGCAGCGCCAACTACGAACTGTTCGAGAGTTGCATAGCAACATCATTCCCCTGGAGCTAGAGCTACACCGTATTAAACAGTTGAATAAAGATTGCGATGAAGCCAATATTGAGGAAAATGATCACACCGTTCATTCCTATGATGACCTGGAGTACGAGTATGGGCTTGCAAAAGAAAGTGTAACGAAGAAGTTAGGCTTTTTGGAGAACCAGGTATTTACCTATATTATACTCCATCCTCAACTTTGTGTGATTGACCAATGTCAATTCAGATTGTTGCGCGGAACATGACCAACCTCACCCCAATACAACTTGAGGAATGGGAATCTGTATTCCGTCACTTTGATCGCGACCACTCCAACACCCTGCAAGAATTGGAGTTCTCGGCCGCTCTAGCTTCATTGGGACTTGTGTATGACGAGGAGGAGATGCATGAGGTATTCCAGGACGTAAGCGAAGGTCGGAACCAGGTAACGTTCGAACAGTTTATCCGCTTCATGGTAGAGGAAACCGAGGACCAGAATTCCGCGGGGCAGGTCTTCCAGAGTTTCCGAGAGGTGGCAGACGGGAAAAAATACGTGACGGAGGTGGACCTGAGACACAGTTTGATACCGGATTCAATGATCGAGGACCTAGTCAAGAATATGCCGAGCATTACGCTGGAGAACGGGCGGAAAGGATATAATTATGAAAAGTACATGGAGTCTTTGATGGCCGGTTCGACTAATGGCACAAACGGATCGCATCACTAGGTGTAATGCGGGACGGAATGGAGGCGACGGGGAAGGAAGGGGATAAGAAATATCCGTTTCTACGCAATTTTGCATAGGCCTTTGGTGTCTTTTTGTAATACCCCCCTCTTGTTTTGTGTATGTTTCTGAGCTGTGAAAGCTGGTGGGAGTGAACGAACGAAACTGCGGATGTGTTGAGTAGTGATCAGGCGATGATGGAGTTACTGAGCTCTGATATATTGATGTGGTTTAACTTCATACCTGTTGAATCTTCTTTGAGAGTACATACACATGTAATTCTTGTAGTAATTTTTGGTGACTGAGACGTTACTTGCAATATTAGGGGTTTCGACCTCATTGGATTTGAGCAAGTGTCGTCCTAGTGGTTAGGGTCACCAGCAAAGTAGAGTACGACCCGCATTGTCCACCTCGTGGAGGTCCAATCCCGTTCAGCCGGTCACACCGCCGAACTCACTGCCCAGTGCAGCACCAGATGCTGGGTCCGTGCCTGAATTATGCCGAGATTTTTCTGCTCTTCCGTATCATTTTGCCATTTCTTCAACCTCCTGATATAAGCAACTGAATATTTCTCCATACAATGCTCCATCCCATCAATCCTGAGAACATGTATACGTGCACATGATCTGCAATTTACCCCCCATAAGTATCTACACCAGAGTTCATGAGAACAAAACAACGTAGAAATCCCAATAAACATAATTCACCCTCTGGCAGACTATCTCCATCCTTCCCCGCACCGCTCCATAAAACATATATAAAAGCAACCCAAAACCTTACGAATAAAAAATGCAGGGGGAACAAAAAACAAAAAAACGCCACCCACAACCGAATTCCCAAAAGGTTTCACTCACCCCTCGCTCGCTCACTAAAGCCAAATGCAATGTTCAGAAGAAAACAAAACTGAGCCACCCAGGGGAAGAGAAGGAAAAAGAAACTCGTAATCCCGATGTAAAGCAAACGAAAAGGGGAGGGTGAATCAAAAACTAAACATTATGGCCTATTACAACGACGACCACACAATCGTCGTAAGGGCCACAGCCAACATCCACCACGATCCTCCGCCAACTATGATCCGTGATGCAGAACTCAAAGCGTACACGGCCCCCAGGTAGCTACAAGTGATGTCGCCCCTGCTATCTCTCTCCCCATAACTCATTTCCTTCCCCCATGATCCATCTATCGGGCATGAAAACCCCAGTGGACTGGGACAGCTCTGTACCAATGACCAGCAAAGATCTTTACAGGGCCGGATCTCTTTGTAGGCCCCCGGCTTAACAATCTCATCGATTTTGATATTCCTACTAGGAACTCTGCTCATGCTCTGGTTTCCGTTCTCTAGCCAGCCACCAGATTTCGTCCAGTCATTGACTTCATCTTGGCTTAGTGTCGGCATCCAGGGGCGTTTTTGCCAGCCTTGGACTGTTGCGTTCCAAAAGAGTTTGTTGGAGCTGCGTTCGGCAAGGTAGGGGAGGACCGAGGAGTAATCCATACAGCGGGGGATAGTGACTGCGCAGAGCCAATTTTTGTAGGCGGCGGCGCAGTCGTCGCAGTTCCGGATAAGACTGTATTGGGCAGAGCTGGACGCGTTGCACTGAATCTGCTGAAGAGAGTAGGTAAAGTTCTGCCACCAGTTTTTTGCAAGGTCGTCATAGAAGTTTGTAAGGTTGTTGAGATCTCCAAAGACTGTGGGGTTGCTGGGAACGGCATATGCCACCTCCGAGCAGAAGGGAAGGTTGTAGATGATTTGGCAGTTGCCGTCTTTTTTGGTATTCAGTTGCAATGGCTTCCAAAGAATCCCCGAAGTGTCGCTCACGCTCTTGTTGCGCGGCCGAGCGAGATAACCCCAATACTCAGAGGAGCGATTCAGCTCTTTAAGGTGAAATTGCTGTTTCGGGAGATTCCCGAGGCCTCGAGTAGTCATCGACACATCCGTGTTGGCGGAACGAATCTGTGCGAGCTGGCGGACGGCACAGTAGCTCTTTTCCAGTCCCTCAAACCGGCTTGTTATGTTACGATTCTGTGCGTACATAGTGTATGGGTGATATGATGGGTCTTTCAAGTCCTTAATGGAGGTTTCGTCCGTACCACCATCCTGAGAAGAATGGTCAGTCATGTTTCCTGTTACCAGTAACGCACTGGAATCGTCTGCGTCGACGAGGTAGAGAAATTGGTTATCTCTAAACCCGTGGTACGGCTCCCCTGTCGATAGTGCGAGCTCGTAGTTCCATGGTGACTCCTCGTTCCATAGTCCTTTGTATGCAGCTGGCAATTTCGCTGCATATACTCCCACCCATATGTCCCCTGTTACGCTGATATCCAAACTCCCAAACCCACCATCGATCGGCACCACGTATTGTACCTTACCCTGGACATCCGGCCCCGGCGACTTGTTGCGTGTAGAGTTGGAAACAAACACTTGTAGCTGTGGAGGTTGGGGTAACGCACCACTCACTGCCGTCGCATTCGATATCGGTTGAAGACAAGTATTGAAGGTTATGTGTACCGTCCTACTCCGCTCCTGCCGTTTCTCCACCTCCTCCACCTCCGCCCCACGTTTCCTCCTTTGATTCTTATCTTCAAAAATCTCCGTTGCCGACAAGTGGTGAACCCAATTATCCCCCCACTCGACGTTCTGTGCCCTCACGACTCCGTTCTGCTCTTCGCGGGTAAACGACGACCTCCGATCCAGCGTGGTCTCAGCAACAATGTCGCCAAACTCGAAATCAAACCCCCCCACTCCCACCTTTCCTGTATAGAGTTGTAGTTCCCCCTCCGCCACTTCCGAAGCCTCCGCGAACATTACTGTCCATGGAGGGACCAGCACCACGGCCAGAGTGTAGAGTAGCAGCGCAATAATGTCGAACTTTGGTTTCCGCCGTCGTCTCCATAGCGGAGGTATGAGTTGTGTTGTCATGGCACGTAAAGGAGGAGCTGAGAATTGTTTCAAACGGTTATCGGCGTGGTAGCATTATGCGGCGGAAGGGTGTGGAAGGAAGCAACTCGCTAGCTCAACTGAATTAATGAATTAATGGATGGATGGATGGATGAAGAAGCAAGAGTAGACGCCGTTTGTCTGACTGTTTGTTTGTTGAGGGTAATGGAATGTGGAAGGCGGAGAGGAGAGGGGAGGAGCTAAATACGAAGAGCCACGGGAATGCCCGAGCGTTGGTTTTTCGGGTTTTGTCTTCGTGTCCATGTCGGCCAAGCCAGGTGCAACGATGTTACCGAGTCACGAAATCTCACTACAAACATGAGAAAATGTAAACCATATTCTGCATACAAACTAAATACTATGGCTGTGGCTCCATTAGAGGCAGAGGCTTAGAGTGGAGCAGTATTAGAGGGAAGTTGACATGTATTCTTATTAGAACTGTGAGGCTTTTTGGTTCTGGGTGCATTACGTGTACGTATACTAAAATAGAAAAACTGACTGGATCTAGAGACTTTGGGCGCTAGACGATATATATGACCTACTCACTAAGAATAACCACAATCTCAGTCTCTGCGGGGAAAAAATGGTTGCTATTCTCGCGCAAACATGCCTCATCACTCGACCTGCTCAAATTGCATATGTTACGAATGTGAAGCGGACGAAGTCTATACTATTATCTAAGGAGAAGCTCGGTCTTTATATACATGAGAGCCTGGAATACCATGGAAGTCCATGGAAGCTCACAATTGCAAATACCAGTGACGGTGGCGAGTGAAAACTCGTGGATGAGTCTACGACTGTGAGTTCGTAGCCTGTGAGTCAATTCGGTGATCTCAGTGTATCGGCGACTTCCACCCAGGTCATATAGTAATAGCATACGCACCCGCATCTGTGACCTACACTCCTCCCAACACATAGATGGTCGGGTTGCCCTTTCTCCCTCTTATTGTCAGTACACATTAATGTAAGTTTTTTTCCTATCTCGATTATGTACACACGATTTGTTCCGATTCGTTGACGAACCAGCCCAGTCGTGAAGATATTCGAACTAGCCCATGCAGTTATAATTTAAGCTGCAATCGCATATGTAGTGTAACAGTGCTGTTTCTTGGAATACTCCATTGGGAATTGTAGAGATCATGAAATGCGGAGTTGGGAAATGCAACACTAGTGATGCTGCTAATAGACTAGGAGTTTTGTTGCCACTTGCAAGCAGAGACAACGGTCTTGCATTTGTGAGACAGTCCAAGGCTGGGGATGGATGATGGCGAAATAGTGGACATCATGTAGTTAGATATGTCTTGTTCCCAGCCTTCTCCGAGGGACCGGAAGCGAATCTCGGTTAGATGAATTGAGGCTTTACCTGTTCGGTGCCAACCAGTTGGAATGACGAGCAATCAGTCGGCCCGCGACAGCCAACCCGCGACGGTCAACCCGGACCGCGGTACCTTCATATATAGTGCGGCACATAACCAACACTCAACATCTAACATACCGTTGTCGTTCTAAACGCATTTACTGCAGATCTAGACCTCGGCCCACTTTGTGTACCTTGTGCCTGCGTCAATAAGCACTGGTGAGTTTTGGTATTGACTTTCCGCGGCTTCTCGCTGTACTAAGGTCTCAGCCGTAAGTAGGTGTCTGACTGGCAGCTTCGCCTCCGCTGAAAATCTTCTGGTTCTTAGTTGGTCTGTAATCTTATTTGCAGGTAGAGGGAGCGGAAGGCACAGCGGCCTTGGAGATACATGAAATCCGCCCGGAAGGTGAAGAAGGCAAAAAACGCACAAGGGCATCGCAGAAAACACCGATCACCATATCGATACCGTATAGTTTAGATCCGTGTTTTTGTAGCTCGCGCAACTTGCATACTCAGGAAGTGGGAGGTATTTTCGAGTTGGTTGTTATTCCGTTTACAAAGCGTTTCCCAACCGCTATACTCGTTGCTGAAAGGTTTTCTGCACCTTGTTCCGGAAGACCGTGTCTTACTCGGCCAACGCCACAACCGCATGTTCTGGTATCCTACGTGCCCGCAACGGCCCGAACCCCACTTAGTACACTTTATAATAACATCATATTCGGCCACAAAGCGGCCATGGTATACATTTTTCTCCACTCCTCCGCATTCCATATCCCCGTTACTATCCGAGGAGAAACCCCGAATTCCAAGTTGTGGCTTCCCTATCTACTACCGCTACACAACGGAGGGCACTATGGGTGTCTTCACATCGGTACCACAGCCTCTAATCACGTTCGCCTCCCTTCCCACTTGGCAAATGTGCGTCGGCTAGGATGCCGTTGAGACTCAAGTATTACCATATCACGTGATCACATAGTCGGAGTCATGCAGAGATATATGCCAGATATTAGAGCAGTCCTGCCACCCCTAAATTTCAACTTTCCGATCGTGCGTCTTGGATCTTGGTCGGCAGTAGTTTTGCATGGCGCAGCTAGACTTAACCTTTGTAGTCAACAGCAATACCTACAGCAACTGTGATAGGCTGACAGAGTATCACATAACAGACCCTCACCCATTCACTAATGCAATCTGCTGCATTACTGCAACCTACTGTCGGCTAAGATCAAAGACGCACGGAGAGAGTTGCAATTTCAAGGTGGCAGGACAGCTCTATTGTGCTACAAAAAGTACAATACACCCTTCTCACAGGTAATTATATAGCTAAGCTTCTACGGACTCTCTTCTCAGAAAGTGATATTCCATTCCGGATGAAGGTGAACTCATATTTATGTATCGGCAATCAAACAGCCCCGTTGAGTTCTTATACTTCATCCTAGCACCAGAAACCAAAGAAGCGTAAGCTTCATTATTGACCTCATCGTTTGCTTTGCCTCACTACTTCCAAAATCCTCCGCGGAGAATCCCACGGCCCTATCCATTGGTATTCCCAACACTTAGATTAGGAAATTGGCTGCGATATTCAGGCAGCGAATAAGAGTATCGCTGACTGGCCAAATTAAGCCCCACACGAGATCTATAACATCTACAGCTTGTTTCATTGGTCACTTCAGCTGTTCGATAAGCCCTATTGCCAGAACGGAGTACCAATTTCCCAAATACGCTCGCTGCTGCAAGCGATTTTTCGGATGAGTAAGCTTTCAGACCAAGCTTGAGGTTATCTCGGTTACTGTTATGGTATTCTGGTAGATTACTTGTATTGGTATGGTGAATGTACGATGACTGCTTTGCAAGGTGCAGATCATAGGTCTGAGGATGCTCTAATGGCTCTGGTGATATCTCGTACGGTATACGAAGTCCTTGTGTCAGCATGGAGTCAGCGTCAATGAAGGCTTGTTTCTCCACATCGAAGTACGGGGACCCAGGGGACTGAATTACTGGGTCGACAGGTGGCAGTCATAGTCCACTATCTCATTTCCGCGGATTCTACCGTACCACAAGCTTCATCTCGTCTTTTTCTGCAAATATGGCAATATAGAGAAGCTGAAAACAAAATGAGGCAAACAGAAGCAGACAATACGAATTGCGGCTGACAGATGCCTAATTATAATTACAGCTGGAGCAAAGCCCCATATCTGGTGGTACGGCCCAAATACTCGAAATTACTATTGGGCTGACTCAATAATGCCCTTGTCATCTGTTCTATATTCGTTCCGTACTGGCAGTAGTTACGGCGGACCGCTGTGAGTGAGGTGCGTCGGGCTAGGGTTAGCTACATGGCATGCGCAAAAGCTTGTCCTGTTACACCACATGGCTTTGCACATAGCTGGCTCACAGGAGTTCATGATGCATCTTCGGTTCCAATGAAAGGGTCTTCCAGCTTATTCTATTCACGTTCCATCAGTCCACTCACCTTCTATAATGCCCTCGATCGTCCTAGAGATTTCGCTAGATCGGAAAGTAGGTTACACATTCAATCTCTTCTGCTCAGTGGAGGCGTAGTTGGGCGGGGTACATCAACATATCCATTAGTCCCGAGACACAGCATCTGGTTGATCTCGTCCGGGGACTTAGTTTAATATGGATAAGCAGCATAGAGGCAGTATCGTGGGGAATTATTTTCTCAAGCGGAAATTTTAACGACCAGCTAACGTGGGAACGAGGCAATAGGTAGCAGCAGGGCAAGTTCTTAAGATAGACTATTCTTGGTAGGGATCTACTCACCAACCAAAACTTCGCTACAGGAAATCTTGTGTGATGAAGCAGAGCTCTGGTATGCTCATTTGTGCTACTGCTTACTCGAGTAAACTTGTAGCTCGTTCCCATGGCTCAAATGTTTTGCCGATCTCCACCAATGATCATCGCTTTTCAACGCAGCGGTACCAATCTGGGTATTGGATCGTCCATGCGGGGCAAACCCTGGGAATAAGCGAATGTCCTTTTTGAGCTTCTTTACGGATATTGTCCCCCGTGAACTGCAAAACAGTAGGCTAGAAATGCATACCAAGAAGAGGGGTTATATTTGGCGTCCGACGCTAGGTATGCATTGTATGATGCCAAACTACAGCTTCGACTTCATCGAATCTAGACCTTACTCTTCAGGATACAGCACGGTCTATCCTCGCATGAATCTGTGGTTTAGGAGCATATCTTGGCTTGCGCTCTGTGTTCAACTGGTTATTGTTGCTGAACTTTCATCGATGCGTTGTAGTAAAGTATCTGCAATACGATGTCAAATGTCTATT
>Ga0307512_10000325_pt1 | contig 69070 bp, 75 predicted proteins | sample 14_EM_MG_FD_200267 | JGI IMG/M metagenome (GOLD analysis project Ga0307512, IMG submission 200267) | Populus trichocarpa ectomycorrhiza microbial communities from riparian zone in the Pacific Northwest, United States - 14_EM | ecosystem: Host-associated > Plants > Roots > Unclassified | place... | reverse complement strand
CCATACAGTACAGTACATCAGACGTTCGTCGACTACACCTCCCTTTTACCTCCCCTTTCTTCTTGGTCAAAAAGATTCAAAACACCGTGGCCGGCTCATCAGCCCCGCTCTGATTTCCCCCTATGAGTTTCACACGGGATGGGTCGGTCTGTTGTCCTCCCGATGGGATTTCGCTTTTTCCGACGGGTTGTGCTATTTACAGCACAGTGTTGTTGTACCGTGGAGAAAGGCGTATCAGCGCTTTGGGCACCAATCGGGTGGTATCCAGATCCTGACAGGCGTAAGCGCCCTGCCTCAAGTTGTTTGTCGGATGGCATCGAAGCTGTTGCCACCGGAGGCGTTAAAGTGGGGTTGGGGGTGGAATAGCAAACCTGGATGCCGGCCGTGGGCAGACCCCGAGAGACCGCGCACGTGCAGCGCAGAAATATCAACTACTGTAGGAAAGAGGAGATATTTGATCACGTAGTTATTCGCGTTGACACGGGGAGTGGGATGATTCTGAAACATGATGAATTGTGCCACTAGAACTTTCATCTGAGCCTTGCGGGGATGTGGACAAGGAAAGCCTAAATGGGCGCTGGATTTTCCAAAGTGCGATGGCGCCGGGGAAGTGGAAGCTTTGGGCGTCTGAAACACCTTCCTTCGCCTAGGCTCGTGTCCCCTACCAGAAAGGGTTCATTGCGCCCTCGGCTGCCCACCCTCTCCACGAGCCCATCCCAGTCGACCCGGTCAAAGCGTGAAGAAGATAACGCCGAGGGGCGAGGCGAAATCCTCTTCCGGACAAACGTCCCTCAACTTGAAGCACCATGACTCGATCCCTCCAGTCTCGTGGCCCCCTTCTTCCCGTCTCAATTCCGAAGTCGGTGTGCGTACAGTGGCGTAAACAATACGCGACAGACCCTGGTTCCTTTTCAAAATCATCTCAAGGCTGGGAAGACGTCCTACCGAGCTAACTGAACAGACGCCTATTAACCGACAACCCTTCACCTGAGAGAAAATGATTGCATTGGTTGGACAGGTTCCTGGGCACCAAAAAAATTCTATTCCGCCAAGTCGCGGGCGTAGCAACGCCAGTAGGGAAAAAAAATAAAAAGAAGCACGAGGTTGGGATGATGAGCGCAAGCAACCCCCTGGAACGGCGGGGGGGAAGAGGGGGGGGAGGCAGTGGTGACACATCCACGTCCACCCTCTGGGTTTCTCCGATCGATCGATTCTCAGATGGCTCGATATGGTGGTACAGATTCCTGTCAGCGGAAAATCATCCGTCGAAGACAAAACTGACAGTGTACACGGACGGAAAAGCGAAATATGACAGATGTTCATCGTCAAGGAAGCGGAGACGTCGGGCGGGACAGCGCCCGCGACTCACCGCGTAGCCACTGACGAGAGAAAAGAACTCACAGGACCGCAGCTGCGCCTAGCAACGGAATGGGGAACAAAGGGCTACATTATGAAAAGGCACATGGAACCATAAGAGAAATCGGAGAGTTCCATACCAGTGGGGCATTCCGTGTAAAACGTCGTAAATGCGCAGCCATCAAACATTTCTGATAACGAGAATACGGGCTATTTGTCACTTGTCACTGGGTAATTGTAGGAATCGCATGTGGTACGTTTCAAGATCCGAGCAATGGTCGTTGATGGGGCTGACAGGGCGATGGGCCCCAATGACAGGCCGGCATACATACAGACAAGTGGGATTACCAAGTGGCGATATTGATCAGCAAGTTACGTTACGCTTTGATATCTCGGGTTACAAGGCCCTAGGACATCCACTTGGGACCGACGGGACAGGAGTAGAACAACAACGACGTCCAGGCGACGAGATAGGGACAGAAGATAAAGAATCGATGCGACCGAGTGGGTAAGCGAGTAACACCACTCCAGTAAACAACAACGCTTTGCGATCGGGTTTCCCAGTTCAATCACAATTGAGGTGAAATGTTGAAATAGTGCAGAGGCCTAGAAAGTCAAATCAAAGGAGGAACGTGCATATTAGGGAAAATATACCGCGAACCAGGCCCCTATGCGGTCGACCCTTCTTTTTGTCTGTGTCGGAATGACGATGGTGCCGGTCACGCAGATGAACTCGAGGGGTTGGACAATTGCGGACCCGCGAACGGCGGACGGCACCACGCGTGCCATACTTGGTCGTCTCGGGAGTTCACGGGAAGGGCTGGAGGGGCCGGGTGACCAAAGGGAGGGAGGGCATGCCATGCACATGTGCCTTGGGTTTAACTTTCCTTGAATCGCAAAGGTTCTCCCGCCGAACAGTTATCATTCTTTCTCTCTAGTTCCCTTTTTTTTTCGTAATATCCATGCCAAGGCCGGAGAGGAAGAGAACCGACGTAGAAAAAGGAACATACCCGATGCGTAAGGTACTTTCTCGCATTGATGTTGCGTGTGGCGTAGATGGAAACCCGGGCAACTCGGCGCGTGAGACGGCAACTGGAACAGAACAGAACCCCCCACTTCGAAGTAAAGAGAGCAAAAAGAAAAGGGAAAAGGGGGAAAGCGAGACCCCAAGGTAGGAATGTTCATCCTAAGAGCCCGCGCGCGAGCCGTTCTCTGGTTTTTAAAAAGGGCAAGGAAGAAGAAGCGACGAGTAGGGCAAGGCATGAAAGGCAGCGAGGCGTTCACGAAGCCCGCACGGGACAGACAGAGGCGCCGCTGGAAGGAGATGCACCGGGTATTACAGTGCTGAAGGTGTATGATGCACCGAGAAGCACGGCCCTCTACATGCCCGCGGGGACTTGGATGATCGACGGCGAGCGCGCACACAACTGACTGGACGACCTGCCCGGGTCCGCGGCGGCCACTCACTCTCCGCGACTCGAGCGCCCCTCCGTGGGGTCAGAAAGCACACCATTTCAATACAGGCATGCTACGTTTTGCAGTGTACTGTACCACGTCGCAAAACATGATACGTTTCTCAATCCCTAGCGTAGGCATTATGAGATTGTGGCGAGTTTCTCTTTTGGTCCCAACATCGTATCGATCACGTAGGTACGTAGACACTAGTACTTCTACATACTGTAGGTCTACACCTCCAACGATCGGGACTACGACCAATGAACAAAAAATTGCCGGAAACTTGAAAATAGTCTCGCATGAGACGTGCGGCGAACATCGGGAGTTTATTTGACTTGCCGGGTCGGGGGTCAGGGATGTCATCAAACGGGATCAGAGATCATCGAGGGTCGTTGGGCCACTAGCACTCCTGTCTGTATCAAATCATACAAGTGCTGAACTGTATTAAGTGTACTGTATTGCCAGGAGAGACGCCAGGAGAGACGTGTCATGGCGCTGATGGGCCTGGGGCGTCGAGGACAGCCGGGCCGCACTGGACCGGAAAGCGCCCCAGTAAATGGGACGCTCGCCTCATCTGCCATCTCCCCCCAACGCAATCGCCCCGTCGCCTATCGTCCATCGATAAGTCCGCGCTTCAAGTCGAAACACCATGTCCAAGGCGAAATTCGATATAGCCGTCAAAATCGTACAATCCCTCCCCAAGGATGGTCCCATCCAACCCACTCAGGATGATCAGCTCTACGTGCGCACCCCCGTTTTTTTTTTTTTGGTCCTGCGGGCACCCTATCTAGGGGCTAACATGTTCGTCCTCCCCCCCGCCACCTGGCGCAGTTCTACTCTCACTACAAACAAGGTGCGTGTGCGAGGCACGATCACAGCGTATATGCGGCCTCATTTTCCCTGGGTCTGGTCTTTGAATCTAGCCACCGTAGGCGATGTGAACATCCCGAGGCCCGGAATGTTGGACTTTACGGGTAAAGCCAAGTGGTGCGCGTTCCCGATCGCCTCGCGTCCTTTAAGCCATATTTGCTAACCGATAACACCCTCGCACCCTATCACATCATTACTCAGGGATGCCTGGAATGCACAGAAAGGCGTTTCGAAAGAGGACGCATGGGCCAGATACGTCGAGAAGCTCCTCGCCGTGCGTTGCTCATGTGTTCTCATGGATGTCACCGCGTTGAGCTTACCAATGCACTACGCCAGGTTCTCCGAGCCGCGAGGACGGATGAAGCGAATAACTACATAGCACAAATCAACGCTGCCTGACCTGGCCTGGTCAGTAGTAAGTAAAGTGATGTCAGGTGATGTCTTGCGTCGTAGGGTGTATGATACAATATGTTTTGCGGTCGGTCCTCTGTGTGTCATTTTTAGCCCTCGTCCCCGTTTTTGCCGCGCGCGCCGTCTTCCTGGTCGCCCTCCTGTCAGAGCGGCCCAGACCGATGACAGAGCGCCTGGATCCCTTTACGCTTTGCAGCGTTACGTCGGAAAGCGCCCTCGACCGATGTGCCTTGGGGAAGACACCTCGCGCCACTAGAGCACGTTACACCCACCCTTGACGGGTGCTGAATCAGAGTTCCTAGTCTGACAGTTCATGTTAACTGCCTGATGAACGGGGGTTGTTCCTTTTCGTGTACTCCGGGCATGGAAGACGTCTAGAGATAGGAGAAATCCACCCGAACTACGAGACAAAGATATAAAAAAAAGGAGGGGGATGACTTCCATGAATTCTTTCATAACTCGTATCGTTACAAACATGCTCGAAGGGAACGTTCCGTCGGTCATGCGTAAGGTCATGCCTTCGCTGATAGGAACTTTCGTCAGCTTCAACGTTTTTCAAGTCCGGGCTCGTCGGGCGCTTAGACCAACTGGGTATGGGGCTGTGAAAGGGTCCTCGGGGGTCTACGTTACATCTGTATTTCCCCTCCGCGGACCAATTCAATAAGCAAGCAAGAGATAGAAAAGAGATGGCTGATGGTGGCTGGCCATGCTGCGTTTCATAGCCCGGATGTTAGAAGGCCACCGTGAGGCCCAAGCGCATGGAAAAAGACCCGGGAGCGAAGGGTGTATATGTGTGTATATGTATGCATGTATGTGCATGTGTATGCACAGGTATGAGTGTGGGCACCACACACAATAAAATTTTCGGAACGCGGAATGGTACAGGAACAGAAAGTAAAAACAGAAAAAAGAGGAATAGAAGCCAGGGGTGGAAGACGTCCCCAATTTTGTGTGTGGTGCATCATGCTGCATGTATGTGGGTGTACAGTAGGTTGGTGTGTGTTCGGCAGCCAGTTGGGGGGGTGCAGCAGCAGGGGACCGGGGGCTGGACAGGAAGGTTCGACGGCGGAAGCCTCATGCCAAAGCAGTCAAAAATTCTGCGCCTTTACCCTTGCCTGCAGGCAAGTCACGGGCCCTCCACGCCCCCTTCTCTCGCTCGCATGCCCTAACCTGACTCAGACTCAAACCTTCCGGTCCTCCCCCTCCCCCCCCTCTCTCGTACAGTGAGTCATACGGTAAGCTCAGCATCCTTTCACCCACATCGCCACATGGGTTCCAAACTGCAGCCGACACCTCATCTCACGGGCACTTTGAGAACCGCCGATGGAAGGAGAAGATGAATGGAGTAGATTGGGGGAAATCGGGATCACTCGCCACCGGCCGGCCGCCTCTTGTCACACCCCACCCCACCGCCCCTCTCCTTCCCTGCTTGCTCTGCTCTCTTCTCTCCTCCGTGTTCACGTGTTTTATCGCCTCGGGTCAAAAGGTGGAACCTCGATTTCGCAAGATGCTTCGCTTCGCTTAGGTTTTTGTATTTCGTTTTTGTTCGTCAGGTGATCATTCCATAGATGGCGTGCGGGTGGAGCAATCGGACGTACAGCACGGAAAAAAAAAAAAAAGGAAACCGAACTCAAACCCGTGGGGCATGGGAATATAGTGGAGAGAGAATGGCAAATGGGAGTGGGTGGGGTGGGCTCGGCGGGTCCAGTCCAGGGGCGGGAGGCGGTACTTGAGGCTGGGGCTGGACGAATACTGTACTGTGCTGTGTACACCCTACTGTACTGATTATGAATGAAGAATATGTGGGGCGTGGCGTAGCTGTCATCTGTCTATCTAGCCCCTCCCCGATATGCCCGTTCTGTCTTTTGCGTTCTCACCGTCCATCTACATCTCCGGCAGTCGGTCATCGAGTCATCCATCAATTATCAAGTTCGAACAATAGTCCTCGACAGTTGGCGGTTTTAGGTCGGGTCGAGGGTGGGGCCCTGCTTGCATGCGTGGCGTGCATGCATAACGTGTGTCTGCGATAACAGTGGTCCGATTCACTTGCTTATCCATCCTCCCGTCCTGAATCAGAAGAGGACACCGAGGAAAAACCAATCACGGGACGAACGGGTTTGCTCCATTCCCTCTTTGCGTCGTATCTTTGGGTTTCTCACAACGGTTCGTTCGTTTGTCGTAGATGTAGGTGCGGGGTTCGTAGATAGACAAACCACAGACAGACAAGGTACAGACACGGTACAGACGCGGAAATGCAGACAGGACAGATAAAACGGACAGACAGACATACAACCAGCCTAAGCCGATTAATTGACAGGCAGGTATGCAGACAAACAGCAAACAGACAGGTGGCTCGGAGAGGGCCCAGACGAGACCGTTGGCGTGGCGAAAATAAAAAGGAAAAAAAAAACTCCACAAAAATGTTGGAAACCTTGTTTTGAATTTGATACGCAGCGCAAAGCGCGAAAAGGGGTCGGAAGACGGTGGGTGCATGCACGCGTTGCACGGCGAAGTGGGAGTGTGGGAGCGGCGCGGTGCGGGTGAGAGAGTTTCCAGGAGGCGCAAAGCGGGTCGATGCGCCGCGAGAATCGGGAATCGCAAGCCTTGGCAGGGCTTGTGGATGCGCGAACATGTCCAAATTGCTTTGGCCCCGATTGCCACGCAACGCAACGCCATCGCCGCACTTACGACCCCATCCATCCAATTAACTTCTACTAACTACAGTAGAAAGGAAGAACGAAGAAAAAAACATACACAGAGAGAGACCAAACCAAAAAGAAACAAACAAACAGAAAAGCCTGGGCCTTCGATTTCCCTTTTTTTCACGCGATCGGGAGGGATGAGAAGAGAGTTGTGTACATGCAAACGAACTTTCCTCCGTTACGGTCACGGTACTCGTACTGCACCGACTGTGCCACCGAACGACGAAGCGTTTTCTTTCCTCTTTACAGTAATCGGTAAAAAGCGCCGGATTTGTCCACCACGGAGAGCCAAGCCCACCGGTCGAGTCCCTACAGTAGATCTTTCAGATACATTTCAATCATCGTCTTGTGATATTCGTGATAAGTAATGGTATAACAAGTTCACTTCTACTGCAGACAGATGGGGAAACTAACAAGGCCAGAAAAGGATTACACGCACAGCATGAGGGATGTATGCATAAAAAATTGTGGGGGGATGGGGAGGGGGGACTTTTGGGAAGGTGAGGAAGCAGTGTCCATCGGGTTCGCATCGTGAATGGGTTCGTAAATAATATGAAGCATGCGTCATGAAACCGCCATCGGCAGCGGCGAATACAGTATGAAGAGAGTCGTAAAAAAAATAGCAATAGACATCGGTCCGGGAATAAATTGTCATGAGATGAGTCTTTGTGTGAGAGTGTGTTAAAAATACGCCTGTAGAACCCATAGACCCCATGGAGATCCGAGAAAGAGGGGGAGAAAGTGAAAGGGAAAAGAAGCCCGCGTGTGTGTTTGTATGTGCGCGTGTGCAGGTAATAATTCGTGTGTGGGAGAGTGCGTGCCGCAAATCAAACCCGCCGTCGTTGCCGTCATGCCCTCAGCCCCAGGCCTCGGCCCCCGATCCCCCCCAACGAAGGGGAGGTGAGGGGGGGGGAAGTCCTAACTGTCAGCGATGGGTGCCACGACGGCTGGGACGATGGATCCATGTATCCGCTCATGCCCCGTGAGACCCGCGGGTGCCATCTGGGTTCGCAACGAAGAGCGACGGCCGCGGAACGAGCCCGTAGCGGACCGCGGGGCGTGGCGAAACAGGCGACGTGCGTTCTTCTCTGTGTCGGGTGTTCGTCGGTGGGGGTGGTGGCGCGCTCTCGCGGGACATTCGACGTTCGAACGCACGGACGCGTTCGGCGACACCGGGCGAGTGTGGACTGCGGTCCTCACCCTCACCAACACGAACATGAACATCATCGGTGTACACGGACGGCGGCGACGCTGTTTCTGGGAACTCGGTGTTGGGAGTGGCAGCACCGGATGGGAGAGGGGAAAGTATCATAGGTGAATCGAATGAATATGAGGAGCTCTCCGTCCGTGATGAATGGTACGTGAGTTCACCGCGCACGAACAACGTTCGCGACTGGTGCGTGCCACTCGCACCGACACCGTCCCCGGAAGTGACGCCAAAGTCGTCTTCGAGGGAATACGCACCCGTGAGCGGCGTGTGCTGCGAGTCCAGCGTCCCTTCGCGTTGAATGATGTCCATCGTGCCTCCCACTCGCTCGAGCATCTCTGTGTTGGCTGTTTGCAGCGACGATGCGGACCGGCCGTGCAGCGTCTCGCGATACAGCGTCGATCTTCGCGTTGGGGTGCCCGAGCGCGCGCGGTTGGCGGCGACGCCAAGGGATGATGTCCTTCGCTGGGATTGCATCGGTTCTGGGAGTGCATCAGAGGAGCGTTGTGAGTGAGCCGATTCATCAATGGTGACCAATCGCGGCATCGGATTGGGGTCTCGGAAGTCGATGAAGCCACCTGACAGTCGCGCAGACGATTCTGTGCCCCTTCGCTCGAGTAAGGGTGTTTTTGTGAAGCGTGCCCACCACGAATTACTGCGCCGTATTGGTTCGTTCGGTGGCGGGTTCGGGTCGAGGATTGAGGAAAGCCTGGGAGAGCGCGCCGCGCCTTGAGATGAACCTGATCCCGCGTTCTGGTCCGAGTTCGTATTGTGCGAGGTTGACGAATTCGAAAGAGAGTTTTGTGATACCTGCTCCACCAAAGGTGACAGTGGAACAAAGTCGGTCGGGTGTGGCAGCGCGGTGCGCAGGGCTGGTGGCCTTGCCCCCTTGGGGAGGCGATCCTTGCGCTCGGGCCCAGGCGGGTGGGGGGGCTCTGGCTCTGGCTCGGAATCATAGTCGTGGTGAGCCTCCACTGCCGCATTTTGTTCTGAGAAGGGGTCGGTATAGGGTTGGGACGGGCCAGCGAGCGCAAACCCCTCCTGCGACCGTTCTGGCAGCTCGTCGCGCGCAAGCCCCTCGGCCATGAGCGCCACCTCTGGCGAGAATGGATCGCCGCCCATCTTTTCCCAATCGATCGTCGTCGATGACACCCGCGAATGCGGAGCGGAGCCCGCTCCACGCGCGAGGTTGCGGATAGACGCAAAACGTTCCGTGATGGCGTGCGATAGCCCACGAACACTGGAGCGCGTGCTGCGGCCGCCGAAACTAGATCTACCACCGGATCCTTCGCGACTCACACCGACCCACTGGAAGCTGCGGTCTTCGTCGGCAAGGATGTCTCGCCGTGACCGGTTCATGTATCGCCGTGAGCGAGCAAGGCCGGTCATGCTGAGAATCCAAAGAGGCATCGCCAGGATCCGGGGGCCCACATCGCGTGTGGCGCCGATGCGGATGGCTGTGACAGAGTGCGGATCTTCATCGTCATCGTCGAGGGGGTTGAATGCGGTTTCCAAACGGGCCTTCCGCCGGCGCAAGTACCACGCAGTCAGTGCTACGATTCCAACAAGTCCGACGGTACCTAGGACTGCGCCAAGGACGATGGCGACCTTTTTTGATGAAGATTCACCCAACCCTCCTGATCCACCATCGCCGCCTCTACCAGGGCCAGTGCCAGACGGCTGGCCACTGGGTGGTGCGTTGGTGCGGCTTCCACTTGGTCGAGTTTGGCTTGGGTCTGAACTACCGGAAGGGTTGCCACTCGTTGGAGATGAACCAGGTGGATTAGTGACGGTTTGTGAAGGGTCTGGGGGGAGGGTAGTGCGTGCTGGAGGGGCTGTCATGGGCGTGAACGTGGGCTGGTATGTGGATGAGACAGGATCATAGACCTGCAACGGTGCGCTTGCAGGCGCATCATCACCGAAACCTGTTTAGAACATTATTAAACTGCAAGCGGAGGCATTAGAGAGGCGACACACCGAATCCGAACACAATTTGTCCCCCAGCATTGACCGCGAAGTGGTCCTTCCTTGGTCCAACCTGGGAAAGGGCAGGCACGGATGTCCAAGTCATTGGGCTTGTTGAAGGGTCGAGGATCCAACCGTTAGCAAAGGTCAACTGGTAGGTAGCGTCGGTTCCTCCGTGGATGAGAATACGACCATCGTCGAGCAATACGACCGCGAAGGCAGCACGGGGATTGGGTAGATTCGAATCATCGACGGAAGCCAGGACCCACATTAAAGGGAACTTTGTCGTGTCAAGGATCCAAATAGTGCTGAGGGGAACGAGTTGGCCCGCTGAAATCCCACCGAACACGAGAAGGCGCCCATCCAACAGGATAACGGCAGTGTGACCGAAGATGCCAGGGGGGGCATTTTCAGAAGGTAGTTGGGTAAACGTAGGAACGGAGGGGATGAAGACGAAGTGGGTGTCGAATGTGTTGCCCGACCCGTCTGCGGCCTCGCCACCGATTATGTAGATTGACCCATTGATTGAGGCAGTAGCGTGGCGCATGCGGCGTTGAGGCTCGCCTGCCCAACTGTGGGGGAGGGTAAGAAACGTGGGCGCGGTGCGGTCAGCTACGTTGAGGAGTCCAGCAGAGTCATCGCTGTCGAGAAGAACGATGCTGGACTCAGGGCCTGTATTGCCTCCGAGGATGAGGCAGAAGGATGAGTTGAACGCGGAGAGGGTGTGCCAGGCGAGGGCAGGGCCTTGGGACGAAGATGCATTCTGAGAACCGGAGACGTATTCCCATGGGGGGTCGGAGGCATCGAAGGGAGAGGAGAGGGATAGGAAGAGTAGGTCATTGTTCCAAGGAGCAGAACTGTAACCGTAAGCGTTGTATTGGTCCGTTTTACCACCATAGACGAAGAGGGCATCGTTAATGACGGCGACGGCTTGTGCCCATCTGTAGAGAGTGGAAGAATGTATTTTGTAAACGCGTGGCAAAGGAGAGGGCACCGAGAGAACAAGGTACGAACCTGGGGACGGCTGTATAGGGAGCAGCAGCCGAAAGGTCGAATAAGGGAAAGAAGAGACCAAGGAGGGGCAATAGCCGCATAGATAGTAGTTTGGAGGGGAAACCGTCGAAAGAGAGAGAGAAAGAGACAAGTTAAATTAGATGTTCGTGAATCGTCAAGATCGTCAGGGCAGAGCAAGGCAGCAATAAGTCTAGCCTCAACCAACCTCGGCGGCTTCGGTCGAGTTGACAACTTGCACAACCCCAAGTTGCCTTTTTGGGAAATCCGCCCACAAAGTCATCCCGGCCCACTCGGCCTTACTTACAATAACGGCTGTGCAGACTCTGTGCAATCACGGACACGCGCTTTGATGTATTCGAGGTATCGATACACCACCATCAAAGATATTCCGGCGATCCTATTCCCGTGTATCCGGAAATCAATTGTTGTTAATAATTATTCGCAACTTGGAGCGAAATAGATAAGATTAGATGTTATCATCCAATATTCTGGTACGTTCCAGTACCCTCTCTGACCTCGGAGGAGTTTCCGCTACGCCAGCTCATATAACTCTCACCGGATCTCACCTCTCATCTCACCGACTCTCCATCATACCAACAACACCATCCCCTCTGTATCATGGGCACTGACTATTACAAGCTACTTGGCATCAGTAGGGATGCCTCGGATGATGACATCAAGAAGGCATACAAAAAAATGGTGCGTTCTTCTTCTCCTTCCCATCTCGCACTTCTAATATCTCCCAATCACAGGCATTGAAGTGGCACCCAGACCGAAATGCAGGTAGTGAAGAGGCATCACAAAAGTTCAAACAGGTGCGACATTTCCATCACTCTCATTTTGTCCCCCTCCCTTGGATTTTTCACTTACGTCCATCGTTTCAGATATCAGAGGCCTTCGAAGTCCTCAGTGACAAGCAGAAACGCACAATATACGATCAATTTGGAGAGGAAGGTCTCAAAAGTGGTGGCCCCTCTCCCGGCGCAGGGGCTGGACCCAGCCCGTTCGAGGGTTTCAGCGGCTTCCCTGGGGGTGGAGGCACGACGTTTACTTTTACATCTGGCATGCCTGGGGGTAGAGGGGGTTTCTCGCCCACGGACCCTATGAAGGTCTTTCAGTAAGTTCTACTTCTCTTGCTTATTCTATGATTACATGCCAATGCAACTTTCGCAGGGCGATGTTCGGTCTTGGGGGCTTAGGAGGGATGGGCGGGGCAAGCCTGTTTGACGAAGACATCCAAATGGGTGGCCCTTCACCCTTTTCCACCTTCCGCAGCGGGTCTGGAAGGATGCCAGGGGGCATGGACGATAGCGGCAGCACGCGGTCTGCTCGAACCACAACGCAGCCTGCCCCGAAAAGCGAAACGACGCGCCCACTCAAGCTCTCCCTCGAAGAACTCTACGGCGGTACGACGAAACACATGAAGGTGGCACGGCGAAAACTCGATGGCTCCACCGAAGAGAGGGTGCTGGAGATCGTCGTTCAACCTGGCTGGAAGGAGGGTACCAAGATCCGTTTCCCGCGTGCGGGCAACGAGTCCGCCGGCGGCAGTTCCCCTGACCTCGTATTTGTCGTGGAAGACAAGCCGCATCCACGCTTCACGCGATCGGGTGATGACCTCATTGCAAGGGTTCAGGTCCCGCTCGTCGAGGCCCTCACGAACGAGGGTGGAGCGAAGAAGCAACTGGAACACCTCGATGGGCGGAAACTACAGGTCCCAGTTCCGCCTGGTGTGGTGAAACCAGGGCAAGAGACAAGGATCGCAAGCCAGGGTATGCCGGTAAGGAAGAAGGGTGCGAGCGGAAAGGGTGATTTGCTGGTGAGGTGGGAAGTGAAATTTCCTGACAGGTTGACGTTGGCGCAGAAGGAGGGCATTAGGAAAGTGCTGGGATGATTTCTTTATTCTTACTGTATGCAACCATGCACTCTTGACATATGTTTAGACTTTTTATGAACTGCACACTTTGTACATCACCATTTTATTATCACACTACAGCATGTTATGTTACAGTACCGCACATACGTCATGAACGGACCGTAGATTCCGTGAACAGGGGAGAGGGCACGTAAAATATGATATTTTATTCGACTAAGGGACAAACCTCGGAGCTCCGACGTTGCCCATCAACGACGTCGTTGACCCTCTCGCCACCTCACGTCGCCATGTCAGAACAGCAACCCTTGTCCGCAAGCAGTACTAGCACCAACGAGATCCATGGCTCTCTCATAAGGCGCTCCTTGCACGCGATGTCCGAAATCCTCTCACCCTTCTCCCCTGGCGCCCTCGCCCAGCTCCCGAAGAAACCCCGCCGTCCGTCGCGCTACACCCGCGCAGATGCGATCCCGGACATCGAGCCGACGGAGGAGGGAGGGCAGATGCCTACGGTGCGGGACTATCACTCCATCACGGTGCCGCCGCAAGTGCGGGTGCCCAAGAAGACTGCGACCCCGGTGAGGGTCGAGAGCAAAGTCTGGTTTGCAAATGAACGCAGTGCGTATCCTTTTTTTTTTTTTCTCCTTTCACTCTTTAGTACCTCTCTGGGATTACCATTTCCTCCTTTCTCTGGCCTCCTTTTTCGTTTGGGCGACTTTTTTTTTTTGCTTCGGAGATGTAGACGCTGACCTTTGCTCCTTTAAGCATGGGTATCGTATATCAATATGTCCGTTTTGATAGGCACGCTCGCCGTGGCGCTTTTCAACGCATCGAAGGATCCCATCGCACGCAGCTTTGCGTATGTGTACGCCCTCGTCAGCGTTGGCATCATGGTATGTGTTTGGACGTTCTCGCGCTTCTCAAATGTTTTCCTCTTTCTCTTCCTATGAAACGACACATCCGTTCATCTACCATTGTTGTCATTTCGTAGGTGTATGGCTATGCGCTGTATCAGCATCGTATCACCATGATTCGCAGACGTGATCCGGGTAACTTTGGTGCGTTCTTATCTTTTGCTGACCGTGGGAATACCTAAGTGAACTTGGTCTTTCCTTCGTGATTCTAGATCAAATCACTGGCCCTGTTATCATCAGCGCCTTGCTTTTCTTTGCCCTTCTGGCCAACTTTATCCTCCGAGGTACGCTTCGTTTATCGTCTGATGATGCTCCGCTCAAGCTCAATATGCCCGGTCCCTTGTGATTCAGTTCGCGAACTGTAAGTTTGGCCCTATGCGTAGGCCTTTGCTTCGATTTAATCGTGCCTTCCTTTGCAGGCGGAGAGAGGGAGTCACCATCCCCGGTCTTGCCTTTTTGATGCCGTATATTTGAGCCTTGATTCGATTCTTGTTCTTTTAGCAGGGCGCCTTGCAGGTATACATACGTCCAAGCGCCTTGGTTCTCACTTCTGATATATTTGTCATTGATGAACCCGGATGGTTGAGGGTGCGATTGCTAACAGCTATTATGAATCATCTAGTCGAAGATGAGCTTTTCACGTTTCCAAGTGGTGTTTTCCCGTGTTCCATTATAGCTAGTGTGCAGAACTGTACAACATGGTACGAATGAAACATCGCTGTGCTGGTCCCGAGAGTCGTATGTCAGGATTCATGAAAGAGCCCATCAGTTCTCGAAATGTTAGCAGTGCCCAAGTCCTCTGACCACTCATATTTGGTGCAATTCAGAAGTTACACGCGACGTATGCCATCGTGTTTCCTCCGAAACATCCACACCGTATTCCCCAGTTCTGAGGCCCACGAGTCGTGCAAAGTTTGCCATAATGGGGTCATCACCGATGCGTGATCGCTGTGGAAGAACAGATGAAAGAGGAAGGGCTCCTTACGCCTCAAGGGCGTTCACACCCCTGTTTCAACCAACGGCGTCCGCATTGGCTTTGGTGTATGTGGCAGTAGTAATGGAGACGGTGGAGGCCACTGTTAGTATATCCGAGCTGACAGGTTCGATCTGGTGACTCTGGTCCTGGCTTTGCTTGCTGCCGGATCGTGATGCAGAGCGGAGGTTGAGGATGACCCCCGAGAACGTTATATTGCCCACGAGCCAGCCAGCCAGCCAGTGTCAGTGTTTTGGGTAATTATAGATCAAAACATGTGGACGTAGGTTTGGACGTACGCATTCCTGGGACCAATCGAGGACATGCGTACAAGGGCGGGTTAGGAGAGAAGAAGAGGGGCTGTTAGCTGACGATTTCATGGCGATGATGAACTAATATTCATAGTTAATAGGGTCTCGCGTGGGCAGCGGGTGGGGGCCAATCCACATCCACATCGTGTATCCAAACCCAAACCCATGCCGCAAGATATGGCTTAGTTGGGTTGAATAACTGTTCCATGGGGTCTTGGACCCGGGTCGCCACGGCCTCGTACTTGGCGTGATCGAGCCAGTGGTACCTGACCATGGGAACGCCGTTATCCATACGCCCCGCGGATCCGATAGGCAGGAGTAGGAAGACAATAGTGTCCATCACGACCGCGCCTGTCCAAGAAACGGCGGTGTCTAGGACACACATGTGCGGTAACGCGGAAATCCCCCCCTCTTTTCAGAAAGTCTGACACATTCTACGAGCGGTGGACACGCTCACAAAAGTCCCCTGAGATGTGTGCGTCATGCGATGGCACTGATAGTGGTAGTACCCGCCCGAGATCTCCGACAGTGGCGGGCTAGTAAGTAGACTGTGTAAATTTACAACTTCAACTTACTCTTCGTCGGATCATATTCTGCTGGAATTTTGGCCCGGGAACGGAGAGAATCCAACGGTATAGGGTCGGTGCCACCTGGTGTGCTGACGATATGTATATACTCCACCATAATTGAACCGCGGCTGTGAAGGGGAGAGCAATTAGCATGGAGGAGCAGTGGACGTACGCCCGCAATGACAACTCTGACAAAGTTTGAGATAGGCATTTGTCAAGACACGTCTGCTCCCGTGCATCGCGATAATCTGCGTGATACACAGGGCTAAGGGTAGGGGAAATATGATGCTCTCACGGTAACGTGGAGAGCATGCACGTACTTGCGACGAGGCTTTACTGGGTCAACGGACGGACCATGTGATACGCATGTGCTGTTTTGCAGCTAGGATATGTCACAGGTGACATCTGCTTTCTAATTTGCAACTATGATACCTAGGACTGAGGTCGCACCAGTGGCCGGAGGGATGCACTTTCAGATGCCAAGCCACTACTCTGGATGGGGACCTCCGGCTTGGAAGTGTGGAGATAGAGAATGCGCACCATGATGCAAGACCGCCGACAGATCACGCCGGACAGCAAGATGGGAAAGTCACCGATGAGAGAACATAGCGATTAATAAAGAAGATGCACGAGAAGGGGCTAAAACCTCTCCGCCACCTCCATGTGAGAGCGGCCTCGTCAGAGAGCGTAAGGAAGTAGTCGTAATAAACGACCACGGCGGGGAGCCCAAAAAGTCAATGCGACAGAATATGGCCCATCCTTGGGGCATCACAAACCGTAATGTGCCAGTGGCTGAACAGACTGTTGACCCAAAAGGTCAGTCGTCCGGGTCGTCGTTAGTGGGGCCAGAGGTTCGAACGTACAATTGCGTGATCATGTTCTCGATACCGCCAGAAGTCTTCGTCAGCTCAGGCATGACAGGTTTCGGAAAGTAAGCGGAGGCCGGGAAGTGCTATCTTTATCGACGACACTCCCCGGAAAGGGCGTGTCTTCATCAGGTAGGTTTTCCTGCGCAACTTGATGAAACTGTTGATCCAACGGAAACTACGCCACCGAGGGCGGGCTTGACACCCGAGGACTAGATGCACTCGAACTCGCGTGATCGATCACGATGGCCAAGGAACCACCCTGTTTCCCGTCGTGGCGAAGTGGGCACTGTCGATAACGGTGGCTCAGGGGCGACTAGTACAGCAGTTGTTGGATTAATCAGACAAAAAGGCAGGTCCCGTGTTACGCCCGAGTTTTGCAAAAGATAGCGAGAGGGTGGCGGGACTCGGATGATCTTCGCATCACAGAACATCGAACGGAGAAACCTTGACACAGAACTGCCAAGCAGGATGGGGAAACAGCGGACGTTGAGGGAAACGCCTTTTGCAAAAAAGCGCCGCAGCACACACGGTTTATGGGCCGCGATCAGGGGCACGAGCGCCTATCTCTTTCCCTCACGATGCGTGATGAGGGATGCGTAATTTGGCCGAAAACGCCAAGGGCTAGCCAGTTGAGGGACGTGTGCCAGATCAGGTTACAGTACACGGTATAGTACGTGCCACGAGCCGCGAGATGCACGCTCCGTATATTTGGTTCGATCAGTCAATTATTGGCTGCAGTAAGGAAAATTGCAATTCATGCGCTGCACGCCGCAGATACGTCGGCTCGCCCGCGGTTGCTCCCTACTGTACCGTAGGTCACCTATCAGAGAAATACGTCCCCAAAGCTGGTGGCTGAAGGGGTGGAAGAGAAGGAACTGCCGACAACCGCGTGCAAAGGTGCGAAGAGGAAGGAAGTCTTAAGTCAGGCACCGGCAAGCTGCGGGTCATCAAATGTTTGATATAATGGGCCCAGGATGTTACGTGCACATGCAACCAGAGGCTCTCTTAATACAACTGTTTTGGTTAAGTCCTGATTGACCCCATGGTCCGAACTGCGAACATGCAAACCGTGCTAGAATGACTGTTAATATTCATCTACTCATCTGCTGCGCAGCCGAACCGGCCATATTGTGTCCCTCGTAATCGATCAAATGGTTCTCACATAAGGTGACACATCTTTTGATAACTTTGTAAAACCCTGGGAATGACCATGTTCCGTCCATGACATATCATCATCTTGGCCCCCCGATGGCGTGTCTCCCGCCCTCTGATTGGTCGAGGTGGGGCGTACCACGCGCTATTGGACTAAGCGGCGCGTTGTGGGCACGGCATATCAGGGAATGTCGGCAAGAGATAGCCTATGTTGGCACTGCTATCTGGAAGGTGGAGTGCAAGTGGAAAATGAAGCGGGGCCCGGAAAAAGTGTCAGGTGTCGGTTACAGCAACGGGTACAGTATCAATTTGAGAGAAGATAAGCTCAGACTATCCACCGTTGGTCGAAAGACTGCAGCCAGGAACTGGTAGGCACGAGGGGATGCCAGTACAGTACTACTGTAGTCAAAGTGGCAGCTTACCTCCTGGCCCGCCTCCAACTCGTTGCTGCGAAAAGGACTCCCCTATGGAAAAATGCCCTGGCGGCCCTCGGCGGCCGTTCGCTGATTGAGAAGCGTATGAAGCGATTCCTTCCGTATCTGTTCAATTGCAGTACATTACGGTTGACTCGGAAGGATAGATGAACGGAGTTGTGGCGGGCGAAGGGTTAAGGTCTTGGACTCCAATGTCGCCATGGTACTAAGTATCGGGTTCAGAAAAATAGCGGTCTTGTCCTTCGGAACTTCAATAATCGTCGTTTGGAAGAGAAGACAATTGTACTTTTTCCAACATCCGCGGGTCGGACCATGGAACTCGTCTTTTGAAAGGCTGAGGTTTGTGGTTACTATGCCACTTTAGGAAATAAGGGACGGAGAATGGAAGTATGTCCTCCTTATAGAGGGAGGCTGTGCAGAATGTGCATTGTGCTATGGCGTGTCAGTAAACGCCGTAATTGTCAGTTTCGGTCACCACTTTGCTCTGGCCCACAGAGTTACATAATACTGCAATTGTTGTGCGTGCTCGGAACAACGTCATTCAAGTTCAACCGAGTTTTCGCTCTACAAGGTGCTCCCGTGAAATGAACAAGAGACAATGAGGACCTCCCACCTCAAAAGCATGTCCTCTTACAACTCTTGGGTTCTTCCCCCCTCCGGGTTCCGGCGTCGCTCCTTGCGACCTTCGCGTTTGTCACTCTCTATCTCCTCCCTTCCTTTACTTTATTTCGTCGCTGGACGACTATAAGTCTTACACTACACGCCCTAACCATGTCTGTCTCTCCACCACCCGTTCGTTGGATGTCGCCACCTCCGGTATATGACTCTACGTCACCTGTATCAAATTCCGGTCTCACACCATATCTACAACTCTCTCATATCCTCTCCCTCACATGGCTTGCGTACCCCATCCTTTCTCTCGTTTTCATCGCGTTCCGCATCCAGCTCTCCTCGGATTCGGCCCAAAAGGCTGTGGTCAATGCTAAAGGAGATCTTCTCGCTGGCTGTCTGGCCGCGCAGAGGGCCGCGTCTTCGGCCGCAAGCATGCCTCGTTTCATGGCCGCGGCCACAAACGCGCAAATCGTCGACGCAGTTAACGCGTCGATGAACGGAGCTCGAGAAGCCCTTGTTCTTTCGCTCACCGCGATGGAGGCCATCATAAACTTCCTCGTTGATACCTATCGCTCAACGTTCTTGTGCTTTTTGGAATTGGCTGTGCGAGGGGGTTTGTCTCTGATCATCGGTGCCACACAAGAAGTGCGTCTGATCGACTTTCGCTCCTTATCATCGTCTTAACGTTTTCGCTAGATTAACACATTTCTTACAAACACGTTCGGCTCTCTGCGCACTTCGATTCAAAACGACGTAGCAGCTGCCAATTCCGCGATTCAGACGGCGATCGATGGTATCAACAAAGTAAACCCATTCGGCAACATCCAGGCACCTCAGTTTAGCATTCCCAGTCTTGATTCGCTCCAGAATGTTACCCTTCCTGCAGATTTCCAAAATGCCTTGACGACTCTTAATGCTTCCTTACCATCTGTATCTGTACTGAAGAACACTGTTAACGATTTGTGAGTACATTTACCATATTTCTTGAGCTACTTTTTGACGCGACGTAGGCTTGACACTCCATTTGAGGCGGTAAAGGCCGAGATCAACAACACCCTCTTGGGGTTTAATTTCAACACCTCGATTCTCCCTCTTCCTGAGCGTAGCACGATCACTTTCTGCGATGACTTGGATCTGTCACTCGTCGACGACCTCGCACAGGACCTTCTGGAGCTTGCGAAGATCGGACTTATCCTGGTCGCTGTGCTCATATTAGTATTACTGATCGGCCAGTCACTACTCGAGTGGTACAAATGGTGGTGCCTCAAGCGCCATCTTGAATTCACCCGCAAGGCCTGGATGTCAGATCCAACCGTTGTCCACATCGGGCCAGCTTCCGCACCCATGATGACTCTTTCTGACCACAACCTGCTCATGCTTCAAGCCGATTCGGCCCATCCTCTCTTGACCTGCCTTGCCAACAAGATCACTTCACTCCTCCATCTCAACCGTTCACAGTACATCAATCTCTCCTGGTTCTTCCACTACGTCTTTCACCCTCCTGCACTTGCGTGTTTCCTCATTGGTTTCTTCGGTATCCTCTCCGTCGAGATTCAATTGTTGGCCATCGCTCCGCTGGAAACCAAATTTAATGATCGCGCGAATGCTGCGGCTGCCGACCTATCTGGCACCATCTTTGCCTCACTCAATCAAACCATGTTCAATCAGTCCGCATTTTACGCGAACGGTGTCAATAAACATATCGATGCTGTCCAGTCGACAATCAACGACGGCATGTTCGGGTGGGTCAATGAGACTACCACGACCCTCAATAATACGATCAATACATTCTACAATGATATCCAGGACGTTATCTCGACACTTTTCAACGGGACTGTCTTGGAGCAACCCGCACAGGAATTCATCAGGTGCTTGATCGGATCCAAGGTCGATGCTATCGAAAACGCACTCACGTTCTTACACGATAATCTGCACGTCAACATCTCGCGCGTAGACGAGTCCATTCTAGTCATATCCCCTGAAGAAGTGAATGCGGCAACGCAGCCTATAGCAACTGCAGCTGTCGGTAGCGATGACTCCCCTGGTGGCGGTCTCGTCGGGCGTCTCATCGATACCTATGTGCGGGCTCTCAAGAAGGAACGTGTTATGTTTGCGATCTTCCTTGGGCTGTGGGGTGTCGTCGTGCTCATGGCGCTCGCCATCATCTTTTGGCACTCCTATGGCCGTCAGATCCTCGAGTCCCGGGGCAAGCGGAAGTTCCAGCGTGACCAGCGCACAGGGTTCGACAAAATCGTGGTCCCCTTCCGCGAAGAGAGGCCTACAGAAGCGCGGGGTACCTCTCCGGAGAAGCCGCTCACACCGATACCGATACGCCGCGTCGAGCCTAAAGACCTCGAGAGCTTCCACCCTTTGTCTAGCCTCGCGCCCGGCGCTACCAAATCGTTTGACAGCTTTTTCGATCACGCATCCCCAGAAACGGCGCAGCCTCCAGAAAGAACGAGCACGTTTCGCACGCTCTCGCGCAAGTTTCAACGCGAAGGTGGTTGGCGGAAGCACCTAACCCTCGCTATGCGGGGCGACAAAGGGGCCGTGCGGAAGAGCTTCCACAAGGCTCGCAGACCGCAGCTTACGATCACCACGGATCGCCCCGCATCATTGCGGAGCGACAGCCTCCCGGAGATCGAGCGCTCCTCGCCGATCCTCGCTAACGGCTATGCTGCTAACGGGTTCTCCGAAATGCGATACGAACCCAAGTCCGCGTGGTCGCTCTCGCCTGCGACGGCACCATTACCACCCCTCAACCTGGGCGTGCGCCGCCAGCCCAGCGTACCCGTGAGCGTCGTCGGCGATGTCGATTCGGCCGCACCGAGCCCCGTGGCGGTGGCACTCGCGCAATTCCCGGTGCCGATACACTACGGCATTGCGCGGTCAACGCCAGCGCGCAAGGTATACATCCCGCCGACCCCGACGGCTCCTCGCGCGGCGCGCGGCGCGCGAGCGGAGAACCCGTTCGTGACTCCGTTCGATGATGATGCGAGGGTAACTCCCAGCTCCGTTCCCGTGACCGCCCACTCGATGGCTGCGGATATCTCGTTTATGCCGGCCAGTACTGCGAGAAATGGGGGAGCGAATGTCGCGGAAATGCCCTTCGTCACTGGGCGTGCTCTCTGACCTGACTTGACGATGGAAATGACAAAAGTTACGTCGAATGAACTAGTTCTCAATCTTACTGCATGACCCCTTTCATGAGACAGCTGTTGTATCCAATACCCGGACTTAATCTCTCAATATTTACTTGCTTGTTTCCGTGACCCTATTATGCTAGTTCACGGTTCAGTACCGTTAATTACCACCATCGGACCCCAACTCATCGGCTAGGGAGTAATTCTCGCAATTACACAAACAATATGTAGCACCAGTCACTTATAATTGATCGTTGCCACTTGTATTTCTAACATCAAATAGCAAAGCAACCTTTCACTTCTACGATAGCGTGCACATACATGATGATCCACTAAACGCAAAAAATCTTCCAGTTCCGGTAGAGCAAGGAGTAAAAATTTCAGGGAACGTTCAGATGGTATCATGTTAGTTGTGATTGCCAATGCTGGCAGTTACGTGTGGTTTGCCATTTCTTTGGGCCAGAACAAGACCGCGACAGACAGACATCTTCAAGTTCGCGAGCCTGAGCAAGTCAACCGTGACGACTTACCGTGACTGCGTTTCTCCCTGCCTTGTCATTCTCCTTCCCCCCCAGGCACGCATTTCCTTTCTTCCATAGGTCTCAGAGACGGTCCAAGCCGCCCCCGCCCTCCGAATTACTTCCTTTTAGAGTCCAGTTTCTCTGGACATTTGTGAATCTTATTTAGTTTATCCGTTCTCATACGCCCTTATTAACTCCTTCCCATTGTTTTCACGAATACAACAAGCCATTCATATTTCTTTTCCCTCTTTGTTTCTAGAACAAAATGTGTCTTAGGTGGCACTTTTATCACCTTTCGGGGCGAGTGTCGATGCGCATACGCGTGAATGACGGGGAGAACTCACAAACGAGATCGGATCTCAGAAGCTTAAGCATGTTACAAACTACGAAAAAGACGAAAATAGTACAGCAATTGAACAAAGGACAACCACACCGATATCAACGATTCTAGAAGTGACCTAGGGGGGGAGAAGTGGGCTAAGGGAACAGAGCGTGGATCGAGGGTATCAACTAGTACTGTCGCTATAGTCAACACAAAGGGAGGATCATAAATGGACAAAGTCTGTCGAAATACGAGAAGAATAGGGGCAGCTAGGAGGAAGAAGTTACTAATTCGGAGACGTTTGGTTAGATTAGGATGGGAAAGACGTCGGGGACCATAATAGAGTAGTGGGAAGCGTGTTGCCGCCACGTGGGGTCGCCTGGAGTAGACGAAATCGACATCCCAGGCGCTATGGAATAAGAGGGGAGGTTTCATCCGAAACAGGTTGCGGAGGGGTGATACTACCAAACGAGGGGGTAGAGGCTGGCTAATGATAGGGTGGTCAGCGGTAACTTATTGAAGTAGTTGATGCCGAATCGAGAGGAATGATAGGGTGGGGTTGAGGAATCTGAGCAACGGACTCGGAGTGGGAGACAATGATAACTGGAGAACCCAGGCCACCTGTGTCTGCCGTGCTTGGTGTGGTATGATCAGGATGGGACGCTGGTAAGGAAGGGGTGAGGGTAGATAACATAGAATCACTATGTGGCTCAGTGATGGAAGTGGTAGTAGGAGGTTGAGCGGCCTCCATAAATGCCTCGTTGGCCTGGGGTGTCGAGCCTGGGTAATGGCGGTGGTCGTGGCACAGTGGGTGGGACAATGGCCCGTCGTCGGGATGTAAAGCGATGTAAACGGGCCGTATGTTTGTGAGGATATGTTTAGGACCGCCAAGTTCCCCGTTGTTCTGGGCTACTTGAGCAATTTCGTTCCAGAGGGCACAAAAATCGTGCTGAAGTCCAGGAAGAGCATTACGTATGTCAAATTCGGAAAGCGATTGCAGAGCGTCGATTTGCTCCCGGTCAGAGCAGTCAGAGCGAGAGAGCTGGCGAGTGATATGGATCAAGTTGGCGAGTAGCACGCTATCGCCGTGTACGAGATAGTCCCGAAGGACATGTTCCGAAACACCCAAGTGGTCCATCGCGAGTGCGATCCAACGGTCATTCTGATCCCGCAACTTGCTACTTGCAATAATGCTCCCAACGATGACTTGTATATATGAAGCAAACTGTCCGTTGTTACTTCTGTCCCATGATCCCAGAAAATGCCCGACCTCGACAGAGTGGGGGACCCTACGCCAGTTCACATGTATCATGTTGTCGAGGATGAGCTGAATCCCGCTGGAAGTCTGCACTTGACCAGCAGCCTCGAAACAGATGGCGAGCCGACGGATTTTGACAGATACGGGGATTTCATTGGATGACAAGGTGCGACGCGAGAATCCAACCAGCGTGCGGAGGATCTTCAGCCGAACCTCTTCAGGAAGGCGTTGTTGGAGATCCTTGATTATGTCTGATTGATAGAAACCGGGTAATGCTTGAGTGAACTTTTCCAGTGCGTCGTCATCGCGCAGAGCTCCGAGCGTAGACTCCAAAACACGGACGTCAGACTCCGATGACCATTTTGAAGCTGCCTCCTCGATGGCCTTCCTTATACCTCCCACAAGCCACCCACGATACCGGAGCATCAAGAACAGAAAGCGCTCCCGCTTCTCATGGCTAAATTGACGACGGAATGCAACCAGAACACGGAAGGCTGAGAATAGTACGCTGGTGCAAATTAGCCAAGATAGTGCAGAAAGCGGTGTATAGTATGGGCTGTCATGCCGAAAAACTGGCATCAACGTGATGCATACGTATACGGCTGACGAAAGTGCGATAGGACAAACCACGACGCTGCAGACGGTGTGACTAATATTGGAGAGATAGATGAGAAGACCGGCAAAGAAGATGAAGAGAGAAAGATGTACTAGAGAAGCCAATGCTTCCACTGCCATAGCAACATGATGTTTGTCGACGCCATTCGCAATAAATGCACGCACCCGCGCCTGCGTATCTGGACTGCACCGTGCCAGCCGAGTCATCCTGAGATATCGACGCGCCCACGATCGCAGTAATGTTGCCATCGTTGTGCATGAAAGATTCAGAACTAAGCTCAAGAACCAGAGTGAGTTAACCCAGAGAGCATATACCGGTGGAGAAAATGCCGGAGGTTGAGCTACAGAAGGAATGGATGGGCGAGGTAGACTGGGATCAGCGAAGATCTGGTAAATGTTTTCTAGATAGAATGCGGAAGCATCCTGCGAATTGGGCCTGAGGTCTTGGACCGATAAAACAACCAGTATGGCAACAACAACAGAGAAGAATGCAGTCTATACAGCTTTCCTGTTAGTTCGCAACAGTATGGAAGACAACCTCGGGCTCGGGACTTACAAAGATAATGATTTCCTCGGCGTCCTTTTGCCAGAGCCCAGCCATCTTGTTATCTTCTTCCTCTGAAATTTTTGAATACATGGAAAAAAGAGGGCCTGAGCTATCACCAAAGTTGGTGTCTTGTGATGACTGAATCATTACTGGCGGGGGCTGGTTGTGGGGGGCGTCCACTTTATACGTGCGTGAATTAACCAAGCCAATGCCGAGCCACAGATAACACACCTGCAACATTCGCCCTCTCGGGGTCGTCGTTGTTGACTCGATACATTAGAACGAAATGTTCCGTGCGGAACGTACGAAGAAGCTAGAATTTGGGACGTCCCGTACTTCACTTTGTAGCGTAGTAGGAACCGGCAACCGGAGCGAGCAAAGAGGAAGATAAGATAACGACGGGGGGACAGGTGGGCCTAGGTCAACGGAGCGACCTTGGTCAGGTCAGGAACAGGCAAGGATTCGGTGTTAACGCGAGGTGATTCTCGCTGAATTGCTTATCGTTACGGGGGAATAGAGAGGGTTTTATATACATAGGCACAAGTCTGAGAGGTAGCAAGGCTGTCCGATGCGAAGAAAATGGATCGAGAACATAGGAATACATCGGATTCGAGTTAATCGATTGCAGGAGGAGAGGCGGGGTACATTGCGTGTCAGGGGCAGTGCGCTAGGGGTATCTCAGAATGGAATGAAGGCCCAGCCCAGAACCTCACGACGATCAGTTTTTTGAGCCCAATGAGAACGGCGCTCACCTTACAACTCGATGAGTATTGAAATTCAAGGAGTAATGCACACCGTCACACCGTGAAATCAGAACCCAACGTCGGCCGCACAGGTTTCAAACCATATGAGGACAAAGAGCACTCGAGCATCGATTCAACTAAAGCCAACGTTGGGCGCCCGAGGATTAATCTATCCAATGCGGGCCAATTTGTTGAGCGCCTGACTATTGAAGCATTGCCTTGGCATACTCTTGGCACTCCACCAAACGCCACTGTTCTACTGGTATGCCCGCGCACCACTACATCAGGAGATAGCCTTCAACCCTGCACTCAACTTGTGGAATGGTAGAGGTGGAACAACACAATGGAAAGATCGCGAAACTGCGACTTGAAGACAACAGAATGAACCATACAGGCAAGTTGTCCTGGATGTGCCAGGTGTCGGTAGTCAATGCCGTAGTTTTCTGAGAGGTTGGCTTTGGGGCTGGTAGACAACTCAGTAACGTCGAAGGAATTAGACAACCTCTTAAAACTCCATGTATCCAAGTCACTGGCAGACGACCCACTTTCGAGGGCGGCACGCCGGCCCGACGAATCCACATTGAACCTAAGTTACCTCTTGTTCCTACGTTTTAGTATACTCGCTTGAACCGGGTGTATTTTCAACTGTCGCTCCTGGGCTGAGGTTCGGTTGACCTGCTATAAGAAAATGCAGCGACTCGCGACTCGCCGGGAACGGGAAATAGATATTGTTAGTTTTTCGTAAGCTTCTATCATGTGACCAATGAATGGCACGTGTTATACATGAGGCCGCATTTGCTTAGCGGGCTGCTCGGGTGCGGTAGGTCGCCACAAAAAGGCCGTTTACTTTCTAGTTACCTCACCCTTACCGACGAGCATGTTGCTCCCCATACCTTTTGCAAACCTCGCCCTATCTCTCTTGAACAGGTTCTTTCCCCAGAATGTATCCCAACACCCTCACGTCAGGCCGCCATCAAATGACGTGCTAAACTTCCATCTGCGGCACTTTCACGCCGCGACGTCATCCGCGCACGTTTATCTTTCTGACGTGCCACACGAGCTTTCTACGGCCAGTGGCTTCTCAATTCTCACCTCACCTATCCATACGACCCGCCCTTCTTCGCTCGATGCCTTCGCGGCTGCGCGGCACATGTCCGAGCGTGGACAGAGCGCCAAACTCGATTGGGAGGAGGATGAGGTACCCGGACCAGACGTGACGCGCCGTGAGACTCTCCTTCTCCTCGCCAAGATGACGAGCAATACGTACTTCAAGCCTGGCACCAACGGGTGGTATAACTTGACGGACGAGTGGGATGTGGTGCGTCACGTCGCCTGCGTGACACTTTTCGTATCCTTTGGGCCTGACTTCTGCGACAGGGTATGCCAGTTGGATGGGAGCCTGATGACGACGGCTTCCGAGGGTACGTCTTTGCGACGGAGGACAACAGCACCGTCGCACTCACTATCAAGGGTACATCGCCTCCGATCATCGTTGGAGGGCCTACGACAGAGAAGGACAAGTTGAACGATAACCTCCTGTTCAGTTGCTGTTGCGCGCGCGTTAGCCGGGCGTGGAGCACCGTGTGCGACTGCTACCGCGGCAGCTGGAAATGCAACCAGGACTGCGTCGAGGACGCTTTGATCGATGAGAGTTTGTTTTACCCCACTGGCGTCGTACGTCTCCGGCTACTCCTCCGTGGTCATGTCCCCGCAAACAGGCTTTTTTTAAACTAGAATTTGTTCAACAACATCACACACCTGTATCCTAATGCTAATATCTGGGTCATCGGTCACTCGCTCGGGGGTGCGCTCGCATCGCTCCTGGGGGCCACATTTGGTGCTCCCGTCGTGGCGTTCGAAGCACCAGGCGAGCGCATGGCGGCGCAGCGCTTACACGTACCATCTCCCGTATGCCCACCAGTGTTATAATCTACGTATCTTCGCTCACTCTCAGCGCATCACTCTGCAGCCGTCGACCCACCACATCACGCATGTGTGGCACACGGCAGATCCGATCCCTATGGGCACTTGTACGGGCTCGCTGTCGACCTGCGGCGTGACCGGGTACGCGATGGAGAGCCGGTGCCACCTTGGGAACATCATAGAATACGACACCGTCACGAACCTCTCTTGGCCCGTGCGCCTTACGAACCACCCAATCGTAACAGTCATCGACCACGTACTTTCGAAGCCATGGCCTGCTGCGGAGGAGCAAGGTCTCGAAGTGCCGCCGATGAAGAGGCAAGATGATTGCGTAGTGCGTGTGCATTTGCCCGATTCCGTGCTGGTCGCTAACCTCTCCCCAGGATTGTTTTCAGTGGGAGTTTGGGAATTTTACCTTATAGACTAATTCTGGCCAACCGGCTTTACATCACCATCCTTCCACCACTTCTTTCTAGATAATTTGTAATGCTAAAGTGTAATAACGGGTTCAAAGCGCATCAATCTAAGACATCAATACAACAGTTGGGAGAAATGCAGGACTGAATAACAAACGAGAAACAACCCTTCGAAAAGAGGACGTGGTCTCTTGCTCAAATGGGCCCATGTCATTTTGAAACCCAGTTCCCACCTGTCAGCTCTCATACGGTGATCAGAAGTCTATAAACCTCAGTGCTTCGCGCACACCCGGCATGTGATTATCTGCACCTGCCAGTGTATGTGGATGGGATAGTACTAGTACTACAGTAGTGGAAGCGTACTAGGCGATGAGGACGGTACAATGTACCGGCATTGTATCGTCCTCATCCAAGCGATCCTCCCCTACGTCACGCCCCCTCGTGCTCGACAACCAAAGCCCTAACACTTGCATCGATTACCATGGGGTACGCAAATTGAATCTGTGCGGGAATCTGAAGATGACGCCTTTCATGGCGTCTGTATCTCGAAGTCAGGACCAGGCAGTAGCACATTGGTCCTCAATGAGGACACGAGGACATGTCCTTCACACTTCTGACTTGTCGACGGCGGCGGGTTGAGTACACCGTAAATGGAAGTCACTTCGAGTTCAAGTCAGCCCGTGAGCCGAAGCGTGGCTCACAGCTTCGCTCCCGTCGCACACCGATGGAGGAAGGACGCTTCCAAGTCCACTACGAGAACCTTAAAAAGCCTTACTGGTGTCGCCTTTCATGCGGTGGAATATACCACCGACGCAACCCAGGCTTTGCGCTCAAAATCATGGTGTCGGTGGCGCACGAGATGTTCGCACGCGACAAGATGGCGGGAGAAGGGGAAGATCTGGGTCCACTGCACATGTCCCATTTCCGAGGCTAGCACATATGGCATCGTTACACCTCCGCATTTCTTTTTTTACCTTGCCCTTTCATCTCTCTTTCGCCAGCAAGTTGGAAACAAGTCAAGGCCGGACATCAGGGCGGGCTGGAAGCAGCTGAGGAGTCGTCAGTCGTCTTCTAGTCGTTTGCTGACGGTTAAGGTTGATGGATGTCAGTACCATTGATCGATTACAATAACCTCCACTATAAACTCAAGAGCTACTGAAATTCAGTAGTTTCACATACTGAACGGTGTGGAAACACCTTAATTTCAGTAGTTAGTATGTAAAAAAGTCGGAGTAGAACATGATCAAAGTACTGAACAGTGTGGAAACACCTTAGTTTCAAGTGATAAAACCCTGAATTTCAGGTGTTTTGCCTACTGAGATTCAGTAGCTGTTGTGTTCATAGTGCTCCACTCAACACACACCATGAGGCCATGAATCCATAGAATACATTGTAAAATCCAAAGCCCACACACAGTGAATTATTCACGCTATTACTGACATGTACTGACATGTCACATAAACAATTCATCCACGATATGATAAGTCTTGATACGTCTTGAACTTGGGCCTAGCCACAAGTGAATAAAACCCGGGCGCTAGTTGGTCAATGCCACCCATACAACCGATATATGAATACAGAATAGATTGGCTGCGAAGTTTAGAACAACTGCCACTCCGTAGGCTATAGAGTCCATGAGCCCATGTCATCCTTCCCGAAGGGCTATTTCATAGCCTTCTTCATTTGCTAAACATCATACGTCCGTGTGAATGCCGTCAAGATAGGAACTTGATTAGATATGCGTACCTCTTCCATGACATCAAGATCGGTCGTTTCGATGCGTATGATGGCTTTGCCCGTAGACTTCTCGATCGCCTCCATTTGGGCCCACGTGTTCTTGTCGTGGACAAAGTTAATCGAGATACCCTTGCGGCCGAAGCGTCCCGTTCGTCCTGATAAGCCGCGCATCCTGTCAATTGGGGTTGTCCGCTGTTACCGTGGACGGGCACGTACCGATGCGGTGGATATATGTCTCAATGTCTGGCCGCTGGTCTCCAGGCCCCCCTGCTCCCTCGCGATCGTTCATGAGCGGTAGGTCATAGTTTACCACCATATTGACTTGCAGTACATCGATCCCGCGAGAAATCACGTTTGTCGTGATCAAGACCTTCTCTCGGCCTTCCCTAAAACCATCGATGATAGCATCGCGCTCGCTACCTTCCTTCGCACCGTGTAGAGAAGCAACCTTGTGACCCTCGGCGGTCATACGCTGCGCGATACGATCTGCTGTACGTCGTTGCTGGCAGAAGATGATGCTCTGCCCGATAGTCAGGAGGTGATAGAGTGAGACAAGGATCTCGTATTTGTGTTCTTCGCTCTGGCAATCCATGTAGAACTGCCTGATCGAGTCGACCGACAGCTCGTTCCGTTTGAGTTCGATCTTGTTCGCATTCGGTGCGAACTTAGAGGCGAAGTTACGCACGTGGTCGGGGAAGGTTGCTGAGAAGAGGATAATTTGCGTCTGTCCACTCCGTGGGAGCATGCTAAACGAGGATTAGATACGGCGACATCGGAGAGTGAACATACGCACTTTTTAACCCGTAATGTCTGGTCTCCGAGCCCATCCTTGTCCAACATGTTATCCGCTTCATCGAGAACGAATACCTTCACGTCTGATACATCGATGACACGCCGACGAATGAGATCCGTCATCGTGCCGGGTGTGCCAACAACGATATGTGCCGTGATATTGCTCACGCCCCTCGGCAAGTGATCCTTGATCGCATATTCCGTCTGCACGGGGGTGAATTTCGCCATTGCCGCGATGACAGACATGATTTGGCGGGCGAGCTCGCGTGAAGGAGCAAGGCACAGAGCTTGTGGCTTATTCTTCGTGAAGTCGACCCGTGAGAGCATCGTGAGGACGAACGCGGCGGTTTTACCGGTCCCAGATTGCGATTGGCCTATCATGTTTTGCGGACTGCAGCTGCGTAAGATCAGCACCGACGATGTAGTGTGGCCCACTCACGGGTCTCTGAGGAGAAGAGGCAGGGCACTTTCTTGAATCTTGGAAGGCTTGGTGAAGCCCATATCATAGATGCCTTTGAGAAGATCGGCGTGTCTGGCAAACAGTAAGTTCAGCGTAGGACATGGTGATGAACGCGACGCACAGTCCAAGCTCCTCAAAGGATTTCACACTATACAATGGCGAACTCTTGTCCTCTTGCTGCTGTGCTAGTGTAACCTGGAAGGTGATCTATGGACCGACTGCCACGCGTCCAGTTTGTGCACCCACATGCACGTCAAACGTAGATTTGATGAGATCTGTGGCCTCCGAGTCTTTTGAAGGCTCTGGGGGTGTGGCTGCAATTTATGTTCGTTACATCCCGTAGTGTAACTGGCGCAAGACGTACCGGGAGTGGCATCAGGTGCAGGTGCTTTGGCGGTTTCCGAGTTGGTTGTACTGGCTAGCGCAGGATTAGAAATTAGAAGAAACTGGACAACACCTGCTGAATTACGCACTAGTTGCTGGTGCAGTGTAGAAGCCATCCGCGTCCTTTTCCATTATAGCGCGATACAGAGGTAGTCAAAGAACAAAACGTGATGTTACAAGGCGCGTGGAGGGCCTTTTCGCGTTTACGCTTGTTATTTGTCAAAAGAGTCACGCGAATAGTGGCTGAGCGCTGATGGCCGATTCTATTATGTCAGTTTGATCGCCCGGTACCGAGACGTGTGTGATCTAATAACAACCTCTTCCTCTTCCGAGTCAATGTCAACCGAATACATCGCCACTGCCCTCAGCCGTCTGCAAGCACGCATCACAAGGGTTGAATTTGTTCACAAGCCGTACACAAGCTGGCCATATCCACGACCTAGCCCTCACTCGCTCACCGGCCCATCCACCGCCCCTGGTGGCGTCTCCGCCTTCCGCGTCGCCGTCCTCGATTCGTCCTTTAACCCACCAACTCTCGCCCATCGTGCTCTTGCCTTACTTCCCGCAGCAGCTTCCCCGACAGAGGCACGCCTTCTCCTCCTCAGCGTTCGTAACGCCGACAAAACACCACGCCCTGGCGATGCATCGCCAGTGCAACGTGTAGAGATGATGGTGCGCCTCGCGCACGAAGTCAATGCTGCTGTCGGGCTTCTCGATGCGCCAGCTTTTGTTCATAAAGCAGAGCTGCTCCGCGCCGCTCTTCCCCCTGGAGCACAACTTACCTTCATACAAGGTTTCGACACGCTCGAGCGCTTTCTGACCCCTCGATATTACGGCGATGGCTCGACTACGGCTATGCATGCCGCCCTGCAACGCTTTTTTGCTCCCGATGGCGATGATTCTCGAGTTATATGCGCTCGGCGTGTTGTAGAGCCTATGAACCCTAACGAGGGACCTACCATTCTCGAGGTAGCACGGGAGTGGGTGCGGGCTGATCGTATCAATATCGTAGACATAGATAACACGCTCCAGACGTTCAGTTCCACTAGAGTCAGAGAAAAAATACGTGCTAGAGATAGCTCCTGGCGCCAGATGATCCCCGACTGTATTGCCGAGTATATTGAGGAACAATGTTTGTACTTAGAGCGGACTTGAGAAATTCCACTTTCACACCATTCGAACCTCGAAGTGGATCCAGTGGACAAAACTGACGAGAAGTTACCAATCTATTGCGTGATTATATGCGTACAAAAGTGAGAGTATGAAAAGAGTACAGGTCTACATGCGATATGTATGTGGTCAACGGGTATCATACGCGAATCCTTCATGAAGTAGAAGCTTGGGCGAAAGCAATGGCAATAGTCTAGCATCGAGCGATAAGCACAGGTCGTCCAGTGAGCAAGAAAAGAAAAGAAACTTACATCAGAGTGGCTCAACGACAGATGGATCTTAGAAATGCCCTTCGTGGCAGCGGCAGCTTTAGCCTCTCCATGTAAAGTTACTTCAGGAACACCAGACTCGTTCGGAAGAATTTCAATCTCCTTCATCGCTGCACCTGCGCCCTTGGAAGAGACGCCAAGTGACTTGAACACAGCTTCTTTGCCTACCCAACGTGCGGCGAATGATGCCTGGAATGACGGCTGGGCACGGCAGTATGCAATCTCAGCGTCAGTAAAGTTGCGCGAGATGAATGTCTGGTTCTCAGTGGGTACAGAGGATATCAATTCTGGGTAAACTGGTCAGCTACACGAGCTCGTAAGAAATGGTAGAAAATGTGCCTTGATCGACGCCAACTCCAGCCGTAGACCCAGAGACCTTGAGTGTCTCCTCGATCGCTTCGACGTTCGCAAGGTTCGGCTTGACCTCAGTTGGTTGATTCTCTTTGAACGTGTAGCTACCCGTCTTCTTGTCTGGCGAAGCACGGGCAAGAGAGTTAAGCAGTACAGGGGTCTCGAGCTCAGTTGTATACGGGGGAGCCTCCTTGATCTTCACCAACATGTTGGCCGTCATCATTTCTGACATAGACTTATACGACTCGAGATAGCGCTCCTTGTGTCGGACCTTGTATGACTCGTACAGAGAAGGCGGCGCTGAGGCAAGAACGTAACGTGGATTGACAACAAGAGCCGTTCCGCCAACTTGGCCAAAACCGAATGACGACTGAAAAATATATTAGTCGCATATGCGAGTCGATACGAAGATGGACATACCATTACACCAGCGGTGATACCATCTGTCTGAATGCTCTTCGAGGGGAACATCAACAACGAGTGCTCCTGGAAGAGAGCATCGACATTGTCGGCGTTGCGGTTGCCAGGAATTGTGCCGCTCGCGATCGATTGCAGGAGACCTGCCATCTGCCAGGCTGCAGCGCCACCTTTCGCGTGGCCAACCAGACTTTTCTGTGCCATGATGGGGACAGCATTCCCGGCCGTACGATCGAGTGTCTTCAAAATCGTGTTCCACATATACGACTCGTTCTTCTCGTTGGCCTGGGTGCTGGTACCGTGGATGGAAAGAACACCGATATCATCGGCAGTGAGGCCCCACACAGCAAGGGCACGACGAAGAGGAGCAATGCGAGGGTCTGCACCTTCTGAATTCTGCATGAGCATGCCATAGGTGGCGAGGACATCCTTCTCCTGACGAGAAGCCTCGGCTTCGAGACCAGCGACGCGGCTCGCGAAGAAATTGTCATCCACGGCTTCACCCCTGCTCTTGCAGAGCTCCACTTCCTCTTTCAATTGATGTTGCTCGAAGGCAAGCCATTCTCCAATCTGTTTGCGGCGGAAGGAGATTTGACGAGCACGGTAGCCAATGTCGAGGAAGGGAGATGGATGTTTGGATTGGACTTCACGAGCGATGCTGAGCGCACCGCGACCGGGGGCAGGGATGGAACGGCCAGCTTTGTCACTGCAGATCAGTCAGTAACGAGTTATTGGTGAGGTATAGGTGAACTCACGTTGAGGTGGAGGTGAAGGCGAGTATACCACGAATTGGGCAACCAAGCTCAAGAGCAGTCTTGGCCGACATGACAATGTGTACGCCAACACCTTGAGATTCCATGAACTGGAAGCCATTAGATTAGCGAACAACGGTTCAGTGAGAATAATAAGAGAACGCACCCCAGCACGAGTGGTCGTGGTGGGCCTTGACATTTCCGTAGGCTCACGGCCCATCGCGAGCTCAGTCTCTGAGTTACTGGTTGCTTTCATATTGCCAAACTCATAGGAGCCCTCCTCGCAGAGATCATCGAAGCCACCAGCGACCATGACCTTCGCCTTACCAGAGAGAATCGTATCAGAGGCGATCTCCATGGACTGGAGAGCAGTAGCGCTGCGAGAATCCATTAGATTATCTACAGAAGAAGAACCTTGGCTGCTTACCAGGCGCCAACTGGAATCTTGACAGGTCCACTCGAGGACATCAGTAGTAAGTTGATCCATCCGGCAGTGGTGTTGATGAAACTATTCGATAAGGCGTCAGCAAGGTTCAGTGAAGGGAGAGAGAGACTAACGTCTCCTGCATGATATCGCTCTGGACCTCTTTCTCATCGCGACGATCCTTGAACATTTGGGCCAGGCTGTGCATACCACCCATGCCAGAACCCAAGCAAGTTCCGACCTCCGAAGGGTGGATGTATTGGTAAAGTTCGTAAGGATCGGTAATGCCAGCATGGTTGAGAGCCTCGGCCGTGGCGACAAGCGACCAGAGGGAGACGCGGTCAGTGCGTGCAATAATGTCCTCAGGAATGCCGTAACGCGCTGCATTCCATCCGTTGGGTAACTGACCAGCGACGAGACGGTTGTAGGAGATGGCTTTCGGGATGTAGACGCGTGCGCCCTTCTTCAGCTTAACGAACCATTGGCCGCCTTCGCCTGCCCAGATGTCACATTTGTCACCATGTTCCTTCTTGAATTTCTCCGCGTCAGAGTCAGAGACCTCAAGCGGCTCTAAGTCGTGGATGAGCTCGACCTCCGAGTTGAAGACCTTATGTTTGGGGTCGTAACCACGGAACAATTCAGGCTCTGGTAGACGCTGTCAGACATGGAAAGGCGGGCAAAACGAAGAAAGCTCACCGAAGAAGCGCACGCCAGCATGATTCATGATGTCCTTCTCATACTTACCGCGGACGTCCTTATCATCGACAGGGTCGCCTGTCTTCGCGTCAACCCAGCCCACATGTAGAGTGCCATCCTTAAGACGCCCGTCGAAATGTTTGATATAACCCATCATCCATGCCATCTCAATGCATCCCTCAAGCGTCAGACGACCCTTCGCCTCCATCTCCCACCGCGTGCGAGAAGATCCCCATGGCCCAACTTCACCGAAGCCAGAGATGACGATGACCTTATCCAGGTCAATGATGTCGCGTAACTGTGAGAGTGATTCAAGAGTATGGGCTTCAGGAAGCTCGGGGAATTCGAAGCGGAAATTGGCGCGAGGGGTGATATTGACTGTCTGAAGAACACGCTCGGCTTCGGCACCATTGATGACCTTGAACTCTGCGGCGTTGTCGCGAGCGATTGCGCGGCGAAGCTCAGCCTTTTTGTTAATGCCTACACGGCTGCGGGTCGTCATGTCAGCAAGGTCAGCGACGCGGTCGAAACCACCGCTCAAGTCGCCCCAAACTGGTTCGACTTGAGTAATGCTGAAGAGGATTGGGTGCATGAGTCCGAGGATGTTAAAGGCCATCTCCTTAGCGGAGAAAGTGCGAACTCCGTGCGTTTCAATATCCTGCGCGACCATATTGGATTGGTCCATGAGACCCGTACCACGGGTCCAACTAAGCGTTGATTCAGTACCACGAATCCTGCCGTGACGGTGAACTTACCCTATTACAGCGCCTACGAGGCAAAGATATTCACCCCAACTTTCGGAAGACCAACGATTGAAGAGCGTTTCGAGGGAGATCTTAGATTCTGAATAAAGACCATCGTTGCCGAACAGGCCATGATTGGGTGACAGCGGGAGGACAACTTGCGTCGGGCGGGTAACGATTTGGCGGCTCGCCTTCTTCATCTTGATAGCACCGAGGAGACGCAACAGGTTCACGAGCATGATACGATGCGCGAGCTCAGACTTGTCATCAAGGCCATCGATTTCACGACCATTCTCAGGAACGGCGGCAAAGGGGATAACGTAATCCAGATCAAGTCCCAGCGTCGTGTAGATATAGTCAACGAGTGTCTCCACATCCTGTTTGGAGCCTTGATTAAAGGGAACGACGGTAAGAGCGGAGCCACGACTGCCGAAGCGTTGGAACACTCCTTGGTAGTATTCAACTGTGGCGCGACTATAGCGGGAAGTGGTGACAACAACATGGGCACCGCCAGACAAGAGGCCTTTAAGGATTTCGACGCCAATGGAGCCCTTTCCAACGCCAGTGATAAGCGCATTCTTGTCCTTGAATGTTGTGCCGGACGTTGCGATCTCGTGAAGGACGTCAAAGTACACACCCGTCAGATTAGAGCTGTACTCCCATTGGGTGCCCATGCGTCGCTTGAGATGAAGGAGAGGAATTTTGTCAGCCGAGACGGAGGTAATACTTGAAATTTGAGGGCGTAAAAACTGAGACGAGGAACGACGGCTTCGGGGGACACCTGGACGCGGACGGTTGTCGGGAGTCTTACGCAACGAACGGACCACACCATCATAGAGGGCTTTGATCCGGTTCTTCTGTTCCTCACTAATCTCAGGCTGAGATTTGACGACGTTCCAGAGCTTGACGACATCATCCTGGATCTTCTGAATGTTGACCGAGCCGGAGATATGGTCGGCACTCGCCATCTCCTCAACATACGCCTCAAGCTTGCGCACATTCTCCCGATTGACTTCGGAATAGATGATCTCACCCTTCTCATTAATTTCGGTGTGAGGCGCGGTAGGGAAAGTGACTGGGGGGCATATAAGGCAGAGATATACTTTCGAAAGAGTCTACTCACCATCCTTGTACAACGGCGGCTGACCGACGACACCGCGGCAATTATCCAGAAGCTCTTGACCAAGCTTCTTTGCGGTTGCATAGGTCTCACCCTTGGCGGGATCACACCGATTGACCATAAACTCCATGAATTTGATGAGATCGGAATCGGCACGGTTCATGATGGCGATGCAACGGGCGGTGATCTCACGATCGACAGTAGTGAGGCGGCCGAAGAGAATATCATAGAACATGAGGAGAGCATCTTGACGGACCCAATTCCAAGAGGAGTCGAAATGGCGAGCTTTGAGCGCGTCGAAAACGGGCTGGATGCCATCAATGTAAGTGTCGCCATGTTCACGACTGATGTTGTCCAGTCGAGATTGAAGCTGCACTGAGGTAGCCTTCTCCTTGTCGAAAAGGATCTCGCCTTGCCGAGGATCACGCTTCAAGTAGCGAGAGTAAAGGTTGATCTGCTGGTGAGCGAACTCATACTGCTCGGCCTGGAACTTGAGGAACTCTTCACTATTCATAACGGCCCCTCCAGAAGAACCTCCAGCAGAGCCACCACCGCCACCACCAGTAGAGAGAGAAATGCCTACACGTTGGGCGTACACTTGTGCAGCGGTATCAAGCCAAGCCTTACCCTCTACCTCTGAACCAAGGCGCTTCGCGGGTTCCATAGTGGTAGCAACGAGCAACACGGCATCGGCGCGTTGGGGACCTAGACCCCATGTCTTGGAGAGGTGGGCCTTCGCACTCGAGATATTGAAGCCACCGGGCATTTTGCCACCAATGGCACGCGACACAAGACCGGTGGAGTATTTGCCAAGGTTGCCGGAGTGACCGGACCCAAGGGCGGCGCCAAGCTCCTCGAGGGGAAGCTCCTCGCCCTTATCAGGCGCAGATGAAAACTCGGCTTGGAGATCGCCCATAATCTCGTTTTGAAGTGTCGACTTGCCATTAGAGAGGTCCTTGATGGACTTTGAGAGCGGGATTTCACTGAGTTGTTTCTTTAATTTTTGGGAGACAACAACGGCAAGAATGTCGACGGCACGAATTGGAACATCCTCAATGCTGGCAGCAGGGTTGGCAGTAGTGGGGGGAGGGATAGGAGTAGCAGCTATGGCTGGCACAGCTGCCACGGGAGGGGGCGTAAGAGTTGTGGTCTCGGCAGGTGCATCTGATTCTGGGGTTGCGTCGGGTTCATCTTCAAATTGATAGTAAATTTCTTTCTGGTCCTTCGAGGCACAGAAGACGCGGCGAACACGACTTGTCGAGTCGTCCTTGGCCTCGTATTTTGCCTTGAGGGTGCGGACGGCCATACCAGTGAGTGTTGGGGATGGGCCAATCTCGATGAAACGCTCGAACTTGTATTGCTCGAAGAACAGGTCTTGGGTTTCAATCCAGCGCACCGGAGATGCAAATTGGTAAGATAACAGCTCGACGAGGATGACCCATGCAAGCTTCTGCCGTTGCTCAGGGGCGTCCCAATGCTCTTCATCCCATTTTCGGAGGACTTTCGAGAGACGCGGAGACGAAGTACGGTTGTAAATGAGCTCGGCATAACCCTTGTTGACCGTGAAGGGAGACGCAACCAAATTGGGAATATAGACCCTCTCAAGAAGCGAGGGGTCCAAAAGGTCAGCAGGAATCTTCTTCGAAAGATCTGGGGCGGTCCACTTAGATAATGCAAGCGTGGGTATATAATCACTTACATGCACGGAAGGGCATGACACCAGACCAAAGGTAACGCGAGTGGAAGGGGACATCGATACCAGCGAGGGGGATCGTAGCGAGACCACGCTCGAGGACAATATAACCCTCAGCCTTCTGTTTCTCAAGTGCGCTATCATAGCAGCTTTTCACGATGTCCTTTAGCATCTCCTTGACCTTTGCGATACCAAATTTCTCGGTCAACTGACGGGATATCGTCAGTAGAATAACAGCCAGTTGTTCAGCGACACATACCTTGGTGATGTCAACCTTCTGCACCTTGAGGTAATTGAGGACGTTCGTGAGAGCTTGCAATGCGACAAGCTCACCCGCGCAGACATATTGTTGGCCCTAGCGAGTATATCAGTAACTGCATGCCAACATGAGAAATCGTCAACGGACTTCGACATTGAAGTTTACGATCTCTAGAAGACAGTCTCCGACATCCGAGATAGTGTCGACGACCTCGCGAAGAGCTGCGTCGTCGAACGTCTTGCTGACGCGGCTAGGATTAACGGCACACATAGCGTAGTTCGAACGACTTTGCTCGTCGCGCTCGACAGCGCGCTGCATTGTCAGACCACGATAAAACACGACGTCAACGAGAGAGGAATTGGGCAAGATATCGGCGACGGAAGCAAGGGCAGAGAACTCGCCCAGAGAGTGGCCAGCAAAGGCGGCATCAGGCTGGACAAAGCCTTTCGAGCGTAAATCTTCAAAGGCAGCGCGGGACATTATGACAAGAGCGATCTGTGCAAACTGAGTGGCGAAAAGAAGACCTTTTGGATGCGTGAAAGTGTGTTGAAGGGTGCGGACATTTATATCGGCGAATAATGGGAGACTCTTGATGTTGCCGTCTTTATCTGTTGTGTCATAGGTCATTTCCATATAGCGCTCGCGGATTGCTTGGCCCTTGATACCACCGAAATGGATAGTCTTTTTCTTGGGGTTTTCGCGGACGATCTCCACGATAGAGAACCCATAAGCAGAGATCAAGTGCGCGTCGGCAGAATCCCAGACGGCTCGGGCGGCCGGGGAGGAGTTATACAAATCCATTCCCATTCCCTGCTCCTGCGAACCTTGGCCAGTGAAGGCATAAACGGTGGGTGGTTGAGCGACTTCCGCGGTGCCTTCGATAACTTTCTCTCCTCGCTGGTTGACAGTGGTAATACCCACCACAAAATTACCATCATGCATGGCGGTGTGTTTGATCCTGACATCGAGTTCATCCCCAGGAAGGACCATTCCAACAAAGTTGACATTGTAACTGTGGACATAAGTAAGTTCATGATCGATTATCAGTAAAAATAACTCACTTGAAGACGCGATCCGGAATACCCATGGCAACGACGGTCTCCACGTACCGTCTAGTAGCGGCGCTGGAGAACATGCCGTGCGTAATCGTGCCCGGTAGGGATGCATAAGCCGCAAAGTAAGGATTCGTGTGAATAGGGTTGAAGTCTCCGGAGACCTTCGAATATGGTTCATTGGTTGATGGTGCATGATAGAGGGAAGGATTTGTGCCCGAAGTGAGATGATATTCGGCAGCGAGCGGGATAGGAGCAGACTTTGCCAAGCCATGACGTTGGAGATAGGCCACGACAGGGTTACCGTGGCTTTCGTCGCGCTCGAAGTCGACATAGGCGACCTTGACAAGGCGACCAAGATGACCACGGACATAGACATCACCAGCGACGGCAACTGAGCGGTAGTTCACCTTGTCCTTATAGGTGACCTCGGAACGAAGACGGAAGATAAGGCGCATGCCAGCAGCAAGCGGTTTAGTCTCGTCAGCCCACTCGAACCAATCCTTTGATAGCAAAACACCAACGTCAGCATCGGTGGCAAGCTCAACTGCGTAATCAGGCTCGTCAATGGTCTCGAATGTGTTCTCATAGTCCGTGAAACGACCGCGGTAAAGGAATGCTGACTGAACCTCGATGACTGGGTCGCCCTCGCATAACACGTGTCCGGAGACCCGAACTGTCTTGCCGGAGTCGCTATTAACAACAGCTACAACCCTTGCCTCTGCGCGACAAATGTCACCAGCCTTCAACGGCCTAGACCCAGGAACGACTTTGAAGCCATTGGAGAGATGCACGAGCTTAAGCAAGTCGCCGTCGATAGAAGAGGGAAAGATGGCCTTCATGATTGCGTGCCAACCAGTGACGATAGCGAAGTCCATTGGCGCCTTGACCTCATCAGTGCGGGCAGTCTTGAACTTCTCCTGCTGGTTGCCGACCACGGCGCAGAATGCTTCAACCTCACTTGCAGAAATCTTGACGTCGGGACCAGCGAATGTATCGCGTACGTTGAGCTCTGGAAGGTCTTCCTCATCACCGAACCACAATCGCCAATAGAATTCTTTGATACGCTGGTTACGACCTTCCGCAACCTCGTGGATGGGGGCATATGGCTGCGATGGCTTGTACCTGAACTGAAGGTGAAGAGGTACCGCGCTGCCCTGACGCTCCTCAAATAACGTGAGGCTGATGAGGTGGGAAGAGATGTCATATTTGATGTCGACGGCGAGAAAATCAGGCGGATGTTCGCCAAGCGAGCGTGCGGCACCATAAATGGAGATATGGTTAGGCTGACCGTCGAGTAGGTGGATGACAAGCTTCTGGCCAACTCGAGGAGCGAGGATACGACGAAGGGGATTGGCAATATAAGAGGTGCCCTGCACAACGAACTCCGACTGAACGAAAGCATGCCACCAGTTTAACTCAGAGCCAGCAAGGAAATGGAGCCAGTGATCTGTGGCGGGGACTGCGTCTGACAAAGTCAATTCGACCTCGGTGCCACTTTCCGAAATATTGACATTGGGAAGGGGAGAAACAGGAAGGGGCCTGACACCCAGGTAGTCAGTGACAGGGATCTTGCTCTCGTCCCCGCCGTAATAGCGCTCCAACACCTTAGCCGCGAGACCGGATACGACGTTGTCAAGCATTTCTTTGATGGGTTCATCTTTCTTGATTGAGTGACGGACCGCAACGGGGCCCTGAAGGATGGCCACGCGCTGCGGATCTTGGTCGAAGACGGCTTCAATATCTTCCGACGCCCAGAGAGAATCCTATGACACAATCGGTTAATTTACGTTGAGAATCTTATGCAAAGCCATACCTTCTTAAACCAGACCTCGAAACTGTTGTCCAAAATTGGGATGAACGGCGCGGGCTTTTGGCCCGAACGCTGCGCGATGTTGAGGAAGTATGACTTATCTTCATGTGCCAAGAGCTGCTCCTTTGCAAGAGGATACTTTTCGAAGAAAGTGGTAACGAACGAGGAGGGCTTGTCAAGGCTAGTGTAAGATTGTAAAATGGAGGCCTTCGACCCGCCACCGTTAACACCGGCAAAACGCTCTTCAACTCGGCGCAACCAGTCACCCGTCAGGTTACGTAGAGAAAGGTCGAGCCAGCGGTCTTCATGGGTGACGTACATCAAACGTATGAGGCGGAGAACGGTCTCCTCGTAGGTCATATCACCCAAGTCGTTCACAACGCGGCCGTCCTTCTTCGCCGGGAACCAGGGTTTGAAATAATCTGCATTGAGGCTCTTGATGACTTCTGCACGGTGCTCCAAGAGCCACGCACCGCGCTTCTCGCGAGGCAACTTAAACACGGAATCGTCGTACTCCTTCCAGAGCTTCAAAGCACGGTTGTTGACTTTATGAATAGGCTCTCCGAGCTCCGAGCGCACAGTGATAATTCCACCGGTGTCCTTCACGTAAGTACCCTCCCACTGCGAATCATCTACACCGGCTGCAGCAACAATGAGATCCTTGACGGTCGGTGAGGTGTGTGCCTCCTTGGCAACCATGACGCGAGAGCCGAAGAGGAAACCGTCAAAAGGCATCGGCTCCACGCCGAATTCCTTCGACCAGTCTCCGGAAAGATATGGCCAGGTATCGTCCGAACCACCAAAGCCGGAGCCCGCAACAAGAACGATATTTTCATGACGGCGAATACTCGAGTAGGTTGCGAGAATAGGTTGATGGAAATCTTCAAAGGAGTGGTGGCCGCCAGCACGTCCACCGGTCCACTGCATGATAATGGCAAAGTCGGGATTTGCTGCCGCGATGTTGACGACCTGGCGAATACCGTCGACGGAACCGGGCTTGAATGCGACATGGCGAATACCAACAGACTTGAGACCACCGATGATTTCAGCCGCCTTCTCAGTCGTTGGGATGCCAGCTGCTACACAGAACCCCTCGATCGGGAGGCCCTCGCGTCGCATTTCTTGCCATAGTGGGAGCTGGAAGGAGAACTGGCGTGGATTGATGTATAGAGAGTTAAGGGTCAGACCGATGCCGGGAGAAGTTTTTCCCTGAATTTCCGCGACCTTGGCACGAAGGGCTGCTGGAGAGTAATGGCCACCACCAGCAAGTTCGACGTGATAACCCGCTTCTAGGACAGCCGAGACGAAACCCGCCTTCACCGTCGTGGGTGTCATGCCAGCAACCATCAAAGGGGGCTTGCCCAAAAGACGGGAGAACGGTGTGTCAATGTGAACCTTGCCATCACTAACGCGAGAAACAAAAACGTCAGGAAATCGAAACGCATGTCAATCAGGGGTGCTGACCTCGTCTTCACGAGCGAAGGTGTCCATTTCTTAACCCATGATGGCTCGACCTTCACTCCATGTATTGAAAAGAACTCGGCATCGCCCTTGCCTTTCTCTCCAATGACGATAACGCGGACACCACGTCCATCGAGATTCCGTGCGGTGAGTGGGCCGATGCCACTGATGCCACCGGCACCAAAGTCGATGGCATGCGTAGCACCCTCGGGTAAGTCTGTAGCCTTCGGCCAATGAAGGGGCCTGGTAAAAATTTGGTCGCAAATGGAACGCGTCAACGAGCCATCACATTCTCGGAGGTCAGAGCCTGAAAAGGGAGCTGAGTCGACGAATAACGGAGCCAACTGTTCGACATACCATCCTCGGTGTGGTACACAGGGATTTGGAGCTCTTCCGAAGTCCAAAGCTCCTCGCCGTTGAGGTCCTCGTTGATAACCTTGTCCGTAGCATCTTGAAGGTACTGGCTGTGGAATGGCACGCCCACAACGAGGAAACGCGCATTGAAAACAGGCTTTCGCTTGGAGAACTCGACTTTACTTTGGTCGGAGCCGTTTGGTGCACGGATCTTGCGGAGGTTGGTGACAAGCCCATAAAGGGAGCGCGGCGGGCCCGTGACAATAAATGTGCGAGGACCATTGTGGAGCGAGACGTTGATTTGAGAGTTTTCGGGAAGATACTTGTTTGTCTTAGAAATGTGAGACTGGAGGTCTTTGAGGAGTAAGCCGTTGACAGACAGCATTGGCGTGGGTTGTCCCTCTCCACCCTCGATTGAATCCTGAACGACAGAAGGCTCGAGGGCGAGAACGGGAAAGAGCTGCTGGCCTCGCAGACCAGCGAAGAAGAGCCACTTGAGTGCCTTGTGCGCATTCTCAAGGAAGGATGCATCATCCTTGGAAGAAGATATGGCAATAGCTGTGACGAGGCCCTGAGAGTGACCAGACGCGCCAGAGAAACGCGCCGACAACTCCGCGGGTGAGAGACCGGACACGCGGGCTGCGACCAAGTATTGGGTGAACTGAGTCAGGCCGATGAGGGGAAACGACACCGGGACGGAAGCAAAGTAGGCAACCGGTGGGCGCGGGGTCACCCCAGTAAGCCAGGAGATGACGTTCAGGCCGTACTCGTAAAGAGAGGTATCCTGTGAGGCCAACGCAAGTGGCTGAAGGACCTGGTCGACGGTAGAAGTGAGGAAAGGTTCAACGAATGGGCGATAAGTGTCGAAGAGCGTCTGGAGCTCATCGAAGTAGACCTCGTTGATGCCCTGTCCGCCAAAGAGGGCGAAAACAGAGGCACGGCCAGAAAGCGCCTCAGCAAGGAGGGATGGGGTAGGGAGCTTGGGTGTGCCCTCCACATTGTACTTCACAAGGATAGCATGCGCGACGTAGAATGCGGACAGAACCTTCTTGCGTGCCTCATGCTCATACGAGGCGACGAGGGAGTGGATATCGATATCCGAGAGGAGTGTGGTGGTGAAATGGGAGACGGCCTGGAGGAGGACCGCGAGGCGGGCCGCGTGTTCAGGCGTATCATCTGGGGTAGCACGCACGCGATCGGCTACGAAACCGAGAAAGCGTGCAAAAAAATGTGTGGTGGCCTCTCCGGCCTCATCAAGTTCGGGTTGGGCATCGTCCGCTGATTGTGCGTGGATAAACTCGTCTCTAAGAACTTCCGCTGCGATCCACTGGTCAGAGCAAGTGGAGACGGGGATCGATATCTAAGAAGGTGTCAACACCCAAAGGAAAAAAAAAAAGAGGATAGCATTATATGCGCACTCTAAGCTGGCCAACTTGAATAGCAAGTGGGCGAGATGAAATGGTGAGAGCGCCGCCAGTATGCGTCATTTTTGTACGTGAGGCGGAGAATGGGAAGCAAGAAGACCTGAAGCTCTAGTCGGAAAGTCTAAGGGAGGGATGAGGGGTGTGGAGAAATGGGTATGACGGATGGTCTGGAAGATTTTATACGGGGTCAAAAATGGCACGCACGAGAGGCGCGTCCCTGTCCCCCAACCGAGCAAAAAGTTAGTTTCGCCCCAAGGAATGAGTTCGTTACCTTTTATGGCAACCCCAAGTCACGATACGATCATGTGACGGAACAAGCTCGCGTCCGCTGTCCGCTGAGATCCAGATCCGATTCGTACAATTTTTTGTCCGTTTCTGGAGGACAGATCCGTCCATGCAGGAAGACCTCGGTGGGCTTCACAAGCCGCACACCCCAGTCAACCTATCACATCAGGTTCCTCTCAAGCCCACCTCCCAAAGCTTTTGCGTATCCGCCAAATGCAGACCCTCGACATGCCGAGCACATATCGGGCTTTGCTGTAAAAGTCCGAAATTGCTGTCCAAACTTTACATACATACAGTATTGATGAAGTCCGGTACATTATCATGGCGCATCTCCATCTGGATGTTGCAAACGATGCACAAAAGAGACTAATGGTTGGGATAGACAACATCCATTTACCTGGGTGCCCTGAGTGAACGGAGTGAATCGTGGAACGGTCTAGGTCTGCGAGTCTCCTACGACGACGATGACAAGGCTTCGCCTGGCAACACAATGCCTTGGTGCAGGTAATAATGCTCACGCTGATCCACGTCATCCCATGAGTACAGAAACGCTATCCGGAACAGACAGTAGTCAATCCGCAGCGAATTACCCCAAGGCGATGCATGCCATAACGGGTGGGATCGGGATACAGTAGGTACGTGTATCCAACGCGATTGGTGTGCATGTGCATCAATTTCCTTTCTTCGGACAATACGCCCTACAGCGACCAGGCCGAAATGGTATGTTTCATCAGGAAATGGGGCGGTTACCGGAACTGTGTGCCCCAACACCTGTCCGTGGTCGAGACGATGCAAACAAGACCGGGAACTTCACAAATTGACGAACTGACCAATAGGATCATAAAATGTCCTAGCCGGAAGTCCGGTCCAGGCTGATCAATGCATAAGCAAAGTCATCCATGCTTCCGTGATGGGGTACGCCGTGATGTGATTGGGGTAAAGTGAGGTATACATTGAGTAAACATACACGCATTACGATACGACAACATCGCACCTATATCATAGGCGCTATCGCGAATGACCGTCGTCAGTTATCTATAGCCGCTTATCACACCTGGCCCCAAATAGGTGGTGACAGATGACGCAAGGACAGGGGAATGGTTGGGGGAAAGGGCTTAAAGCTTCCCAGCTCGCGCGTCTCGCTCTACCACAGCAATTTCCTGAACGCCCTCACGGAAGAACACTACATTGTATTCGAGGAGACCACGGCGTTCCTCGAACACACTCGGATGAAGCATGGCAAGAAGCGCGAGTTGGGATGTGATTAGATGATAGGTCAATGTTGCGCCCTGAGCGAGGGTGACCGCAGCCGAGGGATAGAACGAACGGGAGTCCTGTTTCACTGAGGCCGACCTGCAGGGTGAATAATCAGGTGAATGGCATTTCAACATGAAAGACTAGGAATTCACTGATATAAAGGTCCGAATGCACTCAGAGTGCGCACGTAGTCACAACAGAGACTGTGCATGCCGGTATCCACGGGTGACTCGTCAGTTGCAACATAGAGCCGGGACTTGACGTCAAAAAGAAAGGCCTTAGACGCCTGTGAGTTCTATGGACGTCATGAGCATCTCAGGCACCCGGCCAGGAAAAAAAAACAAATGGCGGAGCTTGTACGCTTACAGCGCAGAACACGTTGAGCAAGTCCTCGAGATACGGCAGCGAATCAATAAGCTTGTGCAGAACACGAGAAAAGGCTTCGCGGATGGAATGGTCATAGACAGAGGTAAGGTGGAAGTTGACGGGCATCTGCTCGTACTCCTGTGAAGTGTCGAATAATTCGTCTATAACGCGTTGCTGAATGTGTCGAAAATTCTCTGAGATAAGGATAAGTCTCAGACCGCCGTGCGAGAAGGAGCTTTGCGTGCCCTGTCAGAAGGCGCACATGCAAAACGGGGGGCAGCGCCCATCTGAGATGTAACACAATCGCAATGCGTACGGGGAGAAGTCCAAGTGAATATGGGTTGTGTCACGCGACCACATACCTATCTTGTAATCCTCCGCGAACGACTCTGCCTTGTGTACGAACACCTCTAGCGTGGTAGCCGGGTTCTCCTGATAGGCCGTGACGAAGAAGTCAAGCATACGCGCAATGGGTTGTTGATACGAATCCTGGACGTGGAACATGTGAGCAGGCGAAGTATTCGGATGCCGTACAAACTAACGACACCTGTATATCAATTACAAAGATGATCGAGGAGAATTCTGACAGAGTAGCGCCGAGGGAATCCAGGGTGATATTGCCAGGACAATCCCATATTTCGAGGGGGATGACCGTGCTTTGCGCAACGAGGAGAAGTCAAGAGTGGAAAGGAGGGTGAGAAGGATGTTGGACGCACTCGTATCTATGTTTGACTATCCGAGATGTAGGTTCGAGAAAGAATGTTTGTTTCGCGGGCATGTCGTTGAAAAGACATTGTTGGATGGAGGTCTTACCACTTCTGAAGGACACAATGTCAAGATTAGAAACGAAGAGTGAGTAAGAAGAGGCGAGATGGACCCCTGTTGACCCAAGAGTAATATTTTGGTGCATTGTAATCCATCATCCGATTGAGAGCCATTGGACTTTGCGGCCATGACGATGGAAATGGGGAGTGCGTCACATCAACGGGCCGACATGCGGCCCCAGGGCAAGGAAGACAGATGCTTACGTTAGGATCAGGGCAGGTGACCAAGTGGTGACGACCAGTGAAATGGATGCACGTTCGTTGTCCGAGATTGGTTGGAGGAGATAAAACCCAGGGCTTGACATATAACACAACTCGGTGGCAGAATCTGGCCCTTCTTCCTCCTTTCCCTTCTGCCCCCCATGAAGTTTGGAAGGAAAATCACCGTAAGCTCCCTCGCCTATTTCCGTTGGCCCGTTTGGTCATCCTCATTCTAAACTTTTACAGCACGACCTCTACAGCGAATGGCGCCCGTTCTATATCGACTATAACCTTCTCAAGCGTGAACTCAAGGTGACCCTTCCGTTGTTGATCTATCCCTCCATCCATCTCACTCCCTCCAAGGCTCGTACCACCTCGCATAATTGGAATGCCACTGACGAGCGAGAATTCACCAATATGCTCGAAGGAGAACTTGACAAAATTCATGATTTCCAGAAGGCCAAGGTATGTGTTATTATTACCCACTGATACCTCTCACTCAGAAATCTCTCGTACTCCACCTAGACAACCGAGCTATCGAACCGTATCAAGATTGCTGAAAAACAAGTGAAAAAGCTTGTGTCTGAAGACCTTGCTACTACCCCCTCTCCCACCCAGAAACGCGCCCTGGACCCTTCTGCACCAGACCCTGAAGATCCTGAGGCAAGTCGGAGGCGCGACGAGCTCGATCAGGACGGTGGTTCGGACGATGACGACACGGACGACGAGGATAATGCTCTTGGCACAGACGACGAATCTGAGCAGAGTCTAGATGCCCTTGAGGAACAGTTTCGTTTACTCGAAGAAGAGGTCGCCACCCTCGTCGCCGACGTGCATGACCTCGCTTTATACTCCAAGCTTAACATTACGGGCTTCATGAAGATTCTCAAGGTCCGTGTATCCTTTTTTAATGTGTCACACCCTTACTCACGGGCATCGCGTGCTACAGAAGCACGACGTACGTGACCATGCCCCACGCACGCTTATTTCCCCTTTAACCCAGATCGTACTCCCTGCAGAAACAAACCCCAACTCCCCTTACTCAGACCTTCATTCAGAATTACCTCGAGGAGCGCCCTTTTTACAAGTATAACTGGGATGCAATCATCGTCAAACTCTCCCGCTTATATGACCTTGTTCGGACACGCGGTCACCCCGTGCAGGGTGACTCTTCTGCCGGTGGCTCCCAGAGTGCTTTCGTGCGGCAGACGACGAAGTACTGGGTACACCCTGATAACCTCGTCCCGCTCAAACTCGCCATTATGCGACACCTCCCTGTTCTTGGTTTGCTATCTACCTCATCCTTAAAGGACTAGCCCATCTAAGTTATCGACATTACAGTGTTTAATCCGGACAAGGAGTTTGAATTTAAAGACTCGGCTATTACATCTGTTTATTTTGACAACGAAGATCTTGATCTCTATCTGGGTCGCCTCGAGAAGACAGAAGGTGCACAAGCAATTCGCCTCCGCTGGTACGGGGATATCAACAACACTCAAATTTTCGTTGAGCGTAAGACGCACCGCGAGGACTGGACTGGCGAGAAGTCTGTCAAGGCACGCTTCCCTATCAAAGAACACAAAGTGAACGCCTTCCTCAGCGGCGACTACACTATGGACGAAGAATTCATGGCTCTCGTGGACAAGGGTAAGAAGAGCCAGGCGGAGGTGGACAGCATGCTTCAACTCGCGAACGAGGTGCAATACGCAGTGCTTACGCGCAGACTCCAGCCCGGTACGTGTATCCCTTACCCGCAATCTTGCCCTCCGTTGATGTCAGTGAGGTAGTTATGCGAACATTCTACAATCGCACTGCTTTCCAACTTCCTGGTGACGCTCGTGTGCGCATCTCACTTGACACCGAGCTCACAATGGTCCGTGAGGATAACTGGGACGGCCGAGCACGGGCTGGCGACAATTGGCGCCGCACAGATATAGGCATCGACTGGCCTTTCGACCAGCTCTCATCTGATGACCGTGACCTCTTCAAGTACATATTCCAGAGCTCCTAAACCATGCATTCTACTGATCATGCCTTCTCGTAGGTATGGTGTGCTCGAAGTCAAGCTCCAAACACAATACGGTCAAGAACCTCCCGAATGGGTCACTGAACTCGTCAACTCTCACCTCGTTGAGGCTGTGCCCAAGTTCAGCAAATTCATCCACGGCTGTGCGACTCTCCTTCCACATCGTGTGAACCTCGTGCCATTCTGGCTTCCACAAAGTTAGTTGCACCAGAGGCTCTTGGAGCTTTTCTGACCTCACCCCTAGTGGACGTCGACATCACTAAGCCCGATACTGGCTTTGGGTCGGTTTCACGACCACATTCAACGCGCTCACCCTCTGAACGACCGAGCTCTGGTGTCCACACCCCTGACACGGAAGGTGCGACATATGCCGAGCCATTGTCCGAAGGTGAAGGGGATGAGGACATGGACCTTGCACCTGCACGTGATGAGGGCGCACGCATTGGTCTTTCAGATGGCCAAGCCGCCGATGCGATCGCATACCGCGAGAAGCACCTCAAAGAACGTGCGCAACAGCCGGGTCCTTCGCGTGCTCTTAGCATCGAATGCCTGCCAGTAGTGCCTGCACCGCCAACTACACCTGCACCACGACCACCGAGGCTACGAACGCTGTTAATAGATCCTCTTGTGCCGTCGTCGACGTTCGACGAAAGGTTTAAGGATCGGCTGCGAGAGGTCAAACATGCTCACGACGAGGTCGAAGTGCATACAGCGCGGAGCAGCCCCACAGGCAACGAGAACGGAGACGATCGTGTACTGACGCGCGAATGGCACGCACCGTCGGGCAAGCGCATTGCGGTCCCGGTGCGTATTGAACCAAAGGTCTACTTTGCCACAGAGCGGACATTCCTCGTACGTGTTCATCTCTTGATTCTATAGTTTTTAATTTTTTTGATTGATGTCTCTCTAATTTTGCAGAGTTGGCTACGCTTTGCCATATACATCGGAACAATCGCGACGACGCTGCTGAATTTCATTCCTCCAAAGGACGAACGTGGGCTCTTCTGCGCGGCACTGTTCACGTTTGCCGCGTTGCTGTCAATTGTTTACTCTGCCAGCATTTTCGTATACCGCGCGGTGCATCTGCGCAGACGCCACGCCGAGGGCATGTACTATGACAAGTACGGCCCAACCATACTCTGTGCAGTTCTGCTCGGTGCTTTAGTGGCGAACCTCGTGTTGCGACTTACGGAGATGACGGAGGGTTGATGGACGCACAAGTTGGTATCCTACGGACCGAAATTCGGCATGGCATCGCATTCACTCATTTTCTACCCGCTGTGCGCCGTGAATTCGTTTCTGTTGGTACCTTTGTCTCCCATCTTCGTATTTAATTTAGTGCAGTCTATGCAAAGGCTAGGCAGGCAGCCTATTCGTCTATCTGCGTTGATTGTACCCGAAGTACGACATCTTTATGTTTATGGTTGAGCAGGATACAGTACATTGTCCAGTCCCACGATGATGGTCATAAGGGTACTACGTCGAGTAAAAGGAAATTCGGTTACGGAAGCTCTCACTTAGGCGTAAATGCGGGGATAAATAAACAAGGTCGGCGCCGTAACGTACGGCCCTCGATAAGGGTTTCTCAAGGCTCGGGGCATCTGGGCCTGTGAAGCGTGGGAGGTCTTTTCTTTTTTTTGCATCGGCTCGAGTGGGGTGTGTAAGTTTACCCGTTTGTTCTGTTAGAAACCTCCTGGCTGACCACGTGGTAACTTAACAAGCTTTCTACCGTAAAATGGAGTCATCTAGACCCGCGCCAATACGATCGATGCCTCTGGAGTGGAATGCCCGATGAATGTGGATTTTTGGTCACGATGAGTGTAAGTCGCATCATAGTTACAAGGATGCAGGCGGATTGAATTGTTATGAAAACGGGATGCGTTTCCGACACGACGGGGCCATCACGAAGAGGGCCGCGCGTCAGAGAGCTGGGGAAGACCATGATGTCGCGAGAGTTGATGCTTCAAGTTGTAATTGTCCCAGACTTGTTCCAGGCATACGATTGTTGCGCCGCTCCTTGTTTATCGATGCGACCCCACGAGACTCGACTTGAGGGTGACCTCCAGCACCGTGCGGTTCCTCCGAAGTGATAAAAAGGTCCAACCGTCGGACACCATAGACCCGACGAAGCCAACAGCGGCGCGGACATAGTGATCGACGGCAGTGCGCCCACAATCAGAATAGGCCGGACAGGTGCACAGGATGGGTGAATTGGGGTCCAGATGGTACTCTTCCGAAACTCATGTGGTGAAGGATGGCATTGGTTCCGTCTCGTCGCGTTTCGATGTGCACGTCGATGCACCGCTTATTATGGTGACGGGCCCACAGCATGGTAGCCGCCGATGAGTCAGCACTTTACGGTCAAAAGGTGGGGTCCGCAACGAAGTCTAAGTAGGTCTGAACGCGTTCGCCAGATATGGGAGAGGGGAAGATGCCCGAATGATCGATCACTGGAGGGACGAAAGCCTTCTGATCAGAATGCCCACGCAGAGTGGGTCTCAAGTACTGTACTGCATCCGCTTGTCACGGACAGGTTGTGCATGATGACATGTTACATCAGGCTAACAAGACCCATGGAAAAACTCTGCGGGAATGACGGTATGACCCAGTTGTTGCGACCTTGCATGGGATTGGTATGGCAGTTACGAGACCGGACGTGGGCAATCACTCCAATGACAGGCAGTGCGCGTGATAGAGCCAGAGACGATGAAGTAAAAAGCGGAAGCTGCCGCTTCCTCGTCGGGGTAGAGGGTGGGTATTCGCCACTATGTTGCTGGGAATGAAAACGTACAAGACGTACAGGAACTGCGGCACCCCTGGTGGACTATTTCAATTAGTGGACGTATGTGGGCGCAAACTCCCAAAATGAAACAATAAATTTTGCAGAAGGCCGAAACTATACAAACCGTATATGCGCAGCACGACACCAGCCTCACGGGGCTGTACTGGCAAGAGCCGTGGATGGGCCAACCCGAGACCTGGATTGCAAACGAGGCATCAAAGGTACAGCCTACGCGAGCGTTCAAGTTGTTGAGCATAGACGATCCACGTGGTGCTTGGTTGCTGTCCCGTAGAACGTCAAGAGTAACGGACTGGATATATCTGTAACTATAGCCAACCTGCGAACACGGTCGGCTGTCGGTTTCGGGAGGAATAGTCACGTTCAAAAAAAAAGACTCGCAAACACCAGCCTGAGAATGACGCGCGAGGGTTGAAGAAAAATGGACGGCACAAGCTCAGGCCCACACAAAAGCGGGACGTTCCGCTGCCGTCAACGTGAACGCCCACTACTATCGTAGTACGTGGCTCAGGCATGGGAAATCATGTAACCCACCAGCCACTGGCGGCACAAGTGTCGAACCGCGCTCGCGGGTCAGATCAATTTTGTGAGGGTCCGAGATCGTCTAGATCCGGTCATCCTTGCGCCAGAGTGGCGGCGCCACTCGGGCGCGGCTGGGGTGGTCAGAGCGAGAGCACGACGCCGGGCCCGCGCAACCGTGGTCCGTGACACAACACACACACTATGACGCCAAGTAAGTTGGGATTTCCCACACCGGCGTCGCACAGCCTTGACTATGCCCGTCTCAGAGGACTACGGGTCGAATAAATACAGCATGGTTTTCAACACGGTGCGACAGGTCTCCCATTCGCCCTGTCGCGGGTCGAAATCATGGAGTCTGATGGCCTTCGTTTTCGTCAAGTCGTCGCAATCGAAGACGAAGACGACAACCAAATTGTATCATCATCATTAGGTGCCGCCATTCACTCCCCAATCACGGGCGATTCCCGTTCCTCCCCACTCCCGCTCACCCCTGAGTCCGACCCGGATCACGGACACTCACGCGCTTCAGCACGTGGGGTTCATTGGACTCCGACTCCATCATCTCACCCACCACACTCCCCCTTTAGTTCCAGTTTCAATCACTGGGAGAGTGCGATATCCGTGTACGATAGGAGCTTAGAAGAGCGCAACTGCAACTGCCCTTCTCCCAATCCCCTGACTCCTCCGGCGGCGTTGGGTTTGGAACCGGGCCCGGCTTTCCGCGACGGAGCTCCAGGTCAGGTGACTGCCCCACCTCCCTCACGTGCTTCACCTGATCTAGTGGGTCTCGTGACTGGTGATCATCCGTCGCCGTCGCCATTCGACGCTACTATAGAGGAGAGGCAACGCATTTTCGGTCACAACGTCTTCCCTCCGCGCCTGAATAGAAGTCATCCATCCGAGGTTCATCTAGTGCTCAAAGAGATAACCTTAGCAATAGTGAGTACATGCAGGCCATCCATCACTGATCTCCCAATCCAACGTCGATACTCTTCAGGTTCTATGGTCGGTTGCGGCAATACTTTTTCTCTCCTTCGGCCCCTTTCTGGGCGTTGGAACAACACTCTTTGCAGAGGGCGCCCCAGTTGACTGGGTCGGTGGCATTACTACTGTTGCCGCTGTCCTCATCGTTGTCTTGGCTGTTTTGCTGAGCGACCTGCAAAACGCAAGGCGTTTCAACGAGAACGACCAGAACAAGAAAGGCTGTCTTGTCAAGGTACTGCGCAATGGAAGCAAGCGGCACATCAACATACAAGATGTTGTCGTTGGTGATGTCGTGCTGCTTCAACCGGGAGGGGTGGTCCCTTGCGATGGTGTCTTCCTCTCTGGTTACAATGTGATCTGCGACGAGTCTAGCTTGACAGGCCACGCGGATGAAATCATGAAGGCCATCTATGGCGATTGTATAGTGCTTGACAGACGCTTTGCAGAAGTCTATCATGGCAACTCCGAAGGCGACAGGACGCAAAGAGACACTAATTCCTTTGGTACGGAACACGGCATAGAACCGCCAGATCAGGACTGCTTCCTTGTTGGTGGCTCGAAAGTTTTAGCGGGCTCTGGCTCCTATGTGGTGACCTCCGTAGGAAAACATTGTCTCATGGGACGCATTACAATGGGTCTGACAGTCTCCTTATTGGTATTACTTACTTCTGACAACATTTGAACCTGCAGCTCTGCGTGGAAACCTGAAGAGGACACCCTCGCAACCCAAACTGGACGACATAGTTAGGACCGTTTCCAAAGTCGTCGTCCCTATTGTGAAGGTTTATATCTGCGCGTTCCTGGTCTTCCTTCTTCATCTTTGTATCGACCGATTCGAGAGGTGATATTCCCATTTTCTCTTCCTTCTCAGAAAGCGCTCACCCCTTTCCCTGAAGGACGCTGGATAAAAATGCTATTGCCCTCGTTCAACTTTTCATGAGCGCTGTTACAGGTTATCATCCTACCCAATTTATTAAAGCACCTATTTTGACCTCTCATGTAATACCAAACAGGTCTCCCCTTCGTCATTGGGGTAATTTTGGCGTTTACGAAGAAACGAATGACAAGGGAGAATATCTTCGTCCGCTCTCTTGAATCATGCGAGACTATGGCGAATGCCTCGGTCATCTGCGCAGATAAGACCGGAACACTAACCCAGAACGAAATGACCGTGGTTGCCGCCTCTGTTGGCGTCTATGCGAAGTTCTTCCAAGAGCCCTACAGATTTTTAGATGGGGAAGTGAGGAGCGGTCCAAATCTGGGAAACTTTGACCTCGCTAGTGATTTGTCTAACCTTAATTTGGCACTCACTCCCGAGCTCGCAAAGCTATTTCACGCTGCTGTTGTCGTCAACTCGACCGCCTTTGAACACCTGGATCCCGAGACCGGCGCGGCCGTGTTTACCAGAAGCAAGACGGATACGGCCCTTTTGAAGTTCACGAGAGAGCTCGGTTGGACGAACGTCAAGCACACGCGCGAAGCCACCAATATCCTTCAGACGATCCCGTTTTCAAGTGATCGCAGGTCCATTGGATGTGTCGCGCAGCTTCCAAATGGGGGTCATCGCCTGTATATCAAAGGCGCGAGCGAGCTCCTGACAAAGGAATGCATGCGCTATGTAGTGGTTTACCGCGATGCAGCGAACGGGGTGACGCATGGCAATGGTGTTGAGACGGCGCCGATCGGAGAGGCAGAAGGAGATATTATTTCATGCACGATCAAGTCCTACGCTTCCCACACGCTACGCACGATCGCGTTGTGCTACCGTGACTTCAGTCAATGGCCTCCTAATGGAGCGCGAGTTATGGACAATGGCGAGGTAAGCAAAGTGTCCCCATTATGGACACCAAACGTCTGACTAGTCTGGATAGGTTGACTATGATGACTTGGCAACCGACCTCACGCTCATCGGCGTCGTGGGCATCGAGGACCCCCTCCGAGAAGGCGTTCAAGAGGCTGTGGCCAACTGCAACCAAGCGGGCGTTCGCGTGATGATGTGTACCGGGGACAACCTGCTCACAGCTCGGTCGATCGCACAGCAATGCGGCATCTACACTCCCGGAGGCATTATCATGAACGGACAACGCTTCCGCGCGCTCTCGCCAGATGACATGAAGGCCATCGCGCCTCAGTTGCAAGTACTTGCGAGGTGCACGCCAGAGGACAAACGCATTCTCGTCGAAATGCTCAAGGAACTCGGCGAAACTGTTTGCGTTGCCGGCGACGGCACGAACGATGGGCCAGCCCTCAACGCCGCTCACGTTGGGGTCACGTTGGGCATCGCCGGCACGGAGGTGGCTGAGGAAGCATCCGACGTCATCCTGACGGACGATAACTTTCCCTCTATCGTCAAGGTCATCGCAGAGGGACGCCGTTTGAACGAATTCATGCGGAAGCTTTTGCAATTCCAGATACCGGTCAAGGCTGCGATTATCGTCGCTACGTTAGCCTCGCCCCTTCTACCCTCACCGATGCTGAGTGTAGCGCAACTACTATGGGTCCTCACCATCGTCGACGTCCTTGCCCCTCTTGCGCTTGCGTCAGAAACGGCGGCACCAACCTGGCTCAAACACAGACAAGTCGAGACGAGTCCGCTATTCACTGTTAAGATGACCAAACACGTTCTTGGTCAATCGACCTATCAGATCGCCATCCTCCTTCTCCTTCCCCTCTTCTTTTCGCAAATTCCCGGGTACCAAGATATCGACGATCCTGTGTCGTGTAACAATCCATCCTACACGACTCGAGCACTTGTCTTCAACACTTTCGTTTTCGCACAGATTGCCAACATGCTCAATAGCCGCCACCTCGACAGGAAATTGAACGTCTTCGAAGGCGTTTCCAACAATTGGTGCTTCATGCTGATAGCTTCCGCAGGTTCGTCACTCACGTTTTCATTTCCGCACAAGCCCATTTGGTGTTAATTGGACATCTCCGAATAGAGGTTGCGCTCCATGTCTTGATCTGGGTTTTCGCCGGCGACTTCTTCCAGGTCGCTTGCATTCAGGGCGGAGAGTTGGTTATATCCCTCGCACTTGGCCTCATTTCCCTTCCCCTCAGTGCTCTTATCCATCTCATACCAAATGAGTCTTGCGAACGTATTTTCAAAGTGCTACGTCTACTGTCCCCGGTCGAGGTGGCGTCCACCATGGCTGTTGAAGCCATCACATAGTCCCGAAGTGAGTCGGGCGGTGGCTCTCGTCGTGCATTCCACTTTTCCTCGGTTTCAGGTTTGGTATCTCCCGGCGTCTTGCTATCCCTTGTTTGAACGTACCGAAACATAGACATAACTTTGTTTGTATGCCTTAATCCGTGATATATGTTGTGTGTACCCGTTATCGAACGTTGTTGCTTTACTACTCCCCTTCTTTCCCAGCTGTGCAGGATAGACTCGCTCAGGGACCCGTCACCCTGACATGCGGCCGCGCCGTCTCGGCACAACGCTGGAGTATCATCGGATTTCGGACATTTTCCGGCCTCATTTAACTTGATGCAAGGAAGTGGGATGACACATCGATTGGGAAGAAATGCGCCCAAGTAAAAATAACAAAATGTCTTGGTCGTGCGAAAGAGCAAAAAAAAAGAGAAAGGCCAAATCATAATAACATTGCTGTAACATATGCAGGCCGTCGTGGAGGAATGCATGCCCGGGCGTAAACTCTCAGATAAAATGACGGTCTCGGGCAGAAACCGGCGCCTTACGCGCACCAGACCACAAGACCCATGACGAACGCATACGCCGAGTCTGAACGACGAATGGAAAGGAGGCAAAGGTGGACGTGAAGACGAAAACAAGCAACGCTGTTATTGTACTACTGTTGTGTGGTCTGGCGACTCGGGCGGCGCTCAAATGGTATAGCTGGCCAGGCGTGGTTACTACAGTAGTTGAAAAACAATCGCTGCTCCGCATGCATGTGGGTAGAGAAAGACCCAATCCGAATGGGTTGAAATCTGGGGCCTTGTCAGTGGTGCCACTCGTGATGCGTGTCACGAGACCAAACTCCGGTTCGGGGATTACCCCAAAAAGTCTACGGTTACGCTCACGACGCGTTTCAGCTCCGTCAATGAGCCTGATGACGCAGCGGTGTGGTCACTCCCAAAAATAACAGTGAGAAGGCCTTAAAATCTTTTTATCCTTTGCTGCTGTGCACACAGGGGTTCCGTGGGATCGTAATCTCGTCGTTACGACGCGCGCGTGACGGGTGGGGCCCGAGCTCGCCAACCCCACAACGTATTGTTTCGCGTTGTTGCGGCGATTTCGTTTCCCCTACAGTACAATGTACACAGCTTCACGTAACTCCGCGGCACACGAATTATTCCATTGCAAATGGAAAAATGGAAAAGGTTGCAAAATGTCAAGAAACGTGACAAAATTTTCGGGTGCCCAGAGCTCTTCGCCTCCGGATCAAACGTCCTTTTCGTCTTCACAGCACCGCCGCGCGCAGCCAACCTCCATATGGCTCTCAGATCATCATCGCATTGCATGTGGGACCAACCTCTCCCCATTGTCGTCCTTGTCTTCGTCGTACATTGGGCGTGTATTATGTGTGATGCTATTCTGTAAATGCTTGGGGGAGAAACGTATTGCAGGGGGAGAGGACAGGAGACGAGGTCCGAGTAAGCGCAGTGCGGAGAAATGGTTCGTAAGTAGATACGCAAAAAAGAGTGCTCTAAGCGAAGTCCGAAAGAACGGCGATCGCACGCACTTCAAGCGCAAGCGTGGTCCGCAGCAGGGATTGGAACAACAAAAAGAAAAGAAGAAAAGAAAGATATTTAGATGACGTGGAAGAGAAGTAAGGACAGGAAAAAAAAAATGAAAAAAAAATGTTTTGGAGGGGGGGCCAGGCCTGCCAATATAAGTATCTGCTGCATAAACATGCCCATCATATCAAGAGCGTTGGTCGGCAGGGAAGGAGTGAAAGGACATCGATACATGAGACCAAAATATCCTGCTACCGCGGACCGTAGACATTGCCGTACGCCGCCTGGGGACCTGGTGATACCCTCCCACCTGCATACGGAGCCCTCGGGCCAGGAGACGCCCGACCACCAAAGTCCGCGCCATAAGTCGGCGGTGGGGCGGGCGATGCGCGACCCCCGCCAAAGTCGGCGGACCCGTAGGCCGCATGGGGACCGGGCGATGCCGCGCGAACGCTCGCAGCAAAGTCACCGCTGCCGCCACCGCCGTACGCCGTGGCTGGGCCTGGGGAGCGACGGCCAGCGAGCTGCGTCATCGGGATCGCCTCGCCTGCCTGGCCGCCGCCGCCGGCACCAGTTTGTTCGAACGACTGCGGGACTGGGCCACGGTACGGGTCGTAGAACCTTGTGGTTGGATCGTCGTGGTACGGTTGGTTCGGGTCGAGGTGCGGCAGGGGCGGGACTGCGTACGGGTCTGGCTGGAGCTCCGCAGTCGAGTTGGCCGCGGTGGACGGTGCGTATCCGAGCGAACTTCGCCTTGCGTCTGCGGCGGTGTCGAAGCCGGCTCCGCCCGTTCGGTTTGTTGGCAGGGGGACGGCAGTGTCGTGAGCGTTGAGTTCTGGCCACTTAATCTCCTCATCTGTGTGACGACGTCAGTTGGATTGAGAGAAAGAAAAAAAAAGTTAAACACGAGGCGTGATCGTAGCGAGGCAAAGGGTGGGATGTTTTGGGGGGAGGAGAACACGCACTGTTGTCATAGTCGCCCAACCGCTTCCGGGTGAACTTCCACACAAAGAAGCCGACGACGCAAAGCACGGCAACGCCGCCAGCAACCGAAAGACCGATGATGGTGGACGAAGAGACGCCAGAGCCACCTCCACCCGAACTATTGCCACTGGCTGCTGAGGACTGGGAAGGAGCTGCGGAGGAGGAGGGCGACGAATCGGAGACGATGACGATGCTGGTGACGACCTGCCCGCCTGGATCCGTCGTGACGACGGCAGAAGTGAACGTAGTCGTGGGTGTCGATGGGGGGGCACTGGCAGCATTGGTGGGCGTGGCACTCGTCTGCGCAGGCGTTTGTGAAGTCGGCTGCTGTGCAGCTGATGACTGGGTCGTCGATGTTTGGGCAGGCTGTTCTTGCTGCGATGTTGACGAAGCAGCTGGCGGGTTGCTCGAGGATGCGGCCTGTTGCGTTGACGATTCCGCTGGGGTCGCCGATGAAGCTGGCGCTGCAGGCGAGGGATTGGCTGAGACAGAGGCTTGGCGAGGGAAGAAGACATTCCTTGCTGGTGGTTTTGGTTCGTCTACAAGGTCATTGCGGAATACGAGGGCGAACATAAGAAAACCTGCGAGGATGATACTGATACCAAAAAATCGCGCGGCCAGACCTGCGCGCATGTTTGAGAGACAGTAATAGGGGAGGGGATGAAAGGAGAGGGGAGAATAAGGGAAGAAGAATAAAAATCAAGTGCACAGCCAAAGACGAGTTGAGCTGTGCCCGATCGCGCCGACGACGGAGTGTGGCAGTGTGATCTAATTGGCCCGTGAGAGCCATCACTTCTCTCCCGCGGATATTTCAATGTAAATTTTCAAAAAAGCCGCAATCACCATCCCATTCTCGTTTCACTTTCACGCTTATTTTCATTCTTGTTAACAAATATACCTCCCTTTCTCGGGCCAATTCTAAGCTCATTGAGGGAACTACTAGGGAAAGAGGTGTCGTCGTGCAGAGATGAACCGCTCAAAGGACAGTGGCATAATTGTGAGAGATCAGATGGCGTGTTGTGTGTGTGTGTGTGTGTGTAAATAGTCATATACGCAAAAACTGAACTGAGAACGATCACCTCGGGCATCATCATCACCATATCATCAGAAAAGAAGGTGCGGACAACAGATCCCTATTACAATCAGTTGCGCCACAAAAACAACCGCCCGAGACCAGAGAGAGAGAGAGAAAAAAAAAAAGGGAAGGTGCATACTGGTCCGGAGGTCCGATTCAGCGGGCGGCTTGGTGGCCAACCGATCCCGAACCGACGTTCCTAATCTTCATCCGGAATTTCGCCAGCCACGTCCAAATGTGTCGACGACGGAACGGACAGGCCTCCTTGGAGCATCTTCACCACGTCTTCCAGATCATCGTGTCGCGGTTTGACTTCGTCCAATCTTGCCTCGGGCTCCGTCGCGCTCGACGCAGCCTCAGGCTCGTGCTCCGATACACCCTCAGCTTCGGTCTCGGAAACGGAGTGTTCCGCGTCTTCCTCACCTGGAGGAGCGTGCTGCTCTGATAGAACGTCCTCTCCCGCATCTGGATCGTCCTCCGCGGTCAGATCTTGTGACCGCGTCAGGTCCGCATCCGATTCAGCCGTAGCGTCATCCCCCTCCGGTGGCGTGTCTTCGTGGTCTCGCTCTTCGTAAGCCTGTTCTTCGTGCTCAGCGCTTTCGTCGCGGTCATCCTCCACTTCCCGAGATGGTTGTTCTTCGTCTACACCTCCCGGATGCGGCAGTCCCGTGGAATCAGGTGCTTCGATGCCCCCGTTGGCCGCTGTATCTCCTGCCGTATCCGCTTCCGTCGCAGCAGCTGTGGCACCGGGAGTGGCAGTTGCAGTAACAACGGCCTTCTTCGGCACTATGTGTGCCCCGCCTCGCCCAGCGCCAGTAGCAGCACCACGACGCGAGGGCGTGCCTGTCCCTCGCTTGGTCGCGGTCCCACGCGCAGGCGATGGCCGCGGAGGTGAAACAACCGTGCGAGCTTTACCGGCCGACGCGGCCGTGGGCTTGCTCAGCCTTGAGAGATCGACTTTGCGCGGTACGCTCGGTGGCGGTGGTGGCGGTGCGACGTTACGCGCCTTGGCTAGCGATGCGGCGGTTGGGGCGAACAGACCAGACGTAGGCATGGATGGCCGTGGAACAGGGGGCACAGACGGTACGCCCGCGGCTGCAGCAGCATCGGCACGGGTACTGGCATTCTTCGATGACGGCGTCTTTGGACGTGGGGTCGTGTTTGTGAATGTCGTGGGAGTCTTGGCGGTGGTGATAGTGCGCGGGAGCGTCGATGGAGCGCTGCGGGTGCCCGTGCCCTTCGACGGCGTGGAGCGTGGCGTGGGAGTTTTGGAACCTGTAGCACGAGCGGTCGCTGGGGATGGTCGCGCACTGGGGGCAGACGATGTCGATTTCGAGGGAGAGGCTGGCGTTTTGGCGCGCTTGGGGGGCAGTGTCGATGGGCGTGATGTGGGGGCAGATGCGCGAGGTTTGATTGATGGTGCAGCAACAGGTGCTGCCACGGGCACGGGCGCGGGCGCAGGGACTGGGGCTGGGGCTGGGGCTGAAGAGTCGTGTGTAGTGATGGGTCCTTCACCCTCGGCGGTCGATGAAACTGCGGCGGGAGGACTAGTGGCAGCAGTGGATGACTCTGGCGGGCATGGTTGATCCACCAGTGTATCATCGTCAGACGTAAGAGACGCCTGCGTAGACGCGGTTCCACATAATGTAGCGGCGGACGCAGAAGCTGTCCCGTTCGTGTCGCCATTCGTCTTGACGGGGGGCCACTCACGCGCGATCCGCTGTTCTTCTTTCACGGCGTCGCTGGTGTTGTTGGAGGTGGCACTGGCGGCACGAGAAGGTGGACCCGAAGATGTGGGCTGACGCTTCTGTTGCTGTTCGAAGCGCCCAATGAGATTTGCGACGGATTGCCGTGGTCGTTCATCGGGGAGAGGCCTAAGAGACGATTGCAACGATCAGAGGATCAGATGGCGAGATGAACGTATTTGTGTATATCTAGAGGGAACTTACATTGTGTAGACAAGGGAAGATGTGTGAAAATGGTGGAGAGAGAGAGAGGGGGAAAGAAAGAGATGTTGGTCACTGTGTGGACGCGTTGTTGCTGTGGCCTCGCCTGACGCGCGCACCGCCGTTCATTTTGATTTTGCCGCTTACGGATCAGGTCGCTCGAACAGGAACAGGAACAGGAAAACAAAGTGACTCGCTAGCGGAACGTCCTCGTCTCATTCTGCGTCAGATAGTAAATAAAATGTGTTCCTCATTGCCATATGAATGTAAGTATATATACAGCTACAGCTCGTTTCCAGCCAAGGCATAATTGTAAGCTTGTATAGTAGGTCTACGTGCAAACGTGCAATAAAGATTGAAATAGGGGGAAAGCTTGATAGAAGAGTTGGATGAAAGCATTGATTGCGTTAAAGTGATTGTATGGTATGTATTGTATGTGTGATTGATGGACGTGGCAACGTCATACTTGATCATGATGATAGGCGGTTTAGACAATGCAAGGAAAGGGGTATGCACAACAAAGGACTCCCAGGGACCTGGGTGGAGGCTCTCACTGGGCTCTCATGGAGACGAAGCCTTGGTGGTTCGCAACCAACGTAGAAACGGTTTCAAGAGGTACAAGGAAACCGTGAAGCCCGCGGTACATCGTAGTTGTACATACGTTCGAGATGACGCCACCAGCCGAGGAGACTGAGATTGAAAAAAGCTGTTGGCGATACCGCATGGTAACAGCCATTACGCAAGCTAGATGCGTTAGACGAAAGGAATGTCATCGTGGGGTGAGAGGTCTCGACGCTGCATCCAGTACTCTGAAAACTGGATCATCACGAGGTGTGTCCTGATGTACTTCAAACTTATTTTCCCAGAGAGCAGCGGATGATTTCGACGGGTCAAAGCCTGCAGGATCTGAGAGCGAGGCTCCATTGTGCTGACGCAAGTTAGGAGCAACCACTTGGGAAACCACAAGCGTAGGGACAATCGCAAGCAGTCCAGACCTGGAAATGGAAGAACGATCATTAGCGCATTCCTTCAGAATAATCTGGTGACACGTACACAACACGTGGGCCCTCGGGATCTGGGTTCGCCGAGCGACTCTTGCGGACAAACGAAGAACCACGCATACGGCCACCGCGGAGCCTGGCGAATGTACTTAAATTGTCACGCATTTGACCCTCGGCGAAGGCAAAACCAGGCTCGGCATCCGGCAACATGGTAGGCGCCGCAGGAGGTTTAGGTAGCAGTCGTAACTTCGAGAAGACGCGCTTGCAAGGCTCGCTGGGAACAAGACGGATGAGAGCGCCAAGCGGAAGCGAGACGCAACCGAGAACAAGAGAGATGCCCCATTCTCTCAAGCCCATGCGGGTGACCTGAAACGCGGAGCCACCAACGAAGCAAATCATGACTTGAACAGCAATTTCTGTTTGAAGAATTCAGACACAGTATAACTCCAGCAGAAACGACGAACCGATGAAAGTGATGACCAAGAAGTACCAATTCTTCAACATACCCTCGAAAACATTTAACTTTCTATCCAGGCGGCGACAATTAAGCGAGTTGGTAATCTGGGCGAACACAAACGCGTTGAAGACCAGCGTCTGAACAACCGCATCATTGTGCTTTTGCACCGAAGAGTCATCAGAATGTTCGAACCCAAGAATTCGTGAACCGAGGAAATGGAAGATAAGGATGACGACGATCTGATATATCGACTGCCCGAGGATCTGCTTGAGCATGTCGACGGTGAACAGCGGGTCGGTTTTCTTGTCGGGCTTGCGGTTGAGCAGGACTGGTGAGGCCGGGTCCGTCGCAAGCGCAAGCGCGGCGAAGGTGTCCATGATGAGATTGATCCAAAGGAGCTGCACTGCACTGAGGGCCCCCTCCTCTCCAGATGATGCAAGGGCGGTGGCAAAGGTGATGACCACAGCCGTAACGTTGGTGGTGATCTGGAACTGAAGGAACTTGCGTACAGCGTCATTGACACACCGGCCCCACATGATAGCTTTAACGATCGACGAGAAGTTGTCATCCATCAAGATAATATCAGATGCCTCTTTGGCGATCTCGGTCCCTGTGACACCCATAGAGAACCCCACGTTAGCCGTCTTGAGAGCAGGCCCATCGTTGGTACCGTCCCCAGTAACGCCAACGATGTCATCATGTTGCTTGAGCGTTTCAACCAGTAACCGTTTATCCTCAGGCGAGGACCGCGCGAGGACCTGCAATCGTGGCGCAATAGCCCTCATGATGTCCGGTGTCAGCGTGCGGAAATGTGGTCCTTCCATGATAATACCGCCAGTGGTGTAGATGCCGCATTGTTGAGCGATAGACCGGGCAGTGAGCACGTTGTCTCCAGTACACATCGTCACGCGAACGCCAGCCTTTTTACAATCAGCAACGGCCTCTCGAACGCCATCGCGAAGAGGATCCTCAATGCCAGTGATGCTAATCAGTGTGAGGTCGATCGCTAAGTCATCATATTCAACCTGTGCAGGCCAGTCAGTCATAAGTCTTTCTAACGGGGAAAGGATCAGTTACCTCTTCATTGTCCAAAAGCTGCACGTCACCGGGAGGCCAGCGACTGAAATCACGATAACACAACGCAATCGTGCGCAGAGTCTGTGAGGCGTAGAATGTGATAGTGCGTGAGATATTGTCCTCCTCGAGATCTCCGATCGGTGCTGTCTCAATACCACTGCCGCTTGCATTCTCGTTCGTTCCATCGCGATTTACGACCACATGGCGCGTGCACTTCCGTGTGAGAATCTCGCTCGCACCCTTGATGTACAGGCGGTGAACCCCATCCGGAAGTCGCACGACACAACCCATGGCCTTGCGTTCGCTTGAAAATGGGATCATTTGGATGATGTTGGCGCCGTCGCGTATGCCCTTGTAACTCGGCCAACCGAGATTCTTCGCGAATTGCAACAAAGCGGTCTCTGTCTTGCTTCCGATAAATACGGGCGCGCCACTCTCGGGATCCACGTCCTCGAAAGCAGTCGAGTTGACGGAGACCGAAGCGTTAAGCAGTTCCACTAACTGGGGGGTAAGAGTTGCATTAAGGTTCGACATATCGACGGCGAAGTCCCTGGAATTTGGGCCGTTCTTTTCTTCTTCGCCTGCCCTTGGCCGATTTTCGTCCAATTTCCGTACGAACTTGGCGTGAACACCGACAGAGCCAGCAACGACTGCCATCTCATTCTGGGTAAGAGTCCCGGTCTTGTCGGTGCAGATGACCGAGGCATTGGCCATCGTCTCACACGATCCAAGCACGCGGACCAGTAAATTCTCCTTTGTCATCCGTTTCGTTGCGAAGGCCAAAGCTAATGTGACAGCAAGCGGAAGTCCTGCGATTGACAAGTGACGTCATAATCTAAATTTCGAATTGTGGAATGTTGGAATTACCTTCAGGTACTGCGACAACTACGACCGTAACAGCGATGACGAGGACTTGTACGAAAACTATTCCCTTTTCATTCGAGTTCCTTCGGATTGTAGAGGTCAGTGGGTCGTTGAAAGATGAACTAGACAGAAAATCACCTTGGGGGGTTGTTTGTGGCGACTTGAACGATGAACCGAATAAAAAGCCCCGTGAAAAGGAGCACGCCAGCAAGACTTCCGATCTTCGCAATGACCTCGGCCAAGACATTCAACTTGAGTTGCAAAGGTGTGTTCTCTGAATCAGTACGTAACGCTACAAGTCATTGCCTCGTCAGAGAACATAATTCTAGATGGACAAAAGACGTACCCATCATGATACGCCCGTTGAAACTTTTTGGCCCGACGGCAATGACCAGGTATGAACCAATCCCTTCGATAACCTTGCTTCCACTGACGACAAAACAGTCTGTATGGCCAAGCAAATCCAATCCGGAAAGATTCACGTTCACTCGCGACCCGCTAGTGCTCTCACTATCATCAGGAGCACTATCAGGATCAAACTCAGCGAGTCGTTTTTCCCTGAGTGCAATACACTCGCGGTACGAAAGCTTCTTGATCGCGTCTGACTCGCCCGTCGCACCAGATTCGTCGCACCGTACATTGTGACCAGAGAGAAAGATGCCATCGCATGGAATAATTTCGCCGGGCTCAAACAGCACGACATCACCCACGACAATACCGTGGATGTCGATCATCTGCTCTTCGCCATCACGGATGACCTTGATGACGCGTTCTTCTCTCTTCTCATTGAGCACCTTGAACTGCTTCTCCTTTTGCCAGTCGTTCAACGACCCGACGAGAACGACGATTAGAACGGCAACAAGGATAGTAACGCCCTCGACCCAGTCTACTGGTGGTTCTCCTTCGGGGCGGGGTTGACCAAAGTCCTGGAAGAGGCCGAGCGATAGAGATACTACAGCAGCAACCATTAACAAGATCTGTGGTACGCAACCATTAAGTTTCAAACCGTTGGAATAGGTAGAATGCATTCAACGTACTAGAACTTTGTCTTTGAGCGCCAGCCACATTAATTGAAGCAAGGTTTTGCTCGCGCGTTGAGGAATAACGTTCTGGCCAAAGATTCGTTTCCTGTCCTCGATAGACGCTTTGTACACGTCTTCGGAAGACTGAAAGGCAGAGGGAAGGCTCACGCCAGAGCCGCCTGCAAGGCTGGCCGTGCTCTGCAATCCCTGGGGCACACCAGCAGGGGACGTAACCATGATGTCGGGTTTTGGCGGATCCTTCTCCGCAGCGTGGGATTCGCTAAGATCTCGAGAAGTTGGATCGGGTGATCCCGCATGGCTTGGCGGTGGCCCAAGCTTGGTGCTCAGACCGTGAGTGGGTTGTGTCCCAAGACCGCGGAGTATCGCATCTACGCCGCCCATGCTCTCGAGGGTCTCCAAGCTCTTCGGGTCAACAAGACTGGCGAGCTGAAGCGGCTTGAAAGCAAACGGATGGACATCCATATCCGCTTCTTGTTTGAGATCCAACACGACAGGGCGTGCGAGTTCAGGTCCTTTGCGCTTGACGTCTGAATTATCCCCCTTCTCCGAGGCGGTGTCCGTTTCTCCGCTGGGAGACTGAGACCGCCGGACGCGATGTAATTTCTTTCGAATAAAACTGGCTGGGGATGAAGAACGCGAGGGGACATCAGGAACAACGTCCACGTGGGTGTGCGTGGGTGAGGGGAGAGTGCTAGTCGCGTCAGAGTGAGCAGAGCGCACTGGACTGAGCCTGATACTCTGATTGTCCTCATATTCCCGCTCGGTCGAGCTACTGCCAACACTCGACACAGTTGTCACGCTTCCCTTTCGACGATGATGAGGCGGGGGTGGAGCAAGCAGTTTCAGGGATGTCATTCCATCGTGTTCTTCGGGATTATTCTCGCGTAAAACCGTTGAAGTTGCAAACCGAATCGAGCCTGTAGAGTGGGCGGAGAGCGTAGGAGAAGGCGGCGGTTGCAACGAGGACGTGTCCGATGTATGCGAACTAGGTGAGCCGACGGCATCCAGAGAATTTCGTGCTGACTTCAGAATGGGGGTAGGCAAGGAGAGAAATCCTTGGTTATCCGCCGGTGATGTGGCATGACCCAAAGGGGAGGGAGGTAGGTGGGGA